>Ga0105107_10003834_pt1 | contig 10053 bp, 12 predicted proteins | sample PPLLaktember2015_6_FD_79335 | JGI IMG/M metagenome (GOLD analysis project Ga0105107, IMG submission 79335) | Freshwater sediment microbial communities from Prairie Pothole Lake near Jamestown, North Dakota, USA - PPLs Lake P8 Core (1) Depth... | ecosystem: Environmental > Aquatic > Freshwater >...
GCCGGGGACATAGGTAACAGATCAGTCCGGCCGGACTATGTTGTTACCCTTGTCCCCGGACCGAACCACCACGCTGGCTAACATCCGAATGGAGCCGATGCGCTGAACGAGGCCGCGCGCGGCTCATCTGGCACGTTGAGGGCCGACAAGAACGACGGATTATGATCACGAGAATCGTCCTCGGTGCTGATGGCGCCCGCGCCGCGACCGGCGTTGTGGTTGTGATCGATGTCATGCGCGCTTTCACCACCGCCGCATATGCCTTTGGGGCCGGCATTGGTGAAATCGAGCTCGTGGCGACGGTCGAAGAGGCGCTGGCCTCGCCCGGGTTTCGGATGGGAGAGGTCGGGGGGCGGTTGATCCCCGGCTTCGACCATAACAATTCGCCGAGCCGCCTTATTGGAAAACGACTCGACGGGCGCGCGGTGATGCGCACGGGTTCGGGCACACGCTGCGTGGCGGAGGCGGGGAACGCCAGTGAGATATGGCTTGGCAGCCTCGTCGTGGCATCAGCCACGATTCGAGCCTTGGCGGAGCGCACAGAAGTGACGTTCGTGGCGTCAGGTGCGCCGCACGAAGGCGAAGAGGACATGGCGTGCGCGGCGTTGATGGCAGCGTTCCTCCGACGAGCCGCTCATTCTCGGGAGTCGGTGATCGCCGCCGTGGTTGGCAGCCGTGCCGCTGCCAAACATCGGTCCGGGGACTTGGACTTTCCACCGGAAGACATCGACTGTGCAGTGGCAATCGATGCCTTCGATTTCGCCATGAAGGCTAAACGCGAGAACGACCGTTGGATCGCCAGACCTTACTTCCCTTGAGGGTCGCACGGCGGCTGGAAGGCTCGGGGTCGCAGTCTCAATCCGAACCGGAGAAAACATGTTGACCACTTTTTTTCGAATATTCGCGGCACTCGCGATCGTCGCTCTGGACTCGAGCGCAGCACAAGGCCAGCAGATCAAGGTGACCTTGCTGGGTACCGGTTGCCCACCCGCGGTCATGAACCGCTTCGGGCCGAGCACGTTGGTGGAGGCCGGAAACCAGAAATTTGTGTTCGACGCTGGACGGGGCGCTCTGCAACGCCTGACGCAACTCGGTGTGCGGTGGCAGGATGTGCAGGGAGTTTTCCTTACCCATCTGCACTCCGACCACGTCGTCGGGTTTCCGGACCTGTGGCTAACAGGTTGGTTAATAGTGCCAGGGCGAAGTGTGCCGCTTCCGGTCTGGGGTCCAAGCGGCACCAGCAGGATGATGGCCCACCTTGAGCAAGCATACGAGTACGACATCCGGGTCCGGCTGGCAAACGATCGTGCGGCGGCGGACGGAGTCAAGCTCCTCCCTCACGATATCGGTGAGGAGATAGCGTACGACCGAGGTGGCGTGAAGATCACAGCCTTTGAAGTGGATCACGCCCCCGTTAAGCCGGCGTTGGGCTATCGCATTGATTACGCCGGACGCTCCGTCGTCCTGTCCGGCGATACCCGGTTGTCGGAAAACCTCATCCGCAGGGCGCAGGGAGTCGATCTGTTGGTCCACGAAGTGTTCGTTCCAGAGACTTTGCAGCGAGCGGGCGTGCCTCCAGAGCGCGCGAAGAACATCGTCGACTATCACCTGACCCCTGAGCAGGCAGGGGAAGTGTTTACACGGGCGAAACCAAAACTAGCAGTGTATTCGCACATCTGCATGCCTACTGCCCTCGAGCAGGATCTCCTGATACCAACGCGCAAGACCTACTCGGGACCACTGGAACTCGGCGAGGATCTAATGGCCATCGAAGTGGCGGATAAAGTCAGTGTAAGGAGACCTGCACGCTCTTCGCCGTAAATCGCCGTCCGCTTGGCTTGAGCTCAGGGAGCGGGCAGCTGACTAGGCTGTCCAGCGAACAGGCTGAAAGAAGTAAGGGAGCTGCGAGTGGGTGTGCTGAGTCAGGAGCATATGAATGAAACTCAATCCGTATCTTGCCTTCGACGGCCGATGTCGCGAAGCGTTCGAGTTCTACGAGAAGACCCTGGGCGGAAGAATTTCTTTCATCCAGACGATTGGCGAATCGCCGATGGCATCGAACACGCCGCCTGAAGCACACGGCCGCGTTATGCACGTGACGCTGCAAATCGGTGATCAAGTGCTGCAAGGCGCCGACGCGCCTTTGGGACAATTCACGAAGCCCGCTGGATTTTGCGTGGCCATGCACTTCGACGAGGTCGCCGAGGGCGAACGCGTGTTCACGACCCTCGCCCAGAATGGCAAGGTACAGATGCCATTTCAGCCGACGTTCTGGGCGAAAGGGTTCGGCATGCTGATCGATCAGTTCGGCACGCCGTGGATCGTCAACGCCGGGCAGCTTACCGGGAGCTGAGGCCGGGGGGCGATCGAGTAGTGGGTAAGTGGAAAGTGAAAAGTAGAAAGTAGGGCGGGTCCTGACCTTGGGACCCGCCCTTTTGTTTTCGTCGCCAGTCGTCAGTCGAAAGTCGGGACAGTCCTCGAATCCCACACGGTGGCCCCGCCCTTTATCAACGCAGCCCGAAGACGAACAACGAATTGCTCACACTCACGGCCACGTATTGCCTTCCGTTGACGGCATAGCTTATGGGGCCGTTCTGGGTCGGACCGCCGAGCTGGATCTTCCACAACAGGGAACCGTTTCTCGCATCGAGTGCGAAGAAGTACCCTTCGCGCCCTCCCGTAAAAAGAAGATCGGTGGCAGTGGTGAGAATGCCGGCGTCGGTCAAGTCAGTTTGCTTATATTCCCATCGCCACTGTCCGGTATGCGGATCGAACGCGCGAACCGCACCGAAGTTCTCCTCTTCCTTCCGCAGGTTCGGCCGTTGAACGGCGCGCATACCCGCCCCGATGCCTCGCCCGGGATAGTTCGTGCTGAGCCGTCCCGCCGTATAGTTCGAGCCTTCCCGATATTCCTGATCGGCACGCGCGAAGATGTGGTGGGTGTTCTCCCAGACGTTCACGTAAAACAATCCCGTGCGCGGACTGTACGACGGACTGAACCAGTTGGTCGCGCCCTGGTTGCCGGGATAGATCAGGACACCGTCGCGCGACGGCATCGCGCTGGGACTGCGGATCGGCCTGCCGTTATCGAAGCCGGCGTTCCAGTTCTGTTTCGCGATAGGAGTGGCCTGCAGGAACTCACCGGTCCTGCGATCCAGCACATAAAGGAAGCCATTGCGATTGGCCCACAGCATGACCTTTCGCGGTTGTCCCTTCCACGAGATGTCTGCGAGCACCGGAATCTGCACGGCGTCCCAATCGAATTCGTCGGCTGGTGTGAACTGGTAGTGCCACCTTAGTTTTCCGGTGTCTGCATCCAACGCCACGACCGAACAGGTGTAGAGGTTGTCGCCCGGGCGCGTTTCGGCGTTGTAATCGGGCCCGGGATTTCCCACTCCCCAGAATGTGAGATTGGTCTCCGGATCGTACGACCCCGTCACCCAAATCGATCCACCGCCATGCTCCCACCCACCGCCCCAGGTTTCGTGCCCGGGTTCTTCCGGTGACGGCACGGTGTTGAATCTCCACGCCTCCATGCCGGTCGCGGCGTCGTAGGCTGCGATGAATCCGCGAATGCCGTACTCACCCCCGGCGGTTCCGACGATGACCTTGTCCTTGATGACCAGGGGCGCCACTGTCATCGAATACCCGAATCCCGAAGCCACGATGCGGTTCCAGATGGGGCGCCCGGTCTTCGCGTCGATGGCAATCAGATGCGCGTCGGCAGCCGCCAGAAAGAGCGTGTCGCCGAGGATCGCGAGACCGCGGGTAATACGGCCGCAACACAACCTCACATCGGCCGGTGTGTAGGGATAAATCCAGAATATCTTCCCGGTTGTCGCATCGAGGGCAACGACATCGTTGCCCTGCGTCGTGTACATGATTCCATCGACGACCAGCGGCGTCGCCTGGTAGTAGTCCAGCCATCGAGCCTGGAACACCCACTTCAGCTCCAGATCCTTGACGTTTGCCGTGGTGATTTGCGTGAGAGGGCTGTGCCGCTGGCTCATGTAACTTCCGGAATACGTGAGCCAGTTGTGAGGTTCTTTCTGTGCGTTCAGGAGCCGATCAGGGGAGACCTGGGCGAGCAGGAATGACCCGAGCGCAAGAACGGCGACGAGTACGATCGACAGGCGCCACCTCATTGTGCGACGACTCCTTTCAACGTGCTCAGATAGGCGATGACATCGGCGAGCTCCTGGGGAGAGAGCGTCATGCGATATGACGGCATCGGTGAACCCTCGACGAAGCCATGCTCGCGCAGGTCCGCTTTCTGGAAGCTTCGCAGCTGATCCTTCGTGTCGCGCATCAGAACCTGAAACGTGTCGTGATTCAACAGCCTGCCGACCGTCGTCACGCCATCATGCGTCACGACGCGGTACCTGCGGTTCTCAGGAAGGATCTCGGCGTCAGGATCCAGCAGCGCGGCCCTGAGCTGATCGGATGTGCGGATCGCACCAATGTCGGTGAGATCGGGTCCAGAACGTGAGCCGGCCTTCTGTATGCGGTGGCAGGTGAAGCATTTACCTGTCCCGGCAACGATGGTTGCGCCGGCGGTTTCATTGCTGGGTGGACGTGATTCGGTGTTCGACTGGCCCGACGCTGCTGCTGCTGCGACGATCACCGCCGACAGAACGAGTGAGAGCGTTCGCATGCCACACCTTAGCAGAAGTATTACGCGGCCGCCTTTCTTTTCGGACTTTGTCACCCTCACCGCAACGACGCCGAGGCGGGAAGTGCTGCGAGCCTTTCGCGTCAACGCCGGATTTCCCGACCGTCGCTAGCAGGGGCGCAGCCAACGTCTGACCATTCGCCAGCAGTCTCCCTGTGTTACCCTCTGCCGATCCTGGAGGTAGAGCGTGGAGGCGATGATGAATACGTCGGTCACCTACCATCTCTACACACAGGCCGACGCAGACGAGATGTCGCGACTTCTTGGCGAGGTGTTCGCGCATCGAGATCCACCGGCAGTGGCGGTCGGGCTCACCGCCAACGAGTTCGAGACCCTCGTCCGCCTCTACGGCCCGAAGGCGGATGCCGAGGGGCTCACAGTGGTGGCACGATCGGCGGCGACGGGCGAGATGATCGGTGCGCTGCTTGCCGAAGATTCGGCATCCGTCCCACCCGACGGCTGTGAGCAACTCAGCCCAAAGTTCAATCCCATCTTCGACATCCTGGGACAGCTCGACAAGGAGTATTCCGGTGGCCGGGTGAGGCGGCCAGGCGAATCGCTTCATCTCTTCCTCCTGGGTGTCGCGCAGGGCTTTGCGGGACGTGGAATCGCGCAACGACTGGTCGCAGAATGCCTGGCGCACGGCGGACGCAAAGGCTACCGGGTGGCCGTGACCGAGGCCACGAACAAAACCTCGCAGCATGTGTTCCGAAGGCAGGGGTTCATTGAGCGGGTGCAGCGGTCCTACAACGATCATCTATTTGAGGGCCAAGCCTATTTCAGCTCGATCGCGGACCAGGGTGGGCCGATGCTCATGGACAGACCCATAGCCTTGTGACAGGCTTCCGCTCCTGCAGAACGCATGCTAGCGAATATTCAGGCCGTGGTCTTCGATCTCGACGGAACGCTGCTTGACCGTCGTCGAAGCTTCGAGCGGTTTGTTCGACATCAATGGGAACGGTTTGCTCACTTCCTCCAGACCGCAGACCAGGAGCAGTACGTTCAGACCCTCATAGAGCTTGATCGCGACGGGTATGGCCCACGGAAGGAGCTGTTCACCGATATGGTCGCGCAGTTCGACCTGCCGTCTGGCTTGGCTGAGACTCTGCTGAACGATTACCGTGCGGGATTTCCGAGCGCCTGTTTGCTGTTCCCTGATGCCGCCCAGACGCTGTCGTCCCTTCGCGCAGGTGGCTTCAAGCTTGGGCTGATCACAAATGGATCCGTCCGAATGCAGAGCGGGAAGCTGAAGTGCCTCGCTCTCGAGCCTGCCTTTGACACCGTTCTGATATCCGATGCCGAGGGCGTCAGCAAACCAGATCCCGAGATCTTTCGCCGTGCCTTGGATCGCCTCGATACGATGGCCGATCGAGCGGTCTTCGTGGGAGACCACCCCGAAGTGGACGTGTCGGGGGCGAGAGGCGCAGGGATGAAGAGTGTGTGGCGTCGGGATCCCGCGGTATCTCGAACGGTTGAGGCAGATGCCATCATCGAAGAGCTCAGCGATCTTCTCGAGGTGCTCGGCTTGGAAGACTTAACAACGGACGGAAGCGTGAATGCGGATCGGTGAGCTGCTCATTCTGGGTTTTCGCGGCACAACCATTCCGGCTTGGTTGCGTGATTTCGAGCGCGAGTTCTCATTGGGTGGTGTCGTGTTGTTCGATCGCGATCTTCACGGCGACACCAAGGTCCGAAACATCGAAAGTCCCGATCAGCTGCGTTCGCTGTGCGACGCCCTTCACCGTCTCCCGTCTCGGCCATTGATCTTCGTCGACCAGGAGGGTGGAGTGGTGCGTCGGCTCAAGCCGGCGCACGGGTTTCGACATCTGCCAAGCCATGCCGAGCTCGCGGGTCTTGCGAATGCCGATGCGCTGGCTGTCGTCGGTGCGAGTTTCTACGAAATGAAAGCCCTTGGCATCGACTTCAACCTTGCGCCGGTCGTCGACCTCAACGTGAACCCTGAAAATCCCAATATTGGACGTGTTGGCCGATCCTTCTCTGCGGATCCGAACGAGGTCCGCCGATGCGCGGCGATTATGGTTACCGCCGCACAGCAAGTCGGGCTGCGCCTATGCCTGAAGCACTTCCCGGGACTGGGAGGGGCAACGACCGACAGCCACACCGACATCACGGATTTGAGCGAGGCGGTTTCGGCGGAGCAAGTCGCGCTGTTTGTCGAACTGTGCCCCAACCTGCCAGGCAACGCCATTCTCTTGAGCCATGGCCTGATGAAAGGCTGGGACCCGGTACGGCCGGTTTCGGTGTCTCCGTCTGCCGTGGATCTTCTCAGAAGTGCCGTGCCGGATGTCTTGTTGATCACCGATGACGTGCAAATGGGAGGATTGCGGAAACTGCTGCCAACGGCAGAGGCCTGCGTCCACGCATGGCGCGCCGGAGTCGACATGGTGTGTGTCGGGAACAACCAGGTGGTGGAGGAGGCTCACATGTTTGACATCGGGCAGGCGCTCAGAGCAGCAGTCGACGCCGACCCTTCTCTGATAACTCGCTGTCGTTTGGCTCAAAATCGGGTCGCTTTGCGAAAGGCTGCCTAACCTTGGCTTGCACCCGGCGGCGACCGGTGGAATGATGAGCCGCCGCGGCTGAAGCCAGCCGTTAGACCGTCGGGGGTCGGCCGATATCGGAATACGCGAGCCCCTCGACAATCGCGGGGTCTGGATGCGTCGCACACAATTTCTCTTCGCGATCGGCGTGAGTCTCTGGTCGGCCGTGGTTGCCGGAAGCCAGGCGGCGCCCCCAGTCGCACTGTCCAGGGCGCTGCGGGCCTACGTGCAGGATGAACGGTTTGCGATTGTCACGTCCCTCAGAGGACTGCCGCTCGGTGTCCGCGACGGGCTGCAGACATTGTTCGGCAGTCAGGCACTCGACATTGCCGAGCCCGGAGCCGAGTTTCAGGTCACCGGCGAGGTCGTCGATTCGAAGCTGCCCACCCGTCGGCTGGTCGCGGCGGGGTGCTCGTACGATCACTGTCTCGTCTACTACGAGCGCGGCGGCAGCGCGCATACGTGGCACGTGGCGCTGTTTCACTGGACACCGGACGCGACTCGATTCGAGTGGGGCGGTACCGCGCCAGGCGGCCTGGCGACGATCGATGACGTTCGGAGCGCCATCTTATCCGGAGCGATCAAGGGCCCGGCCCGATTCTGACCGTTGTGCTGCCGCTGTCATTATTCGCGCGCGCTTCTCGGTCTCCGGTTTTACCAGGGTCATGAGGTGTTCTCTTGCTGCCAGTAACCTGGCTGCTGCTCGCGGCGTCGCTCTCGCTCCAGCTGAAGACAACGGTTGTTCTCGGACTGGTCGAAAGAGACGTGACGGGTGACGGCAAGCCGGAGATTCTTCGGGTCGTCGGTACCGGCCCAACGATAGAGAATCTCGATGCCGTCTTTACCATCGAGTCCGCAGGGAGGACGCTCTACCGATACAGGCTGGCGCCACTCACCCGAACAGTGGGCTTTGATGGGGGTCGCCAGGTCATCTCACCCGAGCAGCACCGGGCCCGGCTGAAGGAGTTCGGTCCATGGTTCTTCGGCGCAGAGAAGTTCCAGCGGCCGGCAGAGTTCGTTGAGAGCCTTCGCGTCATGGCCCGCTTGAGCGTGCCAGAAATTCCAAACGTGATTGCCGATGACCAGGAGGCGTCAGACCCGCGAGACGGGAGTGAGATCTGGGACGAAATCCTGACGTCGCGTGCGACGGTGTTCACGTTCTCGCCTGGCGGCGACAGGATAGAGGCAATTGGATGGAGCGAGCGGGCCGGCCGCTTCTACCGGCTTCTGGAGTGTTGCTGAGGGCCGGCTCGTGATCGTTCTCGATCGCGCGGCTGAGCGGCCGCGTCAGCCGGACAACGGGTCTTCATGCCAGGGAACAGTGATGAGCTGAGCGTTTTCCTTCGAATACCCACGACAGAGTCAGCCTTCTTCGTCGTCAACAAGGCGCCGCGCGACATCGCGTGAACAGCGCAACGAGCGGCAGAAAACATGGGCATATTGCGAGGCCACTTCACACGTGAGAGGATCACGGCATGACATCGAGCCCACTGTCCCAACTCCTCAGGCTCCCGGCCGGGGATAGGGTCGAGCTCGCCATGGCCCTTTGGGAAAGCCTCTCGGATTTTGAGCGTGATAGTGCGCTCGAACTGACCGACGACCAACGGGCGGAACTCGATCGTCGTTGGGCGGAGCACCTCGCAAATCCTGACTCGGCCATTCCCTGGTCCGAGGTTCGTCGCAAGTTGCTGGGCTGAGTGTGACGCGGCAAGTGGTCTTGGTATCGACCGCGTGCTGGTGCATGTGACGACGACAACATCGGCTCGATCCGAACTACCGATTGCAGCCGGCGGCGGCCGGTGCTCAGGCGCAATGACACATTACCCATACAACATTGACAATGGGCGCGGTGAGCAATTGACCTTCACCGGTGTGGCGCGCCGGCCGGACGGTGAGTACGCGGAGGCGGAAGGGGTTGCCCAGCCAGGGGCAGGGGCGCCGATGCACGTGCATCACCTGCAGGATGAAGCCATCCAGGTCGTCAGCGGACGCCTTGGATATCAGGTCCTCAGCCGTGAGGCACAGTACGCTGGTCCTGGTGAGCTCGTCGTCTGGCCCGCCGGCACGGCTCACAAGTGGTGGAATGCCGGCGACACCGAGCTGCGCACGACAGGCTGGTGCAGGCCGCCTCACAATATCGAATTCTTTCTCGGCGCGCTGTTCGCATCGACGAAGGAGAACGGCGGCCGTCCCGGACTCTTCGACGTCGCCTTCCTCATGACCCGCTATCGACGCGAGTACGCGATGCTCGAGATGCCAACCGCCGTGCGGCGCGTCGTGATGCCGCTGCTCTACGGCGTCGGCCGGGTTCTGGGGAAGTATGACAAGTACACGTCTGCACCGGCTTCGATCGTGGCTCCACGCGAGTACTCTTCCACGACAGGCTGACCACGGCTCTGTTGCCAGCGGGACGCGCAACCTCTGGACGGTGATCCTTTGCCACGTGCTGGTGGATACGCGGCGTCAGTCGCTATATATTCTGGCCACCGCTCACTGCTTCGGGGGAGGCCGAGTAGATGCGGCCGATTTCGATTCAAGACAGCGCCCGTACTGAAGGAGGACCTGTGAATCGCTTCGTCAATGCAGCTCTGATCGCGGTTGGTGTTGTTTCTGCGTGCCCTCCGTCTCTCCTGGCGCACCCGAATACGTCCCAGCAGCCGCCCGCAGCGGGCTCGCCGAGGATCCGCGCCTGCGCGTTGCTGCCGAAGGAAGAAGTCAAGAAACAGCTGCCGTGGATCCCTGTGCTCGATCAGATGGCGGTCGAGGAAGAGCCTGTCGGCATCTCCGGTTCCTCGTGTAACTACCCCACTGTGTTCATCC
>Ga0105107_10003835_pt1 | contig 10053 bp, 6 predicted proteins | sample PPLLaktember2015_6_FD_79335 | JGI IMG/M metagenome (GOLD analysis project Ga0105107, IMG submission 79335) | Freshwater sediment microbial communities from Prairie Pothole Lake near Jamestown, North Dakota, USA - PPLs Lake P8 Core (1) Depth... | ecosystem: Environmental > Aquatic > Freshwater >...
CAATCTGATCACGACGCTGGACCTGATGCGCCACGGCGAACCGGTGGGCGGGCGAAAATACCGCGGGCAGCTGGACGATCCCCTGAGCGAAAAGGGCTGGGCGCAGATGCGCCGGGCGGTGGGTGAGCATTGCCCGTGGCAGGCCATCGTCAGTTCACCGCTGTTGCGCTGCGCTGATTTTGCCCGTGAACTGGCCGCGCGTCATGGATTGCCGCTCGATCTGGATCCCCGACTGGTGGAGCTGGGTTTCGGCGCCTGGGAGGGCCGCACGGCCGATGAGCTGACCGCGGAAGATCCCGAAGCGCTTATCCGTTTCCGCCGCGATCCGGTTGCGCATGCTCCGCCAGGCGCGGAACCGCTGGCCGGGTTTCGCAGCCGGATTCTCGAGGTGTGGAATGCCCTGCACACACGCCATCGTGGCAAACAGGTGCTGGTGGTCGCACACGCGGGCGTCATCCGCATGATGGTGGCACATGTGCTGGAGATTCCGCTGCAGCATATTTTCAGGTTGCAGGTTCCGAGCGCCGGCATTACCCGCCTCCGTCTCCAGAACGACGGAGACGATCCGTTTCCGCAATTGCTGTTTCATGCCGGCAGCCTGTAGCGTCGTTCGAGCCATGTCGCCGGGTGTCCCACCGAACAAACACCACGCCGGCTTATTCTGCGGGTTTTTGTTGTCGCTGGCCTGTCTCCTGACGTCACCGGACGTGCCGGCGGAAATACGCGTCATTGATGACACCGGAAAGCCTGTCACTCTCGCCAAGCCCGCGCGCCGCATCATCAGTCTGGCGCCGCACGTGACGGAGTTGCTGTACGCGGCGGGAGCGGGAAACCGCATGGTCGGTGCGGTCGAGTACAGTGATTACCCCGAAGACGCCAAACGCATTCCCCGCGTCGGCAGCGGTTTCGGCTTCGACATGGAAGCGATCGTTGCCATGCAACCCGACCTCGTCATCGCCTGGCAAAGCGGCAATCCATCCTGGCAGGTGGCGCGTTTGAGCGGTCTGGGGCTTCCGGTTTTCGTGACCGAGCCGCGCCGCCTGGATGACGTGGCCGGGTTGCTTGAGCGCCTGGGCCGGCTCGCCGGAACGGAAGCGGTGGCGGCGAAGGTCGCCGGCGATTTCCGGCGCCAGCGCGCGCAGTTACAGGCCCGTTATTCGGGACGTCCGCCGGTCACGGTGTTTTACCAGGTAATCGACGTCGCGCTGCTGACGGTCAACGGCCAGCATCTTATCAACGATGTGATTGATCTGTGCGGCGGGCGGAATGTTTTTTCCGATTTGCCTTCGCTGACACCGCGCGTGGACGTGGAATCCGTGTTGCAGAAAAATCCTGATGCCTTGCTCGCCAGCGGGCATGCCCCCTTGTGGCCGGCGTGGCGCGAGCGCTGGCGCGCCTGGCCCGCATTCTCCGCCGCCGCGCGCGACAATCTGTTTTTCATCCCACCCGACCTGATTCACCGCCACAGCCCACGCATCCTGCAAGGGGCCGAACAGGTATGCGCCGCGCTCGAAAAGACGCGAACAACGCGAGACCTTACGACGCTTCGTTAACGGTTTTTCCCCGGCGTCCACAGGACGTCGGTACGGCCGGCGTGCACGTTCAATACGCGGGCGATCACGAATAGCAGATCGGAGAGGCGGTTCAGGTATTTCGCGGTTGACGGGTTTGTCGATTCCATTTCGCCAAGACGAACCACGCGTCGTTCCGCGCGCCGGCATATCGCACGCGCCACGTGACACATGGCCGCGGCCTCCGAACCGCCAGGCAGGATGAATTCCTTGAGCGGCGGCAGGTTCTCGTTCAGCCCGTCCAGCGCGATCTCCAGACGCTGGACCTGATTGTCGGAGATCGTGGTTTGGCCGGGAATGCTGAGTTCGCCGCCCAGATCGAAAAGTTCATGCTGGATGTCTGTCAGCAGGGGGCGGAGCTTGGGTGGTATTTCGTGAACCAGCAACACGCCGATGACGCTGTTCAGCTCGTCCACCGCGCCGATGGCCTCGATGCGTTCGCCGGTTTTCCTCACGCGCGAACCGTCCCCCAGGCCAGTGCTGCCGTCATCGCCGGTGCGGGTGTATATCTTTGAGAGACGATGGCCCATGTTCAGTTCTCGATCAACCGGTAGATGACCGGCAGTTGCATGTCGACGCTGCGGCCTTCCAGCCAAGCGCGCGCTTCGGCCAGTTGGCCGATCCGTTTCAGGGAGTTTAACGCCGAATTGTCGAGAACGGCATAACCGGAACTGCGTTCCAGGCGGATTTTGTCGAGTTGCCCGTCAGCTTCCACGCGCAGGCCCAGCAGCACCGTGCCTTCCCAGCCACGGCTGCGCGCCAGAGGCGGATAGGTCAGATAATGTGAAAGTCGGGTCCTCAGCTCACCCAGCAACTGGTTGCGTAATCCTTCCTGCGATCCCGCGGTTGTCGATACATATGCATGCGGGTCGGTGTCGGCGGGAGAAACGGGCGGGGATGAGCCGGTGATAATTCTCGCCGGTTCACCAGAGTAGGTGCTGAACGTTTTAGTGACTGGTGAGCCTGTCACCTTTTTGGAAAACGGGATCGGAGCTGGTGTTAACGTGTAGTTTTGCAATTGGACGTCCAGCACAGCTTGCCCCAGATGGTGATCCGGGACAATCAGCAACGAATGCCTGAACTCCACCAACAGGCACAGGTGTAGCGCGATTGATACGGCCAGGAATCGCGGCAGCAGATGGCGGGTAATGGAGTGATTCATGGTAATCGATTGGTCAGGCATTCAGTTTGCCGACTGTCCCGTCTCTTCATCGCCATGCGTAGCGCAGTGTTGAACGCAGATTGCGCTCAGGCGCGGGGAAGTAAGCGTCGCGCGAAGTAAACGTCGCATCCAGTCCGACGGCGCCAGTCTCGCTGTATTCGCGGTTGAACAGGTTATTCACCTGGAGCCCGAGTTCCAGGCCTTTATGCAGGTAGCGCAGATTGAGATTGGCCACGGCATAGGCAGGCAGTCGTGGGAAGACGTTGGCAAAATCACTGCCGTTGACCTGTGATCCTACCCATTGGCCCTCCATGCGCATGGACCACGTTGCGGTGATGTGCCAGTCAGCCGCCAGCCTGGCCTGTGACCGGGGCACCAGGGGAATGCGGTTCCCCTCGTTGGGTCCGGCGGTAAGCTTGCCGTCGATCCAGGTATAGGCGCCCTGGAGCGACCAGTCGTGTGCCAGCGGCCAGGAACCCTCCAGCAGCAGGCCACGACGCCGTGTCTGCGGCAAGTTGACGTTGAAAAATCCGGAGGCATCAAAGGCGATCTCATCGTCCAGCTTCAATTCGTACACGACTGCTTTCACCAGCCGCGCGTCGCGTGAGAATTCCGCGCCGGCCTCGTAGGAAACGCCAGTCTGGTTGTTCAGGCCGACAGGTTGGCCGAAAACCGGATTGGTGTGCTCATCGACCTTGGCAAAGCGGAAGTTCTGGTCTGCCCGCGCGAACAGCCGCCAGTCCGTGTCGGCTCGCCAGCTTAGCCCGGCAGATCCGACGGCCACGCGGTCGTCGAGACGGGTCGTCGCGCCGGAAAAGATATCATTGGAGACCTTGGCCTGGCGCGCACCGAGAGTGGCTGAGAGCGTGTTTCTTATCGGGATTACCACTTGTCCATACAGGCTGTTGATATCCTGCTCCACGTTTTGCGGGCCGAAGACGGTCAGCAGGTGATACTTCGTTTGCTCCCGATCAACGCCCAGAGTGATCTCGCATTGATCCGTTCCGCAGGGCGTTGTGCCATGCAGGCGCGGATTGAGCGTGGTGATCTTGCGTTGCTGGGTGGAAAGAGTCCCGGGAAAAAAACGAAAACTGGTGATGAATTCGCGATCGTTATCCCGATGGGTCGCCTCTCCCTCGAACCGCCAGTCCGCGGACAGGACACGGACAAGCCCGAGTCGCGAGGTCCGGGTGCGCGTGGTACTGTAATCGTCGGCATAGGCGTCTATGGATTGCCTGCGGTCTGCCTCCAGCTCATCCTTGAACAGCGAACCCGGCAATTGCATGTCTTCTTCCGAGTCATCGTGTTCCAGGAAGATCAATCCCCGGGCTGAATTCTGCTCCAGGCGCAGCTTGGCCTGATCCAGCCGGGTGTGGTTATGGTCACGGTAATTATCGCTGTCGCGGTTACGTCCACGCAGGCTGAAAGCAAATCCGTTATCGAAGCGCTGCCCCACCTGCGCTGTCAATCGTCGTTCGTCGTAGCTTGCCAGGCCGGCACCAATCTCCGCCTCGAACCGGCGCGGCGAACCTCGCGTCACGATGTTGATCAAGCCGCCTACCGCCTGGTTACCATACAAAGTGCCGGCGCTGCCCTGTACGATTTCCACCCGTTCCACATTGTCCAGGTCCACCAGCGACAAATCCAGGACGCCGATATCACTGGCATTGTTGAGCGGCCGTCCGTCGACCAGGACCAGGGTATTGGAAACGGCGGTTGCGCCGAAACCGCGCATGTCGATCGTGGCGCTGGAGCCGTCGCCATAGAGGTCGGAGACATGTATTCCCGCGCGGGTGCGCAACAGGTCAACCAGCGAGCGCGCACCACTGGCTTCGATTTCACCACGATTAATGATGCTGATGCCCGCCGGAATCGGAATGCCCGAGCTTTCACTGCGCGTCGCGGTGACGATGACGGCATCCCGGGGATCGGATTCGGCGTGTGCGAGCGTGACGGGAAGACAGGCGATCACCGCAACGGTGGCCAGAGAGCGAACGATTTTCATTTTTCCTCCGCAAACCGCGCGCACCCGCGCGGTGGTTGATTGCGATGTGCGGAGGATGGAAAGCGGAAGGCGTGGGCCATTGCCGCCCGGGCCGCCCTCCGCGACACCATCTGGGTGGCTTCAGGCCGGTCTCCGGGCTCACGAGCGGGTTATACCGGGATCCGCGCCTTCCCGTGCCGAGGAGGCACAGTGGCGTTGAGCGGATCTCTGACTCGTTTACCGTTGCGGGGGCAGCGCCGGGATGATTCACCGTAAAAACCGACTTCGGTGAACGCACCGGCTTCCCGTTTCATTTCCCGGAACGACAGTTTCGGGAAACACCTGAAGCTGATGTACTGCAAACTCCGGTGCAATATATGAAGCGGGGTGGAACCTGTCAATGACTTTCCGGCGATTGCCGGATAACCGTGCGGTGCGCGGCAAAAACCAGGGGCGCGAAACGCGGATTATTATTTTTTCAGCACGCCAAAAATAAAAAAGCCGGCCCGAAGGCCGGCTTGAAAACGTCAGACTGGCAGCTAAAAAATTTCAGTCTTGCTCAATTTCTTTATTTTTTATTTCTTTTCCGGAGCAGCCGGTGCCGCCGCATCAGCCGGGGCCGCAGGAGCGGTAGCGTCAGCAGGCTTGGCGGCATCCGCCGCCGGGGCAGCCGGGGCCGCTGAAGTTGCCGGGGCAGCCGGGGCCGTGGCCGGGGTAGCAGCCTTTTTCTCACATGCAGCAACCGCTGTCATGGCCAGAAGGGCGGCCAGCAGAATCGAGTACTTTTTCATGTTAATACGCTTCCTTGATTTTCGAGATTTGGGTGTGGCCCGTGTACGGGACGGGAGACATGGCAGTCAAGACATGATCTTGCAGCCGGGCGCTATTCTTATCAAATCCATAAAAGTTTCCATCGTTGTTATTGCACGTCAGGATTTATTTTTTTTATTGATTGCTGAACGCCGTCCAATCAACCGCCGGATACCACCGACTGTCCGTCAGGACGCCAGTCGCGGCGCGCCGTAGAACAGGCCCTGGGCGGTGTGGATGCCGATCTCCTGCAGCGCCCGTTCGGTAGCCGCATCTTCCACGCTCTCGGCGATGGTTTTCATACCGAAGGAGGTGGCCAGCTCGTGGATATGGGTGACGATCTTGCGATCGGATTCGTTGCGCAGCATGCCGCGCACGAAAGACCCCTCGATCTTGAGGTAATCCGGCCGGAACTGGTTGAGGAAGTTATAAGTGGAATAACCGCTGCCGAAATCGTCGAGTGCCAGTTGGCAGCCGAGTGCCCGCAGGCTCTGGATATCCTGATGCAGGCTGTCGCTCAGGGGGATGGTTTCGCGCTCGGTGATCTCGATGGTAATCGCGCGCCCCTCCTCGCAGGCCGGTTTGAGCAGCTGGCTCAACTCGCCCACGAAATCCTTGTCGTTGAAGGAAGTGATATCCACGTTCAGGAACAGCGCGTATTCCGGCGGCGTCAGCTTCAGCGCCTGGCCGATGATGTGCAGGTCCACGTAGCGCGTCAGCCCCAGTTCTTCCGCCACCGTGATGAAATCCTTGGCCTGGATCACGAGACCGTTGACGCGCATGCGCGCCAGGACCTCGTAGGCCATGGGCTCGCCGTTTTTGAGATTGCAGATGGGCTGGAACGCGGGATGGAAATGACCCTGTTCCAGCGCGTTACGCAGCTGGAAGCCCTGGCTGAAAATCGACATTACCGCGCGGCTGATGTCGGGTGACAGCACCTCGATGCGATTGCGGCCGCGGCGCTTGCTGTGGTACAGCGCCACGTCCGCCGCGCTCACCAGGTCCTGGGCATTGGTGCCGTGCGTGGGCGCCTCGGCCACGCCCATGGAGGATTGCAGCTGCATGTGCCCGACCGGCAGCGGGATGCGCGTGTCGTTGATGCTCTCGTGCAGCTTCTGCGCGATGCGCGTGGCGTTCTCGATGTCGGTGTTCTTGAGCACCATGGCGAACTCATCGCCCGCCATGCGCGCGATGTAGTCGTTACGCCGGACCTGCTGTTTGAGCAGCTGCGCGGTGGTGCGCAGCACCTCGTCACCGAAGGGATGGCCGTAGGTGTCGTTGATGAATTTGAAACCGTCGAGGTCGATCAACAGCAGGCACACCGGCAGATTCTTCGGCAGGTGGTCGGAGAGGATCACCTCGAGCTGGCTGTCGAAGTGACGGCGATTGTAGAGGCCCGTGAGCGGATCGGTGACGGACAGGTGGTAAAGCTCGTCCTGGTATTTGGTGAGCAGATGATTGAGCTCGACGCTCTTGGTGACATCGCTGAGCGTGCCGATGATGCCGGTGAAGTTGCCGGCCGAGTCGGTCTGCGCGTCGGCGTCGAGACTCATCCACAGGCGCTTGCCGTCCGCCGAGCGCAGGGAGATTTCCCGGTTTTTCTCGTGCAGGCGCGGCAGCAGGTGTGCATCGAAGTCGCGGATGGCATCCTCGTCCACCAGGAAGTCGCCGAAGGACTTGCCGAGTGAATCGTCTGTAGTGAAGCCGGTCAATGCCTTCCAGGCCGGATTGAGAAACACGATGCGCCCGTCGGCGTCGAGCTCGAACAGGATTTCGTGCATGCTGTTGACGAGCTTGCGCAGCCGTGTCTCGCTGAATTCGAGCAGCTCGCGCGTTTCCTCGAGGCTTTGAATGTAATGCCGCAGCGTGGCCGAGCCCTGGGTGAAGGCCTGGTTGAGTTCCTGGATTTCGCGGCTGCCGGACTCGATGAGTTGCGTGCGCGGGTGCCAGTTGCCGTGGGCGAATTCCCGCGCCCATTCCATCAGCGGCCGCAGCGGCGCGGTAAAGCGGGTCAACAGCAGGTATACCAGCAGCAGCGCCACCGCGAGCGCCGCGGCAGTGAGGGCGCCGCCGATGAGGACGACATTACGGACGCTTTGATTGAGCGGCGCATTCGACAGCACCGCTTCTATCTGGCCCGCCTTCGCGCCATTGACGATCACGTCCGAGACCAGCAGCGGGATGGTCTCGGTGGTGCCGGACAGCAGCCGTGTCAGCCAGCTGAGCGGTTCCGTGTTGCCCTCGTGTCCGTACAGCAGCGAGCCGCCACCCTCGTCGGTGATGCGGATGGAGGCGATCGCCGGGTCATCGGCGATCTGGCGCATGTACTGGTCCAGGCCGGCGATGTCGTAGTTGGCGACCATGCCGCGGACCGCCGGTTCCACCAGCACCATGAGTTTCTGCGCCAGTTGCTGCTGGGTTTCCAGATGGGCCCGGGCCGCCTGGCGCGCGAAGGCCAGCGTGACGGCGACGGCGATGAGCAACAGCAGGAAGGAAAAGGCAACGGCGATGCGGGCGCGCAGGGTTCGCGGCAGCAGTGGCAGGCGCATCACCGTCGAACCACCGGAAAAAAGGGGAGAAAAGTGCCCACGGGGAGCCCGTGCTCCCGTACGGTTTCCGGCAGACGACTTAGCACCAAGACGCTAGCCCCATCCGTTATATATATTTAAGTGCCGCTGCGAGTGGCGCAAAGTATAACGGTCGGTCTCTCATTAATCCACACCGCCCGGCGAGCCGTCAGCCCGGCAGAAACCACGTATTGCCGTTGTCACGAATTTCGCGCAAGCGGCAGTGGTACATCTGCTCGAGGTTTGAGCGGTTCAGCATGTCGGACAGCGGGCCGTGGCGGCATTCACCGTTGTCGAACAGCAGGATGGCGTGCGTGCCGAAACGCGCCGCAAGATTGACGTCGTGCAGCACGAAAACGTTGAGATGCCCCGGCCGGCGCGCGCGGCTGGCCAGCAGCTCCAGCACCTGGACCTGGTGGCGCAGGTCGAGATGATTGGTCGGTTCGTCCAGCAGGCAGATCGGGGCATCCTGCGCCAGCAGGGCGGCGATTTCCACCCGCCGCCGCTCGCCGCCGGACAGCGTCGCCAGCGGTCGCTGTGCCAGACCAGCCAGACCGACGGCTTCCAGTGCCGCCTCGGCCGCGCGGTAATCCTGCACGCCTTCCCATTGCCAGCGATCGAGATGCGGGTAGCGGCCGGTCAGGACGGTTTCGAGCACCGTGGCGGGGAATTCCGACTCGGCCTCCTGGAACAGCACCCCGATGCGTCGGGCACGCATGCGCGGCGGGATGTCGTTAACCACGCTGTCTTCAAGCCGGATATGCCCCGCATCCGGCGCGCGCAGGCCGGCCAGCGCATGCAGCAGCGTGGTCTTGCCGCTGCCGTTGGCGCCCAGGATCACCCAGTTCTCGCCGGCCTTCAGCTCGGCATCGAGACTGGCGCACAGCGTGCGTCCGGCAATGGTCAGGGTGAGATTCCGGGCCTGCAGCATCAGCGTGAGCGAACCAGGAGATAGAGAAAGACCGGCACACCCAGCAGGGCGGTGATGACCCCCACCGGCAGTTGCGCCGGCGCCGTCAGGCTGCGCGCGAGGGTATCGGCGACGGTCAGGAAGCCGCCGCCGAGCAGCACGCAGGCGGGCAGCAGAAAGCGATGATCCGAGCCGCCAAGCAACCTTAATATATGGGGAATCACCAAGCCTACGAAACCGACGCTGCCGGCGAGCGTGACCGCCATGGCGGTCAGCAGGGAAGCGACCAGATAAATGGCAAAGCGCAGCCGCGCGGGGTTTTCTCCCAGCGCGGCGGCGGTGTTTTCCCCGCGCAGCAGCAGATTGAGGGCGCGGGCGAACCACAGCGACACGGCGAGCCCGGCCAGCATGGCCGCCAGCGCCACGGCCGGTTGCGTGGCATAACTCAGATCGCCGATCAGCCAGAACAGCATGCCCTGGATCTGCGCCGCGGGCGCCAGCGCCAGGATCAGGCTGATCAGGGCGCCCCAGCCCGCGGCGATCACCACGCCGGTGAGCAGCAGGCGATTCTGCGTCCACACCGAACCCAGGCGACTCAGTCCGAAGACGATGAGCATGGACAGGAGCGCGCCGAGAAAGGCGTTGCCGCGCACCCAGCCGATGCCGAGACCGCCGAGCATGGAGAGCAGCGCGGCGCAGGCCGCGCCGCCCGAGACACCGAGCACGTAAGGGTCCGCGAGCGGATTGCGCAGCAGCACTTGCAGCAGGGCGCCCGAGAGCGCCAGCAGGCCGCCGACGGCGAAGGCCGCCAGGGCGCGCGGCAGGCGCAATTCGTGGACGACCAGCCAGGCCGTGGTGTTGTCCTGGTGACCCAGCAGCGCCCGCCACAATTCCGCTGCGCCGATATCCAGACTGCCGTGCGACAAGGCGAACCATAGGGCCAGAGGCGCCAGCGCCAGCAGGATCAGCATCGTCAGCAGGCGGCGGCTCATGTCGTTGGAATCATATGAATAATTTTTTGAACCGCCAAGACGCCAAAAACGCCAAAG
>Ga0105107_10003836_pt1 | contig 10049 bp, 4 predicted proteins | sample PPLLaktember2015_6_FD_79335 | JGI IMG/M metagenome (GOLD analysis project Ga0105107, IMG submission 79335) | Freshwater sediment microbial communities from Prairie Pothole Lake near Jamestown, North Dakota, USA - PPLs Lake P8 Core (1) Depth... | ecosystem: Environmental > Aquatic > Freshwater >...
CGCCGACTCCGTCCCAGGAAACGCCGTTGTAATCGCTGATCACCTTATAGGCCACCCACAGGGTCCAGCCATTCGGCATCCGATCCGGGTATTGCGCCGAGAAGGCGCCCTCGGTGAGATCCCCTACGACGGTGACGTGGGGAAGCACGCGCATGGCCAGCACGAAGATATCGGCGCCGCTCGCGCTGAGGCGATGCGCGAGAAGGATGCTGGGCCGTGTGAACTGGAGTGGACCGCCGGGCTCGACATTGCGGTACTCCACCGGGGCCAGATCGTCGTGCTTGGGGCCGTAGCGGGTCTGCGCTCGCATATAGTGTCGCGTGCGGTCGGCGAACCGATTCGCCACGAGCTCCGCCACATTCCCCGTTCCACCCGGGTTGCCGCGCACGTCGACGATCATCCCCCGGGCGCCGGCAAACTCCGCGATCGCCATGTCGATCGCCTGACTAGTCGGCCCGATTCCCGCTTTGAAGTCGCCGAAATGCATGTACCCGATCCCGTCCGAGAGCCAGCCGTAGGTGAAGCGACCCTTCAGGGTATCGGTGGCGCCGCCCTTCAAGTATTTCGACTTCACGAGATCCAGGGAGAAGTCGTCGGGCTCGCGGGCTTCCATCAATCCGCCGCAGTTGCGCCGCGTCCCGTCGGACAGGCAAACGTGCGCGTCGTTCAGGTTCTGCAGCATGGAGAGCAGTATGCTCCACAGCTCCTCGTCGGTGGTCGCCGGGGTGACCTGCGGGCGGTATACCTTGTACAGGGCATCCCAGTCGGCGTGCTTGACCCCGAACTGGGCGTAGTTTCTATCGAGGCTCTTCCATACGTACTCGAAATTCAGTACGGGATCGCGGGGATTTGCGCTCCCCTGGTTCTCGGCAACGGCGACCGACGCCCAAAGGCAAACGGCGGCAAATACAATCCACAGGCGTGCCATGATCGATAGCTCCTTTCCGTATGGTGGGCCGAAAACCGGGGCGTCTCTCTACGCTCCCGATATACGCCCGAACGGCGACGATTGTTTCATGAAAAGGACGCACATGCCCCGGGCGGGCGCCGGGCCGGATCAAATCGCGGCCATTTCGGGAATGTGGATCTCGGCGAATGCCTGTAGATCTCCGACGGACCGGCGTTATGGGGCTACTGCCGGATTCTCGGAATCGCCGCTTCAAAAGGGATCTCCGCAAAGGTTCGAATTCTTTGCGACAGTGTCCACCATCGCAAAGAATTCGAACCGGCGTCCGGTTCGGCGGAATAGCCCGGCGCTGATCGATCGGGGCCGGGTTTTATTTCTAAAAGGGTAAGAGCTTGCAGGCTGGCTGTTGCCCTGAGACATGGCTTGCCGACGTCCGGGTGCACCGGCTCCAACCGAATCTTCCCTAGGAGTTTCCGCAGAATCAGGGCTGATTTTTCTGCCCGCTGCTCAAGAAGGTCCTGAATGGAAGCGACTTGGAAGCAAATAAAAGTGTTTCCGATTCTCCCCACGGCGCCGCCCAAGGTAAACCTCACGCCGAACGCCTAAACGGCGAGAGGAAAGTAACGGAACCGTACTCAGGCATTAAGGGGTAGCCATATCGAGAACTGAGCGCCCTGTCCGAGCTCGCTCTTGCAGAAGATCTTACCGCCGTGCCCGGCGACGATCTTCTGCGCGACTGAGAGACCGATGCCGAGACCCTTCACGTTCCTGTTGGTCGAATTCGAGGCCATCGTGAAAGGGAGGGCGAGGGTGCCGATCTCCTCGGACGGTATGCCGATCCCGTCGTCTCTGATGCTGATGACGACGTAGGGGGAGCGGTGGAGGTCCTGCACGTTTCCCGCAGGCCGCGGCTGCGCGCGCTCGCCATCCGAGGAGGCACCGCCGATTGCCCTCGCATCGAAAACGTCAGGGGGGCGAGCCCGCCAATCGCCTATCTCGATGCCTTCCTCCGTACTGGGACGGCACTCGGACACTCTAGTCACGACGTCAATGTTACCTCGCCGACCGACGAAGCTGATAGCGTTCTCTAGGATGCTCCGGAGTGCGATCTTCACCCTGGCCGCGTCGACCATCACTTTCCGGTTGATAGCGCGGTCATCGACCGCTACGTGAACCTGTTTTTCCTCAAGCTCCGGAATTATCTCATGGAGCGCCTCCTGAACGAGCTCCGATATCTCGCACTGCGAAAGCGCGAGATCGGTCACGCTCAGCTCGATGTCGTTAAGCGAGAGGAGGTACTCGACCCTGGTCTGGAGCCTTGCTACCGCATCCCGCGCCATGCCGACGACCATGCCATCTGCGACTGCGTCGGGTTCGATCGACCCGAGGGCGCTCTGCAGAACGGTGAGGGGGGTCCGCAGCTCATGCGACGTGTGACTGATGAACTCACGTTTCACCTCGGAAAAACGCTCGAGCTCGAGCTTCGACTCCACGGCGTCCTGGTAGAGGAATGCATTCCTGATCGTTATCGAGGCAACTCGCGTGAGCACCGAAAGGAGTTCATTGTCGAAATCGCTGAACGTCTCGCCCGTAACCGCACCGCTGTACATGAGCACGCCGAGGAGAGTTCCTTGGTCCGCGAGCGCGATGCCGTGGGAGAACCCCCGTTCGATGAACCGCCGCATCATCTCTTCGTCGACGCCGGCCGCGTCCCCGAGGGCGGTGGAAAGCTCGTCGAGGCGAACCGGCCCGGCAGCGTCCGCGAACCACCGCGCGGCGTTCGACCCGACTTCGAGCGGCGGTAGCGAATCCGCACCCGCGACTCCGAGCCAGTGGTACGGCTCAAGACATCGCCTCTCAGGCACAACGAGGTACAGTGTGACGCGCGTCACCCTGAGCTGACCCATGACGGTCATGAGGAAGAGTCTCACGATCTTGCTCACGTCGAACGTCGTGCCGAGCTTGTTGATGAGGCTAAAGAGAGCGTCGAAGGTTATTCTCTGCTGCTCGAGGCGATCCTCCGCGCGCTGCACCTCGGTTCGGTTCGTTTCGCTTTCCGCTGCTATCCGTGCCATAACCTGCGATCCCTGGATTTCCGCCCGATCTAGGCAGAGGTTTCAACCGATTCCCGTATCGTGAAATAATCCTCGAGATTGAGGAGCCGAAACACCCCGCGCACATTGGGAGTGACCTTCATGAATACGACCTCTCCCCCCGCATCGCGGAGCGATGAGACGATGCCGAGAAGTATCCCGATCCCGGCGCTCGAAATGAATGGCACCTCCATGAAATCGAGGGCCACGCGCACGATCTTCTTCTTGAGAAGTTCGGCAAGCACTCGCTCCATAGTGAGAGATCCTTTTGCGTCCAGGGATCCCCTGAGCGTGATGAGGTACGATCCGTCTTCGCACTGCCGTGCTTCGCTCGCTTCGAATTCCATGATAGTTCTCTCCTTTTGTCGTGGAGTGGTTTCGCCGGAAGATGAAATGGACTTCTTTAGAGTGACCTTGTTGCATCCCCATTCCCGCTCGTAGGTGAGCTGTTCCACAATCCGCCTCGTCATGATCAAGCCGAGTCCCCGCCGCTTGCGGCCCCCGAGGTAGGCTTCAAGATCGAAATCGACACCGCCCGAAGGGTCGAAAGGTCTGCTTCTGTCGATAATCGAGATGACGAGCGTGTCCCCCTGCTTATCGAGGTCGACCTGCACCCATTCCCCCGGGTTTTTCGCGAGGCCGTGTTCGAAAATGTTATTGAGGAGTTCGTAGACGCTGAGGCGGATCTCGAACGCCATCTCTTCAGAGAATCCAAGGACGCTCGCGATGATATATGCGCAGCGGGCTGCGCGATCGACGTTGCTCTCGATCGCGGAGACGAGAATCGAGTAGTGGTTCCGGCACTGCTGCTGACGGATACAAATGAAGCTCCAATCGTGGCCGATGATGTGCCCACCGAACTCGGCGCGTAGCGGAGCGGGTGCGACATCCGCCGTGAGCGTGACAATCGGGTTGCGCCTTGCAACCTCCGCCAACAGTGCCCGCACCGGCCGCGGCGTTGACTCCGGCAGCTCCAAGAGGATTGCCGGTACGGTGCAATCGGAAGCAACCATGATGAGGCTCGGGAGCTTGCCAAAGAGGCGATATGCATTCCCTGCCTCGCAGCGCACGCGAATCGCGAGCGTTTCAGGGTCAATCGATTCTATTTGCATGCACACGATCTGACCCACGTCATCCCTCATTCGAAGACAACCCGCTCGGGATGGTCAACGCTCCCGACCGACGCCCGTTCGACGCTGGCGGGCATAGCGCTGAGCGCCACAATTGTGAGGTCGTCGCTCTGCCGAGCGTCACCGCGGAACGCGGCGAGGCTCGCCCGAATCTTCCCCACGAGGTGTCGCGCGCCTCCGGAGGCCTCTCCCGCGATTACCTCCATGAGCTTCGCCATTCCGTATTCTTCATCGGCGGCGTTCCGCATCTCGTTCAAACCATCGGTGAACTGCACGATGCAGTCGCCGGGCTTCAGGACGATTCGCTGCTCCTCGAGACCGCGAGAGAAGATCTCGTCCGGGAAAACGGCAAGGGGTTTCGCCTTTGTTCCGATGGTGCTCACGATCCGCTTGTTCGCCTGGTATAGGATAAGCGGCATGTGGGCGGCGCTCGCAAAGACGAAGCTTTGATCGAATGTATCGAGGAGACCGCAGAAGAGGGTGACAAAGAAATTCTTCTTGATATCTTTCCGGAGCAAGACGTTGAGATGGCGCTGGAGCTCACCGGGTGTCTCGTGATTCTGCGCGAGCGCCCGGACGAGAATGCGGACCATCGCCATCACGACGAGGCCGGGCACTCCCTTGCCCGCGACATCGCCGACAACGATCATGAGCTGCCCGTTGTGGAGCGGGATGAGATCGAAGTAATCGCCACCAACCTCAGTGGCGGGATGGTAGTATGCATCCACATCGAAATTCGAGAGGTGCGGAAGGTGCGCGGGTAGGAGCGTGGCCTGGATTTCGCGCGCGATCTCGAGCTCTCGCTCCATCCGTTCTTTCTCCAGCATCGAACGTCGGCTCTCATCGAGTTTCTGAGCCATTGCGTTGAACCTTTTTGCGAGGATCTCGATCTCCAGTGTCGAACGGATGTTGATCCGCGTATCGAGCCGTCCCTGGCCGATTTCATCTGCGCCCCGCGTGAGCGCTCTGACTGGTTTCGTAATGTGGACGGCGAGCAGCAGCGAGATGACGGCCCCCGCGGCGAGCGCTGCGAGTCCGATCCGGAGCATGCGCCATTTGATGCTCGCAATTGCTTCGTTCACTCCCTTCTTTGAATACTGTACGTATACGGCGCCGATCCGTTCGTCCTGGTCGGCAATGGGCACTTTCACCTCGAGAATGTCCCGGTTCTCCCGAATCTCCTCGCCTGCGGCGAGGACAATTGATGGGCCCGCCGGTTTGAAGTCCGGATTCGGCTCATACAGGCGGTCGATCGAAAGGATTTCACGGTGCCCCTTGATCTTCTCCTGCCGGTCAACGATAACAATCGAAATGATGTCCTTCTCTGCGTCGAGTACCCTCGTGACGAGGGGGTGAAGTTCAAACTCTGGATCCTCATGGAGAAGCGCTTTCGATGAGCTCAGCGCAAGGTTACGTCCTTCGAGGATGACCCGCTGGAGCACCTCGGAGAGGATCATCTTCTGTTCGATGCCGATCATGACCCATGAGAACGCCGCGACGAGACCGGCGACGAGCAGGATAACGAGCACCGTGATCTGTATCTTGAGACTTACCGATCTCATGCGCATCAGTTCGAAGGCTCCCGCGTCAGCGGCCTTCGAGCCTCGACACTTCCTCTTTCGTCTTGCCTATATACCTGAGCGCTTTTTCGTTATCGGGATCCACCGTGAGTACCCTGTTCCACGTATCGAGCGCTTTCTCATACTCGTGCCGGGCATAGTACTCCATCCCGAGATACTGGTATGCTTTCACGAGGTACTCTGAGACCTGCTCGAAGCGCGGGAATGCACGCCAGACTCCTTCCCACACATCGATCGCCCGGGCGAAATCGCCTCTCCTGAAGAACTCGATGCCCCGATCATACACCTCGCGATGTCGCTCCCGCTCCTCCACCCCCATTGCCGTTTCCGCGGTTGCCTCCGTGGTATTCGGGGCCTTCCTCGCCTCGGCACCCGTTCGGAGCGCGTCGAGTTCGCGGATCTTCGCTTCGAGACGGGGGTCACCCGCGTTCCTCTCGAGCTCCATTTTGAGGAGCTGAAGTGCGGCGCCGTAGCGCCCGCCGGCGGCGAGACGGTCCGCCTCCGCTAAGCCCCTCTCGCACGACTCGCGGATCCTGTCTCCCGCCTTCGAGAGATATCCACGCGCCGTTGCGTTCTTCGGATCGAGTGCGAGTACCTCCTCAAATCCCGCCACCGCGCCCACCCAGTTACGCTCCGCATAGAGCTCGATGGCCCGTGTGAGGATATCCCGCTTCAGACGATCATTGTCCACCGTTTCGCGGATCCGTGTCTCGCAACGCTCGATGCGTTCGTTCGCCTGCGCCGACTGGAGTTGCGAGGAAGCCTCACGGTACTCGAGGAGCGCCTCGGCGAGCCTCCCCTGTGCTATAAGAGAGTCGCCCCTGATCAAAAGGAGCGCCGAGTTTGCGGCACGAACTCCCTCCCGAGCGAGCTCGTTCCCTGGCGACCAGAGCAGCACGCGTCCGAAATGGTCCGTCGCGGCGCGGTAATCCTGCGCAGCGAGGCTCACCTTTCCACTCTCCAACGCGCTCGTGATGAACGTGTTCTCATAGCTGCTGATCTTGGCGTCGAGCTCCCGTCGGATCTCTTCCTGCCGCCGGTTGCGGGCGAGCTCGACCTTCTCTTCTCTCGATGCGCCGAACCTACAGTTGAGCGAGAAGAGGTGGTTGCCGCCGAGCTCGGTACTCCGGTACGCGTAGTCGAACAGGAAGAATGGGAGCCTGAAACCGCACCCGAATGTCGGAATGCCCGCATCCCACCCTGCTCGAAAGGCAAACATCCCCCGCATGCTGTACTCCGCCCCCCCGTGGAACTTCGTTTCGGAATAGCGCGCGCGGTCGACATCCAGCGCGACGGTCAGCCGATCGTCGAGCGTTTTCGAAACAGAGCGCCAGATTGAGATGCCGGCCCGGATCGCGCGCGGATCGCCGGCTTCCTGTGCCGCAAAACGCACCGTCGGTTCGAGGATATTGACGAACGAGATTCCCATCGCCATCCCATCGAAGGCCGAGGAACGGACTGACGGCTCGAGTCCTATGCCGGCGTCGATCCCGAAACCGTTCGCCACGTACGAGCCTTCGGAATAGCGGTCGAGCTTGACGCTCGTGCCCGCGGTGAGGCCGTTCACGACGTCACGCGCATAACCGATCAGATACCGCGTCTGGATATTCTTGAGCTCCTCGCCGAGTACTGTGTTCTCGGCATCCCTCCACTCGATTCCTCCGACGCGTAACTGAACGACACCGAATGAGACAACTCCAAGCTCGACAAAGGGGTGCGCAAGTATGATCGACGAGTACGTCGTCGACTCGTCGAAGAGTGACGTGTGAAAGACGTTCACCTCGTTCCGATCGACCGCGTAGAGACCCGCCGGATTCCAGAGGAGGACGTACGAATTGCCCCACACTGCCGACGCGGCGCCTCCCATCGCGATCATCCGCCCCCCCGCGCCGAGACTGAATGGGCTCGTCGTTCCGCCGCCCTCATCACCCGCGTTGAGCGGTGAATGGAGCGCAATCGCGCCGATTGCAACGAACGCAATTTGCCGCAACACTCTCGGCACGAGGGACGGAATGTTTCCGGAATCAGCGAACAACGGCAACCTTCCTCTTGTATACGTGCTCTCGCCCATCGAGCGTCGCTTTGAAGAACAGGTAGTAGACGCCGTTCAGAACGGTCTCTCCTCGCCCGTTCCTCCCATCCCACGAAAATTCCTGGTGCAGACCGGTCTTCAACGCCGCGACGTCTGCGATCGTTCGCACCGGCTCGCCCGTGACGGTATAAACCTTGAGCGTGACCGCGCCGTCTGTCGGCAGGTAGAACGTGATCCTCGTCGTCTCGCGGCCCACGACGAAGGGGTTGGGATAATTGGAGAAGGAAGCGGCCAGATCCCGCCCGAGGATGGCGGCCCTCCCCGAGCTGAACGGGAACGCTCCCGAGGCCGCCGAGACGGCGACCGCGCCGCCCGTCGCCTCGTCGGTGCAGGAAACATCTTCGGGGACGCTCACCCGGAGGCTCAAGACCGATACGCTCGGATTCGGGGCGAGCCTCATCTTGAATGTGCACGCGCGTACCTCTCCATCGGCAACCGAAACGGTATCAGTGATGTCAATCCGGAGACGTCCACCCGCAACGGTCCACGTTGTTCCGATGTCACCAGAGTCATCGGTCATACGGACGTCTGCAATGACGTTCACCGGATCGATGCTCGCTCCGTTTCTATCGAGCACGTCGAACGCGATGCTGCGGACAAAGGCGCGACAAGCAGTCATGCCGGGCACCCTCGAGAACCGAAGTCTGAAAACGTCGATTTCCTCTCCGGCCGCAACGTTCGCCGGGAGGAGACCCACCGCTTCGAAGAGCACCTGTTGCGCGGGGAAAATGACTCTCGCGAGGCCGCTCGTCAGAGGAAAATTGCCGAGGAGATCGATTCCCCTGCGGCCATCCGTCGCGTCGACAATATCGAGGCCAGCGGCGTTCACATGCATCTGGAAACGGCCGGGCGTCGGTGATTCGTCGAGATCGATGGATATATCGAACGTATCGGCGCTCCCTGGCTCCACGAACATGGGTGTGGAGAAACGGAACGGAATATCTGAGGAGTGCTCGGCCGTCACGTACACCGTTGCGAGCTCCGAGTCCCCCGATCCGATTCTGATCGCGCTCAAGTGGTTCCCCGGTTTAATGGCACGGCCCGTTTCGTCGAGGAACCGGATCGTGACGCTGTCCAATGAAGCGGGGGATTCGCCCGCATTCCCCGGGTGCCGCAGCATGACACGGATGGCGGGAACGCGCTGCCCGCCGGCCGTGATTCGCTCCCCGAGGAGCCCGCTCCCGGCGACAACGATCTCACGCAGCGGATCGCGGAACAGCGCCCTCCCCGAGCTCATCGGGAAACCCTCGGAGCCGCTGGGATCGGCACGTACGTCGGCGGGACGTCCCGAATTGACGTCACGCACCGCAATATCGAGCGAATCGACGAGCGCAACCGAAAAACCATCGGCCCCCGGCTCGATCAAACAATCGATGCCGGCGTGGAGCGCCACGGAGCCCTGCGCCGAGACGACCACGGGCGGCTGGAGCCTGCAGCGTACCGACGCGCTCCCCGTAAATCCTTCGATGAATGTGAGCGTGCTCCCGTCGGGGCCGTCGAGCCTGAAGCTCCGCAAGAGCTTTCCGGTATCGATCGAATCGCCCGCGTCATCTCTCGTCATGAAGGTAATCTCCGAGACGCTCATATCGGCGGCGGAAGAGCCGCTCGCATTCGTGAGAATGAGGTCGAACGCCGCGACTCGCTCCTGTCCCCTATTGACGTGCCCGGGGAGGCGCGGTTCGAGCCGGACGGCGAGCGTCGTCGCCGGGTCGTTCAGCGTCACAGCGCTCATGGCCCATGGAAACGTCGTGCCGGTGAAGGGCACCGGAACCCCGCTGTTATGATCCGCGATAGTAAGCGCTGCCGCCGACTGCACGACGAGCCTGAAATTCTGCGCCGCCGCCGCCGGGGCGATATCCATTGAAATTCTGAACGTCTCCGCCGCGCCCGGTTTGAAGAGGGCGCGTTCGGCGAGCGAGAGCGCGATGGTCGCCTCCGACACGCCACCCGTCGGCACGGAGCAGAGAACTTTCGATTCATCCCTGAGACGAACCATGAGCGCTACGCTCTGAACTGGGATCGGCGCGCCGCCCTCATCCGCGAAGCCCACGACGATGCCACCGAATTCGACCGGCGCCGCCTGACCCGCCGACGGTTCGTATCTCATCTCAATCTCGACGACCGGCGCATCCGCCGCTCCCCTGTTGAGGCTCACGGGGGCGAGGTGTCGGAGGACGGCGCTGACGTTGTCCGGTATCGCGTGTATCGTGAGGGTATCGGACGTGACCATTGGGCTCGCTTCGGCCC
>Ga0105107_10003837_pt1 | contig 10045 bp, 6 predicted proteins | sample PPLLaktember2015_6_FD_79335 | JGI IMG/M metagenome (GOLD analysis project Ga0105107, IMG submission 79335) | Freshwater sediment microbial communities from Prairie Pothole Lake near Jamestown, North Dakota, USA - PPLs Lake P8 Core (1) Depth... | ecosystem: Environmental > Aquatic > Freshwater >...
GATCATCCTGGGGCTCCCTCTCTCTATCCTTTTCTGGTTCATCCTCGGCTTCGAGCATCGGCCTTTTTGGCAGAGCACCGGTTTTCTCTTTATCTTGAGTGTCACTCTCCTGATCGCAGTTTCACTGCTGACAAGACCCGAGTCTGATGAAACTCTGGTGCGCTTCTATGAGCGCTGTCGGCCGCCAGGGATATGGAGAACGATCCGGCGAAAGGCCGCTCCTTCTGAAAAAAGTGAGCCGCCCATCGGCCGGCTCGCGGTCAACTGTCTCCTTGGTATCGCCTTCTGTCTGGGGCTCGTGATCATGACCAACTCTCTGTTCGCCTCGGACTGGGTGTTATTTGCTGCCGGCGCATTGGGCTTCGGCCTGTTTGGGTACTGGTTAATTAAAAGGATATTCGTGGAGAGGGATGTCCCTTCCAGGTAACGGATGATTTGATATCCGCCCATGCCCTAATCTATAATCCCTTATCCGAGGACGAGGCATCTTTTCTGCCTAAGGTCAAAGGAGGAACCAAATGAAAAAGATCTTCTTGATAACCCTGATCGGCGCGATCTTCATCATCCTGAGCGCGGCAGCAGAGGCCAAGCCGATCCTGGCCCAGAAGCCAGCCCTCAGCCGAACGCAGGTTGTTTTTACTTACGCCGGTGACCTCTGGAGAGTCCCCCGAGATGGAGGGGCGGCTCAGAGACTGACCTCCGGCCCGGGAGTGGAGACCAACCCCGTTTTCTCCCCGGACGGCTCCATGATCGCCTTCACCGGCGAATACGACGGCAACGTGGATGTTTTTATCATGTCTTCGGAAGGCGGTGAACCCCGGCGTCTGACCTGGCATCCCTCTCCAGACACCGCCCTGGGATGGACACCAGACGGGAAGGAGGTCCTCTTCACCTCAGGTCGCACAGCTTACTCCAGGTTCAATGAACTTTTCACGGTCAGTGTGGAGGGCGGTTTTCCAGAGAGACTCCCTTTGCCCATGGGCTACGAGGGAACTTTTTCTCCGGACGGAAAGCGCCTTGCCTACGTCCCCTTGCGGCGTGCGTTCAACTTCTGGAAGCGATACCGGGGAGGCACGGCCACTCCGATCTGGATCGCCGACCTGTCCGATTCGAAAATCGAGAAAATCCCGCGGACGGATTCCAACGATTATGAGCCCATGTGGGTCGGGGACAAGGTCTTTTTCCTCTCCGACCGCGAGGGGCCGGTAACCCTCTTCTCCTATGACGTCAGGACAAAGGAAGTGAGCCGGGCGCTCGAGAATAACGGTCTGGACCTCAAGTCGGCTTCCGCCGGCCCTGGGGCGATCGTCTACGAGCAGTTCGGCTCCCTCAATCTCTATGACCTGGCTTCCGGGAAAGCGAGCCCGTTGTCCGTCTCTATCGCCGGCGACATGCTCGAAGTCCGGGATAAATACGTGAATGTCGGCGAGAGTCTCACCTCACCTAGTCTATCTCCGAATGCGGCCCGAGCCGCTTTTGAGGCCCGGGGAGAGATCATCACCGTGCCCGAAGAAAAGGGCGATCCCCGCAACCTCACCAATACGCCGGGAGCCATGGAGCGATACCCGTCCTGGTCTCCCGATGGACAGAAGATCGCTTACTTCTCGGATGAATCGGGGGAATACCAGCTCCATATCCGGGACCAGAAGGGAATCGGCGAGGTGGTCCGCATCGAGCTCGAAAAAAAGCCGTCCTTCTATTTTGCTCCCCGCTGGTCTCCCGATAACAAGAAGATCGCCTATGAGGACTGCCACCTGAACCTCTGGTACGTCGACCTGGAAAAGAAAATGCCGGTCAAGGTGGACAAGGACCACTTCCAAGGCAACCTTGTTCCCGGCTGGTCGCCTGATTCCAAATGGCTGGCCTATGTCAAGCGGCTGCCCAACTATCTTGGCGCCGTTTTCCTCTATTCCCTGGAATCCGGGCAAAGCACGCAGGTTACCGACGGTATGAGCGATGCCAACCTCCCCGTGTTCGACCCCGGCGGAAAGTACCTCTTTTTCACGGCCAGCACCGATTCTGGAGCCTCTCTTCAGCCGGACATTCACAGCATCTTCCGGGATGTGAGCAGCACCATTTATCTGGCCGTGCTCGACAGAACGGAACCGACGCCCTTCGTTCCCCAGAGCGATGAGGAGAAGCCGGAAGACAACTCGAAAAAGACATCCGCTGAATCCGGCAAGAAAGATGAGGAGAAGAAACCGGATAAAAAGGATGTCGTCGTGAAGATCGACCTCGAGGGCATCCTCCAGAGGATCCTGGCTGTTCCCATGCCTGCGCGCCGCTATTACGGTCTCCAGACCGGGGAGGCGGGGACGCTCCTGGCCGTAGCGGCCGAAGCGCCGCTTCCGGGGACGTTCTTTTCTCAGATTTCCTCCGTTCATCGTTTCGACCTCAAGGAACGCCGCGCCGACACGATACTGAACGGCGTCGATTTCTTTGAGATGGCCCGGAGCGGAAAAAAATACCTGTACAGCCAAAAAGGAAGCTGGCGCATCGGAACGCTCAAACCGATGCCCCCGTCAGGCGCCCCCGCTCCGCCTCCAGCACCCGGGCCGGGCTCCGAAAAAACTCTGCCGACGCAGGACATCCAGATCCGGGTCAAGCCCCTCGAAGAGTGGCGCCAAATGTACCGCGAAGTGTGGAGGATCGAACGGGAGTTTTTCTACGACCCCAACCTCCATGGGTTGGACGTAGAAAAAGCGCAGGTGAAATACGCTCCCTATGTGGAAGCGGTCGCTTCAAGGATGGACCTCAACTACCTCTTTGCCGAGATGCTGGGAGAGATGACGGTGGGCCATCTCGGCGCGGGAGGCGGCGACATCCCCCGTCCGGAACGGGTGGCGACCGGTCTCCTCGGAGCGGACTACACCATTGAGAACGGGCGCTATCGCTTCGCCCGTATCTATAGCGGGGAGAACTGGAACCCCCAGTTGCAGGCTCCGCTGACCCAGCCCGGAGTGAACGTCAAGGCCGGCGAATACCTGCTGGCCGTGGACGGCCGGGAGGTCACGGGCACGGACAATATCTATGAATTCTTTGAGGCTAAGGCGGGCAAACAGGTCGTTCTCACCATCGGGCCGGAGCCAAAGATGGAAGGTTCGCGGGAGGTGACCGTCGTCCCCATCAGCAGCGAGACGGCCCTCCGCAATTTTGCCTGGGTCGAGGACAACAGGCGATATGTGGAACGTTTGACCAAAGGAAAGGCGGCCTATGTCTACATGCCGGATACGGCCTTTGGAGGATACACCTACTTCAATCGCTATTTTTATGCCCAGGTAGGCCGCGATGCCCTCATCGTCGACGAGCGTTTCAACGGCGGCGGCATGCTGGCCACGGACATCATCGAGCGCTTCGGGCGCAAGATGATGAGCCTCGTCGCCACCCGCGATGGAGAGGACCAGGTCCAGCCTCAGGGGGCGATCTTCGGGCCCAAGGTCATGCTCATCAACGAGTTCGCCGGGTCGGGCGGGGACGCCATGCCCTGGTACTTTCAAAAAGCTCAAGTAGGACCCCTGGTAGGCAAGCGCACCTGGGGAGGTCTCGTCGGCATGGCTGGGGCTCCGAACCTTATGGATGGGGGCTATGTAACGGCGCCGGCTGCCGGCGTCTGGAGCCCGGACGGGCATTGGATCGCCGAGAATATCGGGGTCAAACCTGACGTTGAAGTGGAGCTTGACCCTGCCCTCGTGAGGCAAGGAAAAGACCCCCAGCTGGACAAGGCGATCGAGATCATTGTGGAGGGGCTGACCAAGAATCCACCGCAGAAGCCGAAGCGACCGGCCTACCCCGACTATCATAAGAAATAGGGCAGGCACCGCCGGAGGAGAGAGGGATAAACGAGAATCGCGATGGGCACTCCCATGAGTGAGCATACCGGGTCAACCCTCAGTCGCCTCTTCCTTGAGTCCTGCCGGGCGCACCAGAAGCCTGACCGGATGTTGGTCAAGCAGGGCGGCGCCTGGAAGCCAATTTCCACGGAAGAGCTCGAAACGTCCGTCCGGCGCATCTCGCTAGGTTTCCAGAGCCTCGGTCTGAAGCCCGGTGACAGGGTCGCCATCCTCTCCGAAAACAGGCCAGAGTGGGCTATGGTCGATTTCGCCGCACTTTGCGCCGGCGGCGTCACCGTGCCCATCTACACCTCGCTCCTCCCTGACCAGATCCGCTACATCATTGAGAATTCGGGAGCCAAGATCGTTGTCTGCTCGAATCCGGATCTACTCGCAAAGGTCGAAGCCGTGCGGAGCGCCCCGCCGTCAGTCGAGCACATCGTCCTAATCGAGGCGGACCCTCCGGCGGGGGTCCTGGCCTTTTCGGACGTCCTCGAGAGGGGCGCGCGGCTCGAGAAGGACTCGCCCGGATCGTTCGAGCGGGCGGCCGAAGCGGTCCAGCCGGGCGACCTAGCCTCCATCATCTACACCTCGGGAACGACCGGCCTGCCCAAGGGCGTGATGCTCAGCCACTACAATTTCGTCAGTAACGTCTATTCCCTGTCGGAGTTCCTTGACTTCCGGGCAGATGACACCGCCCTGTCCTTCCTGCCGCTATCGCACGTCCTCGAAAGGACGGCCACATTCCTCTTCATCCACAACGGCCCGGCCATCGCCTACGCCGAGAGTATCGAGACCGTGGCGGCGAACATGGTCGAAGTCCGTCCGACCCTCATCGTCAGCGTGCCCCGCTTCTTCGAGAAGATCTACACCCGGGTCATGGACCAGATTCTGTCGGGTTCCCGCCTGAAGAGGGCCATCTTCGTCTGGGCCCTGGCCACGGGGAAAGAATACGCCGCGAAGGTCATCGCCCGCGAGCCCATCCCGAAGAACCTGGCCTTCAAGCGGGCGCTGGCCGCCCGGCTCGTCTTTTCAAAGATCACCTCGCGGACGGGCGGCCGGATGCGGTACCTCATCTGCGGCGGGGCCGCGCTGTCGAAGGACATCACCGAGTTCTTCCATGCCCTCGGCCTCATGGTCCTGCCCGGATACGGCCTGACCGAAACGTCACCCGTTCTCACGGCGAACCACCCCACGGCCAGCCGGTTAGGGACCGTGGGCCGGACCATTCCCCGCGTCGAGATCCGGATCGCCGAGGACGGCGAGATCCTGGCCCGCGGCCCCAACGTCATGATGGGCTATTACAAGAACGAGGCGGAGACCCGCGAGGTCATGAAGGACAGCTGGCTCCATACGGGCGATATCGGCCGCCTCGACGCCGAAGGCTTCCTGACCATCACCGACCGCAAAAAGGACATCATCGTCACCTCGGGCGGCAAGAACGTCGCCCCCCAGCCCATCGAAAGCCTCATCCAATCGAGCCCCTTCGTCGGGAGCGCCGTGGTCGTGGGCAGCAACCGCAAGTTCATCTCGGCCCTCGTCGTCCCGAATTTCGAGAAGCTCGAGAGCCACGCCCGGACTCAGGGCGTCCCCTTCGCGGACCGGGCCGATCTCTGCCATCGTCCTGAGATCGTCCAGTTCCTCCTTGACGAGGTAAACCGCATGACGCCCGAGCTGGCCCCCTACGAGCGGGTCAAGAGAATCGCCCTCCTCGATCGGGATTTCGACATCGGCATGGGCGAAGTGACGCCTACCCTCAAGGTCAAGCGGAATATCGTCGAGAAGAAATACGCCGACCTCATCGAGTCGCTTTACAGGGATTGAGGGGATCCGGGGCCTTGGCGCCGGAGAATTCCCTAAAACTTAAAGTTCAGACCGACCTGAAGACTGAAACCCGAGAGGTCAAGCACCGCCTCCCTGGCGCCTTGACCGCCAGGTGCTCCCGCCGAAGGGATATCCAAGCGTGGATATTCCTCTCCCTCAAAGTAGTAGAGAGTCCCCTGGTCTTGCACGTCGGTACTTTGGCCTCCAGACCACTCGGTGGTTAGCTCCTGGCCCTCGAAGCCGGAAATTTTCGCGTATCTCCCAAGGACTTCGATGCAAAAGGCCAGCCTCCTGTTCATGCGGATCTCCAGGCCGAGGCCTCCGTGAAGGCCCAGTTGCCGGGCTTCCACTCTCTGAACGATGGAACTGGCATAGTCAGGGGTCGTTGTGCTTCCGCCGTACTGAAAATCGACGAAATAATATTCTGGACCAACTCTGAGGGAAATGGCCAGCAGGCGATTGAGCGGGATCATGGTGAACAGACCGAGCCTAAGAGAGAGGACTTTTATCTCCGGAAGCCCCGTCAGGCGGTAATCATACGGGGAATCCGGCCAATGGAAGAGAAGCGTGCTCTCCTGGTGGGCTCGAATTAAGCTCCCTCCCATTCCGACTCCAATCCTGGGAGTGAAGTAATAGACGATGTCTCCGGTCAGCTCGTATCCGTTGTGGAACGGTTTTTTATCGTTCGTTCCCAGTTCAAACCCGGCAGAGACGATTTCCGCGGCCTGCCGGTCATACATGCCAGCAGTACCTTCGTCAATATCGCCGCCGGCGAACATTGTCCAGGCCCCCTTCAGCTTGATCTGGATCCCCACTCCCTTGAACTCCCCCTCTTCCTCCTCTTGAGTCCAGCCGGGAAGGCAGAGGAGAAGGAGCCCAAGTACGAGCAGCGACAGGAACGCTTTATCGAGGCCTTGGCGGTCAAGTCTTCCTGCAGTCCTTTTGCCTCTCGACATTGGACCCCTCCGCATGTTTATTCCTCTTAAGGGAAGGCTCAGTATATCGCTGGAGATGCCAAGAAGTCAAAGTGACGGAAGCGGGCACAGCCTTGATTTTGATTATTAGGAATGATATGCCTGACCACGTGGCCACGCTGAAACGCCGGGAGAAAGGGAAAGTCTATGGGAGCGCTGAGCCTATGCCGTATCCAAATTGAGTATTATTGCACCCAATGGTCGTTCAGTTAAGATAAGTCATTATGCGTGGCAAAGCGTTCCTATTCCTGGGCGCCCCGGTTCTTTTGGGTCTGTCTCTCCTGCAATGCCGGCAGAAAGAAAGCGCGGATCTGGTCCTGGTCAACGGCAGGATTTATGCCCTCGGCGGATCCGACGCCTATATTGAAGCGGCCGCCGTCAAGGCCGGGAAGATCCTGGCCCTCGGGCCGAACGAGGCGATCCGGAAACAGATAGGCCCTTCTACACGGGTCGTTGACCTTGCCGGGAAGCTCGCGCTTCCAGGTTTTATCGATGCCCATTGCCACTTCGCCTCGGGAGGAAAATCGTTGTCCGGCCTGACGCTCAGGGAGGCGAAGTCGGTGGAGGGCGTTCAAAGGCTGGTTGCCGCAAAGATCGAGGAGCTTCCGGATGGAGCGCCCGTTTTTGGGAGCGAGTTCGACCATACTCTATTTCCCGGGGCCGAGTGGCCGACCAAAGAAGATCTGGATAAGGTCTCCCCTCACAATCCCGTCGTTCTGGAGAGAGTCGACGGGCACTCCCTATGGGTGAATTCACTGGCGCTCAGGCTTTCAGGGATATCGGAGAAGACCCCGGATCCGTTCGGGGGCGAGATATCTAGAGTCTCCGGCAGCGAAGAGCCCAGTGGGATCCTTAAAGAAGCGGCCACGCGTCTGCTAAAAATCCAGCCGCCCGAAGCGGACACGGAAGAGGATATCAAGAGGGCGCTCGCCCTGGCCGCACGCCTCGGGCTCACGGGAATACACACTTCTGCGACCTTGGAAGAGCTGGAAATCTACCGGAAGCTTGAAAAGGCCGGCCAGCTGACTCTCCACGTCTACGCCTGGCTGCCCGTCCAGGAAATCGACCGCTACCTCAAAGACAACATCAGAAGCGGACAGGGAGACGAGATGGTCCGTGTCGGCTTCCTGAAGATCTTCGCCGATGGGACGGTGAGTTCTTCGACCGCCCTTCTTTTTGAACCGTTCTCCGACGAGCCGGACAAGCGGGGCGAAGCTCAATACGAGGAAGAGGAGCTCTACGGCCTCGTCGAAAAAGCTCACCGCAACGGATATCAAATCGGGATCCACGCCATCGGGGACAAAGGGATCCATTGGGCGCTCGACGCGATCGAGAAAGCCCAGCGAGAATTCGGAAGAAACGGGGCTCGCCATCGCCTCGAGCACTGTTCGCTCCTCCATCCGGACGACGTCAAGAGGTTCGCCGAATTGGGGGTCATCGCCTCCATGCAACCGACGCACTGCACCACGGACCTCGTCTACTGCGAACGAAGGTTCGGGAAAGAGCGGTGCCGGGGTGCGTATATCTGGAAGACTCTGGCCGACGCGGGGACCCATCTGGCTTTCGGAACAGATTGGCCGGTTGAGCCGTTAGACCCGATGAGGGGGCTCTACTCGTCGGTGAGCCGGCAAAACATCGACTCCGGCGATCCCCCCGGGGGATGGTTTCCCGACCAGAGGCTGTCTATCCGGGAAGCAGTTAGATCCTACACTTATGGACCGGCCTATGCTTCCTTCGAGGAGAGTATAAAAGGCTCCCTCCGAGTTGGGAATCTCGCCGATTTCGTGGTGCTTTCTGAAAACATACTGGAAATCGAAGCGCCGAGGATCCTAACCACCAAAGTCCTTTACACCATCGTGGGAGGGAAGATCGTCTTCCAGGACAACTGACCATGACGCTTCTCAGCTTGGCTCACGAACGGCTGACTCTGGCCTAGAAGAAGAGAGGGCCAGAAAAAGAAAGGCTTATCTTCCCAGGATGTAGAGGACGCCCATGATCACCGGCTGGTGGACGATATAGATCAGCAAGGAATGGCGTCCGGCGGCGTTGACGAACGACTCCGGAAGGCGCCATGGCAGAAGGCTGCGCTTAGGGGCGTAGATGGATTTGCCCAATGCCGTCCCGATCAAGAAGATTCCGAGCCATGGGACCAAGGGAAAATAGTCGAACGAAGCGTACGTAGGGCTGTGGATTCCGAAAGGCAGGAGCCAATCGAAGCGGATGGCCAGCCCTGTGTTCAGCCTCGGGAGCACCGCTCCCAACCCCAGGACGAGCGCTCCCCAGGCGGCGCAGGCGACCGGCCCGGCTTTTTTGAAGGCCGCGCCATAGAGAAGGATAGATACCGCCAGGCACTGGAGGATCCCGAAATAGATGGCCGAGGCTCGATCGAAGAAGGAGGTCACCGCCGTCACTGCGAGCGACACGACCAGCAGCCGGAGGCCCCGGCGCACGTTGTTCCGGCTCAAGGTGCTGCTGATGCCTGAGAGGACGACGAAGAGCGCGGCGAAGAAGTACTGGGCCGCCTTCCAGGCGACGCTGGAAAGGTCGGTCGAAAAACCGAAGAACCTCTCCACCCCACTGAATTCGCCCAGATCGAAAAGAAGATGGTAACCCACCATCAGGATAATGGACAGGCCGCGCAGGAAATCGATCTCCCAGATGCGCCGCGCGCCGTCCGTTTCACTCACGGCAAGAGGATATTACGGACCGACCTCGAGCGTCAAGGAGTTGAATTCGCCGCCTGTTCATTTCTCCCGGACGATCTCTTGGCATCCCGAGATCTGATTATCCGATGAAGTGATCCTTGAAGATCTCCGGCCGATAAAAATGGCCGCTGTCTGATTCTCCTTACCGGTGGAGCGGATCGTATTATGGCTGATCTGGATATCATGGGTTTCGCCGCCGATGTAGAATCCGCTCGACTCCTGTTCCAGGCCGTTGTTCTCTATGATATTATGGACAAAACTGTTCCGGTGGCCGCTGTTCTGTTCGTTTTCATCACGGAACAAAATGCCATGCTCGCCATTCTCATAAACATGGTTATTTTCGAATATGTTGTCCGTGTCCTTGTGCCCGATCGAGATCCCGTTGTCCCCGTTTGCATATACCGTATTGTTCCTGAAGATCCCGTCTCCCTTGTTATCAATGATCGAACACCCATTAGTCATTGTGCCATTCGATGTCGACAGATAGTCGTTGTTGGTCCGGTTATCGAAATAAATGACGTTGTCCTGGATATCCGTTATCACGGCTGTGGTCACATCCCATCCCTGCTTGTGGGCGTCATCGGCGAGCTGAATTCCCATCCCTCTCTTGAACCCGCTGGCATCTTCTCGTTTTGACTTTCTTGCGGCCTTGGTTTATTAAGGGACGATGGCTGAAATAGGGAGAAGCGGCAGAGATTCGCCGAAGAATGCC
>Ga0105107_10003838_pt1 | contig 10043 bp, 8 predicted proteins | sample PPLLaktember2015_6_FD_79335 | JGI IMG/M metagenome (GOLD analysis project Ga0105107, IMG submission 79335) | Freshwater sediment microbial communities from Prairie Pothole Lake near Jamestown, North Dakota, USA - PPLs Lake P8 Core (1) Depth... | ecosystem: Environmental > Aquatic > Freshwater >...
CTCCACCGGTCCGCTGGGCGGGTTCAGCCCCTCCATCAATATCCTGGACTTCCCCTTCCTGTTCCGCGATTTCGCCCATGTGGACCTGGTCATGGACGGCCCCATCGGTCGCAAACTGCTCAATGACTTCGAAAAGGCCGATATCAAGGGGTTGGCTTTCTGGGAAAACGGGTTCCGCCATCTGACCAATGCCAAGCGTCAGGTCAAGAACGCCGAAGACGGGAAGGGGCTCAAGATCCGCACCATGGAAAACAAGGTGCATCTGGCCGCATGGAAGAGTGCGGGGCTCAACCCCACCCCCATGGCCTGGAGCGAGGTGTTCACGGCCTTGCAGCAAAACGTCATTGACGGACAGGAAAACCCTATCGCCGTTTTCCACAGCTCCAAGCTCTGGGACGCCGGGCAGAAGAACTTCTCCCTTACCGCGCATGTCTACTCCCCGTCCCCTTTCCTCATGAGTAAGAAAGTTTTCAATGCCATGCCCAAGGAGGATCAGGAGCTGTTTTTGAAGACCGGGTTGGAAGTGGCCAAGTTCCAGCGCAAGGTCAACCGAGATGCCGAAGAGACCAATCTGCAGGCGATAGCCAAAACCGGGGTCACCGTGGTTCGCGATGTGGACCGTGAGAATTTCAAAAAAGCCATGGCACCGGTCTACGACCAATTCAGCAGCCAGTTCCCCAAGGCTGAAATCGAAGCCATCATGAACGCGAAGTAATCATGCGGAAGGGCGCCCTTCACGGTCTCAGAAAGGGTTCCCTTCTGCGGTCTGCGGGATCAGGGCCATGCGCGCCTTACAAAGGTTCAACGAATTCCTGGTGAAGGTGGGAAGCTGGGGGACGATCCTGTTCATGGCCATCATCGCCATCGTCATCCCCTACGAGGTGATCGGCCGCTACCTGTTCCAGAAAATGAGCATCTGGTCCGGCGAGGTGTCCACCTACTCCCTGGCATGGGCCTCGATGCTGGGAGGCGCCGTGGGCCTGAAAAAGGGCTACCAGGTCAACATGACCTCGGTGGTGGAATCGGTCCCGCCCGCCGTGGCCAGGGGCCTTAGACTGGCAGCCTATTTGTTCACCCTCTTCTTTTTCGGGGCCATGGTCTATTATGGCCTGTTCCAGACCCTCTACAACGCCAAACAGTTCTCGCCGGCCTTGGAACTGGTGATGAGTGTGCCCTATGCCGCGCTGCCGAGCGGCTTTTTCATCATGTTCTTCCTTACGCTGGAGGAATTCCTGGTGTTCCTGGGCTTAGGGGCGAAAAGAGAGGGCCCATGATCATTTTCGTAGGCGCATTCATCATCCTGCTGTGCGTCTCCGCTCCGATCACCGTGGCCCTGGGCGGCTGCTCCCTGGTCTATGCCCTGGTCGGCGGCACCGTGCCGATCACCACTTTGATTCAAACCGTCTTTGGCGGCCTGGCGACCTTCCCGCTCTTGGCGATCCCGCTCTTCATGCTGGCCGGAAACCTCATGAAGGAAGGCGGTCTCACGCCGGACCTGGTGAACTTCGCCCGCCTGCTGCTGGGGCACACCCGCGGCGGCTTGGGACAGGCCACCATCCTTGCCTGCGCCATCTTCGCGGCGATCTCCGGAGCGGCGGTCGCCACAGCGGTGGCGATCGGCGTTGTTATGATTCCGGCCATGAAGAAAGCCGGCTACGATGAAGGCACGGCCGCGGCCCTGACCGGCACCGCAGCCTGCCTGGGGCCTCTCATCCCGCCCAGCATCCCGTTCATCATCTACGGCGTTGCGGCCAACGTTTCGATTGCCGGACTTTTCCTGGGCGGAGTGCTACCCGGCATCCTGCTGGCCGGGACCCTCATGATCTACATGTATGTCGTTGCCGTCAAAAGGGACTACCCACGCGATTCAAGAACGCCGGGCAAAGAGATCCTGATTGCCGCATGGAAGGCGATGCCGGCCTTGTTCATGCCGGTGCTGATTATGGGCGGCATCCTGAGCGGCGTATTCACGCCCACCGAGGCGGCCGGCGTGACGGTCTTGTATGCGGCCATCATAGGGGCGTTTTACTACCGCAAGCTGACGATCAGAAGTCTGCCCAAGGTTCTTCTCGCCTCTGGCCTGGAATCGGGTATGGTGATGCTGCTCATCGCCATGTCGGAGCCCTTTGCCTGGTTTGTCGCGGTGGACCAGATCCCCCAACGTCTGGTCGAGTGGATCTCGACGGTGACGACTTCGCCCTACATGATTTTGCTCCTGGTAAATATCTTTCTCCTCCTCTTGGGCATCCCGGTGGAGACAGCCCCTGCGCTGGTTATCGTGACGCCGGTCCTGGCCCCCATCGCAGCCGCGGTCGGCATCGACCCGATCCACATGGGCATCGTCATCTGCCTGAATCTCGTCCTCGGCCTGATCACCCCTCCGGTGGGCGCCGTGCTCTTCGCGGTTTGCGGCACGGCCAACATCTCGCTGCAACGACTGAGCAAGGCCATCTGGCCTTTATTCTTGGTCTCCGTGGCGGTGCTGGCGGTCGTGACCTATCTCCCCTGGCTAAGCACTATGCTGCCCAAACTCTTCCTCGGGCACTGAAAGGAACGCCTCCTGGAATGGGTTGGCTCGACAGAGAACAGGACTCCCTCGTAAACGTTCAAGAAACTCCAGACGCAGCGGCTCAATTCGGAGAGCAGGCTTCGATCACAGAGGAGGTAGCGCCGGAGAGCCTCATTTCCCCTGAGTGAGGCTCGGCAACCACAGGGCGATTTGCGGGAACAGGAGCAATACCGCCACTCCGACCAACTGCAGAATCATGAAGGGGATCACTCCGCGAAAGATGTGACCCATGGTGACACCGGGAGGGGCGACACCCCGAAGGAAAAAGAGGCTGGCTCCCACGGGCGGGCTCAGGAAAGCTGTTTGAAGGTTCATCCCGATCAGGGTGGCATACCATACCATGTCAATGCCCAGGTGCTGGGCCACAGGGACCAGCAGGGGCACGGCGATGAGGCTGATCTCCAGAAACTCGAAGAAGATCCCCAGGAGAAATATCAGAATCATGCTCGCAAGAATGAAGCCCGTCTGATCCCCGGGCAGGCTGAGAAGGAAGCTCTTCACGATCTCCCGGCCCCCCATGCCGACAAAGACGAGGCCGAAGGCGCTTGCCCCCACGACCACAAGGAACACCATGCTTGTGAGGCGCACCGTGCCCTTCATGGCTACCCGCAGGACTTCCCGGTCCAGCCGTCCATAAATCGCGCACAGCGCGAGGGAGCCGAGCGCTCCAACAGCCGCAGACTCTGTTGGCGTCGCAATCCCGAAAAAGATAGACCCCAGAACCCCCAGAATCAGGGCCGAAGCAGGGAGGACCGACTTCACAAGACGAATGAAGTTCCCTCGAGTGGCCCAGCCCGTGTCAGAGGGGAGCGCGGGAGGGACCCTGTCGGGCCGGAAGATGCCGAGCAGAAAGATGTACGCAACGTAAAGGGCTACGAGGAGAATTCCGGGGATGAAGGCCGCCGCGAACAGGTCGGCTACCGAGACGCCCATGACGTCGGCAAGCACAATCAGCACGATACTGGGTGGAATGAGCTGTCCCAAGGTGCCGGCGGCACAGATGGTGCCTGTGGCCAGTTCAGGCGTGTACTTGTGCCGGAGCATCGTGGGAAGTGCAATGAGTCCCATGGTGACCATGATGCCGCCGACAATGCCTGTGGAAGCAGCCAACATAGCCCCCACTAGGATTACCGATATGGCAAGTCCGCCTCGGATCGGGCCGAACATGCGCGTCAAGGCCTCAAGCAGCTCGTCGGCGATTCCGGAGCGCTCCAGGACCAGCCCCATGAAGACGAAAAGGGGCACCGCCACCAGGGTCATGTTGGTCATCTGGCCCCAGACGCGCAGAGGGAGAAGCGAAAAGAGCTGAAGACCCGAGGCCAGCCAGCCGAAAAAGAAGGCGGTGGCGCCGATGGAAAGCCCCACAGGGAACCCAAGAAGCAAGAGCGCTGTCAGGGCCGCAAGCATCAAGAGGCTGAAGGATTCCATGGTCTACTCTTTCCTGCCAAGAAGGAAGCGGGAGTTCTTGAAGAGTTCGACCAATCCCTGCAGCAGGAGCAGGCCGAAACCCACCGGGACCATGGCCTTCAGCACCCAGAGGGCGGGAAGGCCCCCCGGGTCCGGAGATCTCTCCGACATCAGGAACGCCTTCACGACCCATCCCCAGGAAAACCCGATCATCATGAGACAGAACGGGATGAGAAGGAATACCATGCTCAGGATGTTGACCAGGGCCTGTCCCTTCTTAGACAGCCGATCATAGAAAATATCCACTCGAACATGGCCGTCCTCCCGGAGGGTCTGAGCGAAGCCTAGCAGGAAGATGGCCGCGTAAAGATGCCATGTCAGCTCTTGGACGGCGCCGGAGCTGCGATTCAACAGGTAGCGCTCTCCCGTCTCAAACGCCGTGAGCAGCACGAGGAGCAAGGCGAAGCCCATGGCGATTCGCCCGCTCCAAGCGCTCAACCCCTCGATTCCCCGGACCAGACCGCGGAACATGGTCTTCCCTTCCTTCTCATTTTATTTTGGGCAGCCAGAGCGAAGCATACTCATCATACCGGTAGAGGTATTGGACGGCAAAGTAGTCGTCCATCTGGCCACGGAATTTCAGATAGGCATCCCAAACCCGTTTGAAATCCCCTGTCTTGTCTGCTGCACTCTCGTCCGCGATGACCTCATCCGTTGCCTTGCGGAGGGCCTTCAGGACGGACTCGGGTAGCCTTTTCACCTGCACGTCGGGAAACTGCTTCTTGATCTCGGCCAAGGCTGCCGCATTCTGCACATCGAATTGGGCGATGCCCCAGCTGTTCACCTCCAAAGCTGCGGCGAACACGATGCCCTTGAGATCCTTGGGCAGGCTCTCCCACGCCTTTTTGTTGATCATCAGTTCCGTCTGGCCGCAAGGTTCTGCCCAGCCCGGGTAGTAGTAGAACTTGGCCACCTTGGGGAACCCGAGGCGCAGGTCGTGGGCCGGCCCCACCCATTCTGCGGCATCAATGGCCCCCTTCTCCAGTGCGGGCACGATCTCCGCACCGGGCATGAGCTGCACCGCAACTCCCAACTTGGCCATGACCTTTCCTCCCAGCCCGGCCGTGCGGAATTTGAGCCCCTTCATGTCCTCCGGCGACTTGATCTCCTTGCGAAACCAACCGGCCATCTGCTGCCCTGTGTTCATTAGAGGAATGGCGACTAAGTTTGATTTGGCGTAGACCTCGTTCCAGAGTTCCAGGCCACCACCCGCCAAAAGCCATGCCGTCATCTGATCCACCATGAAGCCGAAGGGCTGGGCTGTGAAAGCCTGGACTGCTGGTACTTTTCCGGCCCAGTAGTAGGATGCGCTGCTGCAGCACTCCACATTGCCCGCGCTGACCGCATCAAACCCCCCCAAAGCAGGCACCAGGACGCCGCCAGCGAACACCTCGATCTTCAACTTGCCGGCGCTCAATTCGTCCACACGCTTGGCAAATCGCTCCGCACCCTCCTGCAGGATCGGGAATCCAGGCGGCCAGGCAGTGACCATTTTCCATTTGATGGGGGCTGACTGGCCCCAGGCCTTCGTTGTCGATCCCAGGCTTGCGGCAAAAGCCCCAACCCCTGCCGTCTTCAAAAACTGACGTCTCTTCATCGCTCGATCTCCTTTTCTCGGTTTGAGATTCTCCTCCTCATCCATTCGCAAGATCCTGCACGCGGGCCAGGATGAGTCAGCTTGACGGAAAAAGATTATGCAGTGTAGACGGAAAAGAAACTGTTTTGGAGTTGCCGAAATATAAAGGAATTCACGCTGGTGTGTCAAGCGCGAAGAGAACGCATGCGAAACAGACGCAGCGTATCGAGAGGGTAGGGTTAGCAACAGAGACCCGGAAAGAATCAAGAAGCGACCGGTCCCCGCACTACGCCGCAGGCCTATGGAGTTCCTTTCCTGCGGTCAACGGGTTTGACCTTTTCGCAAATCAAGGTTAGTCTTCTTTCAAGGCAACGTTTCACGGGGCAACAGGAGAGGATGCTTAAAAGCATGAAATTCACCATATTCAAGAGAATGGCTTTCGGATATGCGCTGATCATGCTGATGGTCGTCTTCATGGGGATTTATGTGACGTTGAAGGTCGATCAGCTGACGGGAATCAACTTCCGAGTGGCCAGGGTAGACGGTGCCATGATCAGCATGGGAGAGCAGCTCTTGGAATCCCTGTTCTCCCAGGCGGGCTTTGAGATGAAGTACCTGGCCTCCGGTGACAAGGACTTCCGCGAGGAATTTTCCAGTAAGAAGGCCCTGTTCGTGGAGACTCTGGAGAAGCTCGCCGCTCTTGCAGATACAGCCGAACAAAAGCAGCAGGCCGCCGACATCAGCGTCCAGTACAATGCCTATGTCGCTCTGTTTGAAAAGGAGTCCATCCTGCTCACGGGCAGCAACCACTCTCCGCGAAAAGAGTTTCTGGAGGAAAGGTGGACGATGCTGGGACAACTTGATGAGAAGTTGAGGAGTCTGATTCAGAATGTGAGACAGAAAAGAGACGAAAAGTTGGATCTCTCGACCAAGATCAGCCACCGGACACTCAGGGTCACCATGGTCACGGCCGCTCTGACGATCGTCCTGGGCATTATGATTTCATATTACATCACCAGGAGCATAGGTAAGCCCATCGCCCTTTTGGGGCAGAAGACGAAAGAGATTGCCACCGGAAGGTTCCAGAAGATTTCAAATGTACAGTCACCTCCAGAGATCAAGCAACTTGCAGAGGATTTCAACTTCATGAGTGAAAGGCTTGAGCAACTGGACAGCATGAAGCAGGACTTTGTCAGCCACGTCTCGCACGAGCTTCGAACCCCTCTGACCTCCATCAAGGCGGCATCGAGCATCCTCTTAGAGAACGCCTATGACGGTTCGCCTGAACATCGAAAGGAACTGCTGGCTATTATCCATGACGAGTGTGATAGGCTGATCGGTGCGGTCAATCGGATCCTGGACATTTCCCGGATGGAAGCGGGGATGATGGAATATCGTTTTTCAGAGGGCGAGTTGGCTCCGATCGTTCAGAAGATCGTGTTGAAACTGGCTCCTCTGGCCCAGCGGAAAAAGATAGAGTTGGAGTTGATGCCCTTTCCTGAGCTGCCGTTGGTGAGGATGGACGGGGACAGGGTCACGCAGGTCGTCGAAAACCTGCTTGGGAATGCCTTGAAGTTTACTCCCCCCGGCGGTAAGGTCATCGTGGTTCTGTCTCAGAGGAAGCATGGGGGGGGCTTTGTCGAGGTCTCAATCGCCGACACAGGCTCAGGGATTCCTAAAGAACACCTCGCCCGGATTTTCGAGAGATTCAAAAGAATTGAAAAGGGCAGGGAAACGACCATCGGGACAGGTCTTGGGCTTTCAATCGTCAAGCATATCATTGCCGATCATGGAGGAAAGATATGGGTCAGGAGCGCTCCTGGAAAGGGAAGCACTTTCTCCTTTGCGTTGCCGGTGGCTTGAGCATCCTCTTGGGGCTTGGCGGATGTGCTCATTTGTCAGATCAGTGGCAAGGCGAGCAGGATCTCAAAGACGCGAAGCATTTGATGAGCACCGATCAATATTCCGAATCTGAGAAAAAGACCTTGAACGTGCTGGAAGCGTTTCCGAAAACGCTGGGGGATGAAGCGCTGTTCCAAATGGGGCTAATTTATTGTTTTCCAAGAAACCCAATGGCTGACTATGAGAAGTCTAAGGTTTTTTTTGAGAGGCTTGTAACCCAGTATCCGGACAGCAGCAGAAAAGGGGAGGCGGCAGCTTGGTTATTTGTTCTCAACAGGGTGCTCGACAATGAAAAAGAGAGCTTTGAACTTCAAAGACAGGTGAGGCTCCTGGAGCAGACAATCGAATCGAGGGAACAAATGCTAAGACAACTCCAGGAACAACCCAAAGATAAAGAAAAAGATAAAGAAAAGGAGACTGCGCAACACTCGGAGAAAAAGCTGAAACAACTCCAGGAAGAGCTTGAAGATAGAAAAAAGGAGATTAATGGATATTTGGAAACAGTCAGCCAACTGCAGAACCGTGTGAAGGAGCTGGAATCCCAACTGGCTAAATTCAAGAACATTGACCTGACCATCGAGAAAAAAAAACGGGGCGCCGTGCGTTAGTACAGCATAACAGGCAGAGGAGCTGCGGCTGATGTTGAGAGTCTTGGTTGTAGATGACGATGAAACCATTCTCAAGCTCATCAAGATGAGACTTGAGGCGGAGGGGTATGGCGTAGAGACCGCGTCGAGCGCCGAGAATGCCCTAGAGCTTGCTCAGGCAGAGACGTTCGATATCGCCCTGCTGGACTACAAGCTCGCGGACAAGACCGGCATTGCTTTGATGACGGATCTGTTTCAACTCAATCCTGAAATGCCCGTGATCATCCTCACGGCCTATGGCACGATCAAAGGCGCTGTGGAGGCCATGAAAAAGGGGGCCTACGGATACATCGCCAAGCCCTTTGACTATGATGAACTTCTTCTGCAAATCAGGAAGTGCTCTGAAAAGAGCGGCCTGTCCAAAGAAGTCAGGAGGCTGCGGAAACTGGTTGAGGAACGCTACGGTTTCGAGAACATCATCGGTAAGAGCGAGGTGATCGGCAAGCTTCTTGAACAGGTCGCACAAGCGGCCCAGGTGGATTCCTTTGTTTATATCAGTGGTGAGAGCGGGACGGGGAAGGAATTGGTGGCCAAGTCCCTGCATCTGGCGAGCTCCAGAAAGAACGGTCCTTTCGTGGCGGTCAACTGCGCCGCCATCCCCGAAACCCTCCTTGAAAGCGAGTTGTTCGGCTACGAAAAAGGAGCCTTTACGGGGGCGACGCAGTCGCGAAGAGGTCTGATCGCACAAGCGGAACGGGGCACTTTCTTCCTGGACGAGATATCAGAAATGCCGCCCACCATGCAGGCCAAATTGCTTCGGGTTCTCAGCGAAATGGTTTTTTACCCGCTGGGCAGCAACCGGACGGTTAAAGTAGATACCCGCATTATTGCTGCCTCCAACAAGAACCTGGAGGAAGAGGTGAAGCTGGGCCGTTTTCGTGAAGATCTTTTCTACCGAATCCATGTCATACACATCAAGGTGCCTCCCTTGAGAGAAAGAAAGGAAGACATTCCTCTTCTCGCCAGGCATTTCTTTAAGAAATATGCGGATAAAATGAAAAAGGAAGCCATCGGATTTTCACGAGGGGCATTACAGAGACTGATGGCCTACGACTGGCCCGGCAATGTCCGTGAACTGGAGAACTGCGTGGAAAGCGCGGTGGCCATGACGGACAAAAAGGTTATCTCCGAAGACTTAGTGCTCCAAGGCAAAGCATCGAATCTGAGCGGTCCCCTGGCATTCAAGGACGCGAAGACTGAGTTCGAAAGACAATACCTAATTCACCTTATGGAGATCGCAGAGGGGAACGTCTCTCAGGCGGCAAAGCTAGCCGGGAAATACAGGGCCGATCTCTATGAACTGCTGAAAAAGCACGGCTTAGACCCTGAAGGATTCAGAGGTCCTTCTTAGCAAGAACAACCCCCATTATTCAGCCCATTCTGCTTACCATTCTCCTCTTGACCATCCATCTTTATCCTTGCTAGCTTTTTCGTTCCACCCTGATACTTAATGTCACGTTCGTGAATGTTATCAAAAAAGGGGGTGCCCGGGTAAAGATTCCAAAGGGTTGGAGGCTGTATCCTTGATTATGTATGGAATTTCCTTCATAAGATAAACACAGATTATGCAGAGAGTTGACCTATCTCAAACTCACACCCTTTCCCTCTGTGTAGGGTAAACCATGCACGAAGTGCGGCCATCGGATAAGCAACATCAAAAAAATATATAAATTTCAATGAGATAAAATTCATCTGCAGGCTGGCATGCCCCTTGCTACCAAGATTACCAAGCTTATCTGTTCTCCACAATGGATCCTTAATTGAACAGGTCCACAAAAACCCGAGCCTCGAACGGAAAGCAGAGCGCAGAACCATCCAACGCTAACCTTTCATCCTTCTGAGTGAAAGGAGGGAATTATGAAAACAATGCGCGGGCAGAACC
>Ga0105107_10003839_pt1 | contig 10041 bp, 7 predicted proteins | sample PPLLaktember2015_6_FD_79335 | JGI IMG/M metagenome (GOLD analysis project Ga0105107, IMG submission 79335) | Freshwater sediment microbial communities from Prairie Pothole Lake near Jamestown, North Dakota, USA - PPLs Lake P8 Core (1) Depth... | ecosystem: Environmental > Aquatic > Freshwater >...
AGACGGGGAACCGTTTCCACATTGTGATTCAGGACATCCGGCCTGGCCTCCAGAACGGTTTTGAGAGACCGAAGATCCCCGCGGAAGTCCGGAATCAGAACCTCCACCCTGGTCTCCGGACGCTTCTCTCGGATTTTTCGTATGGTTTCGACGAAAATGAAAGCGCCCCCATCCGGCAGATCATCCCGTGTCACAGAGGTCACCACCGCATAACGGAGCATCATGCGGTCAACGGCTTCCGCGACCCGAAGCGGCTCCCCCGGATCAGGGGGTTCTGTGGGACCATGCGCCACGGCGCAGAAACGGCAGTTGCGGGTGCAGCGGTCGCCCAGAATCAGGAAAGTCGCTGTGCCCAGGGAAAAGCATTCACCCAGATTGGGACAGCAGGCCTCCTGACACACGGTGTGAAGATGCGTCTTTTGGAGGAGCCCTCGTATTTTCTGGTACGTCGCACCGCTAGGTATTCTCCTCTTGAGCCAGGGAGGCTTTGGGAGCTTTTGCTTGTGTACATCCTTCTGATTCATAGGGGCTTTCACTGCCTATTTGTTCATCCCGCAAGAATGGGTTTTCTGGCCGCCGTCACTTCGTCCAGCCTTCTCCTCTTACACTTGGTCGGCGCCTGATGGAGCAGGTCAGGATTGCTCTTCGCCTCTTCAGCTATCGCTTGAAGGGCATCAATGAGCCGATCCAGATCGTCTTTGGACTCTGTCTCCGTTGGTTCGATCATGATGGCCCCGTTCACTACGAGAGGAAAGTAGATGGTAGGCGGATGAAAGCCGTAGTCCATGAGACGTTTGGCAATGTCCAGCGTCATGACCTTGGCGCCTGCCTGGTTCTTGTCCGTGAAAACGCACTCGTGCATACAAGGTCTATCATAGGGGAGGTGGTAGGTCGTTTTGAGCCGTTCCTTGATGTAATTGGCATTCAGTACGGCGAGCTGGCTGGCTTTCTTGAGATTCACAGCGCCCATGGTCCTGATGTAGCTGTAGGCCCGGATCATGACCCCCACGTTCCCGTAAAAGGCGTGGAGTCTGCCTATGGTTTGCGGGAAATTACTGAAGAGCGCATATTTCCCGTCTTGCTCCACCACGCGAGGCACAGGGAGAAAAGGTTCCAGGTTCTTTTTGACGCACACGGGACCCGCTCCCGGACCGCCGCCACCGTGAGGCGTGGAAAAGGTTTTGTGGAGATTGAGATGAAGCACGTCCAGCCCGGTGCAGCCTGCATCCATGATGCCCAAAACAGCGTTCATGTTGGCCCCGTCCCCGTACACCAGACCGCCCCTGGCGTGGACGAGGTCTACGATCCCTTTGAGATTTTCTTCAAAAAGGCCGAGGGTGTTGGGATTGGTGATCATGATTCCTGCCGTGTCCTCGTCCATGGCTTTGGCGACGCTTTCAACCGCGAGAACTCCCTGGGCGTTCGATGCCACGGGGATGGGGCGATAACCGCAGAGGGCCGCACTCGCAGGGTTTGTTCCGTGGGCTGTGTCGGGGACAAGGATCTTGGACGGCTTTCTGCCCCTGCTTTTGTGGTACGCGTGGATGAGGAGCATTCCGGTGAGTTCCCCCTGGGCTCCGGCCGAGGGCTGGAGCGACACGGCATCCATGCCTGTGATCTCGGCGAGCATGCGCTCGAGTTCGAACATGAGCCTGAGAATCCCCTGGGAGAGCTCTTGGGGCAGAAGAGGATGGGCGCCGCTAAACCCAGGCAAAGCGGCCTGCTTGTCGTTGATCTTCGGGTTGTACTTCATGGTGCAGGAGCCTAAGGGATAGGTGCCTGTGTCCACACCGAAGTTCCACGTCGAGAGCCTGGTGAAGTGGCGAACCACATCCACTTCGCTGAGGTCCGGAAAGTCCGGGCCAGGGGAGGTGAGGTCTTCTGCAAGAGGGGAGACTTCCACGTCGCGCACGGGAAGGGAAAACCCGCTCCTTCCGCGCTTGCCTTTCTCCCAGAGAAGAGGCTCGTTGAGGATGAGCCCTGTCGTACCTAAAACGTCCTTCATGAGACTATCTCCTTCACCAGTAAGTCCATGTCCTGTTTTGACTTTGTTTCCGTGACGCAGAAGAGATGATGATTCTTGAGTTTGGGGTAGTAGGTCTCCAAAGAAACACCGGCCACGATTTTTTCTGCAAGAAGACGGCTGTATTTCTTCTCGAAACCCGGCGGCATCTCCACCACGAATTCATTGAAGGTGGGCGATGCAAAGGAGATCTTGCAGCCTGCACTTCTCAACCTGTTCTTCAAGTATTCGGCCTTGTCATGGTTGAGTTGGCTGAGTTCCCGGATTCCTGAAGCGCCGAGGCAGGCCATGTACATGGTTGCCGCCACAGCGCAGAGACTGTTGTTCGTGCAAATGTTGGAGGTGGCCTTTTCCCTCCGGATGTGTTGCTCGCGGGTCGCCAGGGTGAGGACAAACCCCTGTCGCCCCTCCGCATCGACCGTTTTTCCCACCAGTCGACCGGGCATGTTTCTCACATGGCTCATGCGGGTCGCAAAGATGCCGAGGCCCGGGCCTCCAAAGGACTGAGGAATGCCAAGACTCTGACCTTCACCGGAAGCAATGTCCGCTCCAAGGCTTCCTGGGCTTTTCACGATTCCGTAAGCCAGAGGCTCCGTGAAGGTGGTGACAAGAAGAGCCCCTTGATTGTGGGCCTGGTCAGCCGCCCCTTTGAGGTCCTCGATCACTCCGAAGAAGTTGGGGGACTGGACTGCGAGAGCGGCAAGGTCTTTCAGGTTGCGGAGCGAGGAGAGGTCGGTCCTGCCGTCAGGGAGATAAGGGAGCTCAACGATCTCGTATTCCGTTGGCGCTAGATAAGTCTGCACGACCCTTCGGAAGTGGGGGTGAATCAGGCTGGACACGGCAATCCTGCGCTTCCTGGTGACGCGGAGCGCCATTAGGAGCGCTTCGGCGAGGGCCGAGGCGCCGTCATACATCGAAGCGTTGGAGACCTCCAACCCGAGCAGCCTGGCAGAAAGCGTCTGATACTCGTAAATCGCCTGAAGCGTGCCTTGGCTCATCTCAGGCTGATAGGGAGTGTAGGAGGTAACGAACTCGGAGCGGCTGAGGAGATAGGGGACCACCTGGGGGATGTAGTGTTCATAGCTCCCGGCACCGGCGTAAACCTTGTACTCCGGCGCCGCGGCCACAGTGCTCGAAAGGCCTGCCATGTGGCGGTTCAAGTCCCACTCATTCAGGGGTTCGGGAAGGGTCATACCTCCGGTCCGGCGGCAACTCGGGGGGACTGCAGAAAAGAGATCATCGAGGCTTTTTGCTCCGACCACGGTGAGCATGGAGGCAATCTCTTCATCCGTGTGAGGCAGGTATCTCATGGCTTGAGTCCTTTCAGAAAGCCCAAATAGGCATCCCGGTTCATGAGGCCTTTGAGTTCACCCGGGTCGCTCAGTTTGATTTCCACCATCCAGCCCGACTCATAGGGTTGCTTGTTCACGAGCTCAGGAGATTCCTCGATCGTTTTGTTGACGGAGAGGACTTCTCCACCCACGGGCATATACAGTTCAGATACGGCTTTGACGGATTCGACGGTGCCGAATTGATCTCCCTTGGTCCGCCGGGTGCCGACCTGGGGCAGCTCAACGAAGACAATGTCCCCGAGTTGGTCCTGGGCATAGTCACTGATGCCCACTCGAACCTTGTCACCTTCGGGTTTGGCCCATTCGTGATCTTTGGCGTAGAGATAATCATTAGGGAATTGAAGCTCGCTAATTTCTTTCACGGTTTTCCTCCTTGATACACCAATGGATTTATAGGATATAGGGTACTTTTAGATGATAAGATTTGTAAATGACAAAAGTCTCTACGGATTGGACCCCTTTAACTTTGGCAACCTCATCGGTATAAAACTCCAGGAGACCGAAACCTTCTTTCAGAAGGACCAGGAGAATGAGGTCAAAGCGACCCGTGACCACGCTCACCGACACCACCCCCCTGAGCTTGCTGAATTCCTCGCCCTTCTTGATGAGGTCCATGCTCTGGAGTTTCACTCCCACAATGACGGCTCCGTGCCCCGGAAGCGACTCCGGATCCACAAGTCCTGAGATTTCCAGGACCCCTTCCTCGGTCAGTTTGCTGACGCGAGCTCTGATCGTGTTCTCTGAGACAGAGAGCTCTTCTGCAATGGTTTTGAAGGATTTTCTTCCGTCTCGAAGCTGCTTGATGATCTCAAGGTTTGTCTGGTCTATTTTCATGGATAATGAAATATAATAGAACTGAAGATTATGTCAATATTTTTATCATTTTTAGCGGATATGCTCAGAGACAAGGCACAAATTACTTGAAAAGTTAAAGTCATCATGGTAAACGAACTGATACAAACGCAAGAGATGAAATAAGATTACCCTCTCCCTGACCCCTGGTCGCCTTCGGCGCCGCCAGAGGCGGGTAAACCTCCCCCTTGAGAGGCTGTGTCACAATGTCATTTCGAGGCGAGAGCCGAGAAATCTTGATTGCGTAGATAGTGGGAATGTAAGATTTCTCCCTCCGGTCGAAATGACAGAAAACAAACTCCCCCCCTGATTGCGACACAGCCTCTGAGGGGCAGGGGAGAGTGGGGGGGACGGCGAGGAATAAACTATGGTGCCAAAGATAATTGTCATCGGCGCAGGTCCCGGTGGCTATGTCGCCGCAATCAGGGCTGCACAGCTGGGGGCGGAAGTGACCCTGATCGAGAAAGAGCGTGTGGGAGGGACGTGCCTCAACTGGGGCTGTATCCCTTCCAAAGTTCTCAGAACTTCGGCTGAGCTGCTCGATCGTGTGCGCAGGGGCCGCGAGTATGGTCTTGCCTTTGACGGCGGACTCTCGCTTGACCTGAGAGCCCTCATGGCCAGGAAGGAAAAGGTCATCGAGAACCAGGCCAGGGGAATCGTGGATATCCTGAAACACCACCGCGTCCAATATATCCAGGGGACTGGAACGATCGCCGGTCCGGACCGGGTCACGGTGAGAGGGCGCGACGAAGAGGCTTGGGAAATTCCATGGGAGCATTTGATTCTGGCCCTCGGATCAGCCCCTCTGGACATCCCAGGCCTGCCCGTCGACGGCAGGAAAATCCTTTCGAGCAATGATGCGCTGGAAGTTCAGCGGGTGCCCAAGTCGCTTCTGATCGTGGGAGGAGGCGTCATCGGTTGTGAATTCGCCTTCATCTTCTCCGCCTTCGGCTCACAGGTCACCCTTTTGGAAGCAAAGTCTCGCCTGATCCCTCTACCCTCTGTGGATGAGGACTGTTCCAAAGTGATTCAAAGAGAGATGGCAAAACGAAAAATATCCGTCATTCTGGAGAGTACCGTAAGCAGGGTGGAAGACAAAGAAGGCGGGCTTCAGGTGTTCTTAGGCCCTTCTCCCTTTTTGGAAAGCCCGTCCGACAAGGTTCGGCGGCCTGCGACCCTGGAAGTGGAGAAGGTGCTCGTTTGCATAGGTCGAAGGCCTGACACGGCCGGAGTGGGTCTTGAAAGAATCGGCGTAAAGGTGGACAATAACGGTTGGGTGGTCGCCGATGAGACCATGAAAACCAATCTCCCTCGCATCTACGCGATCGGGGACGTGCTGGGGCCTTCCAAGGTGATGCTGGCCCATGTGGCGTCAAGGGAAGGGATGGTGGCAGCGGAAAACGCTTTGGGTGGGACAGCCCGGATGGGCTATGATGCGGTGCCAAACGTCATCTTCACCATGCCCGAGATCTCCAATGTGGGGCTGACCGAAGCCCAGGCAAAAGAGCGGGGGTTTCAGGTGAGGGCGGAGAGCGTGCTTTTCAGGAACATTGCAAAGCCCCACGTGATCGGCGAAATCGGTGGAATGGCGAAGATTGTGTTCGACGGCGGAAGTGGAAGACTATTCGGGGTCCACTTGGTGGGACCGTGTGCCAGTGATCTGATTGCAGAGGGAACCCTGGCGGTCAAGTCGGGTCGCACGATCCAGGATCTGGCGGACACAATTCACGGCCATCCGACCTTGGCTGAAATCATGTCGGAAGTCTCCATGAAAGCCCTGGGTAAACCGGTTCATGGATGAGGCAGGGAAAGAAGACAGAAGACAGCATACAGAAGACAGAAGAAAACCAAAAAGGAACGACTACACACCACCTTTGTGCAACACGATAAAGAGGAAAGGGGAGAAGCCATGAGCAATCTCAAAAGAACGGTGCTCTATGATCGGCATGCGGCGCTGGGAGCCAAGATCGTGGAATTCGGGGGCTGGGAAATGCCCCTTTTCTACCCTACTGGGATTGTGGAAGAACATTTGGTGACCCGCAAAAGCGCCGGACTTTTCGACGTCTCCCACATGGGGAGGTTCACCGTCAGGGGGGAAGGGGCTCTGCGATTCCTGAACCACGTTCTGACCAACAATGCCGGTGCTCTCGACATGAGGATGATGGGAGCCCAGTACACGCTCCTTTCCAATGAAGTGGGCAGCACAATAGATGATGCTTTTCTTTATCGCTTTTCCAATGACGAATTCCTGCTGGTGGTGAACGCCGCGAACATGGAAAAGGACTGGCACCACCTGCAGAGGGTTCTTCAGGGCTTCCCGGATGCGCAGATGATCAATCACGCTGAGGAGATTGCCATGCTTTCCCTGCAGGGACCGGACTCCCGGAAGATCCTTGAGTGGATGTTGGATTCGGGCTTTTTGCCGGAACCCATGAGAAACGCCGTGAGCGTGGTCAGCCTCGCTGGAGCCGAAGTCCGAATCGCTCGCACGGGGTACACAGGGGAGCCCCTGTGCTTCGAGCTCTTTCTGAAACGGGGCGACGCGCCACGGGTTTGGGATCTGTTGCTGGCCAAAGGAGCCGCCCCATCCGGCTTGGGTGCGAGGGACACGCTCCGACTGGAAGCCGGGCTTCCTCTCTACGGCCACGAACTGGGGCAGGACCCGGAAGGCAAGGACATGCCGTTGTTCACTTTCCCCTTCGCCCGAATCGGTGTGAGCTTTTCTCCGGCCAAGGGTGAATTCATTGGGCGCGAGGCACTGGCAAGGCAATTTGAAGCCCTGGGGCGAATTATGAAACGGGACTACTCCATGAAGACGGTTCTGCCCCGGATTATCCAACCTGTGGCTGTGGCCGGAAGGGGAGTGGCCCGCAGCGGAGCCGGGGTGTTCAAGGAGGGGAGGGCCGTCGGCGTTGTCACGAGCGGAACCATGGTGCCTTACTGGGTCTTCGAAGGGGAGGGGCTGCGTTCGGTCCGAGCGGATCAGAGGCAACTCCGTTCCATCTGCATGGCCTGCATGGATTGTGAAGTCCTGGAGGGCGACAAGGTGACGATCGACATCCGCGGGAAGCAAGTGGACGCTGTGGTGGTCCCCTATCATCTGAGGAGCGAAGCTCCCCCTTATGCCCGGCCGATCGTCTTGGATCATGCCCTGGAAAGCAAGGCCGTGCCTCCAGGCGAGGCCCCATTCAACAAGATCAGGACTCTTCTGGAAAAGAGTCTTCAGAACACCCTCTGGCGGCAGCAGCAGTGCCTCAACCTCATCCCTTCGGAAATGACGCCATCGCCCATGGTCAGACTTCTGTCCATCATGGATCCGGCCTTTCGCTACGCAGAGCACAAGAGAACCAAGGCTTTCTATGATGCAGAGGTGTACTATTACCAAGGAACGGATTTCATCGACGAGGTGGAACGGGCTCTTCAAGTCGAGATGTGCCGGTTCCTGGGGTGCGCGGAAGTGGAAACACGGGTCATCAGCGGGCAAATGGCAAACATGACCGTGTTCAGTGCCATGGTGGATTACATCAACCGCACGGACCGCAAAAGGGAACCGCGGCGAATCCGGCAGGTCATGAACAACTACATCGGCAAAGGGGGCCACTTGAGCGCGCAGCCTATGGGAGCGCTGAGGGATTTTGTGGCCAGGGACCCGAAAACCGAGAGGCCTGCGGTCGTTCCCTTCCCGGTGCTTCGGGAAAACCCGTACAAAATCGACGTCCCTTTGGCCCTGGACTTGATCGACGAGTTCAAGCCCGAATTCATCATTTTCGGAAAGAGCATGGTGCTCCACAAAGAGCCTGTGGCCGAGATCCGAGGATTCCTGGACGACCAGAGGATTGATGCCGTGATCCTGTACGACATGGCCCATGTTCTGGGCCTGGTGGGGCCCCATTTTCAGGAACCCTTCAAGGAAGGAGCGGACCTTGTGACGGGCTCGACGCACAAGACGTTCTTTGGAACCCAGAGAGGTATTGTGGGAAGCCCGTTTCTCGAGCACGAAGAGCGTTATGAACTCTGGGAAGCGGTCTGGAGACGATCTTTCCCCGGCTCTCTCTCCAACCATCACCTGGGGACTCTGCTGGGGTTGCTGGCAGCGGCCTATGAGATGAACACCTTCAAGGATGAGTACCAGAAGAGGGTCATCGCCAATGCCAAAGCTTTTGCGCGAGCGCTGAAGGAGTGCGGGTTGGAGGTGGCAGGCGATCCGGCGATTGACTTCACGGAAACCCACCAGGTCATTGTCAATGTCGGTTACGGACGAGGACCGGAAGCGGCCAAGCGACTGGAAGACAACAACATCATTTGCAACTACCAGGCCATGCCGGACGAAGAGGGCTTCACGGTTTCGGGAGCCCTCCGCATGGGTGTGTCGGAGATGACCCGCTTCGGAATGGGGGCCTCTGACTTTCGTGAGTTGGCAGTTTTGATCTCCGACGCGGTCGCCAAGAATGCGTGTGTGATCGATGAGGTGCGAAGTTTGAGAGCGCGCTTTTGTGAGCTCCAATACTGCTTCAAAGGCGAGGAGGTCGCTGACGTTCTTCATCGAATGCATGAGCTGTTCTAGAATAAAGCGTTTGCGGTAAAGGGATAGGAATATATTCCACAGGATGGCTTCTGAGGAAGTCGTCACTCCGGTGAAAACCGGAGTCCAGATGGTTCGCAACTCCTCCAAAGAACTGGATTCCGGCTTTCGCCGGAATGACACAAAACACTACTCCCTCGCTTCTTGCGAATATCTTAAACCATGTACACTATCCAAAGCGAAAGCCTGAGACTAGAGCTGGAAATTTTTCCTGTTGCCTCCTTGTTCGCCCATGAGAGACTTCTGGCTTCTGTTGCCGATCGCTTGAGCCTGGAGTTTCGAAGCGCAGCCTACCTGGAAAATCCGGTGATCGTGGACCAGAATCATATTGTTCTGGATGGAAACCACCGGGTGCACGTTTTCAAGAGACTGCAGTTCAAACACATCGCGGTGTGCCGGATTGACTACATGCACAAAGAGGCGAGGCTCCGCTACTGGTTCCGCCTCCTGGCCAACGTGAAATCCATTGATCGTCTCAAGAAGATTTCAGAAGAGTTCAGAGGACGATTTGAATACGTGAGGGACAAAGCGGCTCTGGAAAGGATCATGGCGGAGAACTTCGCCTGTTGCGGAATACAGCATGGCGAGGTCTTCGGAGTCCTTGTATTCGATCAGGAGGCGGTGGAGGACGCGGTCAGCGCGTATGACCTTCTTGAAAACCTTCAAGCCAGGCTCGTGGAAGAAGGAATTGTGGTGGAATACATCCCCTGCCAGTACGCTCACAAGGGGGAATTCTGCCGGTGCCTGACCGATGAGCATGTGATCCTGTGGACCCCTCAAATCACCAAGGAAATGGTGGTGCAGGCGGCCAAGCAGGAGCGGCTGTTCGCTCCAAAAACCACGCGCCACCTGATCCCTGCGCGGCCTCTCCACATCAACGTCCCCATCGCCTGGCTCAGGGAAGAGGTTGCTCTGGGGGCCATCAATGATCGGTTCATGGCGCACCTGAGGGCCAAAGAGCTCAGACGCTTGGCACCGGGCCAGGTGATCAGCGGACGTTATTACGAAGAAGAACTCTTTGTTTTTTTCGACAGGAAACCTTCCTCTTTCAAGGAGTAGACCATGGGAGAAAAGGGAAAGATCATCAGCCTTTCAGCCATAGGGCTTGATTCTCCGGGGCTGGTGTCCAAGCTCACGACCCGGGTTTTCGAGCTGAACGGGAACATCATCGATGTGGAGGAAAGCTGCCGGCACGGTCTTTTCTCCATCTTTCTGATCATTGATTTTTCCGG
>Ga0105107_10003840_pt1 | contig 10040 bp, 7 predicted proteins | sample PPLLaktember2015_6_FD_79335 | JGI IMG/M metagenome (GOLD analysis project Ga0105107, IMG submission 79335) | Freshwater sediment microbial communities from Prairie Pothole Lake near Jamestown, North Dakota, USA - PPLs Lake P8 Core (1) Depth... | ecosystem: Environmental > Aquatic > Freshwater >...
ACCTGTTACCTGTTACCTGTTACCTGTTACCTGTTACCTGTTACCTGTTACCTGTTACCTGTTGCTTCTTCCTCGATCCTCGTTCCTCGTACCTCGAACCTCAAAGGTCCCACAGGAAGGTGACGCCGCTGTTGGGGAAGATCCACTCGTCGTCGCTGATCCGGAGCCTGATCCGTTTGCCCGCCTCCTTCGTCACCTCGGGGTAGGGGTGCTTGCCCGCAAAGAAGCTGATCTCGCGGACGTTCTTCAGGTCCATCCCCTCGTAGTTGAAGGCGATGTCGAGCCCCCGCGTGGGGTAGACCAGGAAAACCGAGAAGAGATTGTTGCTCCGGAATTTCTTCGTCTCGATCTCGATCTTCATGCGGACCTGTCGGTTGAGCTTCTTGCGCAGCGAGTCGCCTCCGCCGCACCAGATCTCGAAGCCGCGCTCCGTCGTCTCGGAGCGGATGATGGGAACAGCCTCGTTGTCCACGCAGACTCGCACCAGACGGAAGTCGCTCTCCCGGAACGTCTCGTCGCGCGTCGTGAGCAGCCAGCGGTACTCGCAGCGCGGGTCGTCGAACAGAAGCGAGAGTTGCCGGTTGTTCATCGCGCATCCGATCAGGAAGATGGAGTTGCGCAGCGTCTTCGTGTATTCGATGTGGGTCGAGACCTTGAAGAAGTTCTCCGCCTGGCTGTCTTTCGCCTTCTCTTCGGCCGTGAAGTCGGAGACCTTGATGTCGTAACGGAAGTTGGTCCGCAGCTCCAGTTGCCGGTCCTCTTTGCCGAAGAGGGCCTCGAACATCTCGTAGTAGATGGCATCGCCAAGCTCGGTGCTCCGGGCGCGCGTCTGGAAACAGCGGCGGATGACATTGTCGATCCGGGAAATCGACTTCACCTCGTCGGGGATGAAGACCCGCCTGAGGCGCGGTTCCACGGCATCGGCCCTGCCCTTCTGGATGAAAACCCGCGGGGCCCGCTTGCCCAGGGCGCAGAGGACCTCGTAGCTGATCGTCTTCGCCTTGGCGGCGATGTCGTTTGCCGGGATGTACTCGTCGCCCTGCCTGCCCAGAAGCACCACCTCGTCGCCCACCTCGCACTCGGGGATGCGGCTCACATCGAGCGTGCACATGTCCATGGAAACGCGGCCGACGAGGGGCACGCGCCTGCCCCGGATGAGGGCCTCCCCCTGGTTGGACATGATGACGCCGTAGCCGTCGCCATAGCCCACGGGGATCGTGGCGATCCGGGTGGGTTTCTTCGTGACGTAGGTGCGGTTGTACCCGATCCCGTAGCCCTTGGGAAACTCCTTCAGGAGCAGGACCTTTGTCTTGAAACTCATCACGGGCAGCAGATCGGCTTTTGCCTTGAGGCTCTCGGAGGGGTAGATCCCGTAGGACATGATGCCGGGGCGGACCATGTCCAGGTGGAACTGGTTGAAGTTCAGCAGGCCGCCGCTGTTGGCCAGGTGCTTGACGGGAATGTAGATCCGGTTTTCCTCTAGCTTCTTCAAGAGCGCCAGGAAAAGACCCCATTGCTTCTCGTTGTAGTCATCCCCTTCGACCTCGCTCGAGGAGAGATGCGTGAAGACTCCCTCTACGGCGAGATTCGGCAGTTCGAGGACCTCCTCGATCGTACGGAAAGCCTCGCTGTGGATCGTGCCGCCGCGGCCCATGCCAGTGTCCACTTCGATGTGGATGGGCATTTTGACCTGCGCCTTTTTCACCTTTTTCTGGAGCTCCCGGGCAAAGCCGAGATCGGAAACGGATGGGGTGAGGTTGTACTTGATGATCTCGTCGATCTCGAGGCCCATGGACGGGCTCAGGATGAGGATCGGCGCGTCGATGCCGCCCACGCGCAGTTGGACGCCCTCGTCGGCGTTTGCGACACCCATGAAGTAGGCGCCGTTTTTCAGGGCCACGTTGGAGATCTCGATGGCACCGTGGCCATAGGCGTCGGCCTTCACCACCGAGAGGATCTTCACGTCGGGCCCCACGAGACGCCGCATCTCGCTCCAGTTGTGGGTGAAGTTGTCCAGGTCGACCTCGACCCAGCTGCGGTAGTTCAGCCCGTTGCCCTTTTGATTGCTCATGGCAAGCCCGTCCCGTCCTTGATCGGTCTGCGCCCCGTAAGTAGCAGACAAGTTCCCCCCGACAATCCGCACGAAACGTTATCAGAAAAAAGGGGGATTGCAAAGAGTGAAGATAACCGGGGTGACACCACGAATTTGCGAGGATATTCAGAGAGTTGAAGCCTCCCAGCCCGGAGGCGTTTCTGCCGATATGACAGGACAGGGTCGCAGAAGGCACAGGGTCCAGAGTATATACTGCAAAGAGGCCGGACCCTCGAGCTTCAGCAGTTGCCTTTCGTCTTGACAAAGAGGGAGGGTTGGGTTTATATGTTTCCCTTCAAAATTGACGGCAGGCCGATGTAGCTCAGCTGGTAGAGCAGCTGATTCGTAATCAGCAGGTCTGGGGTTCGAATCCCCACATCGGCTCCAGTAAAGACAAGGGTTTCCGGGTAATTCCCGAAACCCTTTTTGTTCATATCCCGGATTTTGGCCCACCTATGGTCCACTTTTGGAAATGACGGGACTGGCCGGAAGAACCCACTTTTTATTTCCATCAGGCATAAGCCTTGCTTATGTTTTGTGTTGAAGTTACCGACAGATAGTGTAATTATATCTTGACAAATAACTAAACGGCGAATTACTGTACCATCCTCAACCCCGAAAAAGTAATCGAGGGCAAACATGGGTAAAAGTGATTTTCTCTTTGCTCGACCGAGTTTTATGGGCGGCATAGCAAGGTTGTTTGATCTTACCGGGAGTCTAAATTTATACAATGATTCGGACACGGGTGAGCACGCAGACTTGCGCGCATTTCATCAAGACTGGAAAGCCATAGGTGATGATTTAAGGGCCGCCTTAGAAAAGTATCGAAAAGAGCTTGAGTGCCATGTCTAAAGGCAAGAAAGGGAAACGATCATCCCTGCCTGCCAATCCATCATTGCCACCTACCCATCAAAACCAAGTAACTGCCACCAGAATTCAGAGCACCTTTAGTGGTCCTCTTCCTCCGCCAAGTGTTCTCGATCATTACAATCAAATCCATCCCGGCTCCGCTGAAATTATTATTACACTTTGGCAAGACCAGGTGCGCCATCGTCAGGAACTGGAAAAGAAGGCTATTACAGCCGACATCCTGCAAAGCTGGGCGGGTTCTATCATGGGCTTTATTGTGGCCATGACTGCCTTGGCGAGCGGTACATATGCTATTCATCTGGGGCGACCCGCAGAAGGAATCGCCGCCATTTTAACCGCCCTTGCGGGCCTTGGTGGTGCATACTTTTACGGAAGTTGGCAGAGAAGGAAGGAACGAGAGATCAAGCACAAGGATTCGAAGTAATTTAATGGCTGAAAAAGCATTATAGCTTTAGCGCCGCTTGATCGGTTTTCTTGGCAGATAGTCTGAAGGTAATGTTATCTTCCGGCAGTTTTAACCTTTCCCCCTCGCAGTAATCTTTTAGTGTCATTGCCTGCATTTTGGGAATCTCATAGACCCCTTTCTTCAAAAACCCGGATTTAGCCACCGTATCCAACATCGGCTTGGATGGATTTTCGATGGTGAGGAACACTCCTGCATCGCATTTATGCTTGCTCATGGCGCCCAACAAGGCATCGATGTCTTTTGACTGTACCTTGCCACCTTTGACTTGGAAGCCGACCTTAATTTCTCCGCCGGCAATTTTCCCAACAGAATACATCCCGACACCGTCCAGACCCTTGTCGGCTCCCTTAGATCCGTAAGTAGTAGAGAATACCTCGAGCTCTGTAAGCCACCAATCCTGGAAAGCGTTGGGATTTTCTTTCCAGAGTTTTACGGCCGAACATTCATTGGTCGGAACGCCTCTAACTTCGAATTTCGAGACCAGATTGCCATATTCCTGATTGAGGCGTCTCTTCATAAGAGAAATAGCTATCGGAGATATGTCAATTCCGATCCATTTTCGTTTTAATCCTTCGGCGGCATCAACTGTTGTTCCGCAGCCGCAGAAAGCGTCGAGTACCGTATCACCTTCTTGGCTGCTTGCTTCAATGATCCGCACCAATAAATCTTTTGGCTTTTGAGTGGGATACCCCAATGCTTCGGATTCTGAATGAAGATGCTCTATATCATCCCAAATGTCAGTGCAAGATGGGGGTCAGGTCTTGAATTATCAGTTACGCTATGATAGATCGCACTCATGTCTCGCCCGCTGCGCATAGAGTATCCTGGTGCAGTTTACCATGTCACCTCTCGTGGGGATGCCCGCCGTACGATCTTCTGTGATGATAATGATCGGCTGCTGTTTCTTGACGTCCTGGATTCCATTGTGTCCCGGTGCCACTGGCTCTGCCATGCCTATTGCTTGATGAATAATCACTATCATCTGGTTGTCGAGACCCCGGAGGGCAATCTCAGCCGAGGAATGCGGCAACTGAATGGCGTCTATACCCAGAGATTCAATCGGCGCCATCGCAAGCCTGGTCACGTCTTCCAAGGGAGATATAAAGCCATCGTTGTAGAGAAGGAAAGTTATTTGCTGGAGTTGTGTCGGTACGTGGTGTTGAACCCCGTCCGAGCCAAAGCTGTAGAGACACCGGGGGCGTGGAACTGGAGCAGTTATAGGGCGACTGCCGGGTTTACGGCTGTTCCCGAATATCTGACAGTGGATTGGATACTTTCGCACTTTGCAAAGAAGAGCAAGGCCGCGCAGCAGCACTATCGGGAATTTGTGCTGGCTGGCCCGTCGAAGGGGCGACCATGGGATCATCTCAAGGGGCAAATCTACCTGGGCGATGATCCGTTCGTCCTGCAAATGAAGAGCCTGATGCAGGGTTCCGATACCCTTGCAGAAGTTCCACGCATTCAACGATACGCCGACAGGCCGGAGTTAAAGGATCTCTTCCATGTGTCCGGACGTTATGAAAGAAACGGGGCAATCGTTGCAGCGCATGTTAAATACGGTTATACCCTCAGCGAGATTGGCAGACACTTGGGGATTCATTACACGACCGTGAGCAAGATCGTAAAGGGTGCAAAGGAATACTGACAATTCAAGACCTGACCCTCTTTTTTGTCTAAATAATCCTTCGGATCGCTGTGATCAGTCTAAAGATGCGGGCAAAATAGCCGTCGCCACCGTACCGGTTTCCGGCGTGGAATCGATACTGAGGCTTCCGTCAATGGCCATCAACCTCTCCCGGATACTGTAAAGCCCGTACCCGCCTTCAACCGTCGGCATCCCGAGTTTCAGGGTGTCAAACCCAATGCCATCGTCTGTGACCTTCACTTTAAAATGCTCGTTTTCCTTGTCGATCATGATATGTGCAGTCTTTGCCTTGCTGTGCTTCACGACATTGTTCAGTAGCTCCCTCACCACTTGATACAGAAGAATTTTCATATCCGCATTCAAGGTCTGATATGTATCCCGTATGTCGCATTTGATCTGAATCGGGTTTGTTCCCATCAACCTGTCGGCGAGCGCTTCGCAGGCAGACTTCAATCCGAGGTCAAAAAGAAGCGGGTTGCCGAGTTCATTCATCAAGGCGCGCGTTTCCTGGATGCTCTGCAGCAGAAATGCCTTGGCCTCCTTCAGGGTCTGCTGGTCCTTGTCATCGGATGGCATACTCTGCAATAAGTCGAGCCGCATCCGGATAGCCGCCAGGATCTGGGCGATATCATCATGCAATACATCTGATATCCGCTTGCGTTCCCGCTGTTCCGCCATGACAAGCTCGGAGGCAAGTTTGCGCAGTTCATGGCGGCTCTTTTCGAGTTGCTCGGTGAGATTCTGCAGATCCAACGTTCGCTCGCGGACCCTGTCTTCCAACTGCTCCTTGGACCGCTCCAGGGCCTCCGTCTTGCCGGCCAGCTCAATCAGGTCGGCAGCCTGCCGGGCCAACAGGTCGATCCGCCTAAGATCGTGCTCATCGGGGGAATAAGGAGTACCCCATTGAGTCGTGAGGATGCCAAGTATCTCGCCTGTGCGGCTTACGAGCGGAGTGGATTGCACGGCTCGCACACCGGCCTCGCGCAAGATCGGCAATGAAGGTGTCCCGGCAAAGAGCGTGCTGTTTTCAATGTCCGGGACGAGCACACGATCTCCGCACAGCATCGCTTGTCCGCACACCGAAGCCCGATTCTCGGCGGATGCGATAAATTCCAGAAAAGGAGGCTTGTGACCGTGATGGGCGACAATCCGAAGCGAGTCGCCCTCGAGAAGCTGTAGGGTACCCCGCTCGGCCCCCAAAATCGAAACAGCCGTATCCATGACTTCCTGAAGCAGTAATTGATGTCCATCCGCTCCGAGAAGTCTCCCGCTCAGCTCGTGCATACGGACAAGGGCGGAAAGGTCGTTTCTCAGACGGGCCTCGGCCTGTTTGCGCTCGGAGACGTCAGCGGAGATACCGGCTACCGCATAAATCCTCCCCTGCGCGTCGCGAAGCGGGAACTTCGTCGTAAGCCATGTAATCGAGCGGCCTTTGAGCTGGCTGTATTCCTCGAACTCCAGCGCCCCCCCCGCCTCGACCGCCTTGCGATCGTTTGCCTCGTGCCAGTCTGCGTCATCCTTAGGCATGAACTCGTGCCGTCTCTTTCCGATCATCTGCTCCGGCGTGGAGTTGAGCAACTCTGCGAGGGCGGTATTCGCCATCACAAAGCGCCCCTCCAGGTCGAAGGCATAGATAAGAGCCGTTGTGTTGTCGATTATGCTCTGGACCTGCCTGTGAGCTATGTCTGCCGCCTCCTCGGCTTGCTTGCGTTCCGAGATTTCGGACCGAAGTTCCGCCTCACGCCTTTTAACATCCTCTTTCATGGTATTGAATTCATCATAAACTTCTCTGATTTCAACCGGGCCAGCAGGCGCTTCGATTGTCACCTGTTCTCCTCTTCCGAGAGCCACGGCATAGTCTCTCAGCCGTGTGATCGATTTCGAGAGCGGGCGTGAAAACAGGACAGCAGAGCCGAAACCCGCCAAGGCGATGACGAGGAACAAACCGGATTGAAAGAGAAGGGTTGAAAGAATATCACTGACCACATCAGCTTCCGCCCGACTGGCGGCAGCGACCCAGCCGATACCGTAAACAGGGACAAACGCCACCAGCCGGGTTTTACCGGAGTAATCTGAAGTAACTCTGCCTGTGACCTCCCTCCCTCTGAGGGAATCTTCCATCAAGGGATAACGTTTGAGCCAGTTGCGCTGCTCCCACGTATAGTTGAAAGCAGGATAGCGATACACATTCATGCCTCTGTGGTCGATCAGGCTGACACCTGCGTCGCTTGAACGATAGAGGCTGAGGGCAGTATCCAGGCTGTCGGGTTCGATGGATGCCGCAACAATCCCCAGCAGCTCACCCTTCTGGTTTCGAATACCGCGGCTGATCGTGAATGCAGGCTTCCCGGTGGCCTTTCCGATAACCAGCTCGCTCACGTGCCAGTCCCGGCCCGCAATCACTTCCCTGTAAAAAGACCGGTCACTGATGTCGAAACCGATATAACTGCGAAGGCTTGAAGCAACAATGATCCCTTGCTTATTGATCCAGAAGAGACTGCGAATCGAAGGATAATCCGCTTGAAACGCATCCAGTATCCTGTTTTGATCCTGTAGTTCGAGCGATGGGTCCGCAGTAAGAGCCAATCCTACGATCAACTCAGCGCGGATGAGGTTCTGATAGAAGCTTTCAAACGACTTTCCGAATGCCCGTGCGATCTCCAGATTGGATTGGAATTCCTCAGTCAACCTGGTTTCATATCTGTGATAAAAGACCACTCCCTCCATAACTAGAACCGGAAGGAGGACAATCAGAAGAAGCAGGATCAACCGGTTACGGATGCTTCCTTCTCTCTTTCCTTTTGGCAGGGAGGTATCTGCATTTCCCATGAGGCACCAAGCCTAAAAAAGCTGGTTTGATTGGCGGCTTTTGCGCTCCAATGCAAAATTAATAATCCGTTGCTTATATATCATTTTGATAGATTGTATATCCGTCAATTTCTTAGATTAAGCAAGGAATAGGATTAGAAGAATTTCAGGCGGGAAGAAAAGGAGCAGGTGCGACCTTCGAACCCCCACATCTGCTCCAGATAGATAGAAGAAGGCGTAATTTCATTGCATTGCGCCTTATTCCATTTTGGAGGGGGCGTGGGGATTGAATCCGTCTGGGTGTCAGAAAGGTTGGAGGAAAGGGGTTCTTTCTCAAACGCAGATCGCTGCGCCTCGAAACATCCACCCTCACCCCAACCCCGTTCGACGGGCTCACGGCCCTGAGCTTGTCGAAGGGCTCTCCCCTCAAGGGAGAGGGAGATTATGGAAGTGGCTTGCGAGAGGCTCGGCTCGCAATGACTTTATTCTTCTGTTACTTCTTCCGCTTTTTTACTTCTGCGGGGCTACTTCCGATCCTACACCTCGTGCCGGGGTGCCCAGGCCGGGGATGTCGGGTTCGGCCTTTCCGATCGTGCCCCTCTCCTCGACCTTTTTCTGCCGATACTGGATGTAGGCATTGCGGACGGCCAGGTAGGGATCGATGGCGGCTTCCTTGATCGCCTCGTAGTCGCCGATCTGCAGAGAGGTGTCGTTGATCGCCTGGTACCCCCGGACGCCGACCCACACATACCAGGGGTCGAGATAGGAAATCGGGTAGGAGAAGTAGTCCCCGATCATGCCCACGGTGTCCCTCGGGCTCGAGGGCCCGAAGAACGGCCAGACGATGTAGAACCCCTGGCCGACCCCGTAGGAACCGAGGGTCTGGCCGAAGTCTTCATCCTGCCTCACGAGGTTGATCTCCTCGCCCCCTGCCGGATCGAACAGGCCCGCCACCCCGATCGTGCTGTTGAGCATGAAGCGGAACAGTTCCGTGGCGGCGCCGATGAAATTGGCCTGCAGCAGGCAGTTGACGAGCCGGATGGGAGATCGGAGGTTCGAGAAGAAATTGCCCACGCTCACCCTCGCGGGCTCGGGCAAAACGGCGCTGTATCCCTCCGCCACGGGCTTCAGGACCCAGAAGTACAACCGGTCGTTGAAGGTGAACATGGTCCGGTTGAAGGGCTCCCACGGGTCTGCGATCGTCACCTGCTCGGCAGAGGGGACATCCTCCATCCCGTAGTCGAAATCGCTCTCGTCGCCTTCGGACTTTTCTTCAGGCTCGTCGGCGGCCGCGGGCGAGGTTGTCTCGTCCTTGGCCAGTTGAAGGTCTGCAGGGTGCTCCAGCGAATAGGAGGCCACGGCCGCTGTCGCGGGCGCGCCGAGCACTGGTTCAGACACGGCCTGCGGGCCGTGAGCGCAACCCACCATGACGAATGCGCAAAGCGCAAGGGCAAGGGAGAGGAATTTCATGGATCAGGTTTTCTGGCCTTTCACCTTTTTCCGGAGGATCTCGAGCAACTCATCGGGCGTGCCCTTGGCGAGGATCTCGTTGAACTGCGAGCGGTAGTTCATCACGAGGCTCACGTTTTCCACGACGACGTCATAGACCTTCCACATCCCGCCTTTCTGGAAGACCCTGTAGTTGAAGGGGACTTCCTTCGACTTCGTCGTCACGACCCGCGTCTGGACCTCGACCCGGCCCTTCGAGATCGGCACTTCCCGGTCGAAGAGGATCTTCTCGTCGGAGTAGGCGAGGACCCTGTCGCCGTAGGTTTTTTCCAAAACTTGTTGGAAGAGCGGCAGGAACTCCTTGCGCTGGGCCTCGCTGAGCTTGTTCCAGTTTCGCCCCAGGCACCACCGGGAGAGCCCCTCCTGGTCGAACATCTCATTGTAGAGCACGCGCAGTTTCTCCCGCTTGGCCTCTTCCTTGAGCGACTTGTTGCGCAGCACCTCGAGCACCTTGTTGACCTCGGTGCGCACCGTTTCGAGGGGGGTTGCGGCCTGGACCGGCACGGCGCCCAGCACGAGCAGAAGCAGACTCAGCGCAACCACCAACCGTCTCATCGTTGTCTTCCTTGTCATTTCTTTTCCGGATCCTCCTTCTTGACGTCTCCAAAGGCATACTTGCTGATCAGGTCGCCCACGTCCACGGCGGACTG
>Ga0105107_10003841_pt1 | contig 10035 bp, 6 predicted proteins | sample PPLLaktember2015_6_FD_79335 | JGI IMG/M metagenome (GOLD analysis project Ga0105107, IMG submission 79335) | Freshwater sediment microbial communities from Prairie Pothole Lake near Jamestown, North Dakota, USA - PPLs Lake P8 Core (1) Depth... | ecosystem: Environmental > Aquatic > Freshwater >...
CACCTCCGGCTGCCGGCGCCCCTTCGCGTGAAGGTGGACGGGCGCACGGGCAGGGGAGTCGTGCTCCGATGACCGGCACGGAGCCGCCCGACGGCGCGGCCGACCACTCGGCGTGGCGGCTGAACATGGCCGAGCGGCTGGCGTCGCGGCTCGACGGTCCCCGTTTCGGCGTGACGGCCCTGTACCTGGTCGGCAGCGTGAAGGCCGCCACGGCCGGGCCGAGCAGCGACATCGATCTGCTGGTCGTCTTCGAGGGCACGCCGGACGAGCGCCGCGAGCTCCTGGCCTGGCTCGAGGGCTGGAGCCTGTGCCTCGACGAGCTGAACGCGCGGCGAACCGGGCGGAGGATCGGCGGCCTGCTCGACGTGCATCTCGTGACGCCCGACGACATCACGCGCCGCACGAGCTACGCGGTGAAGATCGGCTCGGCCACCGATCCGGCCCGGCCGCTTCGCATGAGGGGCGAATCACAGGGCTGAAGCCCTGTGCCACCATGACAGGGCTGAGCTCGGTCAGCGGAGTTCCCGGACGGCGTCTTCCGGACGTTCCAGATCGAAGCGAATGAGCGCCAGCTCCGGCCCGTCATGCGCGGCGGAGAGGAGCAGCGTCCGCCCGATCCGATCCAGCCACGCCCCGGTCAGCCTGGCCGATTCGTGGATGTGCCCGTGCAGCGTCAGCGGCGGCTGGCGCGCCTCGATGAAACGCCGGACGGCGATGCTTCCCACGTGCACGTCCACCGGGGCGCCGTCCACCTTCACGCCGTCGAGCGCCGCGCGATCGAGGCGGGTGCGGTAGGGCGGCGTGTGGAACAGGAAGACGGCGCGGTCGAGCGGCGCGGCGCCCGCGAGCCGCTCGAGGTCGCCTTTGATCGTTACTCGCCGGCGCTCCGCCGCGTCGAGGGGGACCGAGTGCCAGCCCTCCTCCGGCGCGATGCAGCCGGGATCGACATAGCGGGAGACGTCGTAGCGCTCCCAGTCCTTCAGCCGAAAGGGGGTCGGCGGCACGCAGGCGTAACCGTACACGTCGCGCTCGCCGAAGCTCACGCGCCGCGCGTGGACGTAGTGGAGCAGGCCGCGCGCGTCGGCGTCCTGGAGCACGCCCTCCGCGCTCCGCGCATCGTCGTTCCCCATGATGACGAAGACGGCCGGGTAGGCCGGCCCCACGCGGTCACGCAGCCGCTCGAGCGGAGCCACGAGCAGACGATGGAGGCTCTCGGCCTCGGACGTGCCGTCCCGCGCGTGCGCCAGCAGATCCCCGCCCAGGAACAGGGCCGCGGCGGCCTCGGACTCGATCGCGCCCACGAGCGCCTCGTACCGGGCGGCGCTCCCGTGCAGGTCGGACGCGAACAGGCAGCGCGTCAACCCTCAGGCCTCCTCGGCCCGGACGAGGCAGCGCTGGGTCATCGAGTCGGCGTAGACGGTGACCGGAGACGGAAAGGCGAGGACGTACACGGGCGATCCGGTGTCCGGCGGCGAGAAGAACCACGGATCCAGCGTGTCCGAGTCGGGGGAGATGAAGCCGTAGATGGTGCGGCTGCTCATGATGTTCGTGAAGAAGTGCGTGCCCTGCGTGCCGTACAGGCGCGTCTGGAGCCGGCGCTGATCCTCCTCGTAGCCGCCCATGATCATGTACAGGAAGTGGCTCCCGTAGACGCCCCCGGTGAGGCTCCCATCCTCCGGCTGCGGCTCCGTGCTCCCGGCGATGTCCACGCCGTACTCGAAGATCGCCGCCGCGTGATCGACGTCGGTGTACTCGGCCGCGATGCCCCAGTCCCGGTTCTCGCTCCCGAGCCGTCCGGGCACGATCAGCATGTACTGGTCCCCGCGCTCGCGCATCCGACGGTTGACCTTCGCCATCTCTCTCCGCACTTCGTCGTGCTGCTCCCTGCGGTACAGGCGCGGCGACACGACGACGGCGTACCGGACCCCCGGCCGGGTGCCGTGCCCCTGGAGCCCGCCGATCGAGAGATACGTGCGCCCGCCGCCCGGCGGAATGTGAACGGCCTCCTGGGTGACCTCCGGCAGCTCCGTGAGCTGCACGACGTGGAAGACGCCGTTCGGATAAGGCTTCCTCGAGAAGTCGACGTTGAAGACGAACTCGATCTGGAAGGGCGACGCCAGGAGCGACCGCAACCGATTCATGACGCTCTCGAGGCCCGTCTTGAAGCCGAACGCGTCGCTCTCGACGAGCTTCTCGATGGTGACGATCTGGTGGTGGACGCCGAGCAGCCGGATCTTGTGGAAGTTCGCGAACCGCACGTGGAGCTTCTTCATCGTCTCGAGCTCGTCGCCCCCGAGGTCGCGGTTCTTCGTCAGGTCCAGCGAGTAGAAATAGCGCTGGCTGCCGCCCATGCGGAGAAACCGCAGCGGGATCGGCTGGCGGATGGTCGCCATCGAGATCACCGGGAAGTCGTCGAGCACGGTGGCATAGCCGTGGCCGAAGGCGATCCGGGCATACCCGTCGTGCGCGTCCTGCATCTTGAGCGCGTACGGGAAGAACGAGTTGGCGACGCCCGAGACGTAAGGATAGAAGCAGGGGCCCGCCAGCGTGTCGTCGAAGAGGCCGGCGATCGGGTTGATCACGACCGCCATCTTGTCGGTCCCGGCGTCGGGCTTCGCCGCGAAGTGCGCGAAGATGTGGTGAACGGCGCGGGTCAGCTGCCCGAGGCGCACCGCGGGGTCGGGGTGGTTGTTGGGCAGCATGAACGACAGGTTCTCGCCGGCGCGAACCGACCAGCCGGCATCCGTCGAGACGCCCGACTCGTTGGTCGCCGACGATCGCACGCCGATCGGCACGTCGCCGAGCTCGTCCAGGATGGCGCCGAGCACCGACACGTCATCCTCGCCCACGACCGATCGACGCTCGAGGAACCGGTCGTAGAACTCCGTGGTGAGGATGCGGGTGACGAGCGTCGCCGTCGCCGGCAGGCCGCAGTCGTTCAAGCGGACGAGGCCCGCACCCTTGCCGCCGGGAGAGCCTGTCCCGTAGAGCTTGACGGCCGATCGCTCATCGACGGCCAGCATGGTGTCTTGCGCGGACGGGTGCCCGCCCGGTCATTCCGGCGTCGTGTCCGAGCCGGTGTCCCTGAGCTTCTCGCGCAGGGTCTTGCGGTTGATGCCGAGGATCTCCGCGGCCCTCGTCTTGTGTCCGCCCACGCTCGCCAGCACGGCGCGAATGTGGTCCGCCTCGACCTCCGCCAGCGTGCGGCGCGCCGCGGCCGCGGCGCCCGACGACGCGCGCAGCGCGTTCGGCAGGTCGGCCAGGTCGATCGCCGCGCCCCGAACGGAGGCCGCGAGCCCCCGCATGCAGTTCTCGAGCTCGGCGAGGTTGCCGGGCCACGGGTACGCCCGAAGGACGTCTCGGGCCTGGTCGCTGATCGTGGGGACGGCCCGGTTGCGCGGGGCCGCGTATCGCGCGAGGAACTGCTCGGCCAGCGGCACGATGTCCTCCGCGCGCTCCCGGAGCGGCGGCAGCGCCAGCGCGTTGGCGCTCAGCCGCAGAAACAGGTCCTCGCGGAACGATCCCGCCGCGACCAGCGGACGCAGATCCTCGCTGGAGGCGGCGAGCACCCGGCATCTCGGCCAGGCGGGCGCGAGCCGATCCGCGACGGCCGGTCGCCGGCCGGCGAGCGTGTCGGCCAGCCGCCGCTGGACCGCCGGCGCGAGGTGGGACACCTCGGCGAGCAGCACCGTGCCGCCCTCGACCGCGTGCAGCACGCCCGCCCGCGCGACCGCACCGCCCGCTCCGGGCACGTCATCCCCGAGGAGCTGCGTCTCCAGCCATTCGTCCCGCCCGTCGCCGCAGTGCACGACGACGAAGGGCCTCGCCGCGCGTGCCCCGCCCTCGTGAATGAGCCGGGCCACCGTCGTCTTGCCGGTGCCGCGCTCGCCGGTGATGAGCACCGGCGCCTCGCTCGCGGCGGCCCGCGCGACCTCCGCCAGCACGCGCCGCATGGCCTCGGAGGCGGCGACGATGCCCGGGCGGTCCCGGGCCGGGCCCGCCGGCTCCCGCTCGCGCGGCGGCTGGCCGCCGAGCTTCTCGATGGCCAGGGCGACCGCCGTGAAGAGCTCGTCCTGGGTGAACGGCTTGGTCAGGTACTCCTCGGCGCCCGACTTCACGGCGGCCACGGCCCCCTCGACGCTGGGGTACCCGGTGATCGTGATGACCTCGGCGTGCTGGAGGTGCTCCCGCACGTGCCGGACCAGCTCCAGCCCTGACGCGCCCGGCATCTTCAGGTCGGTGATCACCAGATCGACGCGCGTGGTCGAGAGGATCCGGAGCGCCTCGGCGACGTCGCGCGCCGTGATCACGTCGTAGCCCCGCGAGGTCAGGTTGCGGTGCAGCACCTCGCGCGTGTCCGGGGCGTCGTCCACGACGAGCAGGCGATGTCTGCGGGTCTCGAGCATGTCAGATCGACGCCGCGCGCGCCGCCTCCGCCGCCGGGATGCGGATCTCGAAAGTCGAGCCGCGTCCCACGTCGCTCGTCACCTCGACCGTGCCCCCGTGGGCCACGACGATGCCGTGCACGACCGCGAGGCCGAGCCCCGTGCCGTGGCCGACGTCCTTGGTCGTGAAGAAGGGCATGAACAGCTGCTTCTGCACGTCGGGGCTCATGCCGGTTCCCGTGTCGCTCACGAAGAGCGAGACCCCGCCGGGGGCCGGTCGGGTTCGAACCGTCAGGGTCCCGCCGCCCGGCATCGCCTGGATGGCGTTGACGACGAGGTTGACGAGCACCTGCTGCAGCTGCGCCGCGTCGGCCACGATCGGCGGGAGCGGCGACTCCAGGTCGCGGATGAGGTCGATGCCCTCCTTCGCGCAGCGCGAGGCCAGGAAGTCGAGGCTGTCGCGGACCGCCTGGTTGAGATCGCAGGCGCTCTTTCTCGAGGGCATCTGCCGCGTGAAGATCATCAGCTTGCGGATGATCTCCCGCGCGTGGAGCGCGGCCTTGAAGATCCTGTCCACGTCCCGCGCGACCTGCTCGGGGAGGTCGGGCGACTTCCCGATGAGCTCGGCGAATCCGAGCACGGCGCCGAGCGGCTCGTTGAGCTCGTGCGCGACGCCGGCCGCGAGCTGACCCACGGTCGCGAGCCGATCCGCGTGGCGGAGCTGCTCCTGCAGCGTCACGGCCTCGACCTCGGTCTCCCAGTGCTCGACGTAGAAGCCGACCTGCCGGGCGATCTCGTTGATGAGGCTGCGCTCCTCCTTGAGGAACGGGCCCTCGTCCATCTGGGGCATGCGCTCGGTGTAGGCGACCTCGACCGCGCCGCGCGCCACGCCGTCGGCGCGCAGCTCGGCCATCTGCCGGTCCACGGCGTCGCCGAAGCGCGGCGTCGAGAACACGCGCCCGTCGAGCGTGATGCGCGCCTCGGTCTTGTCCGGGTACTGCCAGCCCGGCGGGAGCAGCTCCACGATCTCCTGCAGGAACTCGTCGAGGGCGATCCCCGGCCGGCCGGCGACCTGGGCGATGCCGTACAGGCAGGTCAGCTCCTTGACGCGCTCCCGGAGCGCCCACTGGGCGCCCTGATGGGCGAGCGCCACGCCCACCGTCTGCGCCACCGCCTCGTACAGCTGAATGTCCTGGTGAGAGAAGAAATCCTGTCGCCGGCTCGCGAGGAGCAGCAGGCCCCTGGCCTGATCGCCGACCGGCAGGGGAATGAGGGCCAGCGACGGATACGCGCCGCCGATGACCACCGTCCGGCTCGGCGCCGCCCCGCGCGGTTCGTGGAGCAGGATGGGGCGCGCGGCGTCGCCGATCCAGAAGCTCCCGCCGCGGCTGCGCGACTCGGTGGCCACGCGCCCCGAGGCGATGGCTTCGAGAATCGATCGCGGGATGAGGTCGGCCCGCGGGTCGCCGCGCCCGGAGTCGGCGTCGGGGCCCTCCACGAGGTCGGTGTCCACGCGATCGGCTCCGTCCTCCACCAGCCAGGCGCGGCAGCGCGTCGATCGCGAGGGCTCGTCGATGCGCACGGTGAGCGCGTCGCATCCGGAGAACTGCAGCAGCAGGGTGCAGATCCGGCGCAGCGCCTCGCCGCGGTGGTTCCGGGTCACCTCGGTCAGCAGCGCGTCGAGCAGCTCCCGCAGGCCGAGGGCCGCCTTCCTGACCGCTCGCGTCCTGACGCCGGACGACTCGCTCGGCTCCATCTCGGAACACCGTGTGGGAGGACCCGGGGGAAAGAGTCCGCGCTCCTTCCCCCAGGGTCGTACCGTGATGCCTCGTCCGCGACTAGACGAGGCCCTGGTCCATCATCGCGTTGGCCACCTTGACGAACCCCGCGATATTAGCACCGAGGACGTAGTTCCCGGGCTGGCCGTAGTCCTGCGCGGTCGTCCAGCAGGCGTGGTGGATGGCCTGCATGATCTCGTGCAGGCGGCGGTCCACTTCCTGGCGCGACCAGGAGAGCCGCATGCTGTTCTGGGACATCTCGAGGCCCGAGGTCGCCACGCCCCCGGCGTTGGCGGCCTTGCCCGGGCCGTACAGCACCCCGTGCTTGAGGAACACCTCGACGCCCTCGGGAGTCGTCGGCATGTTGGCCCCCTCGGCCACCGCGATGCAGCCGTTTCTCACCAGCGTCTCGGCGTCTTCCCGGCTCACCTCGTTCTCGGTGGCGCAGGGGAGCGCAATGTCGCACTTGACGAACCACGGCCGCCGGCCCTCGTGGAACGCGCACTTGAACTCGTTCGCGTACTCGGCGATGCGGCCGCGCTTCACGTTCTTCAGGTGCATCAGGTACTCCCACTTCCGGCCCGTGATGCCGTCCTTGTCGTACACCGTGCCGTTCGAGTCGGAGACGGTCACCACCGTTCCGCCGAGCTCGTTGACCTTCTCGATGGCGTACTGCGCCACGTTGCCCGACCCCGACACGGCGACGGTCTTGCCGGCGAACGACTGCTTCCGCGTCTTCAGCATCTCCTCGGCGAAGTACACGCATCCGTAGCCGGTGGCCTCCGGGCGGATGAGCGAGCCGCCCCAGCCGAGCCCCTTGCCCGTGAAGACGCCCTCGAACGAGTGGGTGAGCTTCTTGAACTGGCCGAAGAGGTAGCCGATCTCCCGTCCGCCGACGCCGATGTCGCCGGCCGGCACGTCCACGTCGGCGCCGATGTGGCGGTAGAGCTCGTTCATGAAGCTCTGGCAGAAGCGCATGACCTCGTGATCGGACTTGCCCTTCGGGTCGAAGTCGCTGCCGCCCTTGCCGCCGCCCATCGGCAGCGTGGTCAGGCTGTTCTTGAGGATCTGCTCGAACCCGAGGAACTTCAGGATGCCCAGGTTGACGCTGGGGTGGAAGCGCAGTCCGCCCTTGTAGGGACCGATGGCGTTGTTGAACTCCACGCGGAAGCCACGGTTGACGTGAATCTCGCCGCTGTCATCCTGCCAGGGGACCCTGAACATGATGACCCGATCCGGCTCGACCATCCGCTCGAGAATCTTCGCCTCGAGGTACTCGGGGTGCTTCGCCAGACATGGGCCGAGGGACGAGACGACCTCATGCACCGCCTGATGGAATTCGGGTTGGGCCGGGTTCTTGGCCTTGACGTGCGCCATCAGAGTCACGGCGTAGTCCTCGGCCGCCTGAACGGAGAGCATGGCAACCTCCTGTAACGGGATGAACGGGATGAGGCACGCAGAGCTCGCGCGCCTGGTAGGGCCTTGGGGAGGAGGGCTGACGACGATCGCCTGGGCCAGTCCGAAACCGGCACTGGATTACCCATAGCACTTCTCAGGCTGGGGCATTTTGACCCAGTCGCGGCACATGTTGAACCGCGCACCGAGCGGAAGTCAAGTAAAATGCTGAGCCGCAGGCTGGATGACCCGTATGGAGCCGTCAGGATGGGACGAAATTACCCAAATTAGGTGGGAGCCGGCCCGAGAAGCCCAGGAAGCTCATCCAGCCAACCGGGCCGGACGCGCGGGGCACCCAGAAGCACGAAAGGGCGCGAAGGCCCTTGGCCCCCGCGCCCTTCCGTGTCCGTTCCGTGTCCGTTCCGTGTTCGTTCCGTGTTCGTTCTGTATCCGTCCCTCTTACCAGCGGTAGTTCAGCTTCGTATAGAGGATGTTCGCCGTGTAGCCGCCGTCGTTCGCCTTCAGGAAGAACAGCACGGCCTGCGGGAAGATCGACGTGCCGTCAGAGAACGCGTCCGCGTGGGTGTACTTGTCGTACGCATACCCGACGCTGAACGTCCAAGCGCTGGCGAGGGAGTAGGCCAGGTCCGCCACGGCCGTCGTCAGCTCCGTGTCGTCGAAGTCGGTGATGTCGATGGCCCCTCCGGCCCCTGCCGGGACGAGCGTCGTCCGGCCAGGCGTATAGAACGCGCCGGCCTCTCGCGCCGTGATGTCCATGAGGCCATCAATCTTCTGGTGGCGGAGCATCAGCGAGAAGATCCACTTGTCGGGAACGAGCTGGACCACGCTGTTCAGGCCGAAGGTGTCGCCCTCGTCGCTGCCTGCATAGTTGAGCAGGTTGTTGAGATTGGCGCCCGTGGTCGTGGACCACTGATTCGTCTGCGCGTTCTTCTCGTACGTGTAGTAGGCGCTGAGCTCGGCGCGTGCGCTCGGCGTGTAGTCGAACTCCACGGTGAACGTGTCGTAGCTCGCCTCGAGGAGACCGCTGGGCGTGCCGGGTATCGGCTGCGCGCCGGCCACCGGCGCTCCACCCGACACCTGAACGCGGTCCGGACGGTTCGGGTAGTCGTCGTTCCGGCGGAAGTAGGCGAAGGTCACCCCGTACTGGGACGATGGCGTCAGCTCGATGTTCACACCGGTGCGCGTTGTCTCGCGTTCGGCCTCGTCGGCCTGAAACCCGTATACGGTGTGGCCCTCGGCCGTGCGGTCCAGGCGGTCGTAGTGGCCGCGGAAGGCCAGCCACTCCTTGGCATGGTAGACCGCCGCGAACCCGTACCCGGTGTCCTCTCCGGAGGTGGCCTCACGGTACGTCCGATCGATCTGCGAGTTGCGGAAGGTCCCTTCGAGCGTCAGGTCGTTGACGTCGTAGCTGACCTGCACGTCGAACCGGGCGGTCTTGGTGTCGTACAGATTCGCCGTCGCGTACCCGTAGGGCGCGCCCTCGGTCGCCGCTTCGGCGCCCCAGCTGCGATCCGGTGACCCGGAGGTGCTGCCGCCGGTCCAGCTGATGGGCGTCGTCTTGTTGGTGAGATCGTAGCTGCGGTAGCGCAGCCGGATGCCGAGCCCCTCGGCCGGGCGGGACATGAACGAGAAGTTGAGGGTCGTCGTGTTGATCTTCCCGTTCAGCGACTGCTGCGGGAGCAGGGACGGGTTGGTGGCCTGGACGCCCGCCGGCGTGAGGATCGCGGAGTTGATCGTGAACGGGAGGAACTGCGCATCCTGGGTCCACTGGCCGAACGCCACGTCGGCGGCAATCCGCGTCTGGCGCTTGAACTTGAGCAGCAACCCGAACGCGCCCCGGTTGGCCTCGTTGTCGGGCGAGGTGCTGAAGCGCACCTGCCCCGGTCCGCCCGGCACGGACGTCGAGACGTACGCCAGGTCGGTCGCCCGGAACGGATTGTCGATGACGAGCGAATCCTGCCGGTCGTCGTAGGTGTTGAGGTTGTAGGTGGCGTGCACGTCGCCGGCCTTGAACGGGTAGGCGAACCGGACGCCGACGTCCTGGGTCATCTCGTCGAGCGGCTCGAGCACGTCCACGGCGCTCGTGACCACGCCGAGGATGTCGCCGCCGCTCGCGCCGCGGGCCCCCGACTTGAGCTCGCGCATGTAGGTCAGCGCCAGGTCGAAGGGCAGGTTGCCGCTGAGGTCCACCGTGACCTCGCCGCGCTGCCGCAGGCCGCTCACGTCCACCGAGCCGGCCGACGCGATCGTCGGGGCGAGCAGGTTGGAGTAGAAGGCGTAGGTTCGCGCCGAGGCCGGCAGCGTCGCGTCAACGGTGTCGCCCAGCGTCTTGCGCAGCGTGGCGCTCATGCTCCACACGCCTGGGGCCGTCTCGGAGAAGAGCGTTTCCCCGTCGTTGCCCATGTTGTGCGGGATCTGGTTGTAGTCGAACGACACGCAGATCCAGCTCGTCTTGG
>Ga0105107_10003843_pt1 | contig 10032 bp, 10 predicted proteins | sample PPLLaktember2015_6_FD_79335 | JGI IMG/M metagenome (GOLD analysis project Ga0105107, IMG submission 79335) | Freshwater sediment microbial communities from Prairie Pothole Lake near Jamestown, North Dakota, USA - PPLs Lake P8 Core (1) Depth... | ecosystem: Environmental > Aquatic > Freshwater >...
GAAATTCTCCGTGATCGGATGTATGCCGTAGTTGTTGACGACGGGGGTGAGGTAGTTGCCGGCCAGCAGCTTCCCGATATGGTCCACCACGATGCTCTTCGTCACCACGATCCCGTACGAGGCGGCGAGGCTGTCGATCTGGGGGAGTTCGGTGATCGGATCGATAAGGAGAAGCACCGTTCCCCCCTCGGCGAGGTAGCGCTCGATCATGGCACGCTCAGGCGCGAGGATATCCGTTTCGGGCCCCGGAATGAACAGGATCGCGCAATCGGCGGGTATCGAGTCTCGAAGCGTGAGGAGACTGCGTATCTCGTAGCGCTCCGCCTCGGCCGCGCGCTTCATCTCGCTGAGCCCGCTCCCCTCCGTGTCATCAATCGATTTCTCGCCGTGTCCGGTGAGAGCGTAGATCGTCTTCTTCCCCTCGCGCGTCACCTTGAGGATGGTGTTCGTGAGCCTCTCTTCGGTGATCTCGCCGGTCCGTTCCTCGTTCGCGCCGCTCTCGAAGACGGTGGTGCCGTAGTTCCGAATCTCGTAGCGTCTCGCGGTAACGGGATCCCGGTCGGGATCGATGAAGGAGTATTTCACGCGGCGGCTCTCGCTCGCGTATTCCCGCAGGAGATCGTCGAGCTCCGTTCTTCCCGGCCCCGCTTCCTTGAAGAAAGAGGTGATCGTCACATCGCGATCGAGCCCGCGGAGGATCTTCACGGTCTGCTCGGCGAGGGAGAAGCGCTTGTTCGCGGTCGAATCGTACCTGATGCTGTGGCGCGAGAGGATTGTCTGCAGGAACACGAGCACCGCCGCGAGGAGAATAGTCGCGACGAGCGCATTGACGCCGGCTCGAGCGCTCCTTTTCATGCCTTCGGTCCGTTCGCCGCGCGAGCCGAGGAGCGCCGCGGCGATGACGAGGGCGAGTCCGGCGATGAGCGGGAGGATGGCGGCCCAGCCGCTCGAGTAGAGTATTCCGTACGTGATGCCTCCGATGAACGTCAGCACGAGTCCGAGCGGGCCGAGCAGTCTCGTCAGCCGTTCCATCGTCAGCTCCTCCAGTGCGGCGATTCGAGGAACCGCAGCGTGGCGAAGAGGAAGAATACCGTTATGAAGAGGTAGTACGTGACGTCCTGCAGATCGATGATCCCCTTCGCGAAGGAATCGTAGTGTTCGAGAATGGAGAATTGCGAGAGCACCTTCGAGAAGACCGGCCCCACGAAGGGCGCCGCCCACCCGATGATGAGGAAGAAGAGGGAGATGCCGAAGGTCGCGGCCCCCGCCACGATTTGGCTGCTCGTAAGCGCGGAGAAGAATATCCCCATCGCGATGAAGGTGCACCCCATGAGAAAGAGCCCGAGGTAGCTCGTTAGCAGCGGTCCCATCTCGGGTTTCGAGTAGACGGCGAGGAGCGCGGGGTAGAGGAGGGTGCCCGCGAGCATGATGACGAATAGGGTGACCGCGGCGAGGTATTTGCCCATGACCGCTTCGATATCGCTCAGCGGATACGTGAGGAGGAGCTCGAAGGTGCCTTGCTTCTTCTCTTCGGCCAGCAGCCGCATCGTCAGCAGCGGCAGGGCAAAGAGGAGCACAACGCTCATGTTGCTCATGAGCGGCCGCATGACCCCATCGATGAGATTGAGGCCGGCGCCGATGGAGGGATCACGCGATACCTGCAGCGACATGAAGTTGTAGTACCGGAAAATGCTATAGAAGAAGTACCCGGACAGCGCGAGAAAGGAGCCGATCATGACGTAGGCGGTCGTCGATTGGAAGTAGTACTGCATCTCCTTGCGGTAGAGAGCGCCGAGTCTGCGCATGATCAGCTCACCTCTTCGGTGACGAGCTGGAGGAAGATATCCTCGAGCGAGAGCTCCTCGCGGTGGATCTCGAGAAGCGGGAGCCCCTCGCGAACGAGTCTCCGGACGACCTCCTCGCGGATATCCTTCTCCGGGAGAGATTCGACCGTGAACACCCGCGTTCCGCCCGTCTCCGGCTCCTCCCTGATCGAGAGGACGCCGTCGATCGACTCTATGATCGCGCTCGCGCGGGGGGTCTCGGCGGCATCTCTCAGCCGGAGGCGTATGACGGCGGATTTCGTGAGGCGCGCGCGCAGGTTCTCGGGCGTATCGGCCGCAATGAGCTCTCCCCGGTTGATGATGATGACGCGATTGCAGACCTGGCTGACCTCGGGAAGAATGTGGCTCGAGAGGATCACGGTTTTTTCCCTGCCGAGGTCCCGGATGAGCTGCCGGATCTCGATGATCTGTTTCGGGTCGAGGCCGATCGTCGGTTCGTCGAGGATGAGGAGCTCCGGGTCGCTCAGGATCGCCTGTGCGATCCCGACGCGCTGCTGATATCCCTTTGAGAGTTTGCCGATCGTGCGGTGCGGCACCGCCTGGAGGCCGCAGCGTTCGATAACCCGGTCGACCTCCCCGGACGCCTCGTGCGGGGGGACGTCCTTGATGCGGGCGACGAACTCGAGATACCCGCGAACACTCATGTCGCCGTAGAGGGGATTCCGCTCGGGGAGATAGCCGATGCGCCTGCGTACCTCCATCGATTGATCGAGAATATCGAATCCGCACACCTTCGCCGTGCCGCCGGTCGGCGGCAGATAGCAGGTGAGCATCTTCATCGTCGTCGTTTTTCCGGCGCCGTTCGGCCCGAGGAATCCGAGGACCTCGCCTCTTTCGACGTGAAAGCTGAGGTTCCGGGCGCCGACCGTGGCTCCGTAGTATTTCGTGAGATTCTCGGTTTGGATCATCCGATCTCCACTTCCGGGGCGCCCCGGTGTCCGGGTTGCGCTCTTGCGCGCAACATGCTGTAAAATAATCTATAACCTGGCGATTCGTCTGTCAATGAGCAACGGGAGAAATCCCTTTACCGCGGGGTGATATCTTGAATATTATTCCCCAATACGGGAGGCCGGGGCAGTTATGAGCTATCAGATAACGAAAACACGCATCCGCAGGGGCCTGCAGATATTCACGCTCTTGAGCCTCTCGAGCCTTGCCGTCATCTTTCTCCTTACCCACTCGCATGTGACCGCGGCGGCGTTCGAAAGCATCGAGCCGTTGTGGATTCTCGCCGCGTTTCCCTTCGTAGCCCTCGATTGGATCGGCGGGGGATACCGGATCTATGTTTTCAGCCGCATCTTCTATCCCCGGATACGATTCAAGACGTGCGTCAAAGCGAATCTCGCGAACTACTTTCTCGGTTCAATCACGCCCTCGCAGACGGGAGGAGGCCCCGCGCAGATCTACATGCTCTGGGCCGGCGGAATGCCCGTCGTGGAAGCGACTTCGGCGAGCCTTATGACGTTTTTCAGCACGACCGGTTTCCTCATTCTCGCCGCCGCGGGCACCTATCTGTTCCGGGGGGCCGTGCCGCTCCCGGGGAGGCTCCTCGGCCACCTTTTCAATATTGGCATCCTTTTCTTTCTCGCCATCGCCGTTCTCATGGTTGTTGCCGTTGCCTTTCCCGGTTTCTACCGCGAGCTCACGCGAATCGCCGTGCGGATCGCCTCGCATATTCGCAAAAAGGACTACCTCCGACCGGGCAGCCGCGCGCACGATATGATCGATGCAATCGACCGCTGCCACGAACAGCTCATCCATTACCTGCAGAAGCAGTGGCCCCTCTTTCTGTATGGGATTCTCATCAGCGGCGTCTGCTTCCTCTCCAAGTTCTCCGTCGCGTATTTCATCGTGCGGAGCTTCGGGATCCACGCGTCGTTCGTCGACGTCATGCTTCTCCAGATGGTCATCATTCTGATCAACTACTTCTTCCCGAGCCCCGGCGCGAGCGGCGCGGCGGAGCTCAGCTCGGCCGCGCTCATGTCGGCGGTCGTCCCGAAGGGGCTGATCCCGTTCTACGTGATCCTCTGGCGCTGTCTGACAACGTACGTCTCGGTGGCGGTCGGGGGAGCCGTCGTTTTGCACGAGCTCGGAAAGAAGGAGCGTGTCGAAATAGACGAGACTTCGACGGCGGAGCCGATCGAACCGAAAGCGGTTGAAGTCGAATGAGCGCCGGCGCGGTTCGATCGCCGGCGTCGCGCTCGAAGGGTACGACGGGGAGGAAGGATGGATCTCGTATGACGAGGAAGGAAGGATTGCTATGCGCTCATCGGTGATTGCAGTGATCGTGGTCATCGCGATCGGCCTCGGCGCTGCGGAAGCGCGCGGCGGCGAAAACCTCTGGCGCTCCGTTCTCGTTCCCGGATGGGGACAGCTGGAGGCCGGCCATTATGGACGCGGCTCGCTCTTCCTGAGCGGCGAGCTTGTCTCGCTCGCGGCGCTCATGATGAGCGATATCCAGTACCGCAGGGCCGTGGAGCAGTATGACCGCGCGAAGGCATCCTATCTCAACGCCCGGTACATAGGGGATGCCGTGAGAGAATACGGGGTCATGAACGAGAAATGGGATGACGCCGAGAAACTCGATGGATACCGGCGGACAGCCGCGGCGGCGGCGATCGGGGTATGGGTCGTGAACGTCGTCGATATTCTTCTCTTCGACGAACGGGAAGAGCCGCTTCTGTCCCTCGATCAGGTTCCCGGCGGCTTCATCGTCACCCGTCGTTTCTCATTCTGAAAAGAGGATCATGCGATGAAAAAGCTCTTGGTTTCGACCGGTATCGCGCTCGCCCTCAGCGTTCTCTCGTGCGGCGCGGAGCACACCGATCTCCCGACCGGTTTCCGATACCTGCCGCCGCCCACGCCGGCGGATCTCACCGTCGAGGGAGGAACGGAAGAGTGCATTGTCCGCTGGACATACCCCGCGGAGGGGATGCCCTCCCTGGAGGAGTTCAGGGTGTACTACTACCTCGAAGCATACGGCCTCCTGGAGCTCGTGGGGACGACGACCGATACCGAGTATGTCGATTCTCTCCTGATCGGCAATCTCTCGTACTGCTACGCGGTGTCCGCGGTCGATACGTCGGGTCTCGAGGGGTGGCGCGCCGGGCCGGCGTGCGCCATGGCGAAGAGTTCCCGCTAGGGTTCACCCCGACGCGGGGAAAGGACGCAGATAGGCATTTCGCGAATCCGGCCTCCACTTGGCATAGAAGGTGCATTTATCTCTGCGGGCTTATTATCGAGGTGGCGCTATGTCCGCGGAAACGGATGCGCGTAAGAAATCCGATGGGCCGGAGATCTCCGAGAGCTGGTTCGACGGCCCGAAATTGTACCGTGTCGTTCTCGAGGGAATCAAATCCGACGTGGAGACTGTCGATTCCTTCGCGCTCAAGTTCTCTCTCCTCACGAAGAGCCCCATATCGAAGATGAAGCACATCGTCCGGAGCATGCCGACGACGATCTGGTCGGGCGGGGGACGGAGCCGGGCTGAGGGCATTCTTGCTCTCCTGGAAGAGGCGGGGGGGAAGGGAAGCATCGTCGAGGAGAGCGCCGAGAGCCGGTCGAAGGATGCATCGAAGCGCGGGAAGGACCGCATGAGCTGCCAATGGTGCGGCTACCCTATCAAGGAGGGTCAAGCGCGCTGCGATTTCTGTCTGACGCCCATCGGAGAAGTCCAGGAGCCTGCATTCCGGGAACGGATGATGAAGGCGTCCCTGGGCATTCCCCCGAAACGGCTCATCCTCTACGGCGCGCTCATCGTAGCCACCATTATCTTCATGGCGATCTCGCGGTAATCCGTGCCGGGACGAAACGGAGATCCCTCTAGAGCAGCATTCCCTGCGATGGAGGGACTCGGGCGATGTCTCGAAGCACCGGGTACGAGGCGACGAGCGACTGCGGCATGTCTTGCATCTGTCCGGAAAGAAGATGTCTGAGCTGGAAGGCGTTCACGAGCGCCTGCGCCCGAAAATGGTTGTTCGTTATGATATAGAGTGACGCGGTCTTCGATGCCACCCTTTCGGCCCTTTCCTTCCATTCCTTCAGTTCATTCTCGTCGTAGAGATAGTCGTAGCGCTCATCGCGCCCTGCATCCTTGCGCGCCCAATCTTTCCGGTTTCGCCCATGGAGGCGGATGTAGCCGAGCTTCGGGTCGGTCACGATCTCGGTCGGCGCTATGGCGTCCCCGATGACCGGCTGATCGATGTTGCAGAAGGAGAGTCCCCGGTCCGCGAGGAGGGAGAATGTCTCGGCGCGGTTCCAGGAGCCGTGGCGCAGCTCTATCGCGACGGGGAGATCCCTGAACCAATCGCCGAGATGTTCGATCGCATCGCGTCCGGCCGCGTCGTTCCGAAAGGACCAGGGAAATTGGAGGAGAAAGGCGCCGACAGCCGCGCGCTCGAGGAGCGGATCGAAGGTGTGTATGAAGCGCTTCGCCTCATCCGCATCTCCGCTCCGTTCGTGCGTGAATCGCTGGAGCACCTTGATCGTAAAGGTGAAGCCTGCCTTATCCGCGGTGCGGTCCGCCCAGCTCCGGACGAGGCGAGGCGAGGGGGTGCGGTAGAAGGAGCTGTTGAGCTCGATGCAATCGAAATAGCGCGCAATGAAGCGGAGCTCGTCGACCTTCCCGGCGGCCGGGTAGACGGGACCGATCCAGTCTCGATATGACCATCCCGCGGGGCCGATCGATATTGCTCCCGAGTGTGTATGCTTCTCCATAACCGTTCCTCCATCCGGAAGGGTATCGGGAGGAACCGCGCGCTGCAATTCATTTCTTGGAGCACGGCGAAGAGGCGCGGGGGGGGGCGGGCGGTGCGGCCGGGGCAGTCGGATTACCTCTGGCATTCGGGGGCGCGTTGGGGTATAAGGGCCACATGGAGTCCTCGGCCGATGAAAGATCCGAGCGCCTCGCGATCGGCGCGGTGGTCGCCGTATCGGCGCTCATTCGTTTTTTCGGGCTCGCCCGCCAATCGCTGTGGGTCGATGAGCTGCTCTCCGTCAGGGCCTTTGACGCGCCGAGCGGCGTTTCCTTCGGGGAGCTGTTGCTCCACAATGTCCACGGTCCGCTCTATTCGCTTTTCATGCATTTCTGGAGCATGATCGCGGGAACCGATGCATGGCTCAGGATCCCGAGCGCGCTCGCGGGCACGGCGGCCGTCTACCTGATGTACCGGTGGCTCGTCGCGCTCGGGAGACGCGATTTGGCTATTCCCGCGGCGCTCTTCATGGCGCTCAGCCCCTTTCACCTCTACTACTCGCAGGAGGTCAGGTTCTACTCGTTTCTGGCGCTCCTCGTCGTCATCACGCTCACCCAGTTCGAGAGGTTCCGTGCGGCGCCCTCGCTCAAGACGGGAGCCATCCTCGGATTCGGGCTCGGTCTCGCGTGCCTCGCCCATCTGTCGGGCCTCTTTCTCGGGGCGGCGCTCGCTCTCTACCTCCTCTTCTCAAGGTCCCGCGGAGGGGATCACCTGCGGTTCGGAGCAGTAGCCGCGCTCATCGCTCTCCTCATGATTTCACCTTGGGTGTACCGTGAGATCGTGCTTCTGCGCACCATCAGAGTCGTCGACATCTCGAGCATGCCGGTCGAGGAACGGCTCCGCGGGGAGCTCACTATGAGCAGCTGGTCGTATCCCTACGCCCTCTATGCATTCTCCGCGGGCTATTCGCTCGGTCCGAGCCTTCGGGAGCTCCATGCGACGACTCCGGTCGGGAGCCTCTTCAGCGCAAACGCTCCGGCGTTTATCATCACGGGCCTCGTCTTCGGCGCCCTGCTCATATCCGGGATCGTTCGTTCGTCGGGGGGAGGGCATCTCGGGCTTTTTCTTTCGGTCATCATCGTCACGGGCTGTTCCGTCGGCTTGGCCACGGCCCTGAACGTGAAAGTCTTCAACGTTCGATACCTCATGTGCGCCTTTCCCTTTTTCATGGCGCTTCTCGCCTATGGGCTTCCCGCGGGGAGGGCGCCGCGGATTGCCGCCGCCGCGGCCGTGTGCGGGATCATGCTCGTCTCTGATTGGAACTACCATTTCAACGACCGGTATGCCCGCGATGATGTGAGGAGCGCGGTGGAGACGGTTTCCCGCAATGAAGAGCCGGGCGACATCGTCCTCGTGCCGACCGTCGGATTCGTGTTTGAGCGGTACTATCGCGGCTCCGGGGAAGCTGTGATCTTTCCGCCGGCCCCGGAGAGCGCCGGTATGGAAGGCACCATCCGGAGGTATTTCAACGATCATCCGCGGGTATGGTACCTCGCGAGCCGCAGCTGGGATTATGATCCCCGTGGCCTGATGCCGGAGATTCTCTCGAGGCAGGGGAGGCTTGTTCGTTCATGGGAATATCCGGGGACAAGCCTCAAGCTTTACGTTAGAAACACACACTAACTAATTTTCATATATATTCTTACAGGATATTCTGTGCGCGTGCGCCTTCGATAGCGGTTTCTCGTCGACCCGCCGCGAGCCGCAAACCCGAGGCATTGACAGGGCGGCGAATCGTGCTATACTATTTGTAGGGGTCGGTCGTTCATGGGAGGTATCCCGTGATGCCGAGGAGTCTTCCAAGATCGAGAGGGTCGTATCAATGCCATCAGCGGTAGCTGTATGGCATTTTTGTTTTGCCGGAGCTTTGAGCCCGGAGTTCGGACCGGCACGGAGATACAAGGAGGTCCGGAGATATGAAAAGGTTCTCGCTGATACTTTTCGCCGCGGTACCGGTACTTTGGAGCGTCGGTTGTTCCTGCGTATCAAAGGTTGAGCGGGCCGATTTTACTGCGGCCGGTGTGCGGGAGGAATACATCAACCTGCATCCGGAGGGGCCGTTCAACGAGTGCATCCGGAACGGCGAAATCGTCGCCGGAATGACCGCGCACGAGGTAATGGCGTCATGGGGGATGCCGAACGTGTATGCCCTTTCGAGGTCCCAGCCCTCGGAGCAGTGGATCTATTACACCAAGGACCGCGAATCTCTTTCGATGCTGATCTATACGCTCTCGTTCACCGAGGACACGCTTCGGGTATGGGACATCGATCAGAAGAGATTCGTCGGACCGGGGATCGTCTCGTACGACGAACCCGATGCCGCAGTACCCGTTCCCCTGCCGCTGAACAGCAAGAAACGATAACGTGGTACGGAGGGCGCCCCGCCTCTGGTATGGTCGTCTCGAAAGAGGGGATAGACTCGCGTGCGGGCGCCCTCCGCTGTTCGAAGGCCTCCTTTTTAAAATTGACATGATTCCCCCCGCAAACTATTCTCATCCATAATCTTTGTGTGACGCGGACGTTTCTCGGAAAGGATCGCTGCAATGATCATCAGGCGCCTTCGGCTCGCCGAAGAGGATGAACGGGACCCGCTCCGCGAGATGATGGGACGGTTCATGCACGAACAGCCGGTACGCGCGCGGGTTCGGATTCGCTCGGAGCTCACCTGGGAGCCCCCGACCGATGTGATCGAAACGGAGAGCGAGATCATCGTCGTGGTCGATATCGCCGGCATGAACGGCAAAGATATCAGCGTGGTGACGGACGGAAAGCTCCTCCGGATCAACGGAACGCGGAGAGGCGCGGGCGCCCAGGGGATCAAGCAGTTTCACAAACTCGAGATACAGACGGGGCCGTTCGAACGTGCTCTCGAGCTCCCGAGCCGCGTTGATCCCGCGAAGGTCTCCGCTCGCTACGTGAAGGGCTTTCTCGAGGTGCGCATCCGCAAACTCGATCCTTCCGAATACGTGAAGAAGGTGGAGATTGAATAGGGGCCGCCCTCGCGGCGATGTTCGAATGGGTGGCGAAATCGATAAGATTGCCGAAGGGAGCGAACTGCTCAGGGAGATACCGGAGGAGCTCGCGATCATTCCCCTCAACGATGCCGTCGTGTTTCCCTACATGCTCATTCCGCTCATCCTCACCGACGCGAACCTCATCAGGCTCATCGATGAGGCCCTCGCGGGAAGCAAGTTCGTCGGCGTGTTCACGCAGGTGGACAAGGATACCCGCAGTCCCGGCACCGGCGACATCCATCGGACGGGCTGCGCGCTCCTCATACAGAAGATGGCGCGGTTTCCCGACGGCCACGTCCGGATCATCGGGCAGGGGATCGCGCGGATCGAGATCAAGCACTTCACCGACGAGAGTCCCTTCATGCGCGCGCGGGTCGGCATTATTCCGGAGGAGGAACGGCGGGACGATCGCGCGAAGGC
>Ga0105107_10003846_pt1 | contig 10027 bp, 7 predicted proteins | sample PPLLaktember2015_6_FD_79335 | JGI IMG/M metagenome (GOLD analysis project Ga0105107, IMG submission 79335) | Freshwater sediment microbial communities from Prairie Pothole Lake near Jamestown, North Dakota, USA - PPLs Lake P8 Core (1) Depth... | ecosystem: Environmental > Aquatic > Freshwater >...
AACACATGAAGATGCGTGTCGCAGATCGGGCCGAGCTGACGTCGGGACATCGGATCCATGGGCAGTGGTCTCTTCGATCACATCCTGCCGTCACATCGTCAAGGGCAGATGCGGCGTGGGGACGAACTCGAGGAAATCCCGGTTCAACTCCCCGATGCTGCGGCAGCCGAGGTAGGCAATCGTGCGGCTGATCTCCTCGCGGAAAAAATCGATCGCGCGCGCTGCCCCGGCCTCGCCCGCCACCGTCGTGCCCCACAGCGTCGCCCGACCCACCAGCACCAGCTTCGCCCCCAGCGCCAGCGCCTTCACCACGTCGCTGCCGCGCCGAAACCCGCTGTCGACAATCACCGTCGTGCGATCACCCACCGCATCCACGATCGGCCCGAGCGCCTCGATCGGCGCCATCGAACTGTCGAAGTTGCGCCCGCCGTGATTCGACACGATGATGCCGTCGGCCCCGCGCCCGATCGCACGCTGCGCATCGCCAGGGGTGAGTATCCCCTTCACGATCAGCTTCCCCGGCCACATGTCCCGAAGCACCCCGAGATCGTCCCACGTCAGCGAATCGTTCTTGGTCTTGCGCTCCGCCGAGGACACGTGGGTGAACTTCTCCGTCATCCCCTCCGGATAGTTCGCCCGCGTCGGCATGCCCCCGCTCAGCCAGTAACGCATCAGCACCCCGAACAGCCACCCCGGTCGTGCCAGCACCGCCGCAGTGTTCTTGCGGTTGTAGCTGAAAGGCACCGTGTAGCCGTTGCGGATGTTGTATTCGCGATTGGTGTTGACCGGTCCGTCCACTGTCACCACCAGAGCCTCGAAGCCGGCATTCTTCGCCCGCTCCACCAGAACGTGCGACATCCGAACGTCCGACCACATGTACAGCTGAAACCACAGCGTGCCCCCGACCAGCTTCGCCACGTCCTCCATGCTCGTCTGCGAACCCGTGGCGAGCGTAAACGGAATGTTCGCCGCCTTCGCCGCCCGGGCCAGCTCCAGCTCCCCCTTGTAGAACAGCATCCCGGCCGGCCCCGTGGGCGCGATCCCCAGCGGCATCCCGTGCTTCTTGCCGAAGAGCGTAATCTCCTGATTGCGCTTCGAGACGTCCACCAGCACCTGCGTCTTGAGCTTGATGCGCTCGAAAGCCGCACGGTTGTTGCGCAGCGCCACCTCGTCCTCCGTGCCGCGATCGACGAACTCGAACAGCCACTTCGGCAGACGCCTGCGCGCCATCTGCCGAAGATCGTGTACGTTCAATGCCGCCTCGACATCGCCCTTTGACATAGCCTTTGCTTCCCCGCCTGATCGATGCAAACGTCATGGAAACTTGGTGCCGCGCCCTCCCGCACTCGAACGCCGGCGGTCTTCGCAGGCCCGAGCGCTCGGAGCCTAACATCGTCCCCTCGTTCCATAAAGCCATAAAATGGAACGCGGGGAATAGAATCGTGCCCGAGCACGGGCACCGGCGCCTTAGGAGGAGCATGATGAGCACGAAGACGGGATTGTATGCAGCCGTGGGCCCCTTGCTGACCCATTACGAGATCGACCTCGAGGGGCTTGCGCTGCGCAAGCGAGGCACGGTCAAGATGCCCGCCAACGTTCAGTACGCATGGCCGCACGCGTCGAAGCCGTTCATGTACGTCGCGAGCAGCAGCCGGATCTCGAGGGACGCGGTCGGCAGCGAACACTTTCTGAGCGTTTTCGAGATCGATCCGCAGACAGGCGCGGTTGCGCCCTCTGGCTCACCGGTTCGACTGCCGCACCGGCCGATTCACCTGACCACGGACCGCGCTTCGAAGAATGTGCTGGTCGCCTTCAACGCACCGAGCGACCTGCATGTCTGTCGCATCGGGGACGACGGGTCGATCGGCGCGCGCGTTCCCCAGCGAGGCGGCATCGATACGGGCGTCTTTCCGCACCAGGTTCGTGTTTCCGGCGATGATCAACTGGCGATCCTCGTGACGCGAGGCAATCCCGCCCCGGGAAACGCACCCCACGCCGAGCAGCAAAGGGATGCGGGTGCACTCAAGGTGTTCGAGTACAAGGACGGGACGCTGGGCGAAGAAATCTCGATCGCGCCAGGGGGTGGCCACCGTTTCGGCCCCAGGCACCTCGACTTCCACCCCACGGCGCCGTGGGTTTTCGTTTCGCTCGAAACGCAGAACAAGCTCTGCGTGTTCAAGCGCGAGGGCAGGCGCATCCTTTCCGAGCCCGTCTTCCAGAGAGAGCTCCTCGTCACCCCGGAGAACGTACCGAGCAAGCAGGGCGCCGGGACGATACACGTGCATCCCAACGGCCGGTTCGTCTACTGCGTCAACCGCGGCCACGTGCCGGTAGACTACCAGGGCAGGAAAGTTTTGATCGGGGCGGACAACACGTTCGCGGTGTTCGCCGTCGACGAAGCCACCGGCGAGCCCACCCTGATCCAGCACATCGACTCCGCGGGGCTCTGTGCCCGCACCTTTGCCTTGCACCCGAGCGGCAGGATGCTGGTTGCGGCGAACGCCGAAACGCATCTGGTCAAGGACGGCGAGGCGATTCGCGAAGTCTCGGGCAACCTCGCGGTGTTCGAGGTGAAAAGCGACGGCACGCTCGGCTTCGTCCGGAAGTACGACGTGGCGCTCGGACCGGACGACAAGTTGTTCTGGATGGGCATGGTCGACTACTAGCCGCGTCCTTGGAGGAGCCCATGCAGACGCACGTTTCAGTTCTGGCCGAGCCGATGCTCGACCCCAGGGGCGCATTTCGCCGCCAAGCCGTGAGCCTTGCCCCTCGTATCGCCAGCTTGAACGGCAAGAACGTACTGCTGTTCGACAATACGCAACTGACTTCGCAGCTTCCCGACTACGGCCCGATCTTCCGCTGGCTGTCCGAGTATCTGCAAGCCGAGCACGGCGCCACCTGTTCGTACAAGACGCAGAATCTGCTGAAGGAGCCCAGGCAGGGTCTCGTCGAGCTCGCGGACGAGATATCGCAAAGCGGCGCGCATGCCGTCGTGGTTGCGCTGTGCAATGCCGGCATCACGCAGCCCACCTCCTTGTTTGCCGCCGAGCTCGAGCTTCGCGGGATACCTTGCGTGCAGATGTGCACGGAGCTCGGGTATCCGCTCGCAGGTGTCACCGCATCCAACTACGTGCCGGGTCTGCCGATCGTGCTGGCCAAACCGGCAAGCGGCGACAAGGAGACCTTCGGCAAAGCCGAAACCGCGAGCATCGCCCCGGAGGTGGCATCGGGCCTCACCAGCGACCCCGCCAAGCTCCTTGCCGGCTTTCACGCGCGCTTTTCGTCCGCGGCCTTGCGACTTTCGAAGGACGGAACGATTGCGCTACCGGCGGTTGCCGCGGCTGCGACGGACATCCAGGGCAGCCCCACCGTCAGGATCGATCCCGGCCGATTCGCCGCAGAACTTTACGACGAGCTTTGCGCTGCGGACATGTGCGATGGCCTTCCGGTGATTCCGCCAACAAGGGAGCGCGTCGACGCGATGCTCGCCTTCACCGACCTCGATCCCGACGAAGCGTTGCTCGACGAGCTCCCGCCCAGCGGCGCGAGCGTCACGGTGCGGGCTCTGGCCGTGAACGCGGTGATGGCCGGCTGTCGGCCGGAATATCTTCCGATCCTGATCACGGCGTTTCAGGCCATCGCCGATCCCGTCTACCGGGCCTACCAGGGAGCAATCACGACGCACCCGTCGGGAAATGCGGTGCTCGTCAGCGGTCCGCTTGCGAAAGAACTGGGCATCCACTCGGGTCCCGGCTGCCTGGGCCCTGGGTTCCGCGCCAATGCCACGATCGGCCGGGCAGTGAGCCTCACGATTGTGAACGTCGCCCGCGCCATTCCGGGGAAGTCGGACCTCACCATCTTCGGCTCGCCGGCCGAGTTCAGCTACTGTTTCGCCGAGAGCGACTTAGACAATCCGTGGCAGCCGCTGCACACCGAATTGTACGGCGCGGAGACCACATCGGTGACGGTCCACAAGTGCGAGGGACCGCACAACGTCCTGGATCCGCGCTCGGGCCCCGAGGATCTGCTGCGGGTCATTGCGGCAACGGCTGCCACGCGAGGCGGAAATAACCTGATTCACCCAAGCCAACTGCTCGTCATGTTGACGCCCAGTCAAGCGAGCATGATTTCGCAAGCCGGATGGAGCAAGCGAGACGTCAAGGAATTTCTGTTCGAAACGGCACGTCATCCGGTCGAGCGCATTCAGCGTCACGAACGTGGAACTTACCCGCCGTACTTCCTCAAGCTGGACCACGTCCCGGTCATGCGATCGCCCGACGACGTCATACTGGTCGTGTGCGGGGCCAAGGGAACGCAAGCCATGGTGGCAGTGCCGTGGGGACTGTCGAGAGCGGTCAGCCGCCCTGTCGTGTTCAAGGATGGCTCGCCAATTCGGACAGTGAAACCGCGTTGATTCGTAGCGAGGGCGTCGTCCAGAACGGTAACCTTCATCCGCCTGCCTGACATCCAGATTTTTTTTGGGAGACTGCTGACATGAAGATACTTACCCTAACCGCGCTTGCCATGGCCTTCGGAGACCGACACTCGGCGTCGAGAGGGCTCGCCGCCATCGCCGCGGCCATCCTGATCGCCGGCCTGCTGCCCGCAGCCGCCGGCGCCGCGCAGCCGGACTATCCGCAGCGGCCGCTTCGCTTCGTCCTGGGGTTCCCTCCCGGGGGCACCAGCGACATGGTCGCGCGGGCCATAGGCGAGCTCCTCGCTGACAACCTCGGCCAGCCGGTGGTAATCGACAATCGTCCTGGTGCCGGCGCGAGAATCGCGGGCGAGGTGGTGGCGAGGGCTCCCGCAGACGGCTACACCCTGATGCTCACCAGCGGATCGTACACGGTCGCCCCGAGCCTCTACCGCAAACTGCCGTTCGACATCGAGCGCGACTTCAGCCACATCACCCTGATCGCCGACTCCCCGTTCATGCTCGCTGTTTATCCGAAGCTGGCAGCCAATAATCTGCAGGAGTTGATCGCCTACGCGCGCACTAACCCGGGCAAGATCAACTTCGCCTCGGCCGGGATCGGCGTCCCGTCACACCTCGCGGGCGAGCTGCTGGCACAGATGGCGAAGCTCGAGCTGACGCACGTGCCGTACAAGGGCTCGGCGCTCGCCATGACCGATCTCTTCGGCGGCCGGGTCCACTTCTACTTCACGAGTATTCCCGGGGCCCTGCCCCACGCTCGCGCGGGGCGCGTGCGCGCGCTCGCGGTGACGAGCACCAAGCGTAACCCGGCCCTGCCGGATGTTCCCACGATGGTCGAATCCGGGTTGAAAGGCTATCGGGCGGGTTCCTGGTACGGACTCACGTTTCCGCGCGGCGTGCCCGCGGCCATCGTGAAGCGCGTCGGCACGATCGTGCAGAAGGGCCTTTCGGCCGGCGGCTTGGAAGCGAAGTTCGTCGAGCAGGGATTGGAGATGCGGCGTAACGTCACGCCCAAGGAAGCCGCCGAGTTCATCCGGGAGGACATCGCCTACTGGGCGACGGTGATAAAGCGTGCCGGCATTCAACCCCGGTGAGTAGGGCAGTGCCGCTTGCGGTTGTACGCGAAGATCCCTTGGCTGGCCCGGGTGCGATTGCGCCCTGCGCCGCGCCGCCCCCTCGGCCCTATGCGCCGAGCTCCTTTGCCAGCATATTGCGGAGTTCGGCGGGCGGAACGGCCCAAGCCCCCGCCCGATACGGTTTGATGCCGGCGCGCTCGAGCTCCACCATGAGCTCGGCCGTCTTGATGCCGATGGCAAGCGGATCCATGACGAGGGCGCCGTCCACATCCCTGATGCCCTGGTCGATCAGCCACTGGCTGAGGTACAGCCCGGCCGGATAAAACGCAGTCGCTCCGCGACCGGCAAGCTCCTTGGCCACCTTCATGAACTCCTCGATGAAGGGCCGGGGATTGTTCCACAGGTTTGCGTAATCGGTGAATGCAAAGCTCACATAGCCCCCGGGTACCATTCGATCCTTCACCTTGTAGCGCTCGGCGATTTCCTGAAAGAAATGGTGCAGGCGCTCGTTGTTCACGAGAAATGCGAAGTTGGGAGCCAACTGACTGTAGTAGGCAAGCGTCGCCTGGGTCATGAAAACGACCGGAATATCGACCAACTCCCTCAGCTCGTTGAACCCGAGATCGAGACATTGCGTCAGAAAGACGTCGTAACCTTCGGCCTGGGCGCGCATCGCGCTCTTGATCGTTTCATGCGCGACGAAGTGCAGATGCGTCCGGCTTCGGCCCGCGCCTGGATAGACTTTCCCCAGCGTTGGAAACTCGCAGACGGTATCCGGCCGAGACACTCGCTTCGCGTGTCTGACCAAGGACTCGTAGTAGGGCCGATAGAGGTCCGATGTTGCGAGCGGGGTGCCGCTCTGAATCCAGATCTTCACGATGCTCCTCCAAGGTCTGTCGATCGATCATCCGGTTCGCGTGCGGCTTGCGCCCCACCGCGCCGCGAAGGATGTGGTGGCCTATCCCGTCACGAACACCTCGTCACCGCGCCGGGTGAAGGCGTGGTCGAACCCCTCCGAAGCCCACTCCATGTACGCGACCATATCGTCGAAGCGCGGATCGCCCGCGCGGAGCACCTCGGGACGATACTGCTTGTCGATCATCATCGGCAGGAAGGACACGCTTTTCACGCCGTCTTTGCCGAAGCTCGCTTTGGCGAGCAGCGTGCGCTTCGCGTCGCGTCCATAGGGAAGCAGTGGGTATTCCGGATCCTGGTCGGTGGTGTTGCGCAGCGCCCCGTGCATCCACGGCGGCTCGCTCCACTTCGACGACGGAAAAGGCTTCGTCATGCAGAAGTTGCTGAGGCTGTAGAAGATCGCCTTGTTGCGGTATACCTCGATCGCCTTCGGCACATGGGCGTGATGGCCGAGAATCAGGTCGGCCCCCGCATCGACACACGCGTGCGCGGCGATGACCTGATAGTCCGCGATGATGCGCGGTGCCCAAATGACGCCCCAATGGAATGCGACCACGACAACGTCGACACGACGCCTGAGCGAGGCGACATCGTCCAGGATCATCTTCATGTCGTCGTCGTCGGGTCGGGTGATCACGCGCGCCGACGCGTGCGGCCCGCGCCCTTCGTACGAGGTTGTTACCCGCAGCGGCGCGATGCCGATTTTCCCCGGGGCGGCTTCGCCGCCCTCGGGAATGACCGAGCAGTAGCCGAGAAAGCCCACTCGGATGCCCTTGCGTTCGACGATTGCCGGCTCGCGTGCTTCGTCGAGATCGCGCCCCGCGCCGGTAACCGCGATGCCCTTGCTCAGAAGCAACGCACGCGTGTCGAGCAGCGCCTCAGGACCGAAGTCGTACATGTGATTGTTTGCGATCGTCACGACGTCGAAACCGCAATCGGTGAAGATCTTCGCCATCTCCGGCGGCTGGCGACCATGCGGCTGGCTGTCCTCGCCGCGGGCGTTGGCACCGCGGTTCGAATACTGGCGCTCGCAGTTCGCAAATCTCAGGTCGACGCCTTGCAGCGTTGGACGCACGAGCTCCGTATACCGCTCGATCGGAAACCCATCGGCAGGCCCATGCACCGGGCCGCAATCGCCCGTGCCGATGAAGGAGATCTCGGTCGATCCGGGTTGACTTGTTGCCATACGATCCTCCGATAACGAGAAGAAAAGCCTACCGCCTTCCTGTGGCCCGAGCAGCCGTCGCTCCCCGCAGCCCGGCGCGAAGGCACCCGCGTCCGATGGTGCAGCACCGAAGCGACGGCAAGCGCCCGAGGCCAGGGCGCCCCGGAATTATGCGCGATATCCCGGACTCGATCGTGGCGCATGGCCCCGGGGAATCCAAAGTCTGGAGGGATCGCATCATCGATCCCATCGGGCTGAGCGCAAGGCCCGGCCGGGACGAGCGAGCCCCGGCGCACCATTCGATCGAGGCGGATGATCTGCATCAAGGCACGTCGAGCGAAGCGTGTCTAATCGCTGCCGCCGAACATTGCCCGCGGCGCGCCGACCGGCGCTGCAGCGGTGTGCCGCCGGGGTTGCTTCGACGTTTGCCGACCACGCGAGCTCGCGCTGCGCCTGGCCGATCGAGTCGTTCATTACTTGGGCGGAGCTGCACATGACCGGATTGACGGCCAGCCTCGCAAGATTCCTCGCCAACCTCGACTACGGCCAGATTCCAGCCGATGCGCTCCCGCTCGTGCGCGACGCGTTCACCGACACGGTCGGCGTCATCATGGTCGGCGTCCCTGAACCGGTAGTCGGCATCGTGCTGCGGACGCTGATCGAACGTGGCGCGCGCCCGCAATCGCGGGCCTGCCTGTCGCGAATCCGATGCTCGGCGCCCGACGCCGCACTGCTGGGCGGAACCGCAGCGCATGCGCTCGACTACGACGATCAGTCCTTGTCCGGGCACCCGAGCGCGGTGCTCGTCCCTGCCATTCTCGCCGAGGCCGAGGCGCTGGGCGCGAGCGGGCGCGATCTGGTGAGCGCCTATGTCGCCGGCTACGAGGTGTGGGCGGAGCTGTTGCGGCGCGATTCGAACTACCACATGAAGGGATGGCATCCCACCTCCGTGTACGGCGTCGTGGCGACCGCGGCAGCCGCGTCCGTGCTGAGGCGGCTACCCGTCGAGCGCGCGAGCGCGGCGCTTGCGATTGCAGCGAGCCACGCGGGGGGGCTCGCCGCGAACTTCGGCACCATGACCAAGCCCTACCACGCGGGCCTCGCCGCCCGCTCGGGGCTCGTGGCGGCACGACTCGCCGCTGCGGGCATGACAGCCAAGGACGACGCGCTCGAGAATCCCCAGGGGTTCCTCCACGCGTTCTCGCCCGCACGCGCCGACCTCATCAGCCCCGCACGCGTCGGCGCCGAGTGGTACCTGCTGCGGCAACGACTGTGCATCAAGAAATACCCGACCTGCTACTTCATGCATCGCTCGTTCGACGCCGCGGTCAAGCTTCTCGCAGGGCGCAAGGTGACCCCCGCCGACGTCGCCGAGATCGAGGTCACCATGGGACGCGGACAGACGGCGGTCCTCGTGAACGAGCGCCCGAAGACAGGGCTCGAAGCCAAGTTCAGCGAGCAGTTCGCCATGGCGGCGGCGGTCGTTCTCGGCCGCATGGGAGTGAACGAGGTCAGCGATCAAACCGTGCAACGCCCCGACATTCAGGCTTTCTTTCCCAAGGTGCGGCTGATGCCGGTCGACGAGTACGACACGCGCGACCCGGCGCATTCGCCGACCGAGCGCGTCGTCATTCGGTTGACCAACGGCGAGACACTGGACAGCGGACCGATCAAGACGATTGCCGGGCATGCCGACGAGCCGCTGAGCAGCGCGGAGCTCTGGGAGAAGTTCGCCGCGTGCACGGCGCATACGCACACGCGGGCGCAGGCAAGAGCGCTGTTCGACGCGCTGCAGGCGGTCGAGGAGCTGCAGTCGGTTGCTGCGCTGCCGACCTGCGAATCGATATTCGCCCAGGATGCGACGTGAGCACGCGAGCTTGCCGCATGCGAGGTACCGGGAGAATTCGCGTGCGCACCGCGGGACCGTAGAGCCGGCAGCGGCGCTTCACCGGGCGGCACGGCAGCGAAAAGCACCCGGCGCGCGGCGTGCAAAGGTATTCGGATAACGCGACGAGGGGACGCATCATGGCAGGAATCAGCGTGGCGCGGGCCATCGCTCGACTGCTGGAAGCAATGGGCACGGACGCGATGTTCGGCGTCAACGGCCACGGCAACTGGGCCATGCTCGACGCGCTCGTGCACGAGACCCGCATTCGATGCGTAGCGGCGCGCGCGGAGGACCATGCCGTCCAGATGGCCGACGGCTACTGGCGCATGCGCCGCCGGGCGCCTCTGCCGATCGTCGTGACGAGCGTCGGCCCGGGCAACATGAACATCGTGCCCGCCGTCGCTACCGCGTTCTACGAATCGGTCGCACTGGTCGTGCTCGCCGGCGCCGGCGCCACCCACTGGTTCGACCGCGGCGGCATGGAAGAAGCCTATCGCAGCGGCCCCGAGGACTGGGTCGCCGTGCTCAAGCCCGTCACCAAGAAGGCA
>Ga0105107_10003847_pt1 | contig 10027 bp, 7 predicted proteins | sample PPLLaktember2015_6_FD_79335 | JGI IMG/M metagenome (GOLD analysis project Ga0105107, IMG submission 79335) | Freshwater sediment microbial communities from Prairie Pothole Lake near Jamestown, North Dakota, USA - PPLs Lake P8 Core (1) Depth... | ecosystem: Environmental > Aquatic > Freshwater >...
GGCCGCGCTGCAGGTGGCCCTCGACCAGGTGCGCGGCGGCGCCAACGTGCTCGACGTCAACATGGACGAGGGCATGCTCGACTCGGCGGCGGCGATGACGCGCTTCCTGAACCTGATCGCGGGCGAGCCCGAGATCGCGCGCATCCCGGTGATGATCGACAGCTCGAACTGGAGCGTGATCGAGGCCGGGCTGCGCTGCGTCCAGGGCAAGCCGATCGTCAATTCGATCAGCCTGAAGGACGGGGAGGAAGCGTTCCTCGACAAGGCCCGCACCGCGCGCCGCTTCGGCGCGGCGGCGGTGGTGATGGCCTTCGACGAGACCGGCCAGGCCGAGAGCGCGGAGCGCAAGGTGGAGATCTGCGAGCGCGCCTACCGGCTGCTCGTGGGCCCCGCGGGCTTCGACCCGACCGACGTGATCTTCGACCCCAACGTCCTCGCCATCGCAACCGGGATGGAGGAGCACAACGACTTCGCCCGTAGCTTCGTCGAGGCGACGCGGGTCCTGAAGCAGCGCTGCCCCGGCGCCAAGGTGAGCGGCGGGATCAGCAACCTGTCGTTCTCCTTCCGGGGCAACGAGGTGGTGCGCGAGGCGATGCACTCGGCGTTCCTGCTCCACGCGATCCGCGCGGGGCTCGACATGGGCATCGTGAACGCGGGCCAGCTCGCCGTCTACGAGGACATCCCGAAGGAGCTGCTCGAGCGCGTCGAGGACGTGCTCTGGAACCGGCGCGAGGACGCCACCGAGCGCCTGGTGGAGCTCGCGGCGACCGTGAAGGGCGCCGCCGCCCGCCGCGGCCCGGACCTCGCCTGGCGCGAGGCCGGCGTCGAGGCGCGGCTGGCCCACGCCCTCGTCCACGGAGTCGTCGACTTCATCGAGCAGGACGCGGAAGAGGCGCGCGTGAAGCTCGGCCGGCCGCTGCTCGTGATCGAAGGGCCGCTGATGGACGGGATGAACGTCGTCGGCGACCTGTTCGGGGCGGGCAAGATGTTCCTGCCCCAGGTGGTGAAGAGCGCCCGGGCGATGAAGAAGGCGGTGGCCTACCTGGAGCCCTTCATGGAGGAGGAGCGCGCGACGACGGGCGCCTCCGCCAGCAAGGGCCGCATCGTGATGGCCACGGTGAAGGGCGACGTCCACGACATCGGCAAGAACATCGTCGGCGTGGTGCTGCGCTGCAACGGCTACGAGGTGATCGACCTCGGCGTGATGGTGCCCGCCGAGAAGATCCTCGACACCGCCGTCGCGCAGGACTGCCAGCTCGTCGGGCTCTCGGGGCTGATCACGCCCTCCCTCGACCAGATGGTGCACGTGGCCCGCGAGATGCGCCGCCGGGGGCTGACGCTCCCGCTGCTGATCGGCGGCGCCACGACCAGCCGGCAGCACACCGCCGTCAAGATCGCCCCCGAGTACGACCAGCCGACGCTCCACGTGAACGACGCGTCGCGCGCCGTCGGCGCGGTGGCGAGCCTGCTCGACCCCGTGCAGCGCGAGGAGGTCTCCCGCAAGAACCAGGAGAATCAGGCGCGCATGCGCGCGGTGCACGCCGCCAAGTCCGAGAAGCCCCTGCTCTCCTACGCCGAGGCGAAGGCCCAGCGCCTCAGCCTCGAGTTCCGCGCCGAGGACCTGCCTACCCCGGCGTTCCTCGGACGCCGCACCCTCGACGACCTGCCTCTCGAGTCCCTGGTCCCCTACATCGACTGGACCTTCTTCTTCACCGCCTGGGAGCTGAAGGGGCGCTTCCCGCGGATCTTCGAGCACCCGGACTACGGGAGCGCCGCCCGCGAGCTCTACGACGAGGCCCAGCTCCTGCTGCGCCGCGTCATCGACGAGAAGCTGCTGGTGGCCCGCGGCGTCTACGGCCTGTGGCCGGCGGTGAGCGACGGCGACGACCTGGTGCTGTTCGAAGACGCCGGCCTCGGACGCGAGCTGGCGCGCTTACCGATGCTTCGCCAGCAGCGCCCGCGCGCCGAAGGGGTACCCACCCTGTGCCTCGCCGACTTCGTGGCGCCCCTCGAGAGCGGCCTGCGCGACACGGTGGGCGCCTTCGCGATCACCACCGGGATCGGCACCGACGCCCTCGTCGCGGGCTTCGAGTCGGCCCACGACGACTACCACGCGATCATGGCCAAGGCCCTCGCCGACCGGCTCGCCGAGGCCTTCGCCGAGTTCCTCCATCAGCAGGCGCGCCGGGACCTCAGCTACGGCCGGGACGAGTCCTTCAGCAACGAGGACCTGATCGAGGAGAAGTACCGGGGCATCCGGCCCGCCCTCGGCTACCCCGCGTGCCCCGACCACAGCGAGAAGCGCACCCTGTTCCGCCTGCTGGGCGCCGAGGAGATCGGCATGGCGCTGACCGAGAGCTGCGCGATGACGCCGGCCGCGAGCGTGAGCGGGCTCTACCTTTCGCACCCGAAGGCGCGCTACTTCAACGTCGGTCCCGTGGGACGCGACCAGGTGCAGGCCTACGCCGCGCGCAAGCACGAGCCGCGGCGCGAGGTGGAGCGCTGGCTGGCCCCGAACCTGGCCTACGAGCCGGAGGAGTAGGGGCGTGGCCGAGGCACGGCTGCGGGCCGTGCTCTTCGACGCGGTCGGCACGCTGATCCGCCTGCGCGAGCCGGTCGGCGCCACCTACGCCCGCTTCGGCGCCGCCCACGGTGCGGCGATCCCGGCGAGCCGCCTCGAGGAGGCCTTCGCCCGCTGCCGCGACGCCGCCCCGCCGATGGTCTTCCCGGGCGAGCCCCTGGTGCGGGCCGAGGCCCTGGAGCGCGCCTGGTGGCGGCGCCTGGTCGAGGACACCTTCCGGGCCGCCGACGGCGCCGTGCAGGCTCGGGACTTCGAGGCGCTCTTCGCCGAGCTCTGGCTGCACTACGCCGGCCCCGAAGCCTGGGAGCTCGCGCCCGGGGCGCGCGAGGCGCTCCTCGGGCTGCGCGGGCGCGGCCTCGCGACGGGCATCGTCTCGAACTTCGACCAGCGCCTGCGCGCCGTGCTGCGGGCCCTCGCCGTCCACCATCTGTTCCACGCGATCGTGCTCCCCGCCGAGATCGGGGCCCGCAAGCCCGACCGGGCGATCTTCGACGCGGCGCTGAAGCGCCTCGGCCTCGCCGGCGATCAGGTCGCCTATGTCGGCGACAACGCGGCGGAGGACGTCGCCGCCTCCCGGGCGGCGGGGCTGCGACCGATCGACGCCCGGACCCTTGCTACCCTCGCCGAGCTGCCGCAGGCCCTCGGCCTCGCGGAAGCGCCGAGGGAGGGCTCATGAGCGACGTTCCCGCCCCGCTCCGCCTGGTGCGGGAGCGCTACGGCCTCGCCCCGAGCGACCTCGAGGCGGTGCTCGGCTCGGCCCTCGCGCGGGGCGCCGAGTACGCGGACGTCTTCCTGGAGCGCACCACCCAGGACTCGGTGGCCCTCGAGGACGGCCTCGTGAAGAGCGGCGACCGCCACGTCGCCCAGGGCGTCGGCGTGCGCGCGCAGGTCGGCGAGCGCCAGGGCTACGCCCACACCAACGAGGTCACCCTCGAGAGCCTGCGCCTCGCGGCGGGCGCCGCCCGGACGATCGCCGAGGGCGGCGCCGCCGGCCGCAGCGTGGCGATCCGCGCGAGCGGGCGCCCGGAGCAGGACCTCTACCCGCTCGCCACCGCGCCCACGGACGTGCCCGTCGCCGAGAAGATCGAGCTGCTCTCGGCCATCGACGCCTACGCCCGGAGCCGCGACCCCCGCGTCGCCCAGGTGATGGCGAGCGTCGTGGCCCAGCAGCGCCTCGTGGTCGTCGCGGGGAGCGACGGCAGCTTCGCGAGCGACGTGCAGCCCCTCGTGCGGGTCAACGTCCAGGTGATCGCCGAGGACGGCCGGGGCAGGCGCGAAGCCGCCTACCAGGGCGGCGGCGGCCGCGTGGAGCTCGCCGTCTTCCTCGATCCGGCGCGCTGGCGTCCCCTGGTCGACGAGGCCGTGCGGCTCGCGGTCCTGAACCTCTCGGCCCTTCCCTGCCCGGCCGGCACCATGGACGTGGTGCTCGCTCCGGGCTGGTCCGGCGTGCTGCTCCACGAGGCCGTCGGCCACGGCCTCGAGGGCGACTTCAACCGCAAGGGCACCTCGGCCTTCGCCGGACGCATCGGCGAGCGCGTCGCCGCGCCCGGCGTCACCGTGGTCGACGACGGCACCCTGCCCGGCCGGCGCGGCTCGCTGAACGTCGACGACGAGGGCCAGCCGACCCGGCGCAACGTGCTGATCGAAGACGGCGTGCTCGTCGGCTACCTGCAGGACCGGCTCAACGCGCGGCTGATGGGCGTCGCGCCCACGGGCAACGGGCGGCGCGAGAGCTACGCCCACCTGCCGCTGCCCCGCATGACCAACACCTTCATGCTCGGCGGCGAGGACGACCCCGAGGAGATCGTGCGCTCCGTCGACCGCGGGCTCTACGCGGCGAACTTCGGGGGCGGCCAGGTGGACATCACGAGCGGCAAGTTCGTGTTCTCGGTGAGCGAGGCCTACCGCATCGAGGGCGGGCGGCTGGGCGCGCCGGTGAAGGGCGCGTCGCTCATCGGGAGCGGCCCCGAGGTGCTGACCCGGGTGCGGCGCATCGGCGCCGACCTGCAGCTCGACCAGGGCGTCGGCACCTGCGGCAAGGAGGGGCAGTCGGTGCCCGTCGGCGTCGGGCTCCCGACGCTGCTGGTCGCCGACCTCATCGTCGGGGGCACCGAGTGAGCCTCGAGCTGGTGAAGAGCGCCCTCGCCCGCGCCCGCCGCCGGGGCGCCTGCGCGGCCGACGCCGTGCTGGTGGAGTCCGACGCCCGCGACGTGCGCGTGCGGGGCGACGAGATCGAGTTCGTGACCCAGGAGCGCAGCCGGACCCTCGGCCTGCGCGCCTTCGTGAAGGCGCCGGACGGCCTGCGCGTCGCGATCACCTCCACCAGCGACCTCGCGGAGGCGACCGCGCTCCAGCTCGTCGACGACACCGTCGAGCTCGCCGGGGCGACGGCCCCGGACCCCTGCGCGGGCCTGCCCGATGGCGGCTTCGCCTCGGAGGTGCCGGACCTCGAGCTGATCCGCCCGGCGGAGCGCGACGTGCCCCTCGAAGCCCGCATCGCCGACGCCCGCCGCGCCGAGGCGGCGGCCCGGGACCTCGACCCGCGCGTCACCAACTCCCAGGGCTCCGACGCCTCCTCGAGCTTCGCCCGGGTGGCCTTCGGCAACAGCGAGGGGTTCTTCGGCGAGTACGAGACGGCGCTCCACTCGCTGGTCTCGATGCCGGTGGCCTCCGAGAACGGGGCGATGCAGACCGACTGGTGGGTGAGCGCGGCGCGCTCCCTCGCGGCCCTCGAGGAGCCCGGCGCGGTCGGCCGCCGCGCCGCCGAGCGCGCCCTCCGCCGGCTGGGATCGCGCCGCGTGAAGACCTGCAAGGTGCCCGTGATCTTCGAGGCGATCACCGCGCGCTCGCTGCTCTCCCACCTCGCCGGCTGCGTGACCGGCGGCGCGCTCTATCGCAAGGCGTCCTTCCTGTGCGGCCGCCTCGGCGAGCGCATCGCGAGCGAGCGGGTGACCGTCGTCGACGACGGCCGCCGCCGCGGCGGCCTCGGCAGCCGCCCCTTCGACGGCGAGGGCCTCCCCACCCGCCGCACGGTGGTGCTCGAGCGGGGCGTGCTGCGGAGCTGGCTCCTCGACGGCTACTCGGCGCGCAAGCTCGGCCTCTCGTCCACGGGCAACGCCTCGCGCAGCCCCGGGAGCGCGCCCGGCGCGGGCGCCACGAACCTCTGGCTCGAGCCCGGAGACTCCTCCCTCGAGGAGATGATCGCGGGCACCGAGCGGGGCCTGCTCGTCACCTGGCTGTTCGGGCCCGGCTTCAACGCGGTGACCGGCGACTTCTCCCGCGGCGCGGCGGGGCTCTGGATCGAGGACGGGCACATCGCCTTCCCGGTGCACGAGCTCACCATCGCCGGAAACCTCGGCGAGATGCTGGCGGGGATCGACGCCGTCGGGCGCGAGGTCGAGTGGCTCGGCAGCGTCGCGGCGCCGCCGCTGCGCATCGCGAGCCTCACGGTGGCCGGAGACTAGGCGTGGCGGCGGCCCCCACCATGCTCGGCCTGCGGCTCCCGGACGTCGACGTCTGGTCGGAGCGGGTCACCGTGGCCCTCGGCCAGAACCCGAGCGTGTTCACGGGGCCCGGCACCAACACCTACCTGATCGGCACCGGACGCCGGCGCCTGCTCCTCGATCCCGGCGAGGGGCGCGCCGACTACCTGCCGGTGCTCGAGCGCGCCCTCGCGCGCGCGGGCTGCGAGGGCATCGAAGGGATCGTCCTCACCCACGGGCACCCCGACCACATCGGCGGGGTGCGCTCGGTGCTCGACCGCTTCGGCGAGGTGCCGGTCTGGAAGCGGCCCTGGCCCGAGGTCGACGGCGGCCGGGGCCTCGCCCTGCGCGCCATCGACGAGGGCTCGCAAGTGCGCACCGAGGGCGCGACGCTGCGCGCGCTGCACACGCCGGGCCACGCGCCGGACCATCTCTGCTTCGTCCTCGAGGAGGAGCGCGCGCTCTTCTCGGGCGACAACGTGCTCGGCGTCGGCACCACGGTGATCCCCCTCGAGTCGGGCGACCTCGCCGACTACATGACGAGCCTCGAGCGCATGCTCGCGGAGGCGCCGCGGCGCATCTACCCCGCCCACGGCCCGGCCATCGAGGACGGCGCCGGGAAGATCCGCGAGTACATCGCCCATCGGCGGGCGCGGGAGGAGGAGATCCTCGCCCAGCTCGGGGCCGCGGCCCGCAGCGTGGGGGAGATCGTCGCGGCGGTGTACGCGGCCTACCCCGCGAGCCTCCACGCCGCCGCCGCCCAGTCCGTGGGCCACCACCTGCGCAAGCTGGAGCGCGAAGGACGTGCTCGGCGCGAGGGCGGGAGCGACCCCCTCGCGGCGCGCTGGCGGCGGCCGTGAGCCATCCCATCCTCCGGCGGCTCGCGAGCCCCGACCCGCAGACGCGGCGGGCGGCCTGCGCCGAGGCCGCCGAGGACCCGGCGGCGGCGCTGCTCGCTCCGGCCCTCGCCCGCGCCCTCGGAGACGTCCACAAGGCGGTGTCGCGCGCGGCCTCCGACGCGCTGCTCGCGGTCGCGCGCCGCGGCGGGGGCATCGACGACGTGCTGCGCGGCGCCCTGCGCTCGGACTCGGCGGCCGCCCGCTGGGGAGCCGCCTTCACCCTGGCCCGCCTCGAGCCGCCGGGCCCGCGCCTGCTGCCCGCCCTCGTCGAGGCCCTCGCCAGCGAGGACGGCGACGTGCGCTGGGCGGCGGCGCGCATCCTCGTCGACGCCGGGCGCCTCCACGGCGAGGTCCTCGCGCTGCTCGTCGGCCTGGTGCGCACCAGCGAGAGCAGCTCCGTGCGGCGCATGGCCACCTTCGCCCTGCGCAGCCTCGCGCCGGACCGACCCGAGGCGGCGCGGGTGCTGCTCGAGGCGACGCGGGATGCCGACCTGCGGGTGCGGCGCGCCGCCTTCACCGCCCTCGCCGCCCTCGAGGCCCCGCCCCGGGAGGTCCCCGCCCGCCTCGTCGGCGTGCTGCGCGACGACCCGGACGCCGCGTCGCGGCGTCTGGCGGCCCTCGCCCTGGGCGAGCTCGGCGCCGCCGATCCCGCCGCGATCCCCCCGGAGGCCCGGGAGGCCCTGCGCGCCGCGAGCGCCGCCGGCGGCGACGCGGACCTGCGGCGCGCCGCCGAGCGCTCCCTGCGCAAGCTCGGCGACGGCGCGGCGGCGGAGGGAGGAGCGTGAGCGGACGCAGCGTGCTCGTGACCGGAGGCACCGGCGCCCTCGGACGCGCCGTCGTCGGCGCGTTCCTCGGGGAGGGCGCGCGGGTGACCGTGCCCTGGATCGTCGCGACCGAGGCCGAGGCCGCCCGCAGCGCGTGGCACGAGGCCCTCGCCGCCGGACGGCTGGCCCTCGTCGAAGCCGACGTCGCCGAAGAGAGCGGCGCGCAGCTTGCCGCCGCCGCGGCGGGCGAGGTGGAGGTGCTCGTCAACGGGGTCGGGGGCTTCGCCGGCGGCGAACGCTTCGAGGCGACCGCCCTCGACGTCTGGGACCGCATGTACCGCATGAACCTCCGCAGCGCGGCGGCGTGCAGCGCGGCGGTGCTCCCGGGGATGCGGTCGCGGCGCCGGGGCGTGATCGTGAACGTCGCCTCCCAGGCCGCCTTCGCCGCGCCGGCGACCCTCGCCGCCTACTCCGCCTCGAAGGCCGGCGTGGCGGTGCTGACGCGGAGCCTCCAGGAGGAGCTCGCCGGGGAGGGCATCCGCGTCGTCGCGGTGGTGCCCTCGACCATCGACACGCCCGCCAACCGCGCCGCGATGCCGGGCGCGGACTTCTCCGCCTGGACGCCGCCGGCGAAGATCGCCGGCGTGGTGCTCTGGCTTGCGAGCGACGCCGCGAGCACCGTGCGCGGCGCCCTGCTCCCGGTCTGAGCCGCGCCGTGCGGAAGTCCGAGTTCTACCGCGAAGCCCGCCGCGACCTGCCGGGGCCCCTCGCGGGCCTGCGCGTCGTCGAGGCGACGACGACCTGGGCGGGCCCGATGTGCGGCTGCCTGCTCGCCGACTTCGGCGCCGACGTGGTGAAGGTCGAGCACCCGGCCGGCGAGGTGGTGCGGCGGCTCCCGCCGGCGCTGCCCGGCAGCCACCCGGCCGTCACCGCGATGCAGGCCACGGTGAACCGCAACAAGCGCAGCCTCAGCCTCGACCTCCGCGAGCCCCGGGGGCGGGACCTGTTCCTGCGCCTCGCCAGCCGGGCCGACGTGGTCGTCGAGAACTTCCGCCCCGGCACGCTGGAGCGCTTCGGCCTCGGCTACCGCGACCTCCGCGCCATGAACGAGGACCTGATCCTGGTCTCGATCAGCGGCTACGGCCAGTTCGGCCGCGACGCCGACCGGCCGGGCTACGATCCCCTCGCCCAGGCGGCCAGCGGCTTCCTCTCGCTGAACGGCGACCCCGCCGGCGGCCCGGTCAAGGCGCCGACCTTCCTGGGCGACGACCTCGCGGGCCTGCACGGCGCCCTCGCCGCCCTCGCGGCCCTGCGCCACCGCGACCGCACCGGCGAGGGCCAACACGTCGACGTGTCGCTCCTCGACGCGATGCTGTTCCAGACCCCGGGCTACCTCACCCTCGGCGCCCTCGGCGCCGAGCTGCCGCGCCTCGGCAACGAGTTCCGGATCGCGGCGCCGGCCAACCTCTTCCGCTGCCTCGACGGCTCGGTGATGGCCGGCGTGCTGCTCGACTCCCACTGGCGGGTGCTCGCGGTGCTCGTCGGCCGTCCGGAGCTGGCCGACGACCCTTCCTATGCGACGACGGCGGCGCGCCTCGCGCGCCGCGACGCCGTCGACCGCATCGTGGCCGAGTGGATGGCCGGCCGGACCGTCGCCGAGGCCGTCGAGCAGTTCACCGCCGCCGGCCTCGCGGCCGCGCCGGTGCGCAGCTACGCCGAGGCGGCCCGCGACCCCCACGTTCGGGACCGCGAGATGCTGCAGGAGGTCGACGTCGAAGGCCAGCGCCGCGTGCCGGTGGTCGGCCCCGCCGCCAAGTTCTCGCGCACCCCCACCGCCGTGCGCAGCGGCGCCCCCGCCCTCGGCGCCCACACCGACGAGATCCTCGCCGAGCTCGGCGTCGACGGCGAGGAGCGCGCGGCGCTCCGGCGGGACGGGGTGATCTAGCCGCCTGCCTGGCGCTTCGGGTCCAGCAGCGCGTCGAGCTCCGCGTCCGGCAGCAGCTTCCGCTCCCGCGCCACCTCGCGCAGCGAGCGGCCGCTCTCGTGGGCCTCCTTGGCGAGGGCGGCCGCGGCAAAGCGAAGGTTCGCGACGAGGGTCTGCCGCACCTTGTCAGCCGGGGCATTCTTGGGGGTGAGCCCCGCCAGACAGTTGACCTGAGGGCATTTCAGGGCCTTCGCATACTCGATCGCCCGGCCGACCCCTTCCTGGAATTCGGCTTCCCGCCCCGGCATGCAGGCGATGCCCCGTTCGCCGGCATTCCAATCACCGGCCGGCAGATTGTGGAGCACCTGGACGAGGCC
>Ga0105107_10003848_pt1 | contig 10025 bp, 8 predicted proteins | sample PPLLaktember2015_6_FD_79335 | JGI IMG/M metagenome (GOLD analysis project Ga0105107, IMG submission 79335) | Freshwater sediment microbial communities from Prairie Pothole Lake near Jamestown, North Dakota, USA - PPLs Lake P8 Core (1) Depth... | ecosystem: Environmental > Aquatic > Freshwater >...
AACCGCTGCATCGGCACGCGGTACTGCGCCAACAACTGCTCCTACAAGGTCCGCCGCTTCAACTACTTCGACAACCAGCTCACGAAGTGGCCGGAGCCCATGCGCCTGATGCTGAACCCCGACGTCACGGTGCGTGGCCAGGGCGTGATGGAGAAGTGCACCTTCTGCGTGCAGCGCATCGCGGCCGTGCGCCAGGTCGCCAAGAACGAGGGACGTTTGATCCAGGACGGCGAGGTGAAGACGGCCTGCCAGCAGGCGTGTCCGACGTCGGCGATCACGTTCGGCAACCTGCGGGACCCCGCGAGCCAGGTGTCGCAGCTCGCGGCCGGCAAGCGCAGCTACCACGCGCTCCACGCGATCAACACGCGGCCGGCGGTGAGCTACCTGGCGAAGGTCCAGCGCGGGCCGGCGGAGGAATCCTGATGGCGCCGCCCCCTCCCGCCATGCCCGCCGCGGAGGCGATCCGGCCGCCCGTCGTGCCCGGCGATTCGAAGATCAACCGCGATCTGATGGCGGTGACCGGGACGCCGACGCTCGGCTGGCTCGCCCTGCTGCTCGCGGCGGGGGGCTCGATGCTCCTCGCCGGCGCGCTCTGGACCTACCAGGTCTACATCGGCCTCGGCATCGCGGGCTACACGCACCCGATCTTCTGGGGCGTCTACATCGTCACCTTCGTGTTCTGGGTCGGCATCGCCCACGCCGGAACGCTGATCTCGGCGATCCTCTACCTGTTCCGGGCGAAGTGGCGCAACGCCATCAACCGCGGCGCCGAGGCGATGACGGTGTTCGCGGTGCTCACCGCGGCCCAGTTCCTCGGCATCCACGTCGGCCGGATGTGGAAGGCCTACTTCATCCTGCCGTACCCGAACCAGCGCGGGCTCTGGGTGAACTTCAAGAGCCCGCTGATGTGGGACACCTTCGCGATCTCGACCTACGCGACGATCTCGATCGTGTTCTTCTACATCGGCCTGATTCCGGACCTCGCCATCGCGCGCGACCGGGCCACCGGCTGGCGCAAGCTCCTCTACACCGCGCTCGCCCTCGGCTGGCAGGGTACCTCCCGCCAGTGGAAGGCCCACAGCCGTTCGGTGCTCCACCTCTCGGGCCTCGCCACGCCGCTGGTGCTCTCGGTGCACAGCGTCGTGTCCTGGGACTTCGCGATGTCGATCGTGCCCGGCTGGCACGCGACGATCTTCGCGCCCTACTTCGTCGCGGGCGCGATCTTCTCGGGCTTCGCGATGGTGCTGACGGTGATGATCCCGCTGCGGCGGATCTACGGGCTCGAGGAGTACATCACCGACTACCACTTCGACAACATGGCCCGCTTCATCCTGCTCACCTCGCTGATCGTCGGCTACTCCTACTTCATGGAGTACTTCGTCGCCTGGTACAGCGGGGTCGAGTTCGAGAAGACCTCGTTCTGGCTGCGCGCGTTCGGGCCCTACTGGTTCTCCACCTGGACGATGATCATCTGCAACACGGTGATCCCGCAGCTGTTCTGGTCGAGACGCCTGCGCACCCACGTGCCGACCGTGTTCGTGGTCTCGACGTTCGTCAACATCGGCATGTGGTTCGAGCGCTACGTCATCATCATCACGGGCCTCTCGCGCGAGTACAACCCGGCGGTCTGGGGCCTCTACACGCCGACCTGGGTGGAGCTCTCGATCCTCGCCGGCAGCTTCGGCTTCTTCGCGACGCTGTTCCTGCTCTTCATCAAGATCTTCCCGGTGATCGCGATCAGCGAGGTCAAGGAGCTCGCGATCCACGAGAGGGCCCACGCTCGCGGAGGGGCGCACTGATGCCGACCCTGGTCGGGATCTTCGATCGGCCGGCCCCGGTGGCCGAGGTGGCCAAGCGGCTCCGAAACCGCGGCTTCGAGAAGCTCGAGATCTACTCGCCGTCGGCGTTTCCCGAGCTCGACGACGCGCTCGACGAGAAGCCGAGCGGCGTGCGGGCCTGGACCCTGGTGGGCGGCCTGCTCGGCGTCACGACGGGCTACGCGGTGACGATCTGGATGTCGGTCGACTGGCCGATCGTGATCGGCGGCAAGCCGTTCGCCTCGGTCGCGCCCTACACCATCATCGGCTTCGAGCTCACGATCCTGTTCGGAGGCCTCGCCACGCTGCTCGGCCTGCTGGTGGTGGGCCGGCTCCCCTACGGAAGCTTCGGCAAGAGCGACAAGGGCTACAGCGCGCGCTTCTCCGCCGAGGAGATCGGCCTCGTCGTCGAGTGCCCCGAGCGCGACGTGGCGGAGATCGACGCGCTGCTGCGCGCCCACCATGCCGTCGAGGTCGACCTTGTCGAAGCGTGAGCTGCGCGCGCGCTGGGTGGCGCTGCTCTGCGGGCTCGCCTTCACGGGCCTGCCGGGCTGCTGGGAGCAGTGGTCCGAGAGCTGGTTCCCGCAGATGAAGTGGCAGCGGGCCGTGCAGGCCTTCGAGTCGGTGGCCTTCCGGAACGAGACGGGCGCCTTCATGCCGCCGGAGGGCGCGGTCCCCGTGAGCGGCAGCGAGCCCGCCGTCGGCCGCCTCGACCTCGCGGCCCTCGACGCGCTGGTGAACCCCCGCGACAAGAACGACCTGCGTTCCCTCGAGAACGGCAAGGCGAAGTACACGACCTACTGCCAGCCCTGCCACGGCGCTACCGGCATGGGCAACGGCCCGGTGAGCGCCGCCTACCCCGGCCGCCCGGGGCCCTTCGCCGGCGTGTTCCCGCTGATCGGCCTCACGACGGGCCGCAGCGACGGCTATCTCTACAACGTGATCCGGGTCGGAGGCGGCGGCGCGCCGGGATTCCGCATGCCGGACTACAAGCGCATTCCGTCGCTCGACCGCTGGGACATCGTGAACTACGTCCGTTACCTCGATCGGAAGGGAGGCCAGCCGTGAGCGCCGGAGCGTCGGAGCAGGCGCAGCCGCGGGCGATCCCCGCCCTCGCGCTCGCGGTGTGCGGGGCGTTCGTCGCGATCGGCGCCGTGGCGTTCCTCGCGGGCCTCGCGACGGACCCGGCGACGGCCTGGCGCGCCTTCCACGTGAACTACCTGTACTTCGGAGCGCTCGGACAGGCCGGGATCGTGCTGGCCTGCGCCTTCGTGATCATCGGCGCGCGCTGGCCGGGGCCGGTGCGGCGCATCGCCGAGGCTCTCGGCGCCTGGGCGCCGGTCTCCCTGGTGCTGTTCCTCGTCGACTTCCTCGGCGGCCGCCACTACGTCTACGAGTGGATCGAGAGCCCGATCGCCGTGAAGACGCCCTACCTGAACGAGGGGCGCCTGCTGCTGATGGACTTCCTGATCCTGCTCGCCCTCGCGATCCTCAGCGTGGTGTTCCTCAAGACCTCGGTGCGCCCGGCGCTCCACGGGGCGGCGGAAGGCGCCACGGGCCTGCCGCGCACCCTCTTCCAGCGCTGGACCGCCAACTGGCAGGGCGAGGCCGCGGAGCGCGCGGCGTCGGAGCAGAAGCTGCGCCGCCTCGCGCCGGCGATCTGCCTGCTCTACGCCTTCGGCTACAGCTTCATCGCCTTCGACCAGGTGATGTCCCTGGAGCCCACCTGGTACTCGAACCTGTTCGGCGCCTTCTTCGCCTGGGGCGGCTTCCTCTCGGCGGTGTCGGTGACGACGCTGCTCTGCGTCCTCCACCGCGGCTACCCCGGCCTGGAGGGCGAGATCACGAGGAGCCGGCTCCACGACCTCGGGAAGATGATCTTCGCCTTCTCGGTGTTCTGGATGTACCTGTTCTTCGCCCAGTACCTCGTGATCTGGTACGGCAACCTGCCCGAGGAGACCGGCTTCATCCAGGACCGGCTCGGCAGCCAGTTCCTCCAGTCGACCTGGTACTTCGCGGGCTTCTGGGGCCGCATCTGGGGCGAGCCCTGGGTGAAGGTGACCCTCGGCGCCTGGCTCTGCGTCTGGGTGGTGCCGTTCTGGTTCCTGCTCGGTGCGGAGCCCAAGAAGACCTGGTGGTTCGTCGGGACGGTCGCCGGGGTCTCCGCCTTCGGCTTCTGGCTGGAGCGCAACGTGCTGATCTGGCCGTCCCTAGTGCCGGAGGACACCTGGGCCTGGCTCGGCTGGATCCAGATCGGGATCGCCCTCGGCTTCCTCGGCGCCTTCGCGCTCGTGTACCTCACCTACACGCGGGTGTTCCCGTCGCTGGCGGTGCCACGGCAGGCCTGAGCCCCGAGGCGCCGCGCACGCTCCGCCTGCGGGGCGGCGCGCTCCCGATCGAGCTCCGCGCGGACGAGCTGCGCCATCCGCGCTCGGTGCGCTTCGGGGGCGAGGTGCGGACCCCCTACGCCGACGTGACCCACGTGGTCGCGGGGCCCGGCGGGCTCCGCCTCGGCACTCGCGGCGGCAGCTTCGTGTTCCGGCGCGACGAGTTCGTCGAGCCGGGCGCCCACCACGAGCTGGCGCGGGAGCTGGAGCGTCGCATCGCGGCACTGCCGGGCGGCCCGGCGCAGCTCGAGCGGATGGCGCGCCTCGACGCCCTCGCCGCGCGGCCCGGCCGGACGCCGGTGAGCGCGGCCGTGACCGCGCTCTGCGTGCTGGTCTTCGGCCTCCAGCTGGTCTCCCCCCTCTACGAGACCGACGGCTTCTTCAGCGCGATCCTCGTCCGGCTCGGCGAGCCTTGGCGGATCGTCACCGCCAACTTCCTGCACGCCTCGTCGGGCCACCTGGCGCTGAACGGCGTCGGCCTCGCCATGCTCGGCGCCTTCGCCGAGCGCTCCCTCGGCTCCCGGGGCGTGGGGCCGGTCCTCGCCTTCGCCGGCCTCGGCGCGATGGCCGCCTCCTACGCCGCCGGCTACGAGCACGCCCTCGGCGCCTCGGGCCTCGTCGCCGGGCTGGCCGGCGCGCTGCTCTGGCTGGAGCTGCGCGAGCCCGAGGCGGTGCCCGTGATCTGGCGCCTGCCGCGGCGCCTGTTCGTGGGCGTCGTCGCCCTCGACACCGTCGTCCTCTCGGGCGTCTCCGGCATCGCCCACGCGGCCCACGCCGGGGGCTTCGCCGCCGGCGTGCTCGCCGCGGCGGCGGTCGGTCCGCGGCTCCGCGCCGCCGGCCGCCCGCGCCCGGGCCTCGCCTTGTTGAACGCCCTCGCCCTCCTCGCGGCGCTCCTCGCCGGCGTCGCGTGGGTGAGGGGCGTGCAGAGGCCCGATCCCTCGGCCCTCGCGCGCCGCGGGGAGGCGCTCCTCGCCCAGCCCGACGTCTCGCCGGACTTCCTGAACAACGAGGCCTGGCGCATCGCGATCTCGGGATCGGCGGGCCCGGACGCCCTCGAGACCGCCCGGCGCATGGCCGAGCGCGCCGCCCAGGAGACCGAGTGGTCCGCCCCGGAGGTCATCGACACCCTCGCGGAGATCCACTTCCTGGCCGGGCGCGCCGACCTCGCCTGCGAGCTCGCCGAGGTCGCGATCGGCCTCGCTCCCGGCGAGCCGTACTACCGCGAGCAGCTCCAGCGCTTCCTCGGCGCACGCGCGCCCGGCGACCGTCCCGGGGCCCCGGGTCCGCTGGAGCCGGGGCCCTTGGTGCCGCGTCCCGCGCCGGACCGCCCACCCCCCTCCCCGGGTGTCCGCGTGTGATCGGCGGAGCGGAGAATGGGCCGCCCGCGGGCCCGATCTCCCCTCCACCTAGCGGAGGGGAAGCTCTTCGCCGTCGTCGGGGATCGAGACGGGGCCCGGATAGCTCTCCGCGACGAGGCGCCTGTACTGGAACGCGTAGACCGGCGGCGGTCGGAGGCGCACCAGCACCAGCTGTCCAACCCCCGCCCGGGCGGCGAGGCCCCCCACGTCCTCCAGCCGCGTGTGGAGCGCGCCCTCCCTCGCGAGGCCCGCGGCGGCGTCTCCGCCCGCGGCGACGGCCTCGTCGAGGGATGCGCCGCGGAGCGCCTCGTGGACCCAGACGTCGGCGCCCCGGGCGGCGGCGACCAGGGCTTCCGGATCGAAGCCGGCGCCCGACACCAGGGCGCTCCGCGACGCGCCGGAGACGCGCCAGGCGAGGGCCGCGAGGGGACCCCCGCGCTGCTCCGCCGCGCGCAGCGCGAGCTCGCCGACCCGGCCCTCGAAGCCGTCGCCGGCCTCGACGACCTCGACCGGGGGCTCCGGGGGGACTCCGAAGGCCTCCGCTCCGGCCCGGGCGCCGGGCGCGCGGGCGGCGCGCAGGCCCTCCACCAGGGCCCGCGTGCCCGGCGGGCCGAACACCTGGCGCGCACCGCCTCCGGCGAGGGCCACGCCCCAGAGCCAGTCGTCGAGGCCGAGGGTGTTCTCCGGCAACAGGCTCGTGAGGAGCACGGCCCGGGGCTGCTCGACGGGGATGCCCGCCTTGCGCAGGGCCTGGGCGGCGCCGCGCCCGGCGTCCACCAGCACGAGGGTCTCCCCGAGCCCGACGGCGATGCAGGGGCCGAGGCGCAGGTGGCTCTCGAAGGTGCCCCCGGTGCCCGCGGCGACCACCGTGAGCCCCGCGAACTTCCGCGGCTCGAGGGGCGCGGCGCCGGCGGCGACCCGCTCCAGCCGCTTCGAGGCGAAGGAGAGCGTCCACATCGCGCCGACCAGCAGCACCAGCCCGAGGAGCAGCAGCGCCCGGGCGTGGGTGCTCACTCGAAGACCACGGTCTTGTTGCCGTAGACGAGGATGCGGTCCTCGAGGTGCCAGCGCACGGCCCGCGCCAGCACTGCGCGCTCGACGTCGCGCCCCTTGCGCACGAGGTCGGCCACCGAGTCGCGGTGGGAGGTGCGGATCACGTCCTGCTCGATGATCGGGCCCTCGTCGAGGTCCGTCGTCGCGTAGTGGGCCGTCGCTCCGATCAGCTTGACGCCGCGCTGCGCCGCCTGGTGATAGGGACGGCCCCCCATGAAGGCGGGCAGGAAGGAGTGGTGGATGTTGATGATGCGGCCGGCGTGCTCCTCGATGAAGCCCGAGGAGAGCACCTGCATGTAGCGGGCGAGCACCACGAGGTCGACGCCCTCGGAGCGCAGCAGCTCGAGCTCCCGGCGCTCCTGCTCCGCCTTGGTCTCCGGCCGGATCGGGAACACCCGGAAGGGGACGCCGAACTGGCCGGCCACCCCCTCGAGGTCCGGGTGGTTGCTCACCACCAGGGCCATCTCGCAGGCGAGCTCGCCGGCGCGGTGGCGCAGCAGCAGGTCGTAGAGGCAGTGGTCGTAGCGCGAGACGAAGATCGCCACGCGCTTGCGGCGCCCGGCGTAGGCGATGCGCCAGCGCATCGAGAAGCGCTCGGCCGTCTCCCGGATGGCGTGCTCCAGGGCGAGGCGGTCCGTGTGGAGCTCGCCGAGGTCGAAGCGCACGCGCTGGAAGAACTGCCCGGCGGCGACGTCGGTGTGCTGGTCCGCGTCCAGGATGTTGGCGCCGTGGCCGTAGAGGAGCTGCGCCACCGCCGCCACGATTCCGCGGCGGTCGGGGCAGTGGACGAGCAGGGTCGCGGTCTCGGCGGCGGACGGCACGGCGCGCCAGTCTAGGGGGGGCACCCCGCCCGGGAAAGAGCGCCTCTAGCTGGCCTCCGGACCTTCCGATAGATTGGGACGGTAGAGGATCTCACTCATCCTCGAGTCTTCTCCTGGCGGCCACAGGGGCCGTCTCGGGAAGGCGTCCCGGGGCGGTGGGTTACGGCGCTCGCACGACACCGGGAGCGAGGCCTGGGTCTCGCAGAAACTCGACCACGCCGAGAAGGAGGTGAAAGTTGGATCAACCCATGACTACGGCGAGTGAGGTGGCGGCGTCCTGACGCCAGCACTGATTCGTCATCACACTTCTCGGTGATGGCTGGGGATGCAATTCCCAGCGCCACCGCTCCCGGGAGCGCGGACGCCGTAGCCGCCGAGGGGCCTGCCGAAGGCCCGCCCCCGGGAGCTTCGTTTCCAGGGTCGCGCGCGGAGCGACGTCTGGCTCGGACGGGATCGGTGGCCCGGGACCTCCGGGCCTCCAGCTACGACGCCGCTCCGCGCGCGACCGAGAGCGTGCCGCAAGGGAGCTTTCGCTCGCTGTGCGCGGGGTCACAGGCGCCGGCGCCGCGGGGCGCGGGCCGCCCGCGGGTATACTCGCCGCGATGTCCGAGGCCGCCTCCGTCTCCCGCGACCCCCTTTCTCCGGTGCGTCTGCTCGAGCGCACCGTGCGCGTCTTCCCCGAGAAGCCGGCGCTGGTCTACGGCGGGCTGCGCTGGAGCTACCGGCGCTTCGGGCAGGAAGTGGGACGGCTCGCGGGCGCGCTGCGCCGCGCGGGGATCGCTCCCGGCGACCGCGTCGCCTTCCTGACCCCGAACCTGCCCGAGCTCCTGGTCGCTCACTTCGCGGTGCTGCGGGCGGGCGCGGTGCTCGTCGCGATCAACACGCGCCTCGGCGCCGAAGAGGTCGGCTACATCCTCGACCACTCGGGGGCGAAGGCGGTGTTCTGCGACCCGTCCCTGGCGCCTGCCCTGCGCGCGGGTCCCGGGCCCTCCGCGGGCACGCTGCTGGTGAACGTGGAGGACCCGGTTGCGGGAGTCTCGGGCCGCCCCCTGGACGGGCCGAGCTACGCGGAGCTCGTGGCCGGGGCCGACGAGCTGCCCCTCGCCTTCGACCCGGGCGACGAAGAGGGCGTCGTCTCCATCAACTACACCTCGGGCACGACGGGCCGCCCGAAGGGCGTCATGTACACCCACCGCGGCGCGTTCCTCAACGCCCTCGGCGAGATGTACGTGCACGGCCTCGGCCGGGACAGCGTGTTCCTGTGGACTCTGCCGATGTTCCACTGCAACGGCTGGTGCTTTCCCTGGGCCGTCAGCGCGGCGGGCGGCACCCACGTGATGCTGCGGGCCGTCGACCCCGGCCACGTTCTCCGGCTGATCCGGGAGGAGGGCGTCACCCACCTGAATGGCGCGCCCACGGTGCTGCTGATGCTCGCCGAGGCGCCCGAGGCCCGCGGGGTCCGCTTCGATCCGCCCCTGCGCGTCGCGACGGGCGGGTCGCCTCCCTCTCCGACCCTGCTGGCGCGCATGGACGCCCTCGGCGTGCGCGTGACCCACCTCTACGGCCTCACCGAGACCTACGGGCCCCACGTCTTCTGCGAGATGCAGCGGGAGTGGGAGGGCCTCGACCCCGCGGGCCGGGCGCGGGTGATGGCGCGCCAGGGCGTGCCCTTCCACCACGCCCTGCACCTGCGCGTCGTCGACGCCGAGCTGCGCGACGTGCCCGCCGACGGCGAGACCCTGGGCGAGGTCGTGATGCGCGGGAACAACGTGATGAAGGGCTACTTCCGCGATCCCGCGGCCACGGCGGAGGCGTTCGCCGGCGGCTGGTTCCACTCGGGAGACCTCGGCGTCGTGCACCCCGACGGCTACATCGAGCTACGCGACCGCAAGAAGGACATCATCATCAGCGGCGGCGAGAACATCTCGACCATCGAGGTGGAGCACACGCTGGTGAAGCACGAAGCGGTGCTGGAGGCGGCGGTGGTCGCGGTGCCGGACCCGAAGTGGGGCGAGGTGCCGAAGGCCTTCGTCAGCCTGAAGGCGGGCGCGCGGCTCGACGAAGCCGAGCTGATCGCCTTCTGCAGGGAGCGCCTCGCCCACTTCAAGTGCCCGAAGTCGGTGGAGTTCGGCGAGCTGCCGAAGACCTCGACGGGGAAGATCCAGAAGTTCCGCCTGCGCGAGAAGGAGTGGGCGGGGCAGGCGAAGCGTATCCACTAGCGGCGGCCGGGAGGGCGGACGGGCCGGATGCCCGGCGGCGGAACGGGCCGGGTGCCGGGCGAGCGGCTGGGCCCCTCCGGCGAATGGCTCGGCCGGCATAGCGATGCTCTGCCGGCGCCGGCGCTTCAGCCGGCTTGCCTGTCGAGGCGCGCGCACTCCGTGGCCGGCCTGCGCTTGACTTCGCCTGCGGGGCCCATCCGCTCGCCCGACGACGTTCCGTGGCGGTGCGGAGCGCTTCTTTCCGGAGGCCACGGTTGCGAGTCCGGTGGCCGCTCGCGAGTTGGGGGTACCAACCCTTCGAGATCTCGCCTGCGCGACCCTCGGAAACCATGTGGCCTGTGAGCGCCGGAGCTGCTCGTCATCGGCAACT
>Ga0105107_10003849_pt1 | contig 10024 bp, 9 predicted proteins | sample PPLLaktember2015_6_FD_79335 | JGI IMG/M metagenome (GOLD analysis project Ga0105107, IMG submission 79335) | Freshwater sediment microbial communities from Prairie Pothole Lake near Jamestown, North Dakota, USA - PPLs Lake P8 Core (1) Depth... | ecosystem: Environmental > Aquatic > Freshwater >...
AGCGAAACGGGAAGCACGCGGTGCGCCGCCAGGTCGCCTTGCGCGGTGACCACGGGAATCTTCCTTATGGCCCCGGCGCCCACGATCGCGACCATCGGGGGCACCACCAGCGGCGTCGCGTAGCGCCCGCCGATCGAGCCGTAGTTCGACAGCGTGATCGTCGCCCCGCGCAGCTCGGCAGGCGGCAGCGCGCGGCTTCTCGCCTTTTCCAGGAGGCCCGAGAGAATCTGCAGGCCGCGATCCGCGTTCCTGAGCACCGGGACCAGCAGGCCATCGGGCAAGTCGAGCGCGATGCCGAGGTGCACTTCCTCGAAGACCTTGCGGGTGCCGTCCTCGTACCACGCGTTCAGGCCCGGCTCGGCGCGGGCGGCGGCGACGATGGCGCGCGCCAGGCGCTCGAGCGGCTTCGTGCCTTCGGGCCAGCGCTCGATGTCGGCGTCGTCGAAGAGGCTGACCGGCACCACCGCGGCGTGCGAGGCGGCCAGGTTCGTCGCCATGGCCCGGCGCAGGCCGCCGCGCGCCGCCTGCTTCACGTCCTCGGAGGTCGCGACGCCGCCCGGGCCGGAGCCCTTCACCGAGGCGAGGTCCACGCTCAGGCTGCGCGCGAGCGCGCGGACCGCCGGCGTGGCTTTCGTTTCCACCAGGGTCCCGACAACGGTGCCGGTGTCCTCCGTGTCCCCTTCGAATCCCACGAGCGGGGCGCCGACGTGGATCGCGTCGCCTGCCTGGCCGAAGACTTTTTCAATGCGGCCGTCGAAGGGGGCGGGCACCTCGACGATCGCCTTGTCGGTCTCGACCGAGACCATCGCCTGGTCGGCGGCGATCTCGTCGCCGGGCTTCACGTGCCACTCGACGATCCGGGCTTCCTGGAGCCCTTCGCCGAGGTCGGGGAGGTTGAAGACGCGCATTACTGGTAGGCGAGGAGCCGGCGGGCCGCCGCCGCGACGCGCGCGGCATCGGGGAGGTAGCGCGCCTCGAGCCGCGCGAGGGGCGTGACGCAGTCCCAGCCGGTCACGCGCTCCACCGGCGCGAGGAGCGAGAGCAACCCCTGCTCGGAGACCACCGCGGAGACCTCCGAGGCAAGGCCGCAGGTCCGCGGCGCCTCGGAAACCACGAGGCAGCGGCCGGTTTTCTTCACCGAGGCGAGCACCGTGTCGAAGTCGATGGGCTTCACCGTCGCGAGATCGATCACCTCGGCGAACACGCCCTCGCCGGCGAGCGCGTCGGCTGCCTCCAGCGCGTCGTGCACCATCGCGCCCCAGGCCACCACCGTGAGATCGGTCCCTTCGCGCACCACGAAGGCGCGGTCGAGGGGCAGCGCCTCGCCGTCGTCCTCGACCTCCTCCTTGAAGCGCCGGTAGAGCCGCGAGGGCTCGAGGAACACCACCGGGTCCGGATCGGCGATCGCCGCGAGGAGCAGCCCGTACGCGCGCGCGGGCGAGGAGGGAGTGACGACGCGCAGCCCGGGGATGTGCGCGAACATGGCCTCGGGGCTCTCGGAGTGGTGCTCGGGCGCGTGGATGCCGGCGCCGCAGGGCGTGCGCAGCACCATCGGGCAGGAGAGCCTTCCCTGCGTGCGGTGGCGCAGCCGCGACGCGTGGTTGAGGAGCTGGTCGATCGCCGCATACGCGAAGCCCGCGAACTGGATCTCCGCCACCGGCTTGAGCCCTTCGGCCGCCATGCCCACCGCCATGCCGGCGATCAGGCCTTCGGCGAGCGGCGTGTCGGCGACGCGTCCTTCGCCGAAGCGCGCCTGCAGCCCGGCGGTGGCGCGGAACACGCCGCCGTTTCGCCCGACGTCCTCGCCCAGCACCACCACGGAGGCGTCCTCCTCCATGGCGCGCGCGAGCGCGAGGTTGATGCCTTCAACCAGGGTGAGGCGCGGCATCGCGCTCCTCCTCGGATTCCTTCAGCGCGGCGAGCTGCCAGGCGTACGCCCTGGGCAGCCGCGCGTACAGGTGGCGGAACATCTGCTCGGGCTGCGGCGGCGTCGTCTCGAGGTACTTCCTCACGGTCTCGCGCACCCGCTCGGCGACCTCGCGGTGAAGGTTCTCCTCTTTCTCTTTCGTCCAGATTCCGCGGGAGGCGAGAAAATTCCTGAGCCGCAGAATCGGCTCGGCTCTCCACTGCCCGGCGAGCTCTTCCGCGCTGCGATAGCGCGTGGCGTCGTCGGCGGTGGTGTGGTCGCACAGGCGATAGGTGAGCGCCTCGATGAGCATCGGCCCCCCGCCCGAGCGCGCGCGCTCCAGCGAGCGCGTCGCGGCGTCGCGCACCGCGATCACGTCGTTGCCGTCGACCTGCTCGCAGTCGACGCCGGCGGCGATCGCCTTCTGCGCCAGGGTCTGGGCGGCGCTCTGCAGGCGCCGCGGCACCGAGATCGCGTACTGGTTGTTCACCACGAGCACCACCATGGGGAGCCGCCAGACGCCCGCGGCGTTGAGCGCCTCGTAGAAGTCGCCCTTGGAGGTGGCGCCGTCGCCGCAGATGGCGAGCGCGGCGCGGCGCTCGCCGCGCAGCGTCATCGCGTAGGCGACGCCGGCGGCGTGCGGCAGCTGGCTCGCGATCGGCACGTTGAACGGGAAGTCGCGGGGGGACTCCGGGAACACGCTGCCGCGCTCGTCGCCGCCCCAGTAGAGGAACACGCGGTGCGGCGAGACGCCGCGCAGCATGAGGATGCCGCTCTCGCGGTAGCTCGGGAGGACCACGTCCTCGGGCGCGAGCGCGTGCGCGATCCCGGCGTCGATCGCCTCCTTGCCCAGCGTCGAGGCGTAGGTGCCGATCTGCCCGGTGCGCTGCATCGCCACCGCCTTCGCGTCGAGGGCGCGCATCAGCACCATGGCGCGGTAGTCGGGCACGAGGGTTGCCGGGTCGGCGGCGAACGCGGGCAGCGGCCCGAGCGGCTGCCCCTGCGCGTCGAGGAACGCGGTGAAGCGGACCTCGAACCGGGCGGCGATGCTCATTGATTCGACCCCCTGACAAGGGGGTCGTGAGCCTGCCGCGCAGCGGCAGGCGAGCGGGGGGTTGGTTTATGGATCCGAGAAACCAACCCCCCGCTCGCGAAAGACCCGCTCGCTTCCCCCCTTATCAGGGGGGCGGAACCGAACGGCGGAACGTGCATGCGCGTATTTAACGCGTCCGGGGGTGATAATTCCCCTCGAGCAGCCCCCGCTGCGCGGACTATGGAGGTCGCATGGCTGAGCAAGATCCGGGTGCAATCCTGAGGAGCGCCGCCGAGGAGTCGATGCGCCGCGGCGACGACATCCGCCGCCGCGTGCACGACGTGACGCTGGAGGCGCTGAAGAACCGCCGCTTCGACCGCGAGGCGATCCGCGAGGTGGTGCGCGCGGTGACCGAGGGCGTGACCGCGGGCGCGCAGCCCGGCTCGAGCGGCGTGCGCGAGAAGCTCGCCGAGGCGTTCCGCGGCATGGACGAGGCGCTTACGAAGTCGGTGCACGCCGGGCGCGACGCGCTGCGCCAGATGGCGGCGACCGGGCGCGGCTTCTCCGAGAACGAGCTCAAGCAGGGCGTCGCCGGCCTGCGCAAGATCGAGGAGGACTTCGTCGACACGGTGAGCCAGGTGGCCGAGTCCGCCAACCAGCGGCTGCGCCCCGAGCTCAAGGAGGCGCTGCGCCAGACGGTGCACGCCGGCACCGAGACCGGCAAGCAGGCGGCCAAGCTGATGGGCGAGTTCGCGCTCACCGGGATCGAGCTCGCCGGCGAGTTCAGCGCGCGCTTCGCCGACCTCGCGAGCGGCATGCTCGCCGGCATGGCCGACGCGCTGCACAAGAGAAAAGACCCGGGCTCGAAGCCGCAGTAGATGCTCAGGGAAACCCTCGGTCTCATGCGGGAGCTGCCGCGCCTGCAGGAGATCGCCGCGGTGCTGATCCGCCACGGGCTGGGCGAGTTCGTGCGCCGCCTGGGCATCGCCGGCGTGCTCGAGCGCGCCGGGCGCATCGTGCACTGGAGCGAGGCCAAGGAGGCCGAGCGGCTCGATCCGGCCCAGCGCATGCGCCGCGCGCTCGAGGAGCTCGGGCCGACCTTCATCAAGCTCGGGCAGGTGCTCGCCACGCGGGTGGACCTCTTCCCGCCCTCGTGGATCGCGGAGTTCGAGAAGCTGCACGCCGACGCGCCCGCGGTGCCCTTCGCATCGCTGCTCCCGGAGCTCGAGCGCTCGCTCGGGCGCTCGCCCTTCGAGGCGTTCGCGGAGATCGAGGAGCGGCCCTACGCCGCGGCGTCCATTGCGCAGGTGCACCGCGCCCGTTTGAAAGACGGCACCGCGGTAGTCCTGAAGATCCGCCGGCCGGGGGTGCGCGAGAAGATCGAGGCCGACCTGCGGCTCCTGCAGCGTCTGGCGGAGCTGGTCGAGGCGGAGATGCCGGAGATCCGCCGCTACCGCCCGACGGAGATCGCGGCGCAGTTCGCGCGCTCGCTCGAGCGCGAGGTCGACTTCACCGCGGAGCAGAGGAACACCGAGCGCTTCGCGGCCAACTTCGCCGGCCACGAGCACGTGCTTATCCCCCGCGTCTACCCCGAGTACACGAGCGACGCGCTGCTCGTGCAGCAGCACGTGGTGGGCATCCCCGCCACCGACACCACCGCGGTGGATCTCGCCGGGCTCGACCGCAAGCTCCTCGCCTCGCGCGGCGTGGACGTCTTCCTGAAGATGATCCTCATCGACGGGTTCTTCCACGCCGACCCCCACCCCGGGAACGTCTTCTACCTGACCGACAACCGCCTGGTGATCATCGACTTCGGCATGGTGGGCCGGCTCACGCCGCACCGGCGCGCCCAGGTGGTCGATCTCCTCGCCGGCCTCGCGCGCATGGCCGAGGAGCCGATGCTCGCGGTGCTGCACGACTGGGCGGGCGACGCGGTGCTCGACGACGAGCGCCTCGCCGCCGACGTGAACGATCTCGTCTTCGAGTACGAGGGGATGCCGCTCAAGGACATCCGCATCGGCAACGTCATCCGCGAGTTCACCGAGATCATCCGCGCGCACTCGATCGTGCTGCCGCCCGACCTGTCGCTGATGCTGAAGACCCTCGTCACGCTCGAGGGCCTGGGCCGGCAGTACGACCCCGATCTCCACATCGTGAGCCACATCACGCCGCTCGTGCGCCGGGCGCTCGCCGAGCGCTACCAGCCCTCCGAGCTCCTGCGCCGCGGCGGCGGCGCGCTGCGCGAGTTCATCGAGAGCGTCGGCACCGTGCCGCGCGACCTGGCGCGGCTCCTGCGCGAGGCGCGCCGCGGCAAGGCGCGCATCGACCTCGACCTCAAGCGCCTGGACAGCTTCGGGCGGCAGCTCGACCGCACCATCGACCGCGCCACCGTCGGCATCCTCACCGCGTCGCTCGTCATCGGCTCGGCCATCGTGCTCACCGTGCGCGACGGCCCGCAGTTCTTCGGCATCCCGGTGCTCCCCGCGCTCGGCCTCGCCGGCTACCTGCTCGCCTTCGTGAACAGCCTCTGGATCGCGTACGGCATTTGGAGGTCGGGACGAGAGTAGGCGCCGCATGGGCCGTCGTCGTCCTTTGCACGCTCTACGCCGGCGTTCTCGTTGCAGGGCTGCTGACGCTGCCCTCCCCGCAGCAGCAGATCCAGCAGCCCTGGCTCACGCTCATGGAGCTCCTCATCATCGCCATCGCGCCGGCGATGGTCGCGCTGACAGTCGGCCTGCACGGCTGGGCGGCGCCGATGCGCAAGCCCTTCGCGGTGGCTTCCATCGCGTTCATGAGCATGTGCGCGGCGCTCACCTGCGTCGTGCACTTCACCATCCTCACGATCGGCCGCCACCCCTCGTTCGCCGACCAGGGGTGGGCGCGCCTGGCGTTCTCCTTCGAATGGCCCTCGGTTGCCTACGCCCTCGACATCCTCGCGTGGGACGTCTTCTTTGCCCTGGCGGCGCTTTTCGCGGCGCTCACGGTCAACGGCGCCGGTCTCGCGGCCACCGTGCGCCGCCTGCTCTTCGCCAGCGCGGCGCTTGCGTTCGCCGGCCTCGCCGGGGTGGCGCTCGGCAACATGCAGGTCCGTAACATCGGCATCATTGGCTATGCTGTCGTTTTCCCGGTTGCCGCGGCGTTCATGGCCCGGCTTTTCCAGAGACGCTGATGCTCAAGACCTACAAAGGCAGCTGCCACTGCGGCGCGGTCAGGTTCGAGGCGGACCTCGATCTGTCGCAGCCGACCTTCCGCTGCAACTGCTCGATCTGCCGCCGCACGCGCTTCTGGGTGGCGGTCGCGAAGCCCGAGGGATTCCGCCTCCTCTCGGGGGAGGGCGAGATGACCGAGTACCTCTTCAACACGCGGAAGAACCAGCACTTCTTCTGCAAGCGCTGCGGCGTGCGCGCCTTCGGCGTCGGCAACGACACGCCGATCGGCAAGATGGTTGGGGTCAACATCGGCTGCCTCGAGGGCGTAAGCGAAGAGACGCTCTCGGGGATTCCCATCACCTACGTGGATGGCCTGAACGGGCGCTGGGCCGACGCGCCGGCATTCACTTCGCATCTCTAAGGAGGCGAAATGGCACCCAATCCCGCCCCCGCGGCCGCGGCGGACGCGCGCTCGGAGGCGACGCTGCGCCGCTTGCTCGGCGCGATGTCGATCTTCACCCTGCTGATGACCGTCCCGCAGGTCCTCACGATCTGGGTCGGCCGCGAGGCGGCGGGCGTCTCGGTGCTGTCGTGGGGCGCGTATCTCCTGTCGGCGCTCCTCTGGTTCTGGTTCGGCCTGCTCAAGCGAGACAAGAACATCTACCTGCCGTGCATCGGCTGGATCGCGCTGAACGGCGCGGTTGTCGCCGGCGCAGTGGTCTACGGGTAGCGCGGATGCAACTGGAGCTGCTCTTCCCGTTGCTCGTTGTCCTGTGGCTGGCGATCTCGGCCGCGTTGTCGCTCGCGAGCGGCTGGCATGCGCTCGCCCGGCGCTTCCGTAGCGACGAGCCGGTGAACGGGGAGCGCGTGCGCTGCCGGGCGACGGCGATGGGCTGGCGGGGGCTGCCGATGAGCTACGGTAGGTGCGTCTATACGACCGTGGGGCAGCGCGCGCTTGCGCTGTCGGTGATCGCTCCCTTCCGCTTCCTCCATCCGCCGCTCGTGATTCCCTGGGCCGAGGTGGAGCGCTGCGAGCGGGTGGCGCTTTGGTTCCGCAAGTGCGTGTCCGTCCATGTCAGGGGCCATGGCCGCGGCCTGACGTTCCACGAGAGCGTCGGCGAGCCGATGCTCGAGGCCTGGACGAGGGCGAACGAGGCTAGGATGGGCGCCGCGTGAGATCGCTCAACCGCCACGTCCTGCTCGTCGTGCTGAGCGCGCTCGTCCCGCTGCTCGCCGTGGCGGTGGTGCTCGCCTGGCTGCTGGTGGAGCGCGACCGCGAGAGCACCGAGCGGGAGCTGCAGGAGAGCGCGCAGCGCCTGTCGCAGGCGGTGGACGCCGAGTTGCAGCGCTCGTTCGCCGCGCTGCACGCGCTTTCGCGCAGCGACGCCCTGCGCCGCAACGACCTGAAGTCGTTCTACGAAGAGGCGTCGGATGTGCGCGGAGCGCTGGGGCTGTGGGACAACCTGCTGCTGCTCTCGCCTTCGGCCGAGCACCTCCTCAACCTCATGCGGCCTTACGGCACGCGCCTTCCGCCCGTGCCGCAGCCCGGCGGCACGCTCGAGGCGGCCCGCACGATGAGGCCGTACGTCTCCAACGCGCTGCGTGGCCGCGTGGACACCGACTGGCTGATGTACCTCGCCTACCCGGTGGTCTTCGACGGCGAGGTGAGGTACGTGATCGGCGTGACCATGAACTACCTCTACTGGTCGAAGTGGCTGGCGGAGAGGACGCCGGCGGACCGGACGGCGGCGATCATCGACCGCGAGTACGCATTCCTCGCGCGCACCCGGGACGCCGAGCGGCTGGCCGGGCAGCAGGTGCAGCCCTGGTATCGCGAGGTGCTCGCCGCGAGCGGCTCGGGACTCGTGCGGGGCCGCGGCGTGCTCGATTCCGACGTGGTCACCGCGTTCGACCGCTCGGCGCTTTCGGGCTGGCACGTGAACGTCTTCACGCCGGGCGCCATCATGGATGCGCCGATCCTGCGCACCGCGGCGTACGTCTCGATCGCGGTGCTGCTCGCGCTCGCGATCGCGGTGGCGCTCTCGCTCACGCGGGTCGCGGTGCTGACGCGCGGCATCCGCGCCCTGCAGGAGGCGCTCGAGGCCCTCAAGGGGGCGCGGCGGCTGCCGCCGCTGACCAGCAACGTCACGGAGGTCCAGGCGGCGATGGACGCGGCGCAGGCGACGGCGGAGGAGCTCGCGACGCGCGCCGAGCAGCTGGAGCGCGACATGGCGGCGCGCCGCGAGGCCGAGGCGCGCCTGCGAGAGAGCGAGGAGAAGTTCCGCACCATCTCGCATGCCGCGCCCGCGATCGTCTGGGTGACCGACGACCGGGGCATCGTGTTCATCAACGAGCGCTGGACCGAGCTCACCGGGCAGACCCTCGAGCAGGCGCAGGGGCAGGGGTGGACCGCCGCCGTCCATCCCGAGGACCGCAGGCGCCTGCAGCCCTACCGCGAGCGCTGCCGGCGCACCGGCGAGCCCTACGAGGGCGAGATCCGCTACCGCGCGAGCGACGGCGAGTATCGCTGGCACGCGTTCCGCGCGCTGCCCGCGGCCCCGGGCCGCCTCGACCAGTGGTACGGCGTGAGCGTGGACGTCCACGATGCCTGGGAGGCGCGCCAGGCGCTGAAGGAAGCTGACCGGCGCAAGGACGAGTTCCTCGCCACGCTCGCGCACGAGCTGCGCAATCCCCTCGCCCCGATCCGCAACGCGCTGCACCTCCTGCAGCAGCGTCCCGCGGAGGATCCGACGGTGCGCGCGGCGCAGGAGATCCTGGGCCGGCAGGTGACGCACATGGTGCGGCTCATCGACGACCTGCTCGACGTGAGCCGCATCACGCAGGGCAAGCTCGAGCTGCGCCGCCAGCCCGTCGAGCTCGCGCGGGTGATCGAGCAGGCGCTGGAGACCTCGCGCCCGCATATCTCGCAGCAGCTCACCGTCGCGCTGCCCAGCGACCCGGTGCGGCTCGACGCGGACCCGGTGCGCCTCGCACAGGTGCTGTCGAACCTGCTCAACAACGCGGCGAAGTTCACGCCGAAGTCGGGCCGCATCGACGTGACCGCGCAGGTGGAGGGCGCCACGGTGGTGATCCGCGTGCGCGACAGCGGCGTGGGAATCGCTCCGGAGCAGCTGCCGAACCTGTTCCGCATCTTCTCGCAGGCCGAGTCGCCGCTCGAGCGCTCGAAAGGCGGGCTGGGCATCGGCCTTTCGCTCGCCCGCTCGCTCGTCGAGCTGCACGACGGAACCATCGAAGCGAGGAGCGAGGGCGCGGGCAAGGGCGCGGAGTTCATCGTGCGGCTTCCGGTGCTCGCACTGCCCGATCCGGCGGCGCTGCCGCCGCAGGCGCCGCGCACGGCCTACGCCGGCGCGGTGCGCCGCGTGCTGGTGGTGGACGACGTGAAGGACAACGTCGATTCCCTGGCGGCGCTGCTGCGCGGCGACGGCAACGTCGTCGAGACCGCCGCCGACGGCCTGGAGGCGGTGGAGAAGGCGGAGCGCTTCAAGCCCGACCTGATCCTGCTCGACCTCGGGCTGCCGAACCTGAACGGCTTCGAGGCCTGCCAGCTCATCCGTCGCAAGCCGTGGGGCAGGGGCATCGTCATCGTGGCGCTGACCGGCTGGGGCCAGGACGAGGACCGCCGGCGCACGCTAGGCGCGGGCTTCGACGCGCACCTGGTGAAGCCGGTGCACTACGACGCGCTGCGCGAGCTGCTCTCGTCGCCCCTGATGGCCTAGCTTTTCACTTCAGGCCTGCGGCGATGCGCCGGATCTCGTCGGGGGCGCGCTCGCCGGCGAGCTCGGTCCCGGGCATGAGGTAGCGGCCCATCTCGAGGCCGCCGACCAGCACCGGCTCGAAGCCGATGTCGCGGATGAGCGCGGAGGCGACCTTGACGGCGCCGGCGTCGTCGCCGGCGATCGGCATGCCGACGCGGCC
>Ga0105107_10003851_pt1 | contig 10023 bp, 9 predicted proteins | sample PPLLaktember2015_6_FD_79335 | JGI IMG/M metagenome (GOLD analysis project Ga0105107, IMG submission 79335) | Freshwater sediment microbial communities from Prairie Pothole Lake near Jamestown, North Dakota, USA - PPLs Lake P8 Core (1) Depth... | ecosystem: Environmental > Aquatic > Freshwater >...
CGGCAGCTCATCTACAAATTTATGGACTGTGATTTTCTTCGATTCCGCAAGCGGCAGGACCTCGGTCACGGCCTTCAGTATGAGAGGGACAAGGGAGGCCTCAGTGAAATTATACTTCAACATGCCAGCCTCCATCTTTGAAAGATCGAGCGTGGAATTAACCAGGGTGATGAGCCGGTTGCTCTCTTCGGAGATGATCTTCAGCAGCTTCTCCTGTTTTGCCGTAATGTCTCCCCCCACCCCTTCAAGGATCATATTCGTCCCCTCTTTGATGGAGGTCAGGGGGGTGCGCAATTCATGTGACATCAATGAAAAAAAATCCGATTTCACTTTATCCACTTCTCTCAGCTTTGTCGCCATGAGATTGAAATCAGCAGCCAGTTCTGCTATCTCGGGAGGGGACCGAAGCTCAAGGTCTGCCTTGAATACCCCTCCCGCAATCTCTTTTGTTTTTTTCTTCATCTCAAAAAGAGGCACTGTTATGCTGCGAGTTATCAAGACTGCAAGAACGAACCCCAACAGCAGAGATGCTGCCGTGATGCTCATCGCGACTGTGCGCGCGCGCTCGCCGGCCATACCCAGTGACTTGATCTTACCGAATATATTCTGCTGGTTCAGGAATCTCAACATCTTCATCTCTTCTATAATACTATCACCAAGCTTCCCCTTTTTTTCCTTATAAAGGTCTCTATCGATTTTTTTGCCGGTTTTAAGGTGCGCAAGTTCTTCGGCAAATAACGCCAGATATTGATCATGAAGCTGCCCGATCCTGCCGAGGGAGGCCTTGACCGCCTGTGAATCAGAAAGCTCCATCGCGTCCCGGAGATATTGCTCAAAATCTTCCTTCGACTTTTGAAAGCCGTTGTATAACGCAGCGTCCTTCATGATGAGGAACTTTCTCTCATAGCGGCTCTCTGACAGCAAAGCGTCCCCGAGTTTTCCATGGATTTCCTCGATGGTGGTATCCACAGCAAGCACTGAATTGGTGACATCGCTTACTAAACTGAGTTGAAGGATTTCATAGGCACTCACCCCCGCTGAAAGTATTAAGAGAACGAGGTAGCCTATGACCAACCGGGAAAAAATGCTCAATTTCATCTGCCTTTGCCGATACATTTGCCTCCGTTGTGCAAGGGGACCATATACTATTTCATAGTAGGGAAGTTACGCCCAAAAGAAATTTATCATGACAGCAATATGGAAATTATGGCATATTTCATGTCCGCTGTCATGTAAGCATTTCTTATTGTCTTATCCGCTCCGATGGAACCTGGCCATCTCATCTTCGATCCCTTATTCAATGGATTATGCGCTACATAGCCTAATGACGGCCATGGAAATCTACCCTGTCAGACAATCCGTGATTATTATTGTGACTTCCAATCATTTCAGGATAATTTGTACTACAATGGTCTTATCATGGGAAATTTTCCTGACCTCTTCTGTTAAATGAATTGAATCGATCGAAAAAACTATCAGGAGGTTTGATATGAAAAGGAAATTTAGCTTTGTTGTATTCGCGGCAATTATCTGTCTTGCGGCAATCGCTTCCGGCGCTGAAAAAAATGCCCCAAAAGTTGAATCGCTGAGCAGCAGCCTGGAAGACCAGAGCGTTGTAGCGGTCACCATCTATAACGTTAACCTCGGGCTGGTAAAAGATCAACGATCGATTATGCTGCCAATGGGGATGGGAGAACTGAAGTTCATGGATGTGGCATCCCAGATCATTCCAACGAGTGTCCATATAAAATCCCTTGTGGACTCCGACAGCCTTCAGGTCCTCGAGCAAAACTACGAATATGACCTGCTGAACCCTCAAAAGCTCCTCGATAAGTACGTTGGAAAAGAGGTAAAGCTCTACAGCAGAAACCCTTACACAGAAAGAGAAGAGATCGTCACCGCTACATTGCTCTCAAATAACGGAGGCCCCATATTCAGGATCGGAGATGAGATAACCTTCGGCCATCCGGGAAGGATCATATTCCCCGGCGTGCCGGAAAACCTCATTGCAAAACCCACCCTCCTCTGGCTCATCGAAAACAGCCTGAAATCGAAGCAGGACGTCGAGGCATCATATCTGACAAACGGCATAAACTGGAGGGCTGACTATGTGGTAACCCTCAATGAAAAAGATACTATGGCAGATCTTTCCGGTTGGGTCACCATCGACAATAAAAGCGGTGCAACCTACAGGGATGCAAAGCTCAAACTCGTTGCCGGCGACGTGCACAGGGTGAAAGACGAGACTGAATACAGGGACAAGATGATGAGAGTGGCCGAGATGGCAGTAAAAGCCGCCCCGCAATTCAAGGAAGAGGAATTCTTCGAGTATCACATCTACACACTGCAGAGGACCTCAACGATCAAGGAAAACCAGACAAAACAGATAAGCCTTGTGACCGCTGACTCCATTCCAGTCAGAAAAGAACTCCTCTATCGCGGGGCGGCGCATTATTACTACAACCGTTATGGCGAACCGATAGCAAACCAGAAAGTCGGCGTGTTCATCGAAATAGAAAACAAAAAAGAGCATAACCTCGGCATACCGCTGCCGAAAGGGACGGTCAGGGTCTATAAGAAGGATTCGGAAGGGAGCCTGCAGTTTGTAGGTGAAGACTCTATCGACCACACTCCGAAGGATGAAAAACTGAGGGTAAAACTGGGTGAAGCCTTTGATGTCGTCGGCAGCCGCAAGCAGACAGACTGGAAAAAGCTCGCCTCCGACACCTATGAGGCTGCGTTCGAAATATCCCTCCGAAACCATAAGAAAGAAGATGTTGTGGTGAAGGTGATTGAACCAATACCGGGTGACTGGACAATGCTCAGTGCCTCGCACGAGCACAAAAAAACAGAGGCCTTCACTGCGGAGTTCAACATTGCAGTGCCAAAAGACAAGGAAACAAAGCTTACCTACAGGGTCAGGATGAGATTTTAGAGACTGCATAGAAACAGAAGGATACCCGATTATCCCGGGTATCCTTCAGAAACCCTCTATCTGACAGTTGCATACTCAGTCAGCAAAGGAAGGGCCAATGTGCTGAAAAAGGTCCATGATCTGAGGCTCCGCACTGCCACAGCATATGGTGATCTGCCTTCTCTGAAAATCACTCACGGTTACAACTGCGTTTACGTGAATCACAATCGATATCTGCCGAATTGATCTTCCCTGCTGCAGGAAGCAGGGAATCTGATGTAAGGAATTCTCTCTTGACTGTAATTCGCCCGCTTCCGCTCGCTGTCCATCTATGGACTTTTTCGGCATGTTCGCCCTTCTCTCTTATGTAACGTTAGGGTCTACTCAATCGGGACTTTCTTCTCTTTCTTTATCGCCTCTGCGGTCTTTGGAATACTTACCTCGAGAATGCCGTCCTTAAAGGTTGCCTTTACCTTGTCCGTCTGGACCTCTTGCGGAAACCTGAAAGAACGGCTGAAAGAACCGTATGAACGTTCCACGCGGTAATAATCCTTCTTTTCGACCTTCTCTTCCTTCTTCTTTTCGCCTGATATAGTGATCATGTCGTCAGTGAGATTCACCTGGATATCCTCTTTCTTCATACCGGGAATCTCCGCTTTCACGACAAAATTGTGTCCTTCCTCGAATATGTCCACATTAGGAGAGACACCTTCCATCTCATGCATCCTCAGCGTCGGCCACCAAGACGGCTCAAGCAAATTATAGCGCCTTTTGAAGAAATCCTCAAATTTGCGTTCTATCTCCTCGAAAGGCGACAGAGCCCGCGCCTGTTCTGATTTTACTACTTCCTTTGATTCCTTTTTGGCCATAAAACACCTCCAATGAAAAAAGTTAGTATTCTTACCTTATCCTTTAATTTGATTTTACTCGAACCATGGATCATTTCAAGAAAAAAATTATGCTTTTACAGCGTATTGAGAAACGCAACAACGTTCTGAATGTCATCATCGGAAAGGTAGGAGAAAGAGGGCATATCTTTAAAGGGATTCCTTAGCTGATTCGCCGCATTATCAGGTGTTGCGGGCTTTTTGCTGACAGGAAGAAGGGGGTTCTTCAGAATACCTTTGTGTCCGGGGCCGACGACCCGTTCGTTGCTGTAGGCGTCATGGCAGAAAGAGCATTTTGACTCGTACAGCTCTTTTCCCTTTGCGATGCTGCCGGCATCAGTCCTGACTGCAATACGCGAAGGTTCCCGCACCCCTTCTTTTTGCTGTTCCATCTTCCGGGAAATCAAATTGTCCTTGCCGAAGCCTGTGACAAGCAGATAATACCCGCCGGAAGTGCCGACCATGCAAAAGGAGAGAACCGCGATCAAAAGCCCCAAGGTCTGTGCCTTCCCATAGAACTGCCTGTAAAAACTTACGAAGACAATCTTCAGCATCAAAAGGATAAAGACCGCAAGCGCAAACACAGCATGAAATGTGGCACGGGGCGAAGGCTCCGCTTTTGTCTTCACGAGAAAATCAAGGCAGATAAAGGCTATCGCGACAGCAAGCGCCCCGAAGATAAACCCGTTGAGTCTATGGATTTTTTTCAGCTTTTCGCTATTGAACCGCTTTTCAGTCCTCCCGAAGATTTCGAACATGGTGAACATGGCGATGAACGACAAAAAAACAATCACGAGCGACAACAGCGATTTTATAGTGAATATATGCATTTTCCTCTTTTGTAATATGGCACTAAAAACACCACCCCTACCCCTCCTTAACAAAAAAGGGGAGTAAGGGGTGGTAAAGTGTTAGCCTGAAAGCTACTCGGACTTAATACCCCCCAGCGGGTTTTTTTGCCTTTAGCGACTTGATATAAGCAACGATCTCTTTCATCTGGTCTGACTTCACATCGATCGCCTTCCCCTTGTTTGCGTTCACAATACAGGCATTCACTGCTTCCTCAAGGCTTTTCTGCGTCTTTCCCATAATATGGAACTCTTTTTTGTCTGCAGCCTTATCCAGTCCTTTCCCGTTCGGGTGGCATGAATTGCACGCCTTCACCCCTCCCGCAAACTTTGGGTCATTGAACAGGGCCTTCCCCTTTTCAGCATCACCTGCGGCATAGGCAAAACTGAATATCAATCCCAGCGCGATCACTGAAAAGAGAGCAATTTTGACAGGTCTCATTTGTTATCACCTCCTTTTAATAAAGAATTCTACTACACAAAAAAGAGGTTCGCAACATAATTGAAGACTCCCTGCGGCAAGACCGCAGGGAATCTCGATGCAAGGAATATTTTTTCACTGTATTCGCTCGCTAACCCCGTGGCAAGACCACGCAAAATATCACTCGCTATCAATTTAAAAACAATTTATTTATATTTCATAGCCCGGTGCAATTTAATCTGATATAATGAAAAAAATTCTCAGGGAGGCCAATGTTATGATGAAAGATGCTATTGAGACAGCAATAAAGATGGAAACCGATGCGATAGCCTTTTATACAGAGGCAGTAAATAAAACCAGCCATCCTTTTGGAAAAGAGATGTTCAAAGGTTTTATTAAGGACGAAACCAGACACCTGAAAATATTGCAGGATGTGTTTAAGGGCTGCGATGTCGAAGCTGAACTGGTGAGGCCGAGGGAAACCATCAAAACTGTATTCAGCGAACTGAAAAATGAGATGATGCAGCGGGTAAAGGCGCTGGACACTGAATATGAGGCTGTCAATATCGCGCTGGGTTTCGAAAAAGAGGGATTTGATTTTTACAAAAAGGCCTCTGCTAATGCCGCTTCACAGACAGAAAAAGTTTTGTTCGAAAAATTGGCCCTGGAGGAAAATGACCACTATACCATACTGCTCGAAACGCAGAAGTTTCTCGAAAATACCGGACACTGGTATATGTATGAAGAGAGAGGAATCGTAGAAGGTTAATATTTTTTAGGTACCGTTCACTCTCACAGAAAGATTCAGATTACATTTATTATAAGGAGAGGACCCTCATGAAAGCATTAGAAATCAAGCCTGATATTTATTGGGTCGGGGCGATCGATTGGGCTGTTCGGGATTTTCACGGTTATGTTACACCCAACGGAACAACCTACAACAACTATCTTATTATGGATGAACAGATCACGCTGATCGATACTGTAAAGCATGATTTTTCAGAGGTCACCATAAAAAATATCCGCAACATCGTTGATCCGGCAAAGATAAAAAATCTTGTAATAAACCACATCGAGCCCGACCATGCCAGCAGCATCGACAAGGTGATGGAGTTGATGCCTGATGCGATGATCTATATTTCCGACAGGGGGAAGAAGGGGCTTGACAGGTATTTCGATACTTCGAAGTGGAAATTCACTATCGTAAAAACAGGCCATACGCTCACGATCGGGAAATACTCGCTTCTTTTCCTCGAGACGCCGATGCTCCACTGGCCTGATTCGATGGTCACCTATGTCAAGGAGGCAAAACTCCTTATTTCACAGGATGCCTTCGGACAGCACCTTGCCACAACAGCACGCTTCGATGATGAGTTCGTCGAATGCGCCTCGCATTCGGAACTGGAAGATGCCGTCATCGATTATTACGCGAACATCCTCATGCCGTTCGGCAAGCTCATCAAGAGCAAAATAGCAGATATCCAGAAGCTTGGGCTCGAAATAGATATGATAGCTCCTGACCACGGGGTCATCTGGAGAAATTCTGCTCAAAAGGTGATGCAGGACTATCTTGATATGGCCAATGGAAGGGCAGCACTGCGTGTCGCGATCATCTATGACACCATGTGGCACAGCACCGAACGCATGACAATCCCTCTCATGCAGGGCATCAAAGACGAAGGTGTCGACTGTAAAGTCGTAAAGCTCAGGTCAACGCCCATGAGTACCGCTATCAAGGAGTTCTGGAAGTCCAGGGGATGTCTCGTCGGCACGCCGACGCTAAACAATATCATGTTTCCTTCTGTTGCCGAGTTCTTGACGCATCTCCGGGGATTGAGACCTCAAAACAGGATCACCGGTGCCTTTGGCAGTTACGGCTGGGGGGGAGGAGCGGTAAAAGAAGCATACGAAGAATTCAAACGAATGGGACTCGAGATTTTCGAACCCGGCGTGCAGGTGGTTTACAGACCTTCTCCTGAAGATGAAAATCAGTGTTATAATTTTGCCAGGGAATTCGCGAAGAAAGTGAAAGAATACAACGGCAAATTTTAGTTTACGTCTGAAAAAAGAGTATTTCGGGAAAAACAGCAGAAGAGAGATGCTGCGCAATCTCTTTCCTGCTGTTATGCTTGTATCTGCAAACTGCGGCAATACGGTTTTAAATCTGAGGGAGGGGACTATGCACATTACGCTATGTAAAAGTGCCATTGCAGTATGGATAGCCTTCGCGTTCATTATCTCGTCACCGGCGACAGCTTCTGAAAAGGGTTCCAAACACAAACCCGGCCATAAAGATGAGCAGGAATCTGAACATGCTGCTCCTGACATTCAACTCAGTCCGCAGACCCAGGCATGCATCGCATGCCACAGCAAGGTCACCCCGGGGATCGTTTCAGACTGGCTTTCGAGCAGGCATGCAAAGATCACCCCTGAAGACGCGCTGAAGAAACCTTCTCTCGAACGGAGGATATCCACTGCCAGCCCGCCTGAAAATATGCGAGGCTTCGCGGTCGGCTGCTTTGAATGTCACAGCCTGAATCCGGACAAACACCAGGACAATTTCCAGCATATGGGTTACAGCATTAACGTTGTGGTATCTCCCAACGACTGCAATGCCTGTCATCCGACCGAAGTTCAGCAGTACAGCGGAAGCAAAAAGGCAAACGCCTACAAGAACATCATGATGAACCCTGTTTATCATACACTCGTAAATACCATCGATGGAATGAAGAAGATAGAGGACGGCAAGGTTGTGCTGCAGGACGCCTCCTATTCGACACTCCATGAAACCTGTCTCGGTTGCCATGGGACAAAGGTCGAAGTAAAGGGGATGAAGAAGATCTTCACCGGCAGCGCCTGGGGTGAAATATCTGTCCCGGACCTCACAAACTGGCCGAGCCAGGGCGTCGGCAGGGAAAACCCCGACGGCAGCATAGGCGCGTGCACAGCATGCCATCCAAGACACAGTTTCTCGATAGAGGTCGCGAGGAAACCCTATACCTGCGCGCAATGTCACCTGGACCCGGATGTCCCCGCATTTAATGTCTACAAGGAAAGCAAGCACGGCGGTATATATGATTCCAATGAGAATAAATGGAATTTCAGTAATGTACCCTGGGTCATTGGAAAAGACATCAAGTCTCCAACCTGCGCGACCTGTCATAACAGCCTTCTCGTATCTCCTGAAGGCAATGTGATCGCAGAAAGGACTCATGATTTCGGCAGCAGGTTATGGGTCAGGATTTTCGGACTTATCTACAGCCATCCCCAGCCCAAATCAGGAGATACCACTATCATCAAAAACAAGGACGGCCTTCCGCTGCCCACAACGTTCGGCGGAGAATTGGCGGCTGATTTTCTCATCGATAAGGCCGAACAGGACAACAGATTTGATAAAATGAGAAACGTCTGCAAGGGCTGTCACAGCACCGACTGGGTGAACGGCCATTTCAAAAAATTCGACAATACGATAAAAGAGACGGATGAAATGACCGCGTCAGCGACAAAACTCATGGCCGAGGCCTGGGACAAGGGTATAGAGGACAAGACAAACCCCTTTGATGAACAGATAGAAAAACTATGGATAAAGCAGTGGCTCTTCTATTGCAATTCCATCCGGTATGCCTCTGCCATGACAGGCGCCCCTGATTACGCGGCCTTCAAGAACGGCTGGTGGGAACTTTCAGACAACCTTCAGAAGATGAGGGATATGATCGACCTCAAGGAGCTGACAAAAGAGAAAAGAATTAAACTCAAAATGGATAAATGACCATCATGAAAGTAATCGCATTCCTGGGCAGTCCGAGAAAAGATGGCAATACCGAACTCCTTCTGAAGGAGGCGGTCAGGGGCATTGAATCAGCAGGACTGTCTATAAAAACCTTCAGGTTGAATCTGATGAATATAAAGCCCTGCCAGAACTGCGGAGGGTGCGATGAAACCGGAGAGTGCATTATTGACGACGATATGACCGGCCTGTACCAGGAAATAAGGACAGCCGACAGGATCATTCTCGCGTCGCCGATCTTCTTTTTCAGCGTAAGCGCCCAGACCAAGATCCTGATCGACCGCTGCCAGAGCTTCTGGTGTGAAAAGTATCTTCTGAAAAAACCGATCAGCGGGGGAGAGCACGGACGAAAAGGTCTTTTCCTGATGGCGGGAGGGATGAAAAAAGATATCGGAATCCGGTGCTCGGAAGCAACGGTAACGGCTTTTTTCAGAACAATAAGTGTACCCGAGCATAGCACGCTCGGGTACCTTGGCGTCGACGCCAAAGGAGCGATCCTCGAACATCCGACTGCATTGAAAGAGGCCTTTGAAGCAGGGAGCAGCCTGGTACTCTGATACCATGGAATTTTCGGCCCCGGAATATATCCAGCTTTATCCGACAACAAGATGCAACCAGCGATGCTCTTTCTGTTTCAACCCGGAAAGCGGCCGCACCGACGCAATGACCTTCAAGAATGCGATACTTCTCCTGGATATCCTCATTGATAACGGAATCAAAGACATAGACATTATGGGCGGAGAACCTTTCCTTATCCCCTGGATTACGGATTTCATCGGCAGGGGGATATCCAGAGGCATATCGCTGAACATCAGCACCAACGGGAGTATGCCCGCCATGCTTCACGAGCTCAAGGGTGTACCGCGCGATCACTTCAACATAGGAATTTCACTCGAAGGGAGCACCGCTGAAAAACATAACCGTCTGACCGGCTCGCATAATTTCGCGTCTTCCGTCGAAAGCATTAAACGCTTAATCGACCTGTCCATGGATCCTATCGTTAAAACTGTCCTCAGCCGCGAGACTGCCTGTGATATTCAAAATATCGTGAATCTTATCAGGGGAATCGGGGTAAGGCGTTACTCTATCCTCCACATGGACATACTATGCAAAAAAGACGCAGAGTTGAAAAATACGTTCCCCTATATCGCTTTTCTCGATTTTTA
>Ga0105107_10003852_pt1 | contig 10021 bp, 11 predicted proteins | sample PPLLaktember2015_6_FD_79335 | JGI IMG/M metagenome (GOLD analysis project Ga0105107, IMG submission 79335) | Freshwater sediment microbial communities from Prairie Pothole Lake near Jamestown, North Dakota, USA - PPLs Lake P8 Core (1) Depth... | ecosystem: Environmental > Aquatic > Freshwater >...
CGAACGTGTTGCCGTGGTAGGACTGCTTGCGCCCGATCACGACGTGTCGCGCATCCTCCCCCCGGGCACGGTGGTACGTCCGCGCGAGCTTCAGGGCGGTCTCGACGGCCTCGCTGCCGCCCGATACCGGGTAGATCATCGCGTCGTCCATGGGCAGGATCGTGGCGACGTCGTCCGCGTACGCCTCGAGCGCGTCGGTCGTGAACATGGTTCCGTGCACGTACTGGACCCGTGAGGCTTGCTCCGCCATGGCCTCCAGGAGGGCCGGGTCGCCGTGCCCAACGTTGGAGACGATCGCCCCACCCGCGCCGTCGAGGTATCGCTTCCCGTCGGCATCGGTGATCCAGACGCCCTCGGCCCGGGCCGCGCGGGGCAGCTCGCGGGTCAGGACACGGCGGAAGACGTGGGTCATGACCGGCTCCTCTCGTTCGCTGCCACTCTACGTCGTGGTTCGGAGCACCCGCGGCTCGATCCGACTCTCGCTGACGGCCTCGCCGTCGGCCTCGACGCGGTAGGCCGCGGCGCCCTCGCGGGCGGTCACCACCTCGGACAGCTCGGTGCCCTCGAAGTGCAGCGCGACGAGATCGTCGGCCGCGTACCCGGGCGGGAGCCGTCCCTCGCGGACGAAGCGGTGGTACGCGGGGCGTCGGTCCGCCTCGGTCTCGTAGTGAGGGCAGAACGAGCCCGTCAGCACCCCGAGCCCATCTCGCCACGGGACCAGCTCGGGGCTGAGGGAGTCCGTGACCCCAGCCTCGAACCAGCAGAGCGCGCCGGCGCTGATCCCCGCGAGCACGACCCCCCGCTCCCAGGCCTGACGGAGCGTCTCATCGAGGCCGTGGAGGCGCCAGATCGCGAGCATGTTCGCGGTGCTCCCCCCACCCACGTAGATGACATCGTGGGAGCGTAGGATCTCGCCGATCGCCGGATACGGCAGGTTGAACAGCGACAGGTGGGTGGGCTCGCACGACCGGCGGGTGAACGCGGCGTAGAAGCGCTCCACGTATGCGGCCGCGTCACCGCTCGCGGTGGGGACGAAGCAGACCCGGGGGCGCTCCTTGCCGGTCAGGTCGAGGATGTAGTCGTCGAGCAGCGGGTCGTCATCGCTGAACCCGCCACCACCCATCGCGACGATGTGTCGTTCTCCCACGCGCGTCCCGCTACTTCGTGTACGTGCCCGCGGGGTCGAGCTCCTCACGGATCAGCCGGAGCTCATCCTCCGTCGGCGGAGGCGTCTCGCCGAGATCGTCGGCGACCCTCGGATCCCAGCCCATGCTCTCGCGCACCTGGTCGAGCGTGACGCCCGGGTGCATCGTGCGCAGCGTCATCTCGCCGGTCTCCTCGTCGAACCCGTAGGTACCGAGGTCCGTGACGACGCTGGTGGGACCGCTCCCCCACCAGCCGCGCGCACGATCGTGATCGGGATCGCCAGAGTGTCCCGGTGAGGTCCGGAAGTGGAGCTTGTCGACGAACGAGCGCTGCGCCTGTCGCATGATCACCAGGATCCGACGAGCGTGGATCGCGATCTCGCACGCGCCGCCCGAGCCCGGCAGGCGCACCTTCGGCTTGGCGTAGTCGCCGATCACGGTCGTGTTGAGGTTCCCGTGCCGATCGATCTGCGCGCCGCCCAAGAACGCCACGTCGATGAGCCCTGCCTGCAGGTAGTAGGCGAACAACTCGAACATCGACGTCACGGCCGTCGAGCCGGAGACGAGCGTCGGGTCGCCGATCGACAGCGGCAGCCGCTCGGGTCGCGCGCCGAACACCCCGGACTCGTACACGAGCTGGAGCTCGGGAGCGACCGTGCGCTGCGCGAGGTTGCACACGATGTTGGGCAATCCGACGCCGACGAAGCAGTTGCGCACTCCGGCCAGGCCTCGGGCCGAGGCCGCGATCATGATCTCGTTCTTGCTGTATCCGAGGTCCGCGTCGGGGCTCATGCGTACCTCCCGTAGTTCACCTCGCCGGACATCGCCGGCTCGGGCTTCAGCGACTCCCAGTGATCGGCGCCCATCTTCTCCAGGTAGTCGGCGTGGGTCTCGAGGTCGTACACCCACTCCTTCAACCAGGCCTCGAAGCTCTCGGGCGTCCGCGCGACCTCGTCCCACTTGAGGTAGAAGGCGTTGTCTCGGTCGTAGTACCCCTGGGCGAACGACGGATGGCAGCTGAACGGCTGCTCGACGACTGCGTCGACGACCACGCCCGGGATGATCGTGCGGTTCGGGTCGCGCCGGACGACGGACTCGTCGACCAGCTCCTCGCACACGACGATCACGCGCTCCGCCGCGAACGCCGCCTCCTTCTGGCACCCGAGGAGCCCCCAGATCTGCGCGTCACCCTCCTCGGTGGCGCGCTGGCACGCGACCACCGTGACGTCGGGGCGCAGCGGCGGCACGACCGCCACCTCGGTCCCGTCCTCGTACGGCGAGACCATCGTGCGGATGTTCTGGTTCACGCTCGGGATGTCGCTCTCGTAGTACGAGCGGATCGGGAAGAACGGCAGGTTCGACGCCCCGGCCACGTATCGGCACACCATGCCGAAGTGGCTGTACTCCTCGATCTCCAACGGCTCGGGATCGTGGTCCTCGATCCGACGCCGGACGGTGTGCAGGGATCCCACCCCCGGGTTGCCGAGCCACGAGAAGATGAGCTTCTTCGCCACACCCGCGCCGATCATCTGGTCGTAGATCACGTCCGGCGTCATCCGCGCGAGCGTGAGGTCGCGCCTGCGCTGCCGGATGATCTCGTGTCCGGCGGCGAAGCAGATGAGGTGCGTGAACCCCTCGATCGCCACCGTGTCGCCGTCGCGGACCAGATCCGCGACGGCCTCCTTCATCGTCGTCACCTTGCTACCCATCGGGCGACCACCCATCCTCCGGACCCCGGAGCACGCAGAACTCGTTGCCCTCGGGGTCGAGCATCACCGTCCAGTAACTGCCGTGCTCCTCGACGTAGCGGAACGCCGAGGCGCCGAGCCCCGTCACGCGCTCGACCTCCTTGGCCATCGAGTCCGTAGGCCGCAGATCCAGGTGCAGACGGTTCTTCACCGCCTTGCCCTCAGGCACGACCAGGAAGAGGAGCGGCCATCCGGAACCGGCCGGGTCACGGATCCACGCCTCGTCGTCCTCAACCTCGGCGATCTCGTAGCCGAGCACCGACGCCCAGAACCCTGCCAGCCGGCGGGGGTCGGCACAGTCGATCGTGAGCGTCTCGACGCTCGAGGCCATGGCGTCCCCCTACCGACCCGCGACCTCTGCGACGGCCTCCTCGAAGAGCTCGAGCGCGGTCTTCGCCTGGTCCTCGCGGAAGACGAGGGGGGGCGACATCCGGATCGCGTTCTCACCGCAACCCAGGACCAGCAGCCCGCGCGCGAACGCGGCCTCCTCCACCGCGACCATGGTGTCGTGATCCTCGAACTCGATGCCGATCATCAGACCCAGGCCCCGCGTCTGGCGGATCAGCGGCTGTCGCTCGGCCAACTGCCGCAAGCCGTCCAGGAGGAACCCGCCGACGTCCTCGGCGTTCTGCATGAGCCCGTTCTCGATCAGGTCGAGGGTAGCGAGCGCCGCCGCACACGAAACGGGGTTGCCTCCGTACGTCGATCCATGCGCCCCGGTCTCCCACACCATGAGGTCGTGCCGCGCGATCATGGCCCCGAGCGGCATCCCGCTGGCGATGCCCTTACCCGTCAGCACGACGTCCGGCTCGACGTCGAAGTGCTCGATCGCCCACAGCTTGCCGGTTCGACCCATGCCGCTCTGCACCTCGTCCGCGATCAGGAGGATCCCGTGGCGGGTGCACAGCTCGCGGAGCTCGGCGAGCCATCCGGGCGGGGGCGCGATGTAGCCGCCCTCGCCCAGGACGGGCTCGACCACAACGGCCGCGACCTCGTACGGCTTCACCAGGTGCTTGAAGATCACGTCCTCGATGTATCGGACGGTGGCGAAGTCGCACTCCGGATACGTCAGGTTCAGCGGGCAGTGCACGCAGTCCCCGAACCACGAATGGATCACCCCGGGAAGCATCGGCCCGAACCCGGCTCGGTACAGCGACTTGCTCGCGGTGAGCGAGACGCTCCCGTAGGAGCGCCCGTGGAAGGAACCGAACATCGCGAGCACGTACTGCCGGCCGGTGGCCCGACGTGCGAGCTTGATGGCCGCCTCGACCGCCTCGGTGCCGGAGTTCGTGAGGAAGCTCCTGGCGTCGGCCCTGAAGGGGGCGACGCGGTCGAGCTCCTCGCAGACATCCGAGTAGATCGGCAGGAAGAAGTCGCTCGCGGAGTAGTGCAGGAGCTCGTCGGCCTGTCGATGGATCGCCTCCACGACCCGCGGATGCGCATGACCGGTCGAGGCGACGGCGATGCCGGCGTTGAGGTCGAGGAACAGGTTGCCGTCGACGTCCTCGAGCACCGAACCCGAACCCCGCCTGGGCACGAAGGGGTACGCGCGAGGGAGCGACGGGCTCGTGACCTTGCGGTCGCGCTCGATCCGCGCACGAGCCTCGGGGCCCGGCACCTCGGTGACGAGCCGCGGGGCGACGGCGGTGGAGAGGTCCGTGATCTCCGGGGCGCTCATTCCTCGATCACCGTCCGGGACTGCTCCCGCAGGTACTGCTGGACGTAGTACGGGCCGCCACCGGCCTTCCCGGTGGTACCCGAGCCCTTCCAGCCCCCGAACGGTTGCACCCCCGGCCAGGCGCCCGTGGTGGCTCCGGCCCGGCGGTTCACGTAGATCACACCCGCCTCGATCGAGGCCAGCCACGTGTCGATCTCCGCGCGGTCCTCGCTGTAGAAGCCGGCGGTGAGCCCGTACTCGGTGTCGTTCGCGACCCTGATCGCCTCGTCCAGGTCCTCGTACGGAGCCACGGCGACGAAGGGGACGAAGAGCTCCCTCTTCCAGATCCAGGACTCGGGCGAGACCTCGACGATCGTCGGCTGCACGAAGGTCCCCTTGCCGAACTCACCCTCGGTGAGACGCTCGCCCCCCGTGACGATCGTGCCGTTCTTCGTCGCCTCGGCGGCGGCCTCCTCGAAGGTCGACACGGCGCTCTCGTCGATCACGGGTCCGAGGTACACGTCCTTCTCGAGCGGGTTGCCGACCTTGATCTTCTCGGTCTTCTCCTTGAGCAGGCGCACGAACTCGTCGTACACGTTGCGGTGCACGAAGACGCGCGAGCACGCCGAGCACTTCTGTCCGCCGAACCCGAACGCCGAGCGCATCACGCCGTCGGTCGCCCTGTCCAGGTCGGCCTTGTCCGACACGATCGTCGGGTTCTTCCCGCCCATCTCGCAGACGACAGGCTTCGGGTAGTCCTTCGCGAACCCCTTGTAGATCCCCATACCGACCTCGTACGAGCCGGTGAAGGTGACCCCCGCGACGTCCGGGTGGTTGACGATCTCGTCGCCGATCACGCTCCCCCGCCCCGAGAGGTAGTGGAAGACGTCCTTCGGCACCCCCGCGGCCATGTAGATCTCGTACAGCTTCAAGCCCGTGAACACGCCGAGGTGCGCCGGCTTGAACACGACGCAGTTGCCGGCGACGAGCGCCGCGCTCGACGGGCCGGCCGCCAGAGCCATCGGGAAGTTGAAGGGGCTGATGACCGCCCAGACCCCGTAGGGCCGCAGGATGTCGTAGTACTCACCCGGCGAGCCGAGGGACTGCATCGGCTTGCGGAAGCCGTCGCTCTTCTCCAGCTCGTTGGCGTTCCAGCGGATCAGGTCCGCGGACTCCTCGACGTCCCCGAGGGCCTCCAAGCGGCTCTTCCCCACCTCCATCGCCATCAGGGCCGAGAGCTCGTTCCGCTGCTCGGTCATGAGGTCGGCGGCCTTGCGCATGATCGCGACGCGCTCCTGCCACGGCCGGTTCGCCCACACCGGGAACGCGGCCTTCGCGGCGGCGATCGCATCGCGGACGTCCTCGCGTGTGCCCTGCGCGAACTCGCCGATCAGCGCGCCATCGATCGGCGAGAGGGTCTCCTTGTACCCGGACCCCTCGCGTGGTTCACCGGCGACATACAGCGGGTGCTTCTGGCCGAGCCAGGACCTGGCGACCTCGATGCCCTGGTCGTACAGCTTGTGCAGCTCCTCGTTGTCGGCCGTCATGGTGGCGTAGGTGATGCGGAAGCCCTGCTCTGCCATCGGTCGCCTCCCCTTCGTTGTGGCGCCTTGACCAGCCCCAATGGTAGCCGGGGGCCTGTGGCCTCCCCAAGTCCTCCGGCCGGTACACGACCGGGCCAACTGACCCGCGGATATCGAGATTCCGGGCGTTCCCGGGCGTACCATCGGGTTCCCTTGAGGCTCGTGACCTACGACCGGAGGGGGCACCGGCGACTGGGGGCGCTCCTCGAGGGCCGGGTGGTGGACCTGCCCGACCTGGTCGGGCATCCCGTCTACCCGAGCACCATGGAGCGCCTGGTCAGGAGCAACGGAGGCACCGTCCTGGACGCCGCCCGCGCCGCCCTCGAGCGTGAGGACGCAGAGCGCTTCGTGGTGTCTGACGCTCGGCTGCTCGCGCCGCTCATCCCGTCCGCCCTGCGGTCCGCCGATGCGACCGAGGGCGCCCGACGGATCGTCGGTCCGGACGAGGTGATCCGCTGGCCCTCGGGCGCCGGCTGGCTCGAGGTCCGGCCGAAGATCGCCGCGGTCCTGCGCCGGCCGATCGAGGACCCGCTCCGGCGCGAGGACGTGCCGGCCGTGGTCCTGGGCTTCACCCTCGTCGGTGACTTCCTGATCCATCCGGGTTCCGGCGATCCGGGGGTCACGGACGAGGGCAGCCCCGTGGCCCTCGGCCCCTGCGTGGTGACGACGGACGAGCTCGACCCTCAGACGGCCTACGTGACCGTCAGGGTCGACGGCGAGGAGTGGGCGAAGGGCAACCTCAATGGCACGGCACGCGCCCTCCTCGGCGACGTGGCGATCGCCTCTCGCGAGGAACGCCTCGCGGCCGGCGAGACGTTCTCGTCGGGCCCGTTCGAGCTCACCCGCTTCGACCAGCGCCTGTGGCCAGGCGCCGTCGTGGAGGTCCAGGCGGAGGACATCGGCGTCCTGCGGACGCGGCTCGGCCGGCGCTCCTCGCCCTGAGGGGCGGACCGGACCCACCCCGAGCGATCGCTACGTCTTGCTGGCCTTGCGAGCGGCGTGCTTGCCCGCGGCCTTGCGCTTCTCGGCTTCCTTCTTCTTGCGCTCCCGATCGTGCGCCCAGCGCACCTTCGCGCGATCCCCTCGTCCCATCCCCGCTCCTCTCGGCCCGGACCCCCTACCTGAGCCTGGGGTCCTCCTCGTCCTCGCCGCCTTGGGCGAGCTCGGCGCTGCGATGCCTGGCGGCATCGATCGCGTTCAGGAACGCCGCGCGAACCCCCGTCTCTTCGAGGATCCGGATCGCCGCGATCGTCGTGCCTCCCGGCGAGGTCACCATCTCGCGTAGCTCGACCGGGTGCTTGCCCGTGTCGCGCAGCATCTTCGCCGAGCCCAGCATCGTCTGGATGATGAGCTCGGTCGCCACATCCCTCGAGAGGCCGAGCAGGATGCAGGCCTCGATCATCGCCTCGGCGAGCAGGAAGAAGTACGCGGGACCCGAGCCGCTCGTTGCCGTGATGGCGTCCTGGTGGACCTCCTTCAGCCGGATGACCCTCCCGACGTAGCCCAGGAGCTCCTCCGCGACCTCGAGATGCTCTTCCTCAGCGTGCGCGCCCGCTGAGACGACCGACATCGCCTCGTCGACCAGCACGGCCACGTTCGACATCACACGCACCACGGGCACCCGGCCGGGCAGGTGCTTCTCCACGAAGGACGTGCGGATGCCCGCGGCGAAGCTGATGACCGTCTGGCCGGGGTGCACGGTGCCGGCGATCTGCTCGAGGAGCGCCTCCATGTCCTGCGGCTTGACCATGAGCACCAAGGTCTCCGCCCACCCGACGGCCTGCGGGTTGGAGGCGGTGGCTTCGACCCCGTAGCGCTCAGCGAGCTCCTGCACGCGCTCGTCGCGACGGCACGTCACGGTGATCTCCGCCGGCGCTCGTCCGCCCGAGCGGATCAGCCCGGAGACGAGCGCCTCGCCCATGCGACCTCCGCCGAGGATCGCCACCTTGCGTCCAGTCATCCCCGTGCTCCCCGCTCGCGCGTCCGTCAGCGTCCGATCCTGACCAGGTTGGACAGGAAGAACCACATGTTCGCAGGCCTCTCCGCCAACCGTCGAGTCAGGTACGGGTACCACTCGGAGCCGTACGGCACATAGACGCGGACCGGCCGGCTCGCGTTCGCCAGCCGGGCCTGCACGTCCCGCCGGACCCCCAGGAGCATCTGCAGCTCGACCTTGGTCCACGGGACCCCGCGCCGCTCCACGAACGCAACCGTGCCGTCGAGGAGCTTCGGATCGTGCGTGGCGACGTGCACGATGTGGCCACGGGCCAGCAGCGTCGCCGTCAGGCGCGCGAACGTCTCGTCGACCTCGCGCCGCGTCGTGAACGCGACCTCGGGCGGCTCGAGGTAGGCGCCCTTGACCATCCTGACGATCGACGCGTCGGGGAGCTCGTCGACGTCACGGGCCGTCCGCCTGAGATAGCTCTGCAGACAGAGCCCCACGCGTTCGTGCCGGGTGCGCAGCTCGCGGAAGACGGCGAGCGTCCGATCCACGTACACGCTGGACTCCATGTCGATCATCACGAGCGTGCCGGCCTCGCTGGCGGCCTCAAGCACCTGCTCCAGGTTGGCGACCGTCATCTCGTGCGAGAAGTCGAGCCCGAGTTGGGTGAGCTTCACGGAGATGCCCAGGTCGAGGAACGGCTCGTGCCGGATGCGCTCGAGCGCGCGCACGTACGCGGCGACCGCGTCCGCAGCATGTTCTGGGGCGGTCACGTTCTCGCCCAGGTGATCGAGGATCGTCGAGATCCCCTGGCCATCGAGCGCCTTTGCCACGCGGATCGCGTCGTCCAGCTGCTCCCCGGCCACGAACCGCGAAGCGACCGTCCATCCCACCCGACCGGTCGCCAGCCCCCGGAACCACCGGGACCTCGTGAGCCTGAGCACCGGGGCGCGGAGCATGGGACCGTTCACGGACGGGAACCTATCAGGCAGCAGGTGGCCGGGTGCCTCCGGAGTCGCTCAGTGGGCCGCGATGCCGTCGCGGAGCACCCCGATGAACTCGCGGATCCGGGTCTCCCGTCGCTCGGGCTGGAACGGCCTGCGATGGACGAGGCCGGGATCGAGCTCCTCGCTACCCAGGACGTCCTGGAAGCGCTCCGCGAGCCAGTCCAGCATCGAGGCGATCATCTCCACGTCGACGTCCTTCCGGATCTCGCCGCGACGGACGCCGAACTCCACGAACTCCAACGTGCCGTATGGATCCTCGCTGCGCATGAACCGGTCGATCGGCCGGCGCAGTCCGAGGCCGGTGTCGTACCGGCCGATCATCGCGACCCGATTGGGGATCCACGCCTCCGCGAGGAACTCCTCGGTCTGCTCGATCCAGTAGTCCAGCACCGCCCAGAAGCCCTGCTCGACGATCTCGGCCGGGGCCTCCAGCCACGACGGCAGCGCCCGGACGGCTCGTTCGTAGGCGGCGAGGAAGAGCCCCTCCTTGTTGCCGAAGTGCAGGAAGACCGTCCCTTTCGCCACGCCCACCTCGCCGGCGATGTCCTCCACCCGCGCGCCCCGGAAGCCGTACTCCGCGAAGTGGCGCATCGCGACCTCGACGATCTGATCACGTCGCGACTGCGCGTCCTCGGTCGAGGTGCCCACGGCGACCAACGGTAGCGGCTCGGGTGGCTGGCGAACAAACCCACTCGGCCGAGCCACGGCGGGCACGGATGGCCGCCGGCACGGAGCTGCAGCGGCCAGGGCGCTCCAGATCCGGTCGGGGGCGGAAGGTGCCAAAGAAGAACCCGAGGGACCTCGGGCTCACCGGAAGCCGAAGCCTCCAGTCACCCTCAGCCCCTCGGGCTCAGGTGCTCCGAGCAACCTCAGGCAGCTGTCTTGGTTTCCTGGCGGTAGACCCTTTCGTTGGGCTTTGGGGCCTTCCGAGCCTCCCCG
>Ga0105107_10003854_pt1 | contig 10020 bp, 6 predicted proteins | sample PPLLaktember2015_6_FD_79335 | JGI IMG/M metagenome (GOLD analysis project Ga0105107, IMG submission 79335) | Freshwater sediment microbial communities from Prairie Pothole Lake near Jamestown, North Dakota, USA - PPLs Lake P8 Core (1) Depth... | ecosystem: Environmental > Aquatic > Freshwater >...
CGGCGCGCTCGAGATGCAGCAGCGCCTTGTCGAAGTCCTTGCGCCTCGCGGCGATCTCGCCCGCCACGACCTCGGGGGCGATCCGCATGATCGCCAGACCGCTGTTGTACGAGAACGTCGTCTGGCCCGCGAGCGCCGGATCGGCCACGAGCGTGTTCAACTGAGCCAGCTCGGTCTCGGCTTCTTCGAGCCGGCTCTTCGCCGTCAGGGCCATCGCGCGGGCGAATCGCCACACGGCCTTCGTGAAGGGCGTCTCGAAGTGCGGCCCGCTGTCGGCGAGGATGTCGTCCCACTGGCCGAAGCGCACCATCGCCCAGTACGGCACGACCACGAAGCCCTGGAGAATCGGCACGCTGCCCAGTGCCTCGTGCGGAATCGCGCCGGCGACCCGTCGGGCGGAAGAAAGCGCGAGATCGCGCTGGCCGCTGGACGTTGCGCCCATCCAGATGAAGTGCAGATTGTGCGGGTAGTACCCGAGCGGGTAGAGGCCCTGCGCCCGGCACTGCGTGATGTAGTCCTCGTCGGCTTTGGCCGCCAGCAGGTTCGAGGAGATGACGTCGGCGTGCCGTCCGACACGCTGGTAGATGTGCGCGGCCATGTGGACGATGTGCCCGGCGCCAGGCATGAGCGGCAGGAGCCGATCGGCTTCCGCTTCCGCGCGCTCAGGTGTGTCGGTCGATTCCCAGACGTGGATCCACAGGTGCAGTGCACCCGGATGGTTCCTGTGGACTTTCAGCACGCGTTCGAGCGCGGCCAGGGCTTGGCGCGTCTCGTCGTACGGCTGCCCGTCGCGTGTCCAGTAGTTCCATGGACGAAGGTCCATCAGCGACTCCGCGTGGAGGGTCCGGGCGTCCAGATCTGTCGGGAACATCTCGACGAGGCTGCCCATCGCGTTGGCGAACGCCCGGTCGGCGGCCGGTCGGTCTTCCGCCTTGCCGGTGTACCGGGCGGCCAGCGCGTCGATGTAGGCCCGCTCGCGTCGGGTCGCCTTGTCCTTGCGGGCCTGCGCCTGCTGGACCAGTGCGAGCGCCTTCGCCTCGTCGTCGGGGCTCATCGGGTTGTTGATGTTCGAGCCGAGCACCAGCGCCTGGCCCCAGTAGGCCATCGCGAGGGACGGATCGAGACGGGCGGCCTCTGCGAAGGCGCGCCCGGCCTCCGCGTGGTTGAACGCGTACGTCAGGTTCAAGCCCTGATTCATGAACAACTGGGCGCGCGACACGTTCGTGCTGACCGGAAAGGTGTGCACGCCGAGATTCTGGAGCCGCGGGGCGAGCGGCTTGCCGGGATCGACGGGCTGATCGTACTCGGCCGGCCGATCGTAGTGCTTGTGCGTGGGCGCGGCGATCGTCTGCGTCTGCGCGGTTGCGCGGCCCGGCAACGAGGGGCTCAGCGCGGCGGCGACTATTAGGGCAATCGTGAACGAACGGGACATCGCTTCGTACCTCCATCGTGACGATACGAAGCCCTGAGATGAAAGACGTGAGAGGGAGGTGAGAATGGGGTGGTGAATCGGTCCTCGGTCCTCAGTCCTCGGTCCTCAGTCCTCGGTCCTCAGTCCTCGGTCCGCTACTTGACGACGTACGATTGGAGATCGCGCGGGAGGGTGGGAATTGGAAGCGGACCGCGATCCGCGAACTCGATTCCCGATCCGGGCACGAGGTCGACGACCGTTCGCGAGACGAGCACCTCGCCGGGGCGAGCGGCGGCAGCCAGGGCTTCGCTGATGGCGAAGATCGGGCCGACGGACCGCGTGGGGTCGCACTCGCCGATGTGGACTCCTGCCTGGATGCCGATGCCCGAACGGGCGGCGACGGCTGCGATCGCGCGGCCGCATTGGACTGCCCGGCCAGGGCCATCGAAGCTGGCCGTCAGGCGTGTGTCGTCCGGCCCTGGATCGAGCGCGCGGCCCCGGAACCAGTTCACTTCGCGGTCGAAGACCCGGCGGAGGTGCGCGCGATCCTCGATTGCTGCAGCCGCGCGGATGGTGAGCACCGTGGCGAGCACGCCGTCGGTCGTCGCCCTGGCGTGGGAACGCGCGAGGAACCGGTCGATCTCGCCGAGGATGGCGTCCTGATCGCCCAGGAACGGCAGGTGATCGTCGCCGGCGAGTTCGACGAACGTCGCTCCGGGAATCCGCGATGCGAGGTACCGGCCTTCGTCGATGCGCAAACACCGATCGCCAGTGCGGTGCAGCACGAGCGTCGGCACGCGGATGGAGGGCAACACCTCGCGGATGTCGATCTCCGCGTTCATGCGGGTCAACGCGACGGCCGCGCCGGGGCTCGCTCCCATTCGAAGATAGGACGCCCACCAGTCCCTGAACACCGGGTCGGCCGCGCGCGAAGGCCCGCGTTCCTCGATACCGACGGGGCCGCCCCACTGATCGAGCAGCGACTCGCAGAAGGCGTCGCGTTCCTCGCGCGTCGGCCCCCACGGGTAGTCGGCGTCGCGCATCCTGCGCGCGTAGCTGCCGATCATGATGAGCGCCTCGGTCTTCTCGGGATACGTTGCCGCGAACAGGCTGCACAGGGGGCCGCCCTCGGAGACGCCGAGCAGCACCGCGCGCTCCGATCCGGCCGCCTCCATGACGGCACGGACGTCGTCGAGTCTCTGCTCGAGCGTCGGCAGCTGGCTGACCGGCACCGGGTCGGAAAGGCCCGTGCCGCGCTTGTCGAACAGGATCAGCCGCGACACGGACGCCAGGCGCTCGAGGAAGCGCGCGAAGGATGGCTCGTTCCAGAAGTACTCGAGATGCGAGACCCAGCCCATCACGAAGACCAGATCGACGGGGCCCGTGCCGATCACCTGATAGGCGATGTTCACGCTCCCGCTCCGCGCGTAGCCGACACGCGGGGCCGAGAAGGTTCGTGGCGGCGCCGAGGTCGGCGAACCCACCGGCGTGTGATCGCGCTCCGTTGGGGCGACATCCGGCTGGACGGCCTCGATCGGCGCGATGAACCGGTAGCCGCGGCGGTGAGCGGTCTCGATGAAGCTCGGCGATTGCGGCGCGTCGCCAAGCGCCTTGCGGACCTCACGAATGGCCCCCTTCAGCACGTCGTCGCCGACGAACACGCCTGGCCAGATCGCGTTGAGCAGCTCGGCCTTTGGCACCAGGCGCCCCGCGTGCGACGCGAGATACTCGAGCAGCGCAAACGCCTTCGGCGTGAGCGGCACCGGCGTCGTGCCGCGGTAGAGATACCCGCTGACGAGGTCCAGGCTGAATGGGCCGAACTTCTTCATCGTTCGATCAGGATCCGGTCGCTGAGCAGCGCCTCCAGCGTCGCGCCAAGTTCCTTCGCGTTGGCCGCCCCGAGCACGAGGCCGCCGGCATCGCGGACGCGATTGAAGCGGCTGGCCGCGATGTCGAACGCCACGAAGTAGAGCGAGAGCTGCTCGGAGGGCGGACGCCGGGCGATGGCCCGCGCCACGTCGCCCGGGGGATCGCCGTCGGTGTTCTCGCCGTCCGTGATCACGAGCATGTGTCGGCGCGAGAGGCCCGTGCCGTCGAGCGTGCGCTTGGCTTCGATCATCGCCGTGCCGATGGGCGTGCCGCCGTCCGCTTCGAGGCGCGCGATCGCGGCCGCTGCGCTCAGCGGATCGGGTGCACGCATCGGCACGACTTCCCGCACCGAGGGGGCGCCTCCGCGTTCGCTGAACTCGTAGATCCCGAGCTCCACGGTCTGGCCGGGATGATCCTTCGCGTAGCGCGCGAACTCCTCGACGAGGCTCGAGGCGGCCCGGCGGGCGGTCACGATCTTCGGTTCGTCACGCCCGTCCGATCCGCGTACGCGCCGAGCCATGCTGCCGGACACGTCGATCAGGACGACGGCGGCGAGTCCGGTGCGTGGTTCCGGGGCGCCTGTTGGTGTGAGCGCCGCGTCCAGCCGGACCAGCACCGCCGTGTCATCGGAGCGGCTCTCGGGCGGAATCTCCGTGCCGCTGCGTGTGCAGGCCACCGAGCCGGTGAGGAGCATCCACAGAACGATCCCGACTCCGGCTGCGCCGGGCGGGAACCAGGCGCGGCGACTCATGCCACCTCGGCACGGGCCACGCCGTCGCGGGCGGCGATTCGCCGAGCGGCCGCGGCCCCCGATTCGAGCGCGCCCTCCATGTAGCCCATGAACGCGTAGCTCGAGTACTCGCCGGCAAATTGCAGGCGGCCGAGTCCCTGCCGAAGCGTCGGGCCCTGCGCCGTGACCTGACCGGGCGCCGGAAACGAATACGACGCCTTCGCCCACGCGTCCGACGGCCAGTCCATGAACCGCGCCTTCACGAAGCTCGGACGGATGTTGGGATACACCTTCTCGATGGCCGCGACGTAGTTCTCGATGCGGACGCCAGGCGCCCACTCGCGGCACGTGTCGGCGGCGGGCCCGCCCGAGAACGCGACGAGTGCGGCGCCCGCGCCGGGCTGACCGTCCGTGCCGTCCCAGGTGAGATGCACCGGGCCGTCGGTGAGCATGTCGGGCGCCAGTTCGGCTTGCCGCCAGAATCGGCCCTTCAGGGCGATCAGACACTTCACGTTCGAGCCCATCTGCGGCGCGAGACCGACCGGCAGCGCCGGATCGATCGCAATGCGATTCCACACGGGTGGCGGCGCCGTGAGGATGACGTGCTCGGCCTCGAGGACCTTGCCGGTGCCGAGCGTGACGCGCACGCCTGTGTCGGTCACCGCGATGGCCCGCGCCACGGTGCGCGTGAGCACGCGCGCCGGGCCGATGGCGGCCACGAGCTTGCGGGCGAGCTGCTGATTGCCGCCCTTGCACCGATAGACCTCGCTGTCCGTCCAGAACTTGTCGAGGCCGCCGCCCTTCACCATCGCGAGGTTGCCGAGGTAACTCTGCCAGGCCGTGACCACGCCGTTGTCGGCCGTCATCAGCGCGTGCAGTGCGGCCTTGCACACGGGCGACACGCTCGTGCCGTCGATCCAGGACGCGAGCGTTCTCCGGTCGAGCGCCTCCGCTCCCGGCGCTTTCCACGGCTCGTTCGGATCGAGGGCGGCTGCATCCGCGTTCATCAGGTTGAACGCGGCGTCCATCTCCTCCCAGAGCCCTTCGGATTCGTCCTCGGAGAGCCGACGGCCGTCGAGCACGATCGGCGCTTCGGCGTCTTCCTCGCTCACGTCCAGGAACTCGAGGTCGAACTGCTTCGCGTACGTCACCCACATCGGATGATTCGAACCGATGAGCTCCGCGCCTCCTTCGACGTTCTTGCCTGGCACGAGATCCGAGAAGGAGAGGACTCGTCCTCCGACGCGGTTGCGGGCCTCGATCACCGTGACGTTGTAGCCGGCCTTCGACAGCTCGTAGGCTGCCGACAGTCCGCTGAAGCCGGCGCCCACGACCACCACGCGGCCGGCCGCCTGCGCGGCGGCTCGGTCCGTGAACCGCTGGCTCAAGAGCAGCCCTGCGGTGGCGGCAAGCGACCGTTCGATCATCTCGCGGCGGGTGATGCCGTCGGGCTTGCCAAAGCGTCGGTTCAGGCGGGCGAAGAACTCGGGCACGGACACACCTCTCCTTCTACGGAGCAGCAGGGCATGACGGCCGGCGGGAGCGGCGCGCTCCTCACTCGATCGTGAACCACTGCACTTCGACGCGCCGGTTGAGCGCCGAGTCGGCGCCCGAAGGCTCCTCCCAGCCGCGGCCGACCACGTCGAGTCGCTTGGGATCGATCTGGTACCGCTCGATGAGCACCCGGCGGATCTCGCCCGCGCGGTCGCGGCTGAGCTCCATGGCGCGAAGCGCCTGCTTGCGCACGTACTCCTCGCCGCCCTGCTTGCGGAACTCTGGCACGAGGGCGTTGTCCACGTGGCCGCGCAACAGGATCGTCGAGCCGGGGCTCACCTGCAGCAGCTTCTTGATCGCCTCCAGGCTCTTCGTGTTGTCCTGGCTGGACATGTCGAGCACGGCGCTGTTCGGCTCGAAGAGGAACCGGATGTCCTTGCTCAGGAGCGGATTCGTCTCCACCGAGCCGGCGCCGCTGATCCGGATCGGCGCGATCGCGAGCTTCTGCTCCTTGAACAGGCCGGTCTTCTCCACTGCCTGCAAGTGCGAGACGTCGGCGAACCGGCTGGCGTCCGGCGGATCTTTGATGAGATCGCTGCCGTAGGCGAGGACCGCCGACTGATAGATGCCGCCGAAGCTGCCCGCCTCGTCGATCGCGCCAGAGAAGAACGCGAGGTTCTCCGGCAGGTTGGACAGGTGTACCTGCGCCAGCTCGCTCTTCGCGTCATCGCGCGTCCACTTGAAGGCGCGCGCGACGAGGTCGTAGTAGGCGTCGGGCCGGTCGCGCACCATCCGATTGCCCTCGAGCAGCCCCTGCACGAGTCCGGCGACGATCTTCGGCTGCTGCTCGGCAAAGCCTTTGTGCACGACGAGCACATCGGCGACGATGAGGAGGTTACGGTTCGTCGTCAGGATGTGCGCCTGTCCGTTGCTGCCGTCGACGACCTCGGAGACCTTGGGTTCCCAGGTCACGCAGCCCGCCAAGCGGTTCTTCCCGGACTTCACATCGGCGAGGAACAGATCGCCCGCGCTGAAACCGTCCTCGGTGTAGATCAGGTTCAGCCGATCCGGATGAGGCGTGGCGTCGAGGCTGGCCAGCGGATGAATCGCGAGACCCGCCTCCTGCGCGAGATACCGAATGAAGAAGTCGACCTCGGTGAACTGCGCCGTGGCGATCGTCTTCCCCTTGAGCGCGTTGATCCGTTTGATGTCGCTCCGGACCACGAGGCCATCGGCGCCGCGCGAGAAGGCGATCTGCGCGGGCACGACCGCGTGGAGCTGGCGCCCGTAGACCGCCAGCACGTCGACGGTCGTCACCGACGCGGCGATCTTGCCTTCATTGAGCTCCGACCAGTTCTCGTCCTCGCTGATGGTGAGGCGCACCTTGAAACCGTGGTTCTTGAAGAACACGGAGTTCTCGGTCGGCTCGAGCCCGCCGTTGGCGGCGATCAGCCCCGCATACCCGGCGTACTCGCTGATCTCGATCGGGATGATGTTGTCCTTGATCTGAACCGGGCCCGGAGGCGAGAGCGTCGGGACGGTCACCTGGATCTCGGCGACGTCGGGCGCCTCGGCGACGTCCGATTCGGGCGTGGCTTCGCCGCCACCGCCGCCGAGGCCGCCACGGATCATGAAGACCCCGAGGGCGAGCAGTCCTCCGATGAGGAGGAGCGACAGCAGCTTGCCGAGGCCCGTCACGCGCGGCGCGTCGCTCATTGTCCTGGCCCCATTTCCTTGGTGGGCGTCTTGGCGGCCTCGGCCGTCGGGGCCGCGGCCTGGATGCCCTGACTGGCGAGGAACTCAGCGAGGGCGGACTGCTCGAGCGCCTTGCGTTCCGATTCCTTCTCGCGAATGGTCTCCACGTCCACCATGTCGCGCGCCACGCGGGCCTTGCCGGCCGACACCTCGTAGCGCTTCTCGAGGATGTCCTCGACGGTCTTCATCGTGTCGCCGAGGTCGCCCACCTTGAACGCCACGCTCGAGAGCGCCGTGGCGGCTTCGGCCTGGGCCTCCTTGATCTGGACCTGCGAGAGCTGCTTCTCCAGCTTGCGCACCTTGTCCTGGAAGTCCTGCTGCGCGACCTTGGCCTGGCGCATGTTGACCTGGTACGCTTCCTCGGTTTCCGACAGCTCCTGGGTGTCAATGGCCAGGTCCGCCTTGAGTTCCTGCAGCTCGCGCGCGAGCACGCCGGCCAGCTCGAGGTTGCCGGCCTGGTGGTTGGCGAGGATGCGCCGCTCGAGCTCCTGCGCCCGCCCCGCCTTCGCCCTGACCTGGCTCTTCAGCCGTTCGGCGACCCCAGCCATCTTGGCCAGCGCGAGGTTGTACTGCGTCATCTTCTGGCGGAAGTCCTGGCGTGCCGCCTCCATCAGCGCTTCAGGATTGGCCTCCTCGATGCCGCTGATGAACAGGCTCAGAAACCCCCGTAGCAGTCTGCCGATCCGCGCGAACATCGGGCCTCCAGTCAGTTGAGCGTGCGACCCCACATTGTAAGACCTTCTGGGCCGTTCCTAGTCCTTCCTGACGGCCACCGGGGCGTTCGGGCGTCGCGACCAGTCTTCGAAGGACCCATCGTAGAGGAGCACGGGATGGCCGAGCAGGCGGGCGGCGAAGATCGCCGCTGTGGCTTGCTGGCCGATGTGGCAGTACGCGATGACGGTGTCGCCCGGCTTCACGCCAGCCGCGTCGAAGAGCGCGCGCAGGTCGGCCGGCGACTTCCACTGCAGTTGGTCGTCGACCACCGACGAGAACGGCACCGACCCGGCGCCAGCGATGTGACCAGTCTTGTGCGGCGCGGCGGACGTGCCACCCGTTTGCTCTCCCGAGTAGAACGCCGGCGTCCTCCCGTCGACGATCCGGAAGCCGGGCGCCTGCAGCCGCGACTGGACGAAGTCGCCATCGACGACCATGGGGCGAATCGAGAGCGGCGAGAGCCGACCCGTTCGCGCGGCCGGCACTTCGGCGGTGACCGGATGTCCTGCGCGCGTCCAGGCGGCGAGTCCGCCGTCGAGCACGGCCGTTCGACCGCCCAGTCCTGCGCGATCCAGGGTGAACACCAGCCGCGTGGTCTGCGTGACCCCACCAGGGCTGTCGTAATACAGGACGATGCGCGACGTGTCGGACACTCCGAGCCCGGAGAGCTTCGACCGGAGTTCCTCGGCCGTCAGCATCTCGAGCCGCAGGCCCGCGTCGGTCGTTCGCACCGACAGGTCGTAGAGCCCGACGAGTTGCGCGCCAGGAATGTGCGCCTTCATGTACGCGGCCTGATCGCCGACGTGGAGCACTACGAGCTGGGGATCGCGAAGCTGCGTGGCCAGCCAGGCCGGCGACACGAGCAGCGAGTCGCGCGATTGCGCGGCGCCGGCCGCGGTGAAGGGGAGGGCAACGGCCAGAGCCACAAGCGTGCGCAAGGAACGAGACAGGGTTAGAGACATGGTGCGGTCCGCTCGCATGATAGAACAGTCGGGGACAGGACGATGACGAAGTGCGGCGCGCTGTCTGCTCGCCTGGTCTCAGTCGCGCTCGTGGCGGTGGCCACGACCGGTTCCGCTTTCGCGCAGGTGCGGGCGGAGCTCGTCGCGAGCGGACTCACCCAGCCCGTGGCACTGGTCCAGGACCCCTCCGACCGCACGGTCCAGGTGGTCGTTCAGCAGGACGGACGGGTCCGGGCCCTGAAGAGCGGCCTCCTTCAATCCGCCGACTACCTCGACCTGCGTAGCGTCGTCCGCAACTCGGGGGAGCAGGGGCTGCTCGGCCTGGCGTTCGCGCCCGACTACGGCACGAGCGGCCGCGTCTTCGTGAATTTCGTGAACCTCGAGGGCCACACCGTGATCGCGCGGTTCAAACGCTCCGGGGCGGATCCGCTGCGCGCCGATCCACAGAGCCGTTTCGATTTGCGCTGGCCCGACGGCCAGCGCGTCATCTCGCAGCCGTTCTCCAACCACAACGGCGGCCAACTGGCTTTCGGGCCGGATGGGTACTTGTACGTGGGCATGGGCGACGGCGGATCGGGCAACGACCCGATGCACCTCGCGCAGAACCCGCAGTCGCTACTTGGCAAGATGCTGCGGCTCGACGTGTCGGTGCCCGACGACGACCCGGAGGGGTACAACGTGCCGCCGACGAACCCGTTCGCCGGTCAGGCCGGGGTGCGAAGCGAGATCTGGAGCTTCGGACTGCGCAATCCGTGGCGCTGGAGCTTCGACGATCCTGCGCGCGGCGGCACGGGCGCGATGCTCATCGCCGACGTCGGCCAGAACGCGTTCGAGGAGATCAATCACGAGCCCGCCGGTCGAGGGGGGCGCAACTACGGATGGCGCAATCGCGAGGGCGCCCATCCCAACGTCACCAGCCTGCCGCCGTTCTCGCAGCCCCTTGTCGATCCGATCTTCGAGTACGGCCACAGCGCCGGCCGCTCGATCACGGGCGGCTACGTCTACCGCGGCGCGGAATTCCCGGACATGCGCGGTGGCTACTTCTTCGGCGACTTCTGCAGCGGGCGGATCGGGTCGGTGGTGGC
>Ga0105107_10003855_pt1 | contig 10020 bp, 11 predicted proteins | sample PPLLaktember2015_6_FD_79335 | JGI IMG/M metagenome (GOLD analysis project Ga0105107, IMG submission 79335) | Freshwater sediment microbial communities from Prairie Pothole Lake near Jamestown, North Dakota, USA - PPLs Lake P8 Core (1) Depth... | ecosystem: Environmental > Aquatic > Freshwater >...
ATTCGCAGTGACATGGGGCACATTCCTGGCGGTGCCTTTTGTGTAGATTGCAGTGCGCACCTTTCCAACCAGCGCATCGACACAGCCGACTGAAGGATGCACCATTCATGACACCCCGCGAGGCCTTTTACCAGGCGAAGATTGAACTTTTTGTCCGGAGAGCTTCAGAACTCATCCGCATGGGACGGTACCCGGTCGCGCGTGAGACCGTCGATACAATATTGACCATGGATCCTGCCAACGGCGACGGCGTGGCGCTGCGCTCCCAGATTGAGGCTCTGTTGACCCAGATCAACCAGCGGCACACCGGAAACGGCCAGCGCAACGGGCACGCGAGGAGAAAGGAGCTGGTGCTCTGTGTTGATCAGGATGAACGGGTGCTCAACGGCCTGGGCACGACGATGCGCCGGCACGGATACCAGTGGATCGGCGCGGCCGGCTATGACGAAGCCGTTGACGCGCTGTCGAAATTTGTGCCCGATGTCGTGGTTTCAGAGGTGAATTTCGAGTCCGGGCCCCGGGGGTTCGATCTCTTTCTCTGGGTGCGAAGCAACCCTGTGTGCAAAGAAATCCCTTTTCTCTTTCATGCCACACGCATTGATCGGGACATCCTGATCGCCGGCAAGCGGTTCGGCGTCGATGATTTCATTGTGAAACCGGCTGATGGCGAGGTGGTTGCTGCCGCAGTCGCGCAGACCCTTTTGCGCAGGAAACAGGTGTCTTAGCGCCAGTTTGTGCGCTGGAGTAAGCCGAAGAATTGAGGCGGACAATCCGCCGCGTCTGCCTCCGAAGGCCGGCCGAGGGCCGTCCTGCTGATATCCCCGTCTTTCCGGTGTTTTCGCTCTCCCTAGGCTTCCCCGGCGTCCCTCTCGAGGGCATCATCCGCGCCTTGCATTTCCTCATTGTTCTTCTTATGTTAGCCCGGTTAGTCTGTCCTTCCACCGCATGCCAGAAATCTAACTCGGTCGCTCCTACCACGGTGCTTGATGCCACGACCTCGTGCTGTCGTGCTTGTCAGCGGGGGGATGGACAGTTGTGTCACGGCGGCTATTGCCGCGCGCGACTTCGACTGTGCTTTCCTTCATTTGAACTATGGCCAGCGCACGGAAGCACGTGAACTCCGCGCGTTCCGGGAGATCACCGCTCACTACGGCATTACAATGACGTTGTCCGTTTCGATGGAACACCTGGCCGTGATCGGAGGGTCAAGTCTCACAGACCGTACGATGCAGGTTACGCCGGCAAACCTACGTCCGGTGGGGATTCCGACATCCTATGTGCCATTCCGCAATGCAAATATGCTCGCTGCGGCTGTGAGCTGGGCGGAGGTGATCAATGCGGAGGGAGTGTTCATCGGTGCTGTCGAGGAAGACACGCCGGGATATCCCGACTGCAGGCGCAGTTTCTACGAAGCGTTTGGCGAGGTTGTCCGCGAGGGGACCCGGCCCGAGACGCGCATCCGGATCATCACACCCCTTCTCGATCTGACGAAGACTGCGATCGTTCGCAGGGGGGTTGAGCTCAGTGCACCCTTCCATCTGACGTGGTCGTGTTATCAACGCGAAGATGTCGCCTGCGGTGTGTGTGACAGTTGCGCACTCCGCCTGCGCGGCTTCCAACGAGCCGGCATTCCCGATCCTATCCCGTATGCCAGCCAGCCTGATTACCGCACCTGAGTGGAGGTTGAATGGAACAGTTCGCATCCAGCATGTACAAACTGATAGTGGAGACGTCCAGCAATCTTCCACCGGATGTGCGCCGGGCGATCATTGCCGCACGGGAGCGCGAAACACCCGCGACCCAATCGATGCTCGCTCTCGAGACCATCGCCGTCAATGTTGATCTCGCATCCGACGGCCAGGTGCCGATCTGTCAGGACACCGGAATGCCGACATTCGAGATCATGGTCCCGCCCGGTGCAAACCAGCTACGCATGGAGGCGGACATACGTGAGGCGATCGCTGAGGCCACGAAACAGGGAAAGCTCCGTCCGAACGCCGTTGATTCGCTGACTGGAAAAAACAGCGGAAACAACCTGGGCGAAGGCGCTCCCGTCGTTCACTTCCACCAGTGGGAACGGGATGAAATCGAAGTCCGCCTGCTATTGAAAGGCGGCGGCTGTGAAAACAAGAACATCCAGTATTCCGTCCCTTGTGAATTGCCTCAGCTGGGAAGGGCAGACCGGAACCTTGACGGCGTCAGGAAGTGCATTCTCCACGCGGTGTGGCAGGCACAGGGCCACGGATGCAGTGTCGGTGCAATAGGCGTCGCGATCGGCGGAGACAGGACGTCGGGATATCAGTATGCGAAGGCCCAACTGTTCCGTTCGTTGGACGATATTAATCCCGAGCCTGAGCTGGCCAGACTGGAACAGTACATCCTCGAGCATGCCAACGAACTCGGGATCGGGACGATGGGGTTTGGCGGAAATGTGACATTGATCGGCTGCAAGATCGCCGCCCTGCACCGGCTGCCGGCCTGCTTCTTCGTGTCTGTCGCATACAATTGTTGGGCCTTCCGGCGACTGGGGGCTGTCATCGACAGCCGGACCGGCGCGCTCCTGCGCTGGCTCTACAAAGACGACACACCCGCGATCAGGATGGCGCGCGGGGCCGGTGTGCCGCTTTCTGGCCGCGAAATCCGGTTGACACTCCCCCTTGCCGAGGAACAGGTGAGAGCGCTGAAAGTCGGTGATGTTGTGCTTCTGAATGGCCCGATGCACACCGGACGCGACAACTTGCACCACTACCTGATGACACACGACTCGCCTGTCGAGTTGAGTGGTGGCGCGATATATCATTGCGGTCCGGTGGCTCTGAAGAAGGACGACAAGTGGTACCTGAATGCGGCCGGGCCGACCACGAGCGGCCGGGAAGAACCGTACCAGGCAGATATCCTTCGCAGGTTCCGTGTACGTGCCGTGATCGGGAAGGGGGGGATGGGGGGGAAGACACTCGCCGCATTGCAGGAGGTGGGGGCCGTGTATCTGAATGCCATCGGTGGTGCGGCGCAATACTACACGCAATGCATCATGGACGTCCAGGGGGTGGATTTCCTGGAGTTCGGCATTCCTGAGGCCATGTGGCACATCACAGTACGAGATTTTCCCGCGATCGTAACAATGGACGCGCACGGGAACAGCCTCCACGCGGAAGTCGAACAACGTTCGTCTCAAGTACTCGCCAAATTTGCGGAGCCGGCAAAACCATGAAACGCACAATTTCCTACAACACAGTTCCGGAGATCCGCTCCATCCAGGATCTTGTGGTTCGTTCCGCGCACGTCTATGCGCACAAACAGGCGCTCGAGGATCTAAAGGAAACACCGATGCGGCGGTTGACGTATGCGGAGATCCTGTCACAGGTTCTCCGCTTTGGCGGCGCGCTTCGCGCGCTTGGCCTGCCGGAGAGGTCTCACATTGCCATCATCGGCGAAAACCGCGTCCAATGGAGCCTCAGCTATCTTACCCTCATGTGTTTCAATTATGTTGTGGTGCCGATCGACGCGAAACTGGGTGTCAATGAGATCCTGAATATTCTGCACGAGTCGGAATCCGTGGCGATCATCTATTCTGAAGTGTTTCAGCCGATGCTCAGCGAACGGCGCGCGTCCCTGAAGAACCTGAAGTATTATATCAACATGGACCGACCGGCCGAGGCGGGGGGAATTCTGTCAATGATGGAGCTGATCGCGCAGAGCCCGGGGCACACTGCGGATAATCTCCCGCGCATCGCGCCGGAGGAACTCGCAGAGATCATATTCACTTCGGGCTCTCTCGGCAGAGCCAAAGGCGTGATGTTGAGTCAGGCCAATCTGGCGGCCAACCTCATGGGCATGGTGGCGATGGTCATGATCTACCCGCAGGACCGGTTCCTCTCGGTGCTTCCGATGCACCACACGTATGAGTGCACCTGCGGTATGCTGTGCCCTCTTTACGCAGGGGCCTCGGTGTTCTATGCAAAGTCGCTCAAGACGGTCGTGGACGATCTCCAGGCTTCGCACGCGACGATGTTGCTCGCGGTACCGTTGTTGTACGACAAGATGTTCAAGCGCATCTACAAGTCCATTCAGGAAAAACCCGTGACCGCCAAGGTTGTCGGCCCGTTGATCAAAGCCAGCAATTTCCTGGAATGGATCGGGTGGAAGAGTCTCAGGCGGCAGGTGTTCAAGGAAATTCATGATCGCTTCGGAGGGCATGTCCGTCTCTTCATTGCCGGCGGAGCCGCGGCGGATCCGATGGTGGCAAAAGGATTGCGGGAATTCGGCTTCGGCTTCCTGCAGGGTTACGGATTGACAGAGACCGCGCCCATCCTTGCGTTGAACCACCCGGTCAACTTCAAGGATGATGCGGCCGGTCTCCCGTTGCCCGGTGTGACTCTCAAGATTCATGCACCGAACAGCGAAGGGGTGGGCGAAGTGTGGGCGAAGGGGCCCAACGTCATGCTGGGCTACTACAAGAATGAACAGGCCACCCGTGATGCGTTTGAAGGTGAATGGTTCAAGACCGGCGACCTTGGTTTCCGGGACGAAGACGGATTCCTGCACATCAGCGGCCGGATGAAAAACGTCATCATCTCGCGGCGCGGTGAGAATGTGTACCCGGAGGAGATCGAGGATTTGCTCCACCGGAGCCCCTACGTCATGGAGTCGATGGTCTACGGCGAACCGGACGAGAAGCATGATGAGATCATCGCTGCGCAGATTGTTGCCGATGCGGAAGCGTTCATCGAGCTAGCCGAGACGAGGGGAATCCAGATCACCGATGCGCTCATGAAGGAAGTGCTTGGGGCGGAAGTGGCGAAGGTGAACAAGGAGCTCGCGGGGTATAAGCAGATTCGCAAATTTCATCTCCGCGAGAACGAGTTCGAAAAAACGACGACACAGAAGGTCAAGAGGTTCCTCGTCAAAAAGGCCTAGTGTGTGGTGGTTGGGGGATGGGCAGTTGTACAAATGTGCACGCGCAGTCGGGGCCCCCGTTCTTTCAACGCCGTCTGGAGACCTGTTTTCGGCACTTTCAGGCCGCCCCGCCGTGGCGTGATTTTTGCATCCTTTTTAGCCAGGGGGAGGCGGCAGGGAACGCGCTCTGAACAAAGGGCGGAGACAAGCGCATGACGAGCAATGGTATTGTGAGCGGAGCGGGTCAGACCGTGGCGGCCGTACCGATGGAGAGGGTGACGGAGCACGCCCCCGCCAAAACGGTCAAGGCGCCGATGACGGAAGAGCGCGGTACTTCTCCGCGCGTGAACGAGCCCGCACGACAACTACCCGCGCAGGTGTACAACAGCCACGGGGAAGTTGTCCCCAGCCCCTCCTCGCCTCAGGCGGACCTCACAGCGTGAGGTTCGGAAGTGCCTTAGCGGTTATGTGTACCAGCGATGGCCACAGGGCCATCGCTGGCGTTATTGACAATCCCCCCAAGATTCTCTATCTTTAAGTACAGTTGTTTGACACCTGTCTGCGCACGTAATCTCACCCTCTGGTTTCCGGAGACCTCGTTTGATGCTCACCGAATTCGGTCGTGTGTTCATTTTCATCCTCATTGGTGTCGTGTTTGTTGCCATTGGGATGGCGGTTGCATGGTTTCTCCGCCCTAATCGGCCGTATCCCAGCAAGCGTACGACGTACGAGTGTGGCGAAAGCCCGGTCGGCGACTCCCGCATGAGGTTCAACATCCGTTTCTACGTTATCGCTTTGATTTTCATCGTATTCGACGTAGAAGTGGTCTTCCTCTTTCCCTGGGCGCTCGTCTACGATTCCCTCGGATGGTTCGCATTCTTCGAGATGGTTGTGTTCCTCGCGATTCTGCTTGCGGGGTACGCATACGTGTGGCGGAAAGGCGATCTGGAATGGGACAAACCTGCACCACGCATTCCGCGGTATGAACGCGGGGTAGGTGTGCGTGAGGCACCGCTCACTGATGAAGAATTAGCCGTCTGACAGGAACGCCATGGGACTGCTTGACCAGCGCTTCGAAAACAGCAACATCCTTATCACCTCCGCTGACAGCCTGCTCAACTGGGCGCGTCTGTCATCCATTTGGCCCATCCAATTCGGCCTTGCTTGTTGCGCCATCGAAATGATGGCGACGGGTGCATCGCATTACGACCTGGACAGGTTCGGAACGTTTTTCCGCTCTTCCCCGCGGCAAGCCGATGCAATGATCGTCGCAGGCACCGTGACACTCAAGATGGCCTCACGCATCAAGGTGCTGTACGATCAGATGCCGGAGCCGCGGTATGTGATCTCCATGGGGAGCTGTTCCAATTGCGGCGGCCCGTATTGGGAACACGGCTATCACGTCCTCAAGGGGGTCGACCGGGTAATTCCGGTGGATGTGTACGTTCCGGGGTGTCCCCCCCGACCCGAAGCCCTCCTCGAAGGCTTGCTCAAGCTCAAGGAGAAAATCCGGAGCGAGAGTCTGGCAAAGAAGAAATCGGCCTGATCGAGTACCACCTGACTATCAACAAAGAAGACCCATGATTGCTCAAGAGATTCACGAGACCCTCAAGGGCACATTCGGCGACGCCATCTTCGAGGCAAAGGTGGATGGTGTGCTGGATCCCTGGATACGGGTTGCGCCCGACAGAGTGCGGGATATCTCCCTGTTTCTCCGTGATGACGGGCGGATGCTATTTGACTCGCTCATGTTGCTGACGGGAATGGACTACACGAAGGGCCGCCTCGGTGTTGTGTACCATCTTTACTCGATGAAGTGGAATCACAGGATTGTCCTGAAAACGGAAGTGACGGTGGACCAGCCGCATGTTCAGTCCACCGAAGCCATCTGGAAAACCGCCAACTGGCAGGAGCGTGAGGCATTTGACATGATTGGAGTGGTGTTCGATGGCCATCCCGACCTCCGGCGCATTCTGATGCCCGATGACTGGGAAGGGTACCCGCTCCGCAAGGACTTCCAGGTACCTGAGTTCTACAACGGCATGAAAGTACCGTACTAATGGACGTCACTCTACAGAAGGAAGGTGCGGTTGCAGATGTTGATGCCGGCCGCAGACCCGCGACCGTTCCCGGACTCGGGCGAGCACTCCGGGCGGAGGAGATGGTCATCAACATGGGACCGCAGCATCCCTCCACCCATGGTGTGTTGCGGCTGGAGCTGATCGTGGACGGCGAGATCGTTGTGGATGCCATTCCGCACATCGGTTACCTGCACCGGTGCTTTGAAAAGCACGCCGAGAGCATGAACAACTACCAGCAGGTTATCCCGTACGTCGATCGCCTCGATTATGTCGCTGCGATGAGCAACGAGTTCGGCTATGTCGTTGCCATGGAGAAGCTGCTGAAGATCCAGGTCCCGGAGCGGGTCGAATACATCCGCGTGATCATGGCGGAGTTTTCCCGGATCGTCAGCCACCTGATCGCCCTCGGGACCTACGGGATTGACATGGGGGCTTACACGCCGTTTCTCTACTGCATGCGCGATCGGGAACACGTGCTTGATATCTTCGAAGAAACCTGCGGCGCCCGCCTGCTCTACAACTATATGTGGGTCGGCGGGCTTTCCCACGACGTGAAGCCGAATTTTCAGGACAAGACACGGGATTTCTGCAAGTACTTCCGTCCCAAAATCGCCGAGCTCAACGAACTGCTTTCGTACAACAAGATCTTCAAAGAACGCACGGCCGGCGTCGGCGTTCTGCCTCCCGAGGTTGCCATCAATTACGGCGCCAGCGGACCGGTGCTCCGCGGATCCGGTGTGAAATGGGACCTCCGGAAGAATGATCCGTATTCCATCTACAACCGGTTTGCCTTTGACATCCCGGTGGGGATGGGAATCAAGGGGAGGGTGGGCGATTCGTGGGACCGGTACATGGTCCGTGTGCATGAAATGGAACAGAGCGTCAACATTATCGAACAGGCGGTCGAGCAACTCCCGGCCGGAGACGTGCAGTCGGCAATTCCCAAGCGGATTCGCCCGGAGCCCGGAGAAGTCTACGTGCGCACGGAGACACCCAAAGGGGAGCTTGGCTTCTACATTGTGTCGGATGGCACGGCATCACCGTACCGTGTCAAGGTTCGGCCACCCTGCTTCGTCAACCTCTCCACGGTCCCCGCGATCTGTCGTGGATCGATGATCGCTGACGTAGTGGCAATCCTTGGCAGTATTGACATTGTGCTTGGAGAAGTAGACCGGTAGCGGCGCGGCAGGCCCGAAACACCAGACCCTAGACCCCGGATCCTCATGAAAGACTTCCTTCTTGGCATTCTGCAGAACGAGATCCTCGTGTATACCCTGATGGCGGTTGTTCCGCTCGCCTGGGTAATCCCGTTCGCCCTCTTTGCCGTTTGGTGGGAGCGGAAGATCTCCGCCCATATGCAGGATCGCCTGGGTCCGATGCAGGCGGGCTGGCACGGTACGATACAGACGATCGCTGACATCCTCAAGCTCATGTTGAAAGAGGATATCGTACCGACCGCGGCGGACAGCAAGCTGTTCAAGCTTGCGCCCTACGTCGTTTTTGGCGGGGCCTACGCGGCCTATGCGGTTGTGCCGTTCAGTGCGGCCTATGTGGGTAGTGAAATCAATGTCGGCCTGTTCTATTTCATCTCGATTTCCTCGATCGCCGTCGTGGGTTTGCTGATGGCCGGTTGGGCTTCGAACAACAAATGGTCGCTCTACGGCGCCTTGCGTTCTGCTGCGCAGATCGTGAGTTACGAGATTCCGGTGGCGCTGGCGATCCTGACAGTGGTCATGGTCACAGGCACTCTGAACCTGCAGGAGATCAACGACGCGCAGGGCGGCATGTTCTGGAACTGGTTCATATTCCAGAAATTCCCTTTTCTGTTCTTTGCCCTCGTCATCTATTTCACTGCGTCTCTTGCAGAAGTGAACCGCACGCCGTTTGACATCCCGGAAGCAGAGTCGGAACTTGTGGGCGGATATCATACGGAATACGCCGGTATGCGGTTCGCGCTGCTGTTTCTATCCGAATACGCCAATATGTTTGCCGTGAGTGCCATCGCCACAACGATGTTCCTGGGCGGGTGGAACAGTCCGTTCGGAGACTTCATGTCAGGGCCCTGGTGGGGTGTATTCTGGTTCCTGTTGAAAGGGATGACGTTCATCTTTATTCAGATGTGGTTGCGGTGGACGCTTCCGCGTGTGCGCGTCGACCAGTTGATGTACGTTGGATGGAAGGTCCTGATACCGTTTTCCTTTGTGCTTATCCTGGGCGTTGGTGTCTGGATGCTCGCCATACAGTGACGCGGTGCCGGCACCGGCGCACGATTGAATCGCATCAAACGGACTCTGAGGAATGAGCAGCTATTTTCGCAATGTCTATGACGGTCTGGTGACCGCTCTGATCGGAATGAAGGTGACGTGGAAGCATCTGTTCACGCCCGCCGTGACCATCCAATATCCCCATGTCAAACCCAAGCTACCGGAGCGTGCCCGCAACCGGCTGTATGTCAACATCGACGATTGCATCGGTTGCGACCAGTGCGCAATGGCATGTCCGGTGGACTGCATCACCATTGAAACCATCAAGTCGACACCCGACGTCGACCTCGGTCTGACGTCGGTGGGAACGAAGAAGCGACTGTACGTTCCACGATTCGATATCGATATCGCCAAGTGCTGCTACTGCGGCCTATGCGTGCCTCCATGTCCGACGGAATGCATCAAGATGACGGATGTGTACGAGTTCTCAGAATTTGACCGGGAGAGGCTGGTCTACTCATTTGCAGTCATGACCCCGGCCGAGGCCGACCAGGCCAAGGTCAAGCTCGCGGCCTACGATAAGGAGCAGGCGGCCAAGAAAGCCGCAGCGGCCGCCGCAAAAGCTGCCGCTGCGCCTGTGCCGGCACCCGTACCTGCACCGGCGCCTACGCCTGCAGCTGCACCCGCACCTGTGCCGGCACCCGTACCTGCACCGGCGCCTACGCCTGCAGCTCCACCCGCACCTGCGCCGGCACCTTCACCGGCCCCTACGCCTGCAGCTGCGCCCGCACCTGCGCCGAAGGCAGTTCCTCCCCAGCAGCCAGAGAAGAAAGAGTAGG
>Ga0105107_10003856_pt1 | contig 10020 bp, 9 predicted proteins | sample PPLLaktember2015_6_FD_79335 | JGI IMG/M metagenome (GOLD analysis project Ga0105107, IMG submission 79335) | Freshwater sediment microbial communities from Prairie Pothole Lake near Jamestown, North Dakota, USA - PPLs Lake P8 Core (1) Depth... | ecosystem: Environmental > Aquatic > Freshwater >...
AAGGGAGTTTACCAAGTCCATTCGTCACATTTGGAAGAGCAACAGCCTTCCAGCGGTGTGCGGAAGGGTCTGCCCCCAGGAGAGTCAGTGCGAAGGGGCCTGCATCCTTGCGAAGAAGGGCGATGCGGTGGCCATCGGAAATCTGGAGCGCTATGTGGCTGATCGCGAGCGCATGACCGGCAAAGGCGATCTCCCGCCCAAAGCGGCCCCCACAGGCAAGAAGGTTGCGGTGGTGGGTTCAGGGCCCTCGGGTCTTACGGTTGCCGGCGACCTGATACAGAAGGGCCATGAGGTGACGATCTTTGAAGCGTTCCACAAGCCAGGAGGGGTGCTCGTCTACGGCATTCCCGAATTCAGGCTTCCTAAGGAAATCGTTTTCTCAGAAGTGAACTTCCTGGAACGGCTAGGGGGAAAGCTGGAATGCAATGCCGTCATAGGAAAATCCGTCACCTTGGATGAGCTCTTTGATGAGGGCTATGACGCTATCTACGTGGGTGTCGGCGCCGGTCTTCCTCGCTTCATGAATATTCCGGGTGAAAACCTGATCGGTATTTACTCCGCCAATGAGTATCTGACCCGATCCAATCTCATGCGTGCCTACCGGTTCCCGGAGTATGACACACCGATAGTCCTTGGCAAAGACGTCGTGGTCTTTGGCGCAGGAAACGTGGCTATGGATTCCGCCAGAACCGCTATGCGTCTAGGCGCTGACCGGGTTCGGATCGTTTATCGCCGGTCGCGAGACGAGATGCCGGCACGTAGCGCTGAGATCCACCACGCTGAGGAAGAGGGGATTGAGCTTCACCTTCTCACCGCTCCCACCCGGTTCCTCGCAGACGGCAAGGGTCGTGTGGCAGGCGTCGAATGCATCCAGATGAAGCTGGGAGATCCCGACGCGTCCGGCCGTCGCAGCCCGGTGCCCATCCCGGACTCCAAGTTCCGTCTGGAGTGTGACCTCGCGGTTATTGCGGTCGGCGCCGGCGCCAATCCCCTGTTGACGACCGTCACTCCCGGTCTGAAGCTCAACAAGTGGGGCTATATCATCGCAGATCCTGAAACAGGCAAGACCACCAAGAAAGGCGTGTGGGCGGGGGGAGACATTGTGACCGGGTCCGCCACGGTCATTCTCGCCATGGGTGCGGGCAGGAAGGCTTCCGAGTCCATGCACCAGTACCTTACCCTGGGGTGGTAGACTCGTGGCTCCCGCGTGACATCACTTCACGGCTGAAAATAGACCCTGTTTCGCTTTCTTGGGGAACAGGGTCTATTCTTTTTTTATCTGATCTCATCAATGCTCATTCCCTTGTTCACGAACCGGCCAAAGAAATCGAGGGGCGACGCTGCGCCTGCAAAGCGCAATCGTCAGAGCTCGACTTGAATTAGATTTCATTCATTTCGGCTTGCCAGGTGCACTGAGTGCAATTCCTGACCGATTGGTAGGCCGGGCACTTATCAGCGTACACAGCGAGAGCTCGCTCGGCCTTGTCCCTGCTGCCCACGGGAATCTTGAGTTTGTAAGCGAGGCGGATCTTGGTGATCTTGAGAACCCCATCCACCTCTTCAATATCCCCTTCCACAAAGGAGACAAGATTGTCTGCGGCCTTGATTTCCCGCGCTTCCAGCGCGGCGGCGAAGGTTCCGGTGAGTCACCCGCCAATGCCGGCAATCATGTGATCCAGGGTCGCTGGATATTCAGGACCTGTGATCTCGCGGCCGTATTTCTGCTTGTAGAAGTTCTTGATGCCGCCGTGCATGCCGAAATGAACAGGCTCTGTGAAGTTCTCGATGTAGGCTGTGCGGTGCGGGCCTTCGTGCTTTAGGATACGAATGTGGCTGGTGTGGGCTACAGTCATTTGCGGCCTCCTCAAAGAAATGATCAGGAACCGGTTCTTCTTAGTTCACCTCAAAGGTGACATGTACCTCGACCTGAACCGGGATCTCACCTACGACGATCGGTGTTCTCGCGGCTGCAGAGGATGCCTCACGCATCACAATGGTGGGATGCTCTCTGGAATCATAAGCGATCTTCAAAATCCTCTTGATGGTCATCCCGGACGCTTTGGCGAGCGCCTCAGCGTCCCTCATGGCACGCTTCAAAGCCTCAAGGCCGGCTTCCTTTCGAAGCTCATCTTCCTTGTCGTTGCTGAAACTCAGGTTCCCGATACGGCTGACTCCCCCCTCAGCCGCTTCGTCAATGAAAGCGCCTGTTTTGTCCAGGTCCTTCGACTCGAGGACAACGGTGTTTCGCACTCTGTATCCGATGACGCGCTCCGTCTTTTCGTAGACAGGAGAGAGCGCAAAACCGGCGGTTTTCAATTTGGTGTCCTTGTCGGAAACCTTTTTGAGAGCCGCCAGGACCCTCTCCGTTCGTTCAGCATTGTCTCTGACTGCTGTCTGGGCTTTTGGGGAGTCGTTTTCTACAGCAAAAGAGATCGTCACCATAGTGGGCAACGCCATCACGGCAGCCCTACCGGTGATCTCTATGGTAGAAGGCTTCTCCTCTGCGAAGGATGGGAGGGTAACGCCTAGAAGCAAGAAGAGAGACAGAAAAGCGGCAGTGAAAATAAGTTTCATGTCAGGACTCCCTATGGGCTTCGGACGGTTTTCAGGTGAACGGGATGAGGTGGACGTCTCTGTTTTTTAAACCGATTATCTTTAGGTGTCAATCAAGAAAAACCTCAGAGGAGTTGCACCTTCTAAGGGGAAAGCAGAATCTCACGAGCTTTTGGACCGCAGTTCAGGACGAGATCAACGGCGGATAGATGGGCGATGAAGTTTCCCCACAACTGAGGATAAATAGGAATGGGAGGGTTGACATAGGTGATCTCTATTCCTTCATCCTGGAAGGATTTCTCATCAAGGAATTTCTTTGCAGGCCCTTGAGCAAGGAATTGAGAGGCGCCAAGTTTTATGCAAAGATCCACCAGTCGGCGGTTTCCCGTGGAAGGGACGTTCAGCTCAGAGAGCAGCACCAATTTTGTTTTGATCGCCAGGGATCCCATCAGGTAACGGATCACCGCCAGATTCAGCTCACTAAGCATTTCATTCTTCTCTGAGAAGATTTCCTCAAGAAACTCCAAATGCTCCGGCAGGTAGGGAGCTTTTCTGTAAGCCGTTTTGAGGCTCTCCATGTGCTTTTTCGCCCATCGGCCTTCATGGCAAATCCTGACCTCGTTGATTTTCTGAAGACCCAGCCCTTTTTTCCAAACCGGCACAGTAATCCACAAGGCTCCCTGATGGCTCTTGAACCGATTCCTGGAGATCCAGGTGGTTCCCTGCGGAAATTGGACATCGTCCAGAACGACCAACAGATCGGACATCCACGCTTTGTAAAAGAACCCTGGGAAGGGTGCGAAGTAGGGCTGATTGGCGGAAAGGATCATACGGAGGTCACCAAGCCTATCAGGGCGTTGGAGGTATACTCTGCCACATCGGCAAGGCCGTCAAGAGGCATGAAAGAGCGCGCGTTGGACGAGAAGAGACAGGTGGCTGACGCGGGGAAATCCTCATCGGGGAGATAGAAGATGAGCAGGAGAGCGATCTTCGGCAAAGGGTAAAGCAGAAGTGAAAAGTCCCCGCCTGTGCCAGCTGGGTTGATTGCGCCTTAAAAGGCTCTTTTCCCCCCTGGTTGTAAGCGCGGGTCAGGTTTTCACGGATGATCTTTTCATAGTTTGTCGTCATGGAACCTGTCGATGACCTGGCTGAGGACTTCAATGCGAAAGGGTGCAAAAAGAAAGAGGACGGCCAAAGGAACAAAGAGGATTATGCACCAACTGCCGGCAACACTTCGGACATTTGGACCAATTCAATCTCCGCGTCCTTCATCTCTTTCAGAAAGCGGCGGATAGCACGGCTCGTTTCGATGAAAGGATGTCCAATGCCGACGGCATGGCCGTGCCTGATGGCGATCTCCTTAAGCTGGTGAAGCTGCCGAACAATGGCGCTCTCTTCCACTCGGTTGTCAAGGAAGACGTCCCTTGAAGTCGCAGGCAGATGGAGGGTCTTCGCTGTCTTGTAGCCCTTGGAGTCGCCGGCCGTAAGGCTGTCCACAAAAAAAAGCCCTCTTTCTTTGATCACCTGGAGGGTTTCCAGCATTTCCCTGGCCGACGCGGTGAAACGCGAACCCATATGGTTGTTCACCCCTGTGGCAAAGGGGACGGAGGAGATGTTTTCTTCCACAATATGTAGGATTTTTGCTGGTTCATCTCCGACGTAGAGTGCACCAGGACCAGGACTGAGGTCCCGATCGCGCGGCTCCATAGGCTGGTGAAGCATGATTTCATGACCTTCGCGGTGGACCAGAGAGGCCGACTCTTCGGACTTTGGGAGCCGAGGCAAAATGGCAAAAGTCATGGGAACGTTCAGCTCCAGGAAAGGTTTCACATGGGAAAGGCTTGCACCTATATCATCAATAATTAGGACTAGGCAAGGTTTTATGCGTAATTCTCTGTCAACATGATCGAAAGCAAAACCTTTTGAAAGAGAATTAAGCCCGAGGAGGTTCCCTAAAATAAAAGAGGAGCTACTTAGAAGGAATGTTCTCCTATCCATTTCCTTTCACTGACTTGAGTCATAGATTTGAATCCTAAGTAAAATTGAGTTGAACTCTGCCTACAACCAATTGAGGTGCATGTCAAGCAAAAATACAACATATGGTGCTTTTTTCTCGATTCAGAGGCAGGAATTGGAAAAAGAGCGTTTGAAACCAAAAAATCCAGGGTGATTTATTCGGAAGGATTTCATAGTATGAGCCACATGATGCAGGGTGAGCGGCAAGGGGAAAGTTCTATGGATGAAAGCGGAAAGATGCCCTTTACAGCGCATCTGGCCGAATTGCGAAAGCGATTGATCATTTGCTTTGTCGGCATAGGTGTGGGATTCGCGATTGCTTACTCCTTTAAGGAAAGCCTCTTCGTTCTTCTCATGCAGCCCCTGAAGACTGCGATGGCTCCCGGCCAGAAGCTTATCTTCACGGGCCTTCCTGAAGCGTTTTTTGTGTACATTGAAGTCTCTTTTTTCGGAGGAATCCTTTTTGCAGCGCCCTTGATCCTCTTCCAGATGTGGCTTTTCATTGCCCCGGGGCTGTACAAAAACGAAAGGCGGTTCCTTGTTCCGATTCTGGTCCTTTCCTGTTTCTTTTTCGCAGGAGGAGTTCTGTTCGGTTACTCCGTAGTCTTTCCCTATGCGTTCAAGTACCTCCTGGGTTTTGAATCAGATCTTGTTCAGGCCCTCCCCTCCATGAGAGAGTACCTCACTCTGGCTACCACGCTTCTCATTGCTTTCGGCTTTATCTTCCAGCTTCCCTTGGTGATGACCATGCTTGCCCGCTTCGGGATCGTCACCCCGCGCTTTCTCCGCAAGAATCGAAAATATGCCGTGCTTCTGAGCTTCGTGGTCGCAGCCATCATTACGCCCACACCGGATGTGGTAAACCAGCTCCTGATGGCAGGCCCTCTCGTCATTCTTTATGAGGTCAGCATCATAGGCGCGAAAATCTTTGGGAAAAAACAGCTCAAGCAAGAGGATGAAAATGCCGAGGAACCCGATACAGGGAAAGCGCAGGAGAATTGATCATGGGAGTTGAGTCTGCGAATCTCCTGAGCACAATGCGATCTCAAGCCGAGAGACTTTTTCGCACTTCTTTGAGGAGGGTCGACCCCTACGAAGCGGTGAGGCGCTTTGTCCGGCTTGACGGGAAAAGGCTTCTTCTCCATCAGGAAGGCGAGCCGGAGGATGTGCTGGACCTCCAGGCGTTTGATCGCGTCTTCGTGGTCGGCGGCGGCAAAGCCACGGCACCCATGGCCCGAGCTATGGAAGACATTCTCGGCGAAAGAATCAAGAAAGGTGTCATCAATGTGAAGTATGGCTTCGCAGAGAAATTGCTTCGCACGGAGATCATCGAGGCAGGCCATCCCCTTCCTGATCAGAAAGGGGTTGAGGGGGCGGGAAAAATCTTAAATCTGTTGCAGTCTGCCGGAGAAAGGGATCTGGTGTTTTCTCTCATCTCCGGCGGTGGTTCTGCCCTGCTTCCCTTGACAGCAGGAACTACCACCCTGGCCGAGAAACAGGCTTTGACCCAAAAGCTTCTTGAATGCGGAGCCAGCATCGAGGAAATCAACACCATACGAAAGCACATCTCCCTTTCCAAGGGAGGCCAGCTGGCAAGAGCGGCCTTCCCCGCAACCACCGTGAACCTGATGCTTTCCGATGTGGTAGGCGACAAGATGGATGTGATCGCATCAGGGCCCTTTGTTCCAGATCTAAGCACTTTCAAAGAAGCGGCGGCGATCATTGAGAAATACGGCCTGACGGACATCCCTGAATCCATCAGGGTCCATCTCCAGAAAGGCGTGGAGGGCAAGATACCAGAAACACCCAAGGCCGGGGACCTCGTTTTCAGCCGCGTGCACAACCGCATCGTTGGGAGCAACCTCCTTGCTCTTCAAGCAGCGAAAGAGGAGGCTGAAGCGATGGGCTACAGGACCCTGATCCTCTCCTCGATGATTGAAGGAGAAACCAAAGAGGTGGCGAAAGTTCACACGGCTATCGCCAGGGAGATCTTCGCCTCAGGCCAACCCATCCGAGCGCCTGCGTGCGTCATTTCAGGAGGAGAGACAACCGTCACCATCCGGGGCCATGGCCTCGGTGGAAGAAATCAGGAGTTCTGCCTGGCCGCAGCTCTGGATCTCATGGCACTGCCGCCGAGGGTAGTCGTCCTCAGCGGAGGAACCGACGGAAACGACGGGCCGACGCCGGCGGCCGGTGCGATCGTCGACACAGAAACCGTTGAGCGAGGGATTCAGGCAGGCATGAACGCAGCCGAATATCTCCGCAAGAATGATTCCTTCCGCTTTTTCGAGAAGACGGGAGAGCTTCTTGTCACCGGACCGACGAAAACCAATGTGATGGATGTGAGGCTTGTCCTCGTACGATAGCCTTCACTGACCGAGCCATCTCTGGACGAGGTAAGGCTTGGCCGCCTCAAAAACCATGCATTCCTCCTCAATGGTTTCCTCGGCCTGGCGTGCAGACATTCGGCTCGTCTTTTTGACAAAGGCAAAGGTCTTGCCGAAGTGGAGAGGGAGAAGTGACTCGATCAACACGTCTGAATCGCAGACCCTGTCTCTGTGGCTGACCGCTGAGTCAAAAAGGATCCTGGCCCAGAGATCCGTGGGAAAATCAAAAACAGGCTTTTCCATTTCAAAGATCTCCAGAAGTTTGCTGAAAACCTCGGGGCTGAGCACTTGCTCCCAGATCTCGCCGTAGGAGGGCAGGCCTTCACGAAACCTGGAGAAGAGCCTTTCGCTGTCTAGCGTTACTTTGGGCGGCGCCTCCGGTTCCCCGAGCTGAAAGCCGAACACGGGCGTGGGCCTGGAGTGTTTTACCCGGAGCCATGAGTCATTCAGTTGTGGGACAAGGGAAAAAAGCGTTCCCACCACCTGGCGGAACACGGGACCGGCAGAATCTCGGGGCCGATGGATTTTGGGTTTCCCCACGAAAGCCTGACACAGAAGCGCGCCTCGGTTCAGAGCGAGGATCGTCATCCAGACCCCGATACCGAAGCCGGCCACTCCATCATCCCAGAGCGGACTTTGCATATAGGTGCGAGCGAGTTCGCCGCTCACTCCGAAGTCCCCACCAATGGGTTGACGGACTCTTCTTCCAAAAAGAGCGCGGACCAGAGGGTAGGCGATCCCATGGTTGATCAGTCCGTCATACTTGTGCTGGACGTAGAGCGGAGTGACAAAAGCAAAACCCTTCTCCAAAGGCTCTCCGAGATTCTTGATCCATTCCGGCGTGAGAGTCTGGACGTCCGCATCGACAACGACGATCCCTTTCGCTTGAAGCTCTACGGCCTTGCGAAACAGGTTTCTCAGGTTGTTCCCCTTGCCCCGAACCCCCGGAGCGGTGGAGATATAAATCTTCGGCACTGGGCTGGGGGTCCTTAGAAAGGCCTCTTTGGTGTGGTCCGGAGAATTGTTGTCACAGTTGATGACGACGGCTCGCACGCCGGGAAAATAGCGGGTCAATCCTTCGCCGGCCTGAAGAGCGGCATAGGCAATGGTGTCCGCCTCATTATAAGAGGGAATGCTGACCACCAGGTCAGCCTGCTCTATTCCTGAAGGATTGATTTCCTCTTCAAACATGCTTCTCAGGGTTTGCCTTGCTGGGTCCAAAGTTCCAGCACCTCCTCCTTCCCGCCGAAGTCCGTTTTTTTGCCGACCGGTCTCGAAGGAAAGCAAAAAAAGACGGAGAAGAGGCCACCATTAAAATAGTTTTTTCTGCTGTGGATCCGTGTCATCCATCGGAATCCCGAAGTGACTGTAAGCGAGTTTCGTCGCTACCCGTCCGCGGGGGGTCCTCTTGATGTACCCCATCTGGATCAGGAAAGGCTCGTACACGTCTTCCAGCGTGTCTTTCTCTTCGCTCACCGCAGCGGACAGGGTATCCAGACCGATCGGTCCTCCGTTGAATTTCTGGATAATGGTGAGCATGATGTGGCGGTCCATTTTGTCCAGGCCCCGGTCGTCCACGCCGAGCATGTCCAGCGCCCCTTTAGCCACTTCCTGCGTAATCACCCCTTGAGCCTCTACTTGCGCGTAATCCCGAACTCTTCGGAGAAGGCGGTTGGCCACTCTTGGTGTTCCTCTCGATCTTCCCGAGAGCTCGAAAGCGCCGTCTTCGCTGATGGGGATGTCCAGCAGTTTTGCCGATCGCTGCACGATCTTTCTGAGATCTTCAGGGCTGTAGAACTCGACCCTGAGCACGACACCGAAGCGCTCCCTCAAGGGAGGAGTTAGAAGGCCGACTCGGGTGGTTGCTCCCACCAGAGTGAAAGGGGGCAGAGGGATTTTCATGGTTCTTGCAGAAGGACCCTGGCCGATGATGATGTCAAGCTGGAAATCCTCCATGGCCGGATAAAGGATCTCTTCGACCACATGGTTCAGGCGGTGGACTTCGTCAATGAATAGAACGTCTCTCGGCTGAAGGCTCGTGAGGATGGCGGCAAGGTCCCCGGGTCTTTCGATCACGGGACCGGAGGTGCTGTTGATGTTCACCTTGAGTTCATTGGCAATGATATGAGCCAGCGAGGTTTTCCCGAGGCCCGGGCTTCCGTGGAAGAGCACGTGGTCCAGGGCCTCTGAGCGAGCTTTCGCCGCCTCAATGAAGACCCGGAGATTTCGTTTGAGTTCGTCCTGCCCCACATAATCATCCAGAGACTTCGGCCTCAGACTGACTTCCGATGGAAGTTCGTCGAGGTCCGGTTCTGGATCGATAATCGTGTTTCTCATGTCAAGCCTAGGCGAGGACTCTCAAGGCCTCTTTGATCAAGGACTGGAGATTGAGGGTTTGCACACGGGACCGAGCCCTTTCCACAGCGTCCCTTGCGGATTTGGCCGAATACCCGAGGTTCATCAAAGCCGAGGCCGCATCATCAAGCATTCCCTTCTCTTCCGGAGCAACCGCCTCAGACGGCAAGGGCTCAAGGGTCCCCTTCAGCTTCATCGCTCTTTCCCGAAGTTCAAGGGCGATTCTCTCGGAAGTCTTTTTCCCGATACCCGGAATCGACTGCATCCGGGCCGTGTCTCCCCGGGCCATGGCCTCCAGGAGTTGTTCAGGCCCAATTCCGGAGAGGATGTTGGTCGCGAGCTTCGGTCCGATGCCGGATACGGAGATCAGCATAGTGAAGATCTCTTTTTCCAGGGGGGTGTAAAACCCGAACAGCATCAGGGCGTCTTCTCTCACGTGGGTGTAAATATGAAGACTCACCCTGCCGTCCTTCTCGGGCAAAGCATAAAAAGTCGAGAGAGGGACGGTCACTTCATAGCCGACGCCCCCATTGTCAATAATTACCGATTGAGGGGCTTTAGTGAGCAAGGTGCCGCTCAGGTGTGCGATCATGAAGAAGTGCCTAAAATGCCTAAAGTGAGCTAAAGTGTCTAATGCAGGCCTTTGGCCGCAACCAAAAAGCCACTGAGCCCGGGCTCAAAAGATCTGTGCATCGTGCGCAGATGTTTC
>Ga0105107_10003857_pt1 | contig 10017 bp, 5 predicted proteins | sample PPLLaktember2015_6_FD_79335 | JGI IMG/M metagenome (GOLD analysis project Ga0105107, IMG submission 79335) | Freshwater sediment microbial communities from Prairie Pothole Lake near Jamestown, North Dakota, USA - PPLs Lake P8 Core (1) Depth... | ecosystem: Environmental > Aquatic > Freshwater >...
GTCTTCTTCGTCCGTGGCGTCGGGCGCGACGGCACCTGGCAGGACGTCTTCGCATACATGGGCCAGGATCCGGCGAATCCCCGGTTGGTCATGGCGCGGTCGGGCACCGTCCGGCTCTATCCGGGCGAGCGGCGGGCCGTCCTGGAGCTCGAGAGCGGTTCCGTCCATTCCTGGCCCGTTGCCGAGCCGGCGAAGGATACGCTGACCTCCTTCGAGCGCTTGGAGGAGGAGATCGACGTCGAGGCACTGTTCCCGGCAATCTCCAGCGAAAAGCGGGTCCGGGAGAAAGACATCGGCGAGCTCGTTCGCGACCTCGGCCGACTGGAAGCCGGCGGGGCCGGCCGTCTCGAGCCCCGGCAGGTCCGGGCCCACCGCGTCGAGATCCACAAGAAGTTCGCCCTGGCGGCGGCCTGCCTCGTTTTCGCATTCCTCGGCCTGCCGTTGGGCATCATGACCGGGCGGGCCGGCCGCACGGGCGGCTTTTCGCTCGGCCTGGTCCTCATCCTGCTCTATTACGCCCTGCTCACCGCGGGCGAAAAGGCGGCCATGGACGGCAGCCTCCCGGCCTCCCTCGCCATGTGGGGCCCGGACATCCTCCTGGCCGTCGCCGGGACCCTGCTTTTCGTTGGGGCAGGCCGGGGATGGCCCGTCCTGCGCCGCCGCTCGATCCGGCGGCGATCCGCCTCTCCCGACGCCGGGAACGCCCCGCGAAAGGCCAGGCCCGCCGCGCGCCCCCGCCCGTTCGCGGTCCGCTTCCCCGGACTTCTCGACCGGTACGTTTCGAGGAAGTTCCTGGCGCTCCTCGGTCTCATCCTTGCGGCCCTCGCCGCGGCGGCCTTTCTTCTCACTTTCTTCGAGCGCCTGGGCGACGCCCTCGAACGCGGCAAGCCGGTGGGCCTCGTCGCGCGCTACGCGGCCTTCCGGCTGCCCGAGCTCCTGGCTTTTCTTTTACCCGCGGCCGTCCTGGCGGCGGCGCTCCTCGCTCTCGGGATCCTGGCCCGGACGAACGAAGCGACGGCCCTGAAAGCCTGCGGCGTCAGCGCCTACCGGACGGCCCTGCCGCTCCTCGCCCTGGCGGCGGCCGCATGCGGGCTGGCATTCCTCGTCCAGGAGCGGATCGTGCCGGCGGCGCACGCACGGGCCGAGGCGGCCCGGGGCGCGCTCCTCGACCTCTCTCCCCGCAGCTACAGCTACCACAACCGGCATTGGGTCCTCGGCCGGGCCGGCGACCGGATCTACCGCTACGAATATTTCGAACCCGACGCCGCGATCTTCAGCCGGCTCTCGGTCTTCGACCTCGACCCCGGCCGCTGGGCGCTCCTCCGCCGCTCGTTCGCGGCGACGGCGGCCTTCGAGGGCGACACGCTCCTCACCCGGGACGGCTGGACGAGGGAGTATGCGCCTCCGTCCGGCCCGTCCTTCGCGCCGGCGGAGAGCGGCCGTCTGGATATTCCCGGTGAGAAGAGCGCCTTTCTCGAGCCCTGGAAGGAACCCCGGCAGATGACCTACGGGGAACTCCGCAAATACGCCGCCGAGGTCCGCGGGCTGGGGTTCTCGGATGGCCGGCTCCGGACCGCGCTGGCCCAGAAGGCGGCCCTGCCGTTCGCCAGCCTGGTCATGGCCCTGCTGGCCGTCCCTTTCGGTCTGCGCATGGGGAAGAAAGGCCCCCTCGTCGGCTTCGGCCTGAGCGTCGCGATCGCCATGGCCTACTGGGGGACCTTCGCGCTCTTCCGCGGCCTGGGCGTGGCCGGGGTCCTGACGCCTTTTCTCGGCGCATGGGGGGCGAGCCTGGTCTTCGGGTTGGGCGGGATGATCGGGATGTTCAGAGTCAGGACCTAGGGAATTCCTGGTACACGATACGAAATCAGGAGATTTCGTTCATGTCCCGGAATTCCCTACCGCATCTTGTGGCCAAGATGCGACTACATCTTATACTTGCCGAAATCCTCGGGTTGGAGGCTCTCCAGCCACGTGCGCAGCTTCTCCGAGGACCCGGCCTTCTCGTCGAACTTCAGCCCGTGCGCCTTCTTGACGACCTCGTCCTCGACGAAGATCGGCGAGGACATGCGCAGGGCCAGGGCGATGGCGTCCGACGGCCGCGAGTCGATGACGATCGCCTGTTCGGCCCTGCGGCAATGGATCATCGCGAAGAAGGTGTTGTTGCGGACGTCGTTGACGACGATCTTCTCGATGGCGATGTCGAGCTTGTCGAGGAAGCTCTTGAGGAGGTCATGGGTCATCGGCCGGGGGGTCGGGACGTTCTCGATGGTCAGGGCGATGGCGTTGGCCTCGAACACGCCGATCCAGATGGGCAGGATCTGCTCGTTGCGTGGGTTTTCCAGGACCACGATGGGCATCTTGGAAATGGGGTCCACGACGAGACCCTTGACCTTCATTTCGATTTCCATGGCCGGTTCGTACCGCCTCTAATATAGGGTCCGGGTGAGGCCTTGTCAAATGCGGTCCCGCACCGGGCCGGAGAAATGAAAGAGGCTAAAAAAGAGAGAGCTGGGGGGAGCAGGACTCGGCCGCGGCCTCGCCGCCGAAGATGCGGATGGTGCCGTACTCGCCGTCGTGGCCGGGCAGAATCGAGACCAGGCCCCGGCGCATCCGGTCGACGGCCTCGGCGACCCGGTCCGTCGCGATCCGGGCCAGCTCCGCGACCGGGACTTCGGTCAGTATTGCCTGCTCGTCGCCGAACTCGCGGACGAACCGGAAGTAGAGGTCCCAGACGCTCTGGCATTCCGGGGTCTTGCCGACGGCCTCGGCGATGATCTCATTGAACGGGATGAGGTTGCGGTAGGGGACGCCGCCAGGCAGCCCCTCGCCGGATTCGCGGTCGGCCAGCTCCTCGACGCGGTGGAGGACGCCGATCGTGAGCTTCTTGCCGCACCGGGGGCAGAGGTCGTTCGTCCGCAGGCTCTCGCGCGGCGCGCAGGCGACGCCGCACTTGCGGTGGCCGTCGTAGTGGTACTTGCCCTCCTCGGGGAAGAACTCGATGGTGGTGAGGAACTTGGCCGGGTCGTTGGTCCGCAGCGCGTCGATGAGCCCGCGGAAGCTGAACTCCGTGTCGAAGACGTTGGCCTCGCGGCCGATCTTCGAGGGCGAGTGCGCGTCCGAATTGGAGACGAGGGCGAAGCGGTCGAGGGCCGAAAGCCGCCGGTTCATCGCCGGGTCCGAGGACAGGCCCGTCTCGAGGGCGAAGATCGTGGGCGTCATCTCTTCGAAGCACTCCTCGATGCTGTCGAAGCCGGAGTTGGCCCCGAAGAGGGAGAACCAGGGCGTCCAGATGTGGGAGGGGATGACGACCGCGCGCGGGGCGGTCTCGGCGACCATCCGGCAGAAGAGCCGGACGTCGAGGCCCAGGATGGGCCGCCCGTCGGAGCCCAGGTTGCCCACCGCCTGGAGGCGGGCGTTGAGCCGCTCGACGGACTCGAAGTCCGGGGCCAGGACCATGACGTGGACCTTGCGGACCTTGCCCCCCTTCGAATAGATGAAGCTCAGCTCCGAGGCCAGGATGAAGGCCACGGGCCGGCCGAGGACCGGCAGGCCCCGGAACGGCGGGGCGTCGGCCACGGTCGTCCCGTTCTTGAACCGGAGGAAGCCGTTGCCCATCGGCTCGAGCTTCTCCTTCATCAGGAAGAGCCATTCGGGATGGGTGAAATCCCCGGTCGCGAGGAGGGAGACGCCCTTGACCTTGGCCCAGGGCGAGAGGGACTCGAACGACATGTCCCGCGACGTGGCCCGCGAGAACTTCGAATGTATGTGAAGATCGGCGACGAATTTCATGTCGGAAAACTCAGTGTAGAGAAAGCGGGAAGCGATTGCAAGCGCTTTCGCCGGCCTCCGCTCCGCCTTGAAAATCCGGTCCGGAGGGCGTAAACTGAAGACTCCGGTTCGTATAAGAAAGGATCCCGTCATGAGATCGAAAACGATCGTCCTATTGGCCGGCGCCCTGCTCTTCGCGCTCCCGGCGCTGGCCCAGAAGGTCGCCGTCAAGGACCTGCCGCCGCGCTACCGCGACTGGCTCCAGCAGGAGGTCGTCTACATCATCTCCCCCAAGGAGAAAGCCGTCTTCCTGCAGCTCTCCAACGACCGCGAGAGGGAGATGTTCATCGAGGCCTTCTGGAAGGCCCGCGACTCGGACCCCTCGACGCCGGAGAACGAGGTCAAGATCGAGCACGACCGGCGCATCAAATTCGCCAACGACAACTTCGGCCGCGGCCGCGACGCCGGGGGCTGGCGGTCGGACCAGGGCCGGATCTACATCACGCTGGGCGAGCCGAAGCAGATCGAGAGGTACGAGAACCTGAGCAACGTCTACCCGATGATCGTCTGGTTCTATTCCGGGCTGACGACCCCCAGCCTGCCCAGCTCCTTCAACATCGTTTTCTTCAAGCCGAACGACGCCGGCGACTACATCCTCTACTCGCCCATGAAGGACGGGCCGCAGAAGCTCATGCCGTTCTACAACGGCGACATGAGCAGCTACCTCGACGCCTACCGGCAGCTCATAGAGATCGAGCCCCTGATCGCCCAGGTCTCGCTGACCCTGATCCCGAACGAGTACATCATGGGCTCGACACCCTCGCTCTCCTCCGACATCCTGGTCAGCCAGAAGATCCCCCAGTCCGCCTACGATGCGGTCCGCAGCGCCTACGCCGACAAGCTGCTCCGTTACAAGGACGTCATCGAGGTCGAATACACGGCCAACTACCTCGACAGCGACGCCCTGGTCCAAGTCACGCGCGACGCGGCCGGGCGGGCCTTCGTCCACTATCTCATCGAGCCGAGCCGGCTCAGCCTGGAGAGGATCGGGAACCTCTACCGGACGACGTTCGAGGTCAACGGCATCGTCTCCGGCGCCGGCGGCCGGACGGTCTACCAGTTCGACCGGAAGATCCCGGTCGAGCTCCAGGCGGATCAGTTCGCCAAGATCAAGGACCGCCTGGTCTCGTTCCAGGACGCCTTCCCCCTGATCGAGGGCGACCACAAGTTAAGCCTTCTCTGGAAGAACACGGTCTCCAAGGAGTTCACCTCGATCGAGGCCACGCTCAACATCCCGCCGGCCCGGGCCCTGACGCTGAGCCCGCCGGTCCTGGCCAACCGGACCGTCCGCAACCCGGCCTTCGCCGGCCAGATCAAGCCGTTCACCTTCGGGGAGACCCAATTCGTCCCCTCGCCGCGGAACGATTTCGTCGTGCAGGACACGCTGGCCCTCTACTCCGAGATCGGCGGGGTCACCGCCGCCCTGAAGCAGGGGGGGAGCGTCCTGATCACCCTGACGCGCAACGACCAGGTCGTCGCCTCGGCGACCAAGTCCCTCGAGGGCGCCTCGGAACCCTTCCGCATCGCGGAGGAATTCCCGCTGGCGGCCTTCCCGCCCGACTATTACCTGGCCAACGTGTCCGTCCTCGATGCCGCCAAGGCCGTGGTCCTCTCCGCCAAGACGGACTTCTACATCAGCCTCAGCCCGGCCCTGTCGCGGGCCTGGATCCTCTACGCGCCGCTCCCCGGGGCCGGGGATCCGACATATTCCCACATCCTGGGTCTGCAGCACTTCCAGGCGGGGGACTTGGCCAAGGCCAGGCCGCTCTTGGAGGGCGCCTACCGCCGGTCGCCCGGATCCGTCCCGTTCGCCCTGGACTTCTCCCGCCTCCTCTTCGCGGCCAAGGATTACGACGGCGTCCGGGCCGTGGCCACCCCGTTCTACGAGAACAAGAATTTCGAATTCGCCCAGTTCCTCGGCGAGAGCTCCCAGGCGTTGGGACGGTACGCCGAGGCCATCGCGTACTACAAGGACTACCTGACCTCTTTCGGCACCAACCTCAACATCCTCAATGCGATCGGCGAGTGCTACGTCAAGACGGGCGATCTCGCCGGGGCCCAGACGGCCTGGAAGAAGTCGCTCGATCTCAATCCGGCCCAGGACGAGATCAAGAAGAAGCTGGCCGAGCTCCAGGAGCGGATGAAAGAGAAGGACAAGAAATGACATCCTCCGTGCGACGGCTGGCGGTCGTCCCGGTCCTGATCGTCCTGGCCGCGGCCTGCGCCTCGACCCGGATCGAAAGACAGCTCGACCCGAAGAGCCGGGACTTCGTCTCCAAGGCCCGCTACATCATCACCGCCGACGAGCGGAAGACCTTCCTCGCCCTCCCCGCCGAGGCCCGGGAGGCGTTCGTCGCGGATTTCTGGAGGAGGCGGGACCCGAGCCCGCTGACGACGGAGAACGAATTCAAGCTCGAATACTATAAGCGCATCGAGCTTTCCAACCGCCTCTTCTCCGGCGGCGGCTCGCCCGGCTGGCTCCAGGACCGCGGCCGGGTCTGGATCACGCTCGGGCCTCCCGACAACCGGGAAACCTATCCCCGGGGGGTGACCTTCTACGGCGTGCCGACGGAGATCTGGTGGTACGGCTTCTTCCCCCTCGTCTTCGTCGACGAGCGCTGGGTCGACGATTACCGGCTCGATCCCTCCAGCGCGACGCAGTTGTCCTCCCTCACCCAGGCCCAGCACCAGTGGAATCTCCCCGTAGAAAGCCTGGCGAAGGATTACGGCCGGACCCGCACCGCGACGCTATCGGGCCTCGAGGTCCGGATCGAGAAGGACGAGGCCGGGTCGGCCCGCTTCGTCGTCGTCCTCCCTTACAGGAACATCTGGATGAAGTCCAAGGGGGACGGCTTCGAGACCAGTCTCGATGTGGAACTGAAGGTCGTGGACGGGTCCGGGGCCGAAGTCTGGAGCTTCACCCGCAGCTATCCCCTCGAAGTGCTCAAGGACCGCTTGAAGACCGCCCTGACGGAGAGCTTCACGGCCGAGGCGGTCGCCCCGCTCAAACCCGGCTCCTACAGGCTCAAGGCGACCGTCGTCAACGGCAACGACGGGAGCAAGGCCTCGTTCGAGCAGGCCTTCGACATCTGAGTCAGTTCTTCGAACGCGTCTTCGCGGCTTCCGCCGCGGCCTGCCCCAGCCTCGCGTTCTCCACGGAACGGGCCTGGTCCCCGACCCGGTTGAAGAGGTCGGCCAGTAGGAAATAGCCCAGCGGCAGGTCGGCCGGGGCCGGCTTGAGTTCGATCCCCTTTTGAACCAGACCGATGGCTTCTTCATAGCCGCCGCCGCGGCGAAGGAGGATGCGGGCCAGATAGAAATAGGCGATGGGGAACTCCGGCTCGACCTCGAGGGTCTTCTTCAAGGTCTCGTATTCCTCGTCTTCGCGGCCCATCAGCCGGTAGACCCGGGACAGGTTGTAGAGCGCCTTGTAGCTTTTGGGCGTGTCCAGGATCTCTCCGAGGTAGAGCTCGGCGGCCTCGGCGAGCCGGTCCTGCTTTTCGCGCAGCTGGGCCAGGTTGTAGCGGACGCTCATGAGCGTGGTATTGATGGCCACGGCCTCGTTCAGGTGTTCTTCCGCCCGGGCCAGGTCGCCGCTCCCGTCGCGGTTGAGGTAGATCGCCGCCAGGGCGTTGTGGGCCGAGGCGGAGCGGGGATTGTCTCCCAAACATTGCTCGAAATAGGGGATGGCCTTCTCCGGTAGGCCCTGGTGGACCTTGAGGTTGCCCAGGAGGAAGAGGAGCTGGGAATCCTTGAACCCCCGGGCCAGGTAATCGAGGACGAACTCCTCGGCGTCGTCGAAACGGCCCATGGCCTGGTAGGAATTGGCGATGTTGATGACCGTGAACGAGTCGTCGGGCTTGAGCTCGAGCGATTTCACGAAGGAGGCGATGGCGTCGTCGAAGCGGCGGGCCTTGTAGAGGACGTTGCCGAGGGAGAAGTGGGCGTCTGAGATCGTCGGGTCCTCGGCGATGATGGCCTCGATCGTCCGGACGGCCTCGTCGATGTTCCCGGCCATGCCCGATTCCCGCGCTTTGGAAAGCTCGTTGAAGACGCCGATCTTGTCCCGGGGATTGGCCAGCTTCTGTCCCTGGAGCCGCGAGGGGTCCATGAACGAGCCGATATAGCCGAGCGCGGCCAGCTTCTCGCGGGTCTCCTCGTCGACCTGGCCCAGGTCGATCTCGTGGGCGCCCTGCTCGGCCTCGTCCATGAGCGCCTTGGCCCGGGCCGAGAGGTCCTCGTAGACCTTCTTCTCGAGGTAGACGAGGTTCTTCTCTTCGCCCGGGTCCTTTTCCAGGTCGTAGAGCTCGGGCACCGGGGCGATGATGAGCTTGTAGCGCGCGTCCTGGACGCTCCGGAGGTCGGACCAGCCGTAGTGGTAGCGGGGGTAGAACGTCTCCGAATAGGCCAGGCGCTCCGGCGCGGCCCCCGGCGCGAAGAACGACGGGACGAGGCTCCGCCCCTGGACCTCGGCGGGGATCGGGAGGCCGGCCATCTCGCAGACCGTGGGCATGACGTCGACGAGGCCGACCGTTTCGCCGGACGTCACGCCCCGGAGCCCCGCGAAGGGCGTGGCGACGATCAGGGGCACGTGGATCGCTCCCTGGTAGACGAAGAAACCGTGGGTGCTCTCCTGATGCTCTCCCAGGCTCTCGCCGTGGTCGCCCGCCAGGACGATGAAGAGGTCGTCGCGGAGCCCGTTCCCGTCGATGTAGTCGGTGAGCCGGGCGATCTGGCTGTCCGTGAAGGCGATCTCGCCGAGGTAGGGGTTCTGGCGATACTCGCTCTGGTAGGGTTCCGGCGGCGTGTAAGGGGTGTGCGGATCGTAGAGGTGGATCCAGGCGAAGAACTTGCCGTCCTTCTTCTTCTCGAGCCAGCCCAGGGCCTCGTCGACGACCTCGTTCGCGGGTCTCTGGACCTCGCCGAGCGAGATCCGCTCGAAGCGGCTCAGATCGAATTTGTCGAAGTAGGTGTCGAAGCCCTGGTCGAGGCCCCACTTGGAGTCGAGGACGTAGGCGGCGACGAAGGCCGCCGTGTCGTAGCCCCGGGCCTTGAACGACTCGGCCATGGTCGCGAGCTCCGACGGGACGACGAAACCGCCGTTGTCCCGGACGCCGTGGAAGGGCGGCAGCGTCCCGGTCAGGATGGTCGTGTGCGCGGGCAGGGTCAGGGGGGTCTGGCTGATGCAATTCTCGAAACGGATGCCCGCGGCGGCCAGGGCGTCCATGGCCGGGGTGCGGACGGTGGGATTGCCGTAGCAGCCGATCTTGTCGGCCCGGATCGTGTCCACGGTGATGAGGATGACGTTGAAATCGCGGTCGCCCCGGAGCCGGGCGAAATCGGCCCGTCCCGGCTTGAGCACGAACAGGACGGTCGCGGCCACGGCCAGGACGGCGGCCCCGGCGATCAGGATCTTCTTGCGCATCGCGAGCCTCACTGATGCCCATTTTAACATAACCGTCCGAGAAAACGGGGACACGTCCCTCGCGGCTAGGGACTGCCTAAGATAAATCGGGGACACGTACCAGAGGTACGTGTCCCCGAAAAAAAAGCCCCGGGCGGCCTGGCCGCCCGGGGCTGGAGCTCGTGCTTGGAGCGGGTGCTAGAAGATCAGCCGGATGCCGACGCGGGCCTGCCGGGGACTGGCGAAGCTGTAGAGCTGATGTCCTGAAGTGCTCGACGGATAATGCTCCGCCCAACTTGGATTATCAGCCGGATCGAGGTTCTGCCAATCTGCAGGTAACCCCCAATCGTAGCCGATGCGCGTTCCCCAGGAGGTGAAGGTGTCGTCGTTGAAGACGTTGAAGACGTCGGCCATCACGCCGAGGCGGTACTTCTTGGCGATGGTGAAGATCTTCTCCAGCCTCAGGTCGAGGTTCTTGGCCATGGGGTAGTGGTTGGCGCCGCGCCCTTCGGCGAAGAAGGTGATCCGGCCCTGATTGAACCGCGAGGTCCGGACGCGCGTCGTCCAGGCGTTGCCCGTGATGCCCCGGAAGTAGAAGTTGAAGTTGATGTCGAGGGGCAGGACGTAGGTGCCCTGGACCTTGATCATGTGGGTCGGGTCGTTCGTGAGCGTTCCCTCGCCGTTGATCCAGAAGTTCGGATCGTAGATGCTCCCGCCGTAGCCGATGTCGTCGGCGAAGCCGTTGTCGATCGTGCCCGTGGCGTGGCCGTAGACGTAGGAGGCCA
>Ga0105107_10003858_pt1 | contig 10016 bp, 5 predicted proteins | sample PPLLaktember2015_6_FD_79335 | JGI IMG/M metagenome (GOLD analysis project Ga0105107, IMG submission 79335) | Freshwater sediment microbial communities from Prairie Pothole Lake near Jamestown, North Dakota, USA - PPLs Lake P8 Core (1) Depth... | ecosystem: Environmental > Aquatic > Freshwater >...
ATTTCGTGCATCAGTGTATGTGTGAAGAATGACTCAAATGTAACATACTTCATCTGTTCGGTATCAAGTACAAGTTCGGCAATTGGTATGAGTATTTGCTTATACTTCGCTTCCTGAACATTTTTTAACAATACTTTCTTTGAACCTTTTGCCTGGCGTACTCTTTCATCATTCGGAAGATTGAATGCTAACGTCTGAACACCTGATTTTGTATCGCCGCCCGTGAATACTTCATTAACTACAGCAAGAGGAGATTCTGATCCGCGGTTAAAGTTTTTGTGTTCATCCGGTATTGGAAGATGGATTTCCATATCACGCAGATATTTTTTAAAGATATCAAGCTTTGCACTTTCAACAGGATCTTCTATTGTAAGGAAGCTTTCAAATGCAGCTTTAAAGTTGAACATACCATCTTCATAAACTTCGTAAGGACCAATCACAATTTCTATTTTATGATCCTTCAAATCCATCCAGTCCATATCACTTTGATAATAATCGTTGCTCAGGAAAGCATCCGCTCTCGAATTCAAATATTTTTTTAGTGATGGATTATCAGCATACTCAGCAGCTTCCTTTAGTAATTTTGAAGCTTCAGTTAATTTGTCTTTCCAGTATTCGCTGTACGGAATTGCAACCAGCTTTCTCGAAGAGTCCGGCAGACTCTCCGGAGTCTGAAGACCATCCTGCCTTCGTATCACAGTAAATTCAGATGTAAAAGCCTTTTCATCTGTCGGATTATTTTTAATCCAGCTTTCAAATTCTTCTTTGGTCATATCTTCAGGATAGAAATTTGCACCAAGAGGCTTCTTCAAAGTATCAATGAATGGTGCATCGTGGTCAAGTCTGTCGAATGGACCAAACATAATCGTAAATAATTCAAGCTCGAGCTTCGCTTTTTCTGAACCTGTTGCAGCCTGTTCCATCAAACTTTTTCTGATTTCATAATTCTTCGAATAAACCTGGTCGAGAAAAAGTTCGTCCATAATTTTGGATGCATAGTATAGTTTCTCAACTACGATTTTTTCTCTTTCATCAAGAGTGCTTGAATCGTACTTAAGTTCTGTGGGGACAAACCTTGCTATTTTTTCTTTGAGCATTTCAATATCCTCTGCGTCTTTGTTTTGTTCAGTCTTCTTTTCACATCCCAGCAGGAGAAGTGAAAAGATCAAAATGGTTAATGATAAATACTTCATTTGAGTTTCCTATTAATTTTGAATAGATGAAATGATAACAATGATAAATTGTGGCAGGAAATATAACTAAAATGCCAAACCTAAAACTGGCAAAAGTTTGGTGTGTTTGGTTTGGGCTGCTCAAAACAAGTGTGTGATCGGGGCAGCATATTTTGTGTATAATTAAATGTTCTCAATCATCACAATTGTCAAATCATCGCTCAAAGGAATATTCCCGGTAAAGGATTTAACATCATCGTAAAGTGTATTAACATTAGAGTAAGGTTTCGCTAAGCTTTGCAATAACCTCTGCTCTTCGAACATTTCTTTTTTATTATTCATTGCCTCAGGTACTCCATCTGAGTAAAGAAAAATTTTATCACCAGTCTTCATTGTAAAACTGTATTCTTTGTAATCGTGTCTTTTTATTCCCAAAGGCAATCCCGACTCCATCGATAGAAAACTGACTTTGCTATCGAAGAAAGTTGCCGGAGGAAGGTGGCCTGCATTAGCTATGGTAATAACTTTTGAAACTGGATCAATAACTCCATAGATAAGAGTAATAAATCTGTTTACTGGTAAATCAAGAGTGAGAATCTCGTTTACTTTGTTTAATAGTTTGGCTGGTGATTCTTCCTGTAAAGCGATCATCCGAATTATAGTTCTGGCAGAGGCCATCAGCAAAGAAGCTGCTAAACCTTTTCCGGCAACATCGGCTAAAACGACTCCAATTTTTCCTGATGGAAGTTGAATGTAATCGAACCAATCGCCACCAACTTCAAGGCAGGGTTCACACATTCCTGTTATGTGAAAGTTTTCTAATCTGGGTGAATTCTTTGGAAATAAATTTTTCTGGATTATACTGGCTTCTTTAATATCTCTGAGTATAATTTCTTTTTCCTTTTTCTCTTCCTCAAAAAGCAAAGCATTCTGGATAGCAATTGATACATGCTCAGCGAGTGTTTTTAACACATTAATATCATGTTCTGAAAATCCGTCTCGCTCTGTATGCTGCGCATTAATAATTCCAAAAACTTTATCTTTAGAAATCAGCGGTATATCAACATGGGAGCTACTTTTAAAATCACATGGAAGCACATCCGGGTACTCACTGATATCGGGATAATAAATAATTTTATTTTCAAAAAAAGCTTTCCAAACAATTCCCTGTCCGGGATTAAATCTATCGCCAACCTTATGTGTTTTATCTTCCCAGCCTGCTGCCGCAACCAGTTCCAGCTGATTAGCAATTTCATCATAAAGCAATACGCCGCATTTAGTAAAGTTGAGTGTCTGCGATGCATCTTCAATTATTTGTTCAAGTAAATCTTTCAGATCAAGGATAGAATTAATTTTCTTTATCACCCGTTGAACGAGCATAAAGTCTTTCATCTGGAAATCATTTTCTTTTTCAATAGCTAAATATTCAGTCACTATTTTTCCTTTAATTGATAGTTTAATTTTATTTAGAAATTCTCTTTGCAATTTTGATTATTGCACCAAGACTCTTTTCAACATCTTCATCTGTTGTAGCCCACGAAGAAACGCTGATTCTCATCACAGATTTCCCCTTCAATTTTGAACCGCCAACCCAGCAAGTTCCTTCCTGCTGGATTTCACTGATAATCTTTTCATTTACTTCAGCACTGCCAAAAGAAACTAAAACCTGGTTGATGATAACATCATTCAAAATTTCATAACCTTCCTTGCTAAGAGCATCAGCAAATTTCTGTGCATAATTACATGTTCTATCAATCAGATCTGCAGTACCTTTTTTTCCAAGGGAATGAAGAGCTGCCCAGATTTCAACTGCTCTTGCTCTTCTCGAAAGTTCTGGTGTATACTGATATGGAATTCTTGTACCCGACTGATCAAGATAATCTCCCTCCATTGACATTGCTGTTCTTAAAGCATCTGGTTTACTGCACAGCACAATGCCGCTGTCATAAGGAACATTCAACCATTTATGCGCATCTGTCGCCCACGAATCAGCTAACTCATATCCTTCGGTGAGATATGATTTACTAGGTGATGCACCTGCCCACAAACCAAAAGCCCCATCAACATGAACCCAGGCGCCTTTGCTTTTTGCAAAAGGGATAATTTCAGAAGCCGGATCAAAAGCTCCTGTATTAACATGTCCTGCTTGAAGGCAAACGATAGTCATGTCGTCAATATCATCAGGAAATTTTTCGACTATCATTTTTCCCTGCTGGTCAACCGGAACTTTAATTACACGTTCTCTTCCAAAACCAACAAGACTTAAAGCTTTTAGCAGACTTCCATGTGCTTCTTCACCAATGACAACTTTGATTGGAGGCGCTCCGAATAATCCTTTTGCCTGCACATCCCAACCTCGTTTTTTTAACAACGAATGTCTTGCAGCAGCAAGCCCGCAAAAATTTGCTACGGTAACTCCAGTTACAAATCCGGCAACGGCATCCTTTGAAACAGGAAGTATTTCACTCAACCACCCCGAGCAAACTTTTTCCAGTGTTGCGCCAATCGGACTTGTAACTTCGAGTCCGGAGTTTTGATCCCATGCACCAGAAAGCCAGTTAGCAGCAAGTGAAACCGGGTTTGAACCACCGATTACAAATCCAAAATATCTTCCTCCTGCATTTGCAACAGTTCCCTTCGATCCAATTTCGTTCAACATCCAGAGAGTAAGTCCGGGATCGCTTGGTTCTTCAGGAATTGGTTCGATAAATCCTTTTAACTTTTCAAGATCATCAGCAGATGGGAATGCTCTCCTATCTTTCAATGAATCGAGGAATTGAATTCCCATTTTGGAAGCGTTTGTTAGTAACCGGCTTCTGTTTTCTGAATCAAGATTCAACTCCTGATAAGAGTTTTGAAATTCAGATTTTTTACTCATTGTCCTGGTTTCCTTTAAGTTTTCAATTGTTTGCACTGACATAATTTTTCTCCTTTTAAAATACAACCTTAAAATATTCCCTGTGCAATAATAAATGGCACTATGATATAGAGTATTGTATCCCGAATAGCATAATAACCAATAACTACAGCAAATACTTTCCATCCTCTTTTCTTCAGCAAAGATTTAAAGCCTTCCCTTTTAACAATCAGTATGCTGTCGATGATGTAATATTTGTAAAACCTTATCAGAATATTTCTTGCTGATAATCTTTCTAATGTTGCTTCTAGAGTTTTCATTTTTCATGTCCTTTTTTATTCTACTATTAACTCATCCCCCTACCCCTTCTCTTACAAAGAGAAGGGGTGATTCTTTACCAGAAGTCCCCATCTTTTTAAGAGAGGGATTTAGGGTGAGTTTTTTTAATTATTCTTATTCAACCTCACTAAACGCTGGTTGCGTTGTTTTTGATTTCTTTCCAAAAGGAAATATCATCGGAACACTTCTGCGGTAGTTGATGTATTTCTTTCCATGTTCTCTTACGAGATCTTTTTCTTCGAGAATTATTGCAACGAAGATGTAAGCAGTTGTTGCAAATGCAAAGACAAGATGTGCAATTGTCATTACTGGAGTTGACCAGAACATTAACAGCCAGCCTAAGTAAAGCGGATGACGGACAACTTTGTAAGGGCCAGGTGTTACAAATCCAAGCGGTTTGTATTCCTTCTTTCTCCAATACAACCAAACCTGTCTCAATCCAAATAGATCAAAGTGATTGATGAGAAAAGTTGTAACAAGAACTATCAGCCAGCCGACTATCATCAGTCCATTCAGTACTGGTTCAAGAAATGTATTCTGGACATCCCATATTGCAACGCCCATCGGTCTCCACAACCAGTAAAGCAGAATTACTGCAATACTTGAAAACAACACATAAGTGCTTCGCTCAGCAACTGTAGGAATTATTTTGGTAATTTTTTCTTTAAAGCCCTTCCGCGCCATAACGCTGTGCTGAATTGCAAAAAGTGCAAGTAGTCCTGCATTAATTAATAATGCTTCTCCAAACGGACCTGTCGCTGGCGAATCAATTGTTTTAGGAACAAGAAAGTTTCCCATAAATCCGGGCAGATATAAGAATACCCCAAAGAATATGAAGTAGCTTATTACTCCATACAAGAAAACAAGATGACGTTTCATTTAGTCCTCCTTAAGTTATTGATTATTAAGTTGTTTTTTCTTTCACGGTTTTGACTTCATAGCACTATTTAACATTAGTAACGTATAGTCATTCTGGCTCGTCTCGAAAGGACGGAGTCCTGACGGACTTGTCCAGAATCTGAACACTTATCGCTTTAGATTCCGGACTCTCCGACTATCGTCGGGTTCGCCGGAATGACAGTCACTCTAATTTCTAATTGGCTAAACCATGAATTTTTCGGAGGCAAACTTAGTTTTTATGGAGTGCGAAATATTTCAGAATTGTGTCAATGTTTTTAAGGATTGTTGCATCAGGAAATGATGATTTTAAGCGATTTTAACGGATGTTGCAATTGTTTTAACTATTGTTGCAACTGAAATAAGAGAGTCAATTTTTAGCAATTATTAGTTCTGCTTCTGTGTCTTTTTATATTCAGAGGGTGAGCAGCCGAAAAGCTCCTGAAAGGACTTATTAAAGTATGCCTGACTATTAAATCCAACTTTGTACGCAATCTCTGCCATACTTCCTGCATCCTGCAATATTAGCTGAGCGGCTCTCTGCAGTCGGAAATTTCGTATGAATTCAGTAGTTGATTGGTTCGTAACAGCCTTTAGCTTTCTGTGAAGCTGTGAACGGCTCATTCCCATATCATCAGACAATTTATCAACCCCAAAACCCTCATCTTCCAAATTTAATTCGATTATGTCTTTCAGTTTTTTCATAAACTGCACCTGCAAAGAAGGAACAACAACTTCTGCTGGTTTAAGAACCATCTCAGATGTAAACTTCTGACGTAATTGCTCTCTGGTTTTAATAAGATTTCTAACCCGCAGCTTCAGTTCATCCGGATTGAATGGTTTGATAAGATAATCATCAGCACCAAGTTCAAGCCCTTCCAGTTTATCTTCTGTTGTTGCTTTTGCCGTAAGCAGAATGACGGGGATATGATTTGTTCTCTCATCAGTTTTTAATTTTTTGCAGAACGTATAACCATCCATTTCCGGCATCATCACATCGCTGATAATTAAATCCGGAATTACTTCGATGGCTTTTTCAAAACCATCTTTTCCGTTCGGTGCTTCAATAACATTGTAATTATCAGCAAGATTTTCCCTGATGTATTTTCTGAGATCACTATGATCTTCTACAATGAGAATAATATCCTTTTCACTTTTTGTGACTGAATCTTCGGTAGCTGCCGGGATTTCTTCCGAAACTTCGAATCCACCCATTGTTTCAAACTTTGCAACTGTTTTCTCTTCTTTAGTATGTTTAACAATCTCATCGGCTTTCAAATGTTCATTGCCCAGAGGTAATTTTAAAGTAAACTCTGTTACATCGTAATCGCTGGAAACAGTTATCGTCCCTTTGTGCAGCTCAACAAGCTCTTTTACTAATGCCAGCCCAATCCCGGTTCCTTCAAACAATCCGCTTTCTGCCCGATGTACTTTATAATACCTTTCAAATAAATGTGCAAGGTCAGCCTTAGATATTGTAACCCCGGTATTCACAACTTTAATTTCAACTTGATTCCCTAGTGCAATTACTTTCACATCTACATCATTTCCATTTGGAGTGTATTTAACCGCATTCGAAACGAGATTTGACACTATCTTTTCCATTTTATCCTTATCAAAAAACACATTTATTCTTTCCCCGGTTTTTTCATTAATATCCTTGCCATTGAAGTGAAGCTTTATTTTTTTCTGTTCGGCGTATGAAGCAAACGAAACAAATATTCTCTTAACAAAACTCACGATATCATTTTCAGAAGCTGCAAGCTTTGCCTTCCCCGATTCAATTTTTGAAAGTTCCAGTAATTGATTGATGAGCTGCAGAAGCTTAACTGCATTTCTCTTCATGACTCCGTAATCTTCAAGATCTTTCTTCTCAGAAGTTTTGTTCTCAAATTTTTGAAGCAATCCAAGAATCAAAGTCAGTGGTGTTCTAAACTCGTGTGAGATATTTGCAAAGAAATGTGATTTTAACTGATCAACTTCCTGTAATTTTTTAGCTTCAAAATCTTTCAGCTGTAATTCATTACGCAGTTTTACTCTTTTCATCTCGTACTGACGAAGTGAATACAAAATTGTAACAAAGAAAATTGCATAAAGAATATATGCCCACCAGGTTTGCCACCATGGAGGAAGTAAAACAACACGTATTGAAATTACTTCTTCGTTCCAGATTCCATCACTATTTGTAGCTTTCACATGAAAAATATACTCACCGGGATCCAGGTTGGTAAACGTAGCAGTTCTCTGACTGCCGGCTTGTATCCAATCACGGTTGAATCCCTCCATCATATAAGCATAATGGTTTTTATAAGGATTGTTAAAATCGAGTGAAGCAAATTCAAAAGTGAAAAAGTTTTCATCATGAGATAGAATAACTTCTTCAGCATAGAAGATGTTTTTCTTCAATGGTGATTCTTCGCCCGGTAAAACAGATTTATTGAAAACTTTAAAATCTGTAAAAACAATGTTCGATAGTTTACTCTTCGTTTGAAGATCAGCCGGATTAAACATGTTTAATCCGTTAATCCCACCAAGGAAAATATTTCCGTTCCTCTTGCTCACAAATCCTGCACTGTGAATAAATTCATTTCCCTGGAGACCATCATTAACATCGTAATTTTTGAAAGTATTTAATTCCACATTAAAGACCGATAGTCCCTTATCGGTGCTTATCCATAGATTACCGAACTCATCTTCGATTATGCAGTTGATGATATTGCTTGGTAAACCATGCTCGGTTGAATAATATTGAAAGGATTTTTCTTCCGGGATCCATTTGTTCAATCCTCCGCCGAAAGTACCGACCCAAAGATTGTTTTTTCGATCAAGGTACAAGCAAATGATTCTGTTTGCAGTGATTGATTTTTTATCTTTAACATTATGTGTGAATCGTTCAAATAAACCTTTGTTCCTGTCAAGTTTGTTCAAACCCCCAATGGAGGTTCCTGCCCAGATAAAACCATTTTCATCTTCGCAAATCGAAGTCACTTCATCGTTTGAAATGCTTTTTTCATTCTTTAAATCATGTTTGTAATATGTAAATGAATTATCATCAGGATTAAATTTGTTCAAACCACCCGCACCTGTTCCAATCCAGATTGTTCCATCCGATGACTCAAAAATGCAATGAATGAAGTCGCTGGCAATAGATTTAGGATTACTACGGTCATTGACTAGCCGGCTTACTTTATCCCGAACCGGATCAATCACATAGATTCCTTTTCCAAATGAACCAACCCAAATGTTTCCGTTTTTGTCTTCATAAAATGTTCTTATTTCAATCGGACTGAAATAAGTTTTAAGATTTTTATCTGTATTAAAGTATCTCAATGATTGCTTATCTGAGAAAGGATTTGAGACTTTAACAATATTTCCTGTTAGTGTTCCAACCCAAAGATTACCAAAACTGTCTTCAATTAGAGAACTGATCCCCGATTTTTCATTTCCGTCAGGATCCGGAATTACCAGAGTTTTAAATCTTTCAGAGGAACGGTTGAATTTATTTAAACCTGATGACGAAGTGCCAATCCATAAAACCCCCTGCCTGTCTTCGAGTAAACTAACATAATAATCTTCAGAAATGCTGCCGGCTTTGTTTGAACTTTTATAAAAATTAATTCTTCCGGTTGATGGATTAAATCTGATGAGACCGGAGCCGTATGTGCCCGCCCAAACTGTATTATCACTTCCCACAAATATTGTCCGCACTGAATGCTGCTGATGTCTGTTCGTGTTATGTTCGGATTGATTGCTCTCATTATCCAAAGGATGTTTTTCAATAATTATCTCTTCTGCATCATAGTCTTTGAGTTTTACAGAATACAGCCCGGAATAAGATCCGATCCAGAGTACATCATTTTTTTTGAAGAGACTCATAATTCCATTCAACGCGATATCATTTGGACTTTCAGGGAACATTTTATAGTTGAAAAACTTTTGCTTTTTCAGATCATACCTGTCTAATCCCCCTCTTCCTCCAATCCAGACATTTTTATAATCATCTTCAACTATTTCCAAAATGAAATTATGACTAATTGATTTTGTGCCGGAAGATTCTTTTTTAAAATTCCTGAAGGTTTTTGTTTCAGGATTGAAATTATTGAGACCATTCCGTGTGGCTATCCACAATTTTTTTTCGCTGTCCTCTATAATATTCCATACATAATTATCAGCCAGTGTGTTTGATGAATCCGGATTATGTACATAGTGGGTAAACTTGCCTGTTTGTAGATCAAATCTGCTCATACCTGCACGCGTTCCAATATAGAAAACTCCCGTGTCAGTTTCGCAAACAGTATTTACTGCATAATCGGGTAGACTGTTTTCATTTCCAGGTTCGTGTCTGAATACTTTGAATCTGTAGCCGTCGTAAAGATTCAAACCATCCTGAGTTCCAATCCACAACAAACCTTTTGAATCTTCAAATAGACATAGAATCTGGTTTTGAGATAATCCATGGTCCACATTGAAATGATCAAAACGTAAATTGCTCGACTGAGGGAAAACAACCATCAGCGATGATTGTCCTACCAGGATCAGCAGAAAAACAAATTTGATGTAGTTTAGCCTCATTTATACGATTTGATTTTTTAAGGATGATTATGATATACTAAATAGAAAGATAAGATTTAGATTAAAAAAGACAAAGTGAATATTTGGTTATTTAGACACAAAGTCTATTCGGGAAAGTACTTTCTTTTATGTTTCAATCAGAAATGATTAAAACTTCCAATCTACTTCTTTTAGGAATC
>Ga0105107_10003859_pt1 | contig 10015 bp, 7 predicted proteins | sample PPLLaktember2015_6_FD_79335 | JGI IMG/M metagenome (GOLD analysis project Ga0105107, IMG submission 79335) | Freshwater sediment microbial communities from Prairie Pothole Lake near Jamestown, North Dakota, USA - PPLs Lake P8 Core (1) Depth... | ecosystem: Environmental > Aquatic > Freshwater >...
CGCGAGCCGCATCAAGAACTTCGAGATCAAGAACCGCAGCGCGACACGACACAGCGTGTGGCAGCAGGCGGAAGACTCCCTCTACGAGATCGAGTGGTTCGACCCGCTGGCAGGCGTCGCCGAGGGCGTGACGTTCTACGAGCTGGGGCCGGACGGCCTGCCGACGAGCCGCACCGACGCGCTGCGCGCGCGGCACATCGGCAACGGCGTCTGGCAGCTCGGCGAATCGCTGCGCACGGTGATCGCACCCGGCTCCATCGAGCGCGTCAACGCGCAGGCCTACGCGTCGCTCGGCGACGACGTGCCCGCCGAGGCCGATTCGGGAGACCTTCCGCTGCGGGAGCTGCGCCGCGAGATCTCCAACGCGGAGCGCGACGGCTACGATGCGACGCCGTTGCGCGTCGAAGCCCACCTGAGGCGCGCGGCGCCGCTCGCCTGCGTGGTGCTGCCGGCGCTGGCCCTCGTCTTCGCGACCACCGGACCTCCGTTCGCGACGCTCGGACAGATGATCCTGGTCAGCTTCGCGCTGGCGCTCGCCCACGGGCTCCTGACCGCCGTGGGCGCATCGCTCGGCAACGGCGGCGCGCTGCCCCCCGTGCTGGCCGGCTGGGGTCCGATCGGGCTCGTCGCCCTCGGCGGTGCGCTGATGGGCTGGCGCGTCCGGGCGTCCGAGCGCAGGGGTTAGCGCGACCGCGCGCCCGCGACAGGGGCTTTTTGCCGCAGGACGGCATCCCTTCGATTGGCCCGGGAAACCCACTGGGGTACGCTGCGCGCGGCAGAGGCTGGATGGCCACTCTCCCGACGGCGCAGGCGGCGTGCTTCGCACATCCCCGACCGCGGAGCAGGACGTTGTGAGCGAAACGGACGGTTCCGCCGCGAGCGGCGACGCCGCGCGCAGGCCGAGCCCGTCCCGGGGTCTCCCCCGGGTCTGGCTGCTGATGGCCCATCGCGCGGGCGACAACACCCAGGTGCTCGCCCTCGGCGAGGCGCTGTGCTGGCCCTTCGAGATCAAGCGCTTCGTCTACAACCGCTTCGAAACGCTGGTGAACTGGCCGTTCTCCAACACGCTCGCGGGAGTGAACCGGAAGCGGTCCAGCCCCCTCGGCCCACCCTGGCCGGACCTCGTGATCACCGCGGGCCGGCGCAACGAGCCGATCGCCCGCTGGATCCGCAAGCGCGCCGACCGCCGGGTGCGGCTCGTCCACATCGGTCGCCCGTGGGCCCGGCCGGATCGCTGGGATCTCGTCGTCACCACGCCGCAGTACCGGCTGCCCGACTCGGCGAACGTGCTCCAGAACGAGGCGCCGCTGCACCGGGTGACGCCGGAGCGCCTCGGAAAGGAAGGGGCGATCTGGCAGTCGCGCTTCGCGAGCCTGCCGCACCCGCTGATCGCCGTGCTGGCGGGGGGCAACAGCGGCCCCTACCCGTTCGATGCGGCCTCCGGACGCCGGCTCGGCCTCGCGGCCGCTGCGATGGCGCGCGAGCTCGGCGGGTCGCTGCTGGTGACGACCAGTGCGCGGACGCTGCCGCCGACGTCGGACGCGCTGTTTCGCGCGATCGACGTCCCGGCCTATGGCTACCACTGGACGCCGGGCGCCTCCGACAACCCCTACTACGGCTTCCTGGCCGTCGCGGACCGCATCATCGTGACGGGTGACAGCGTCTCGATGCTGACGGAGGCCTGCGCCACCGGCCGACCCGTCTATGTGTACGACACGGGCGAGGGTGTGACCTCGATGCGCAACGAGAGCGTGCGCGTCGCACCCTCGTCGCTGCGCGAGATCTTCGATCCCACGCATCGCCGCGCGTTCGTGTACGCCCTCACGATGCGCCACGGACCGCGCCGGCTGACGCGCGACATCCGCATCGTGCAGCGCCGGCTGATCGAGTCGGGACGCGCCGCCTGGCTCGGCGACGGTGACCCGTCCGGCTCTCCGCCGCCGCTCTGCGATCTCGAGCGCGCCACCGCGCGCGTGCGCGCGCTCTTCGAGGGCGCGCCGTGACGGTCCTGCTCGATTTCGCCCGGCTCCAGCCGTGGCGCAGCCTCGCGTTGATCCTCTCCCTGCTCGTCGCCGCGATGGCCGAGGGTGTCGCGCTGACATCGCTCCTGCCGCTCATCTCGCTGATGACGCAGGAATCGCCCGCCGGCAGTGGGCCCACCCAGGATCTCGAAGCCGCGATCCTCGGATTGATGAGCTCCATCGGCCTGGAGCGGGACCTGGCCGGCGTGCTGTTCCTGTTTGCCGCGGCCTTCGCGCTGAAGAACGTCGTGCTGCTGCTGACACGGCGGCAGGTGGGCTACGCGGTGGCGAGGGTGGTGCGGGATCTGCGGCTGCGGCTGATCCGCGCGCTGCTGCTCGCGCGCTGGAGCTACTTCGTATCCCGGCCCGTCGGCTCCTTCGCCAACGCCTATGGCAACGAATCCGACCGCACCGCCAAGGCCTACTTCAGCGCCGCGATGTGCGTGGCCGTCTCGATCCAGCTGCTCATCTACGCGAGCATCGCGCTCGCAACCTCCTGGCGGGTCACGCTGGCCGGCCTCGTCCTCGGTTTCTGCATCATGCTGTCGCTGAACGGGCTCGTGCGCATGGCGCGCCGCGCAGGACGCCGCCAGGGCGACCTGATGTACGACGCGACCACCAGCCTGACCGACATCCTCCAGGGCGTGAAGCCGCTCAAGGCGATGGCTCGGGAGGATCTGGCCGAGCCCTGGATCGAGTCGCCGACGCTGAAGCTCGAGCGCATGTGGCGCAAGCAGGTGCACTCGAAGGAGGCGTTGACGACCCTCCAGGAGACGATCTTCATCGCGGTGCTGTGCGCCGGCATCTACAGCCTGATCGAGCTGGCCCACCTCGAGCTCGGTCAGGTGGTGGTGCTGGCCGCCGTGCTGATGAGCGCCTTCAACGCGACGAGCAAGCTCCAGCGGCGCTACCAGGAGATGGTGATCGACGAGAGCGCGTACCTGCTCCTGCGCCAGCGCATCGAGGACGCCGAGCGCGAACGCGAGCGGCCGCACGGCGGCGAGGAGCCCTCGCTGCGCCGCGCGATCGAGCTGCGCCACGTCTCCTTCACGTACGGCCGCGAGCCGGTGCTCGAGGATCTCTCGCTCGAGATCCGGGCCGGCGAGATCACCGCGCTGGTGGGACCGTCCGGCTCGGGAAAGACGAGCATCGCGGATCTCGTGACGGGGATCGCGGATCCGCTCTCGGGCGAGATCCTGGTGGACGGCAGGAACCTGGCGTCCATCGACCTGACGAAGTGGCGCCAGCGCATCGGCTACGTGCCCCAGGACCCGTTCCTGCTGCACGACAGCATCGCGACGAACGTGTCGCTCGGCGATCCGGACCTGACGCCTGCGGACGTCGAGCGGGCGCTGCGGGCCGCCCACGCCTGGGACTTCGTCGAGCAGCTGCCGCAGGGCATGGAGACCTGGGTCGGAGAGCGGGGCTCGAGCCTCTCCGGCGGACAGCGGCAGCGCGTCGCGATCGCCCGCGCGATCGTGCACCGGCCGTGGCTGCTGGTGCTCGACGAGGCCACCACGGCGCTGGACCCGGCGAGCGAGGCCGCCGTCTGGCAGGCGATGAAGGAGCTGCGCGGGCAGACTACCATCCTCGCGATCTCGCACCAGCAGGCCCTGCGTGCGGTCGCCGACCGCGTCTACCGCATCCAGGCCGGCCGCGCGGTCGAGGTACCGGACTCGGACCCACAGAGCGCCTGAGTGTCATACTCGCAAGGTCACATCTCGAACGCAGCGACCCTCGGGATCGCCGGATCGCAGCCCCCGACGAGGGCCAGTTGGTGAACATCCGCCGCGTGCGAAACATCCTGAAGTATGGCCTCGGTCCCGAGGCGCTGGAGCGCAAGCGCGCCGACAAGCGCCGCGCCAAGCGGGAGCGCTTCGAGGTCGGGGCGTGGAACCGGGAAGGCATGTTCGCGCAGCGAAGCTACGGGTCGTACGAGGAGTACCTCGCGCATCAGGCCTCGAAGCTCGACGGCATCATCGATCGCCTGCGGGAGACCGACGCCGAGGAGTACCAGGAGTTCCGCGAGCGCTTCGCGAGCTGCGCGGCGCTCCAGGGCGCCCGGAGCGTGCTGTGTCTCGGCGCCCGGCTGGGCACGGAGGTCCGGGCGCTGCACTCGCTCGGGTACTTCGCCGTCGGCATCGATCTCAACCCGGGCCCGAACAACACCACGGTGCTCCCCGGAGACTTCCACGCGCTGGTGTTCCCCGACGCCAGCGTGGACGTCGTCTACACCAACGCGCTCGACCACGTCTTCGACCTCGAACGGATGATCGGCGAGGTGCAGCGCGTGCTGCGCCCCGGCGGCTGCTTCATCGCGGAGATCGACGAGGGCTACGAGGACGGCGGCCTGCCGGGAGACTTCGAGGCGATCCACTGGCAACAGGCCGAAGCCCTGATCGAGCGGATCGCGAAGGTCGGCCACTTCGAGGTCGAGGAGGTGCGCCCGCTCGGTCGCATCCGCCGCGGCGTCCGCCGGCTCGTGGTGCTCCGCAAGGCGCAGTGACGAGCAGCCGGCTAGCCGCTCGCGCCGCCGCCGCGGGCCGTGCGCCAGGCGCAGAAGGTCAGAATCGACCACAGCAGGTCGCCGTGGTCGCGCCAGCCGCACAGGTGCTGCTCCCAGATGCGACGCACCGCACGCGCTCGCAGCACGCCGTCCCGGCGCAGCGCCGGCTCGGCGAGCAGGTCTTCCGCCCAGCCCCGCAGCGGTCCGCGCAGCCAGGTTCCGATCGGCACGCCGAAGCCCCGCTTCGGACGCTCCGTGAGTCCGCGGGGCACGTAGCGCTCGAGGACCTGCCTGAGGATCCGCTTGCCGCCTCCTTCGTCGACGAGGAAAGACGTGGGCAGCGACCACGCGAACTCGGCGATGCGGACGTCGAGCAGCGGAGCGCGCGCCTCCAGACCGAACGCCATGCTCGCGCGGTCCACCTTGACGAGGATGTCGTCGCAGAGATAGCCCCGATAGTCCTGGAGCATCATCTCGCGCAGCGGCTCGAGGGGCGGCTCGGAGCCGGACGCGGCGACCAGCGGGACGCTCTCGGCGCCGAGTCCCTCGACGAGCGCGCCCGCGTCCGCGATCCGCGCGTAGCGCCGCGCCAGCAGATCCGACGGGCTCTCGGCCGCGTAGCCGCGCACCGCGTGCTCGAGCTTCGCGCCGGCGCGGCGCCAGGCGGGCAGCCTCGCGTCCCGGACGCCCCGCGGCCGGGCCAGCGGCCAGCTCGCGCGACCCGCCGCCGCCGCGATCGCACCCGCTGCGCTGCGCAGCGGGCGGGGCACGCCGGCGAGCCGCCGCCAATCCGACAGCGCGTCGAAGTAGTGCCGGTAGCCGCCGAAGGTCTCGTCGCCGCCGTCGCCGGTCAGCGCCACGGTGACGTGCTCCCGGGCCAGGCGGCACACGAGGACCGTGGGGATCTGCGAGACGTCGGCGAACGGCTCGTCGTAGATCTCCGGAATGCGCGGCACCAGCTCGAGGCAATCCTTTGCGGTCACGACGAGCTGCCGGTGCCGGGTGTGCAGGTGCGCGGCGACCTCGGCGGCGAACCCGGACTCGTCGTAGCGGGGCTCCTCGAATCCGATCGAGAACGTGAGCACCGGCTGCGGCGAGAGCGACTGCATGATGCCGACCACCGCCGAAGAATCCGTGCCGCCGGAGAGCAGCGCGCCGAGCGGCACGTCGGCCAGCATGCGGTCCGCGACGGCGTCTCGCAGCAGCGCGTCGAGCCGCTCGACCGCCTGCGCATAGTCACCGGGGAAGGGCCGCTGTACACCCCGCAGTGCCGCATCGCGGGCGCTCCACCAGACCCTGGGCTCCTCGCGGGCTCCGCTCGCCGTCACCCGCAGCGTGGACCCCGCCGGCAGCTTGCGACAGCGGACGAAGATGGAGCGCTGCTGCGGCAGCCATCCGTAGCGCAGGAAGGTCCCGAGCGCGTCCAGGTCGAGGCGCGGGTCGAAGCGCGGATGGCGGCGCAGCGCGGAGAGCTCCGATCCGAACAGGAACGCGCCATCGCACCAGGCGTAGTAGAGCGGCTTTTTCCCGACGCGATCGCGCGCCAGCGTGAGCGCGCGTTGCTGCCGGTCCCAGAGCGCGAAGGCGAACATCCCGTTCGCGCGCTCGAGCGACTGCTCGAGGCCCCAGGCCTCGATCGCGGCCAGCAGCACCTCGGTGTCGGAGTGGCCGCGGAACGTCGCACCGCGCGCCTTCAGCTCCGCCGACAGCGGGCGCACGTTGTAGAGCTCGCCGTTGTAGCTGATCGCGTAGCGCCCCGAGGCGGAGTGCATCGGTTGGGCTCCGGCCGGAGACGGGTCGAGCACCGAGAGCCGGCGATGCGCCAACGCGATCCCGCTCTCGCGGTCGCACCAGACACCGCCCGCGTCGGGACCCCGGTGGCGCAATGCGTCGGCCATGGATCCGGCGAGCGGCTCGAGCGCCGCGCGGTCCGAGCCGGTTCCATCCAGGATTCCCGCGATGCCGCACATCGCTCGGCACTCCTGTGTCCGCGCAGCGTCGGAGACGGCGTACGGTACCATCGAGGCCCGCTCGACCGCCGCCAGGGTCGCCCGTCCTGCGCTGCGAGCAGCGGGGGAGCGGAGTGCGGATGCGCTTCGGGATCTACATGCGCAGCGTCCGCCCGGGACGCGGGGCCGAGAAGGTGGCGACCCAGGTCGCCATCGGACTCGTGGCGCGCGGACACCGGGTGGACCTGCTGCTCGAAGAGCGCGGCGGGCGCCTCGAAGCGATCGCCGAGGACGCCGGGGTGACGCTGCTGGATCTGCGCGCGGAGCCGCGCTCGCCCGGACGCGCGCGCGCCCTCCAGCTCGCGGCGCTGATCCGCGTGCTGGCGTCGCCGGCCGGCTGGCGTCGCGCAGGGTTCCGCGGGCTGCGACCGCTGGTGGGGCTGGCGCTCGGCGACGATCCGCCGATCGCCGCGCTGCTGCGCTACGTCCGGCGCGACCGGCCGGACGCGGTCCTCGCGTTCCTCAACTACCCGAACTTCGCGCTGATGCTGGCGTCGCGGCTGGCACCGCTGGCGACGCATTGGGTCGTCAGCGTGCGCAACCACGTCTCGAGCTCCTCCGCCCACGCCCGCTCGCGCTGGAACCGCTCGATCCCGGACCTGATGCGGCGCCTGCTGCACGGCGCCGACCGCGTCGTCGTGCCGTCGCAGGGGCTCGCCGACGACGTGCTGCACATCACCGGCCTGCCCCCGGAGCGCGTGCGCGTGATCCACAACCCCGTCTCGAGCGACGTCTCCCGGCTCGCGAAGGAGCCGGTCGCGCACCCGTTCTTCGAGGCGGGAGTCCCGGTCCTGCTGGCGGCGGGGAAGCTCAAGCCCCAGAAGGATTTCGATACCCTGCTGCGCGCGTTCCGGATCGCCCGGGAGAGCCGGCCGCTGAGACTGATCGTCCTCGGCGAGGGCGACCCGGGTGCGCTGCGGGCGCTCGCCGGAGAGCTCGGTGTCGCTGCGGACGTGGACTTTCCCGGTCACGTCGAGAACCCTTACGCGTGGTTCGGACGCGCGTCGGTGTACGTCCTGTCGTCGGCCTGGGAGGGCTTCCCGAACGTGCTGATCGAGGCGCTCGCGTGCGGCTGCCCGGTGGTCAGCACGGAGTGTCCGTCGGGCCCCGCGGAGATCCTGGCAGGCGGAAGCTACGGGAAGCTCGTTCCGGTCGGCGCCGCCGCCGATCTCGCCAAGGCGATCCTCGAGACCCTCGAAGCGCCGCCTCCGGCGGAAAGGCTGGTGGCGCGCAGCCAGGAGTTCTCGCTCGCACGCGCCGTCGACGCCTACGAGGAGCTGCTCACGAAGCCATGAGAGAGACCGCCATGCAACCGTCCGAGAATCGAAGCGTCGCGCCGCCTCGACGGCCCGCCGGCCTGCTCGACCTGTCGTCGCTGCACTTCCGCTACGAGCCGTACCCGATCGGCATCGGCCGCCCCGCGATGGCCGCGGATCTCTACGCGCGCCTGATGGCGAGCTTTCCGCCGATCGAGCTCTTCGAGGAGCTGCCCAAGGTCGGTCACAAGCGCGTGCTCTCGGAGAAGTACAACGGCCGAGGCTACGAGAGCTTCCTCGCGCGGACGCCCGTCTGGCGGGAGTTCCATCGCTACGTGAAGAGCGAGGGCTTCATCTCCTCGGTGCTCGAAGCCATGCGCGATGCCGGAATCGATCTCGGCGTCCGATTCCCGGTCACGCCGCGGAGGCGGCTGCAGACGACGTGGCGCGATCTGCGCCGCGCCCGCTGGCCCCGCTTCGACGTCCCGCTGCACGCCCGCTTCGAGTTCTCGGCGCTGCCGACCGTCGGCGGCCACGTGACCCCCCACACCGACTCCCCCGGCAAGGTGATCACGCTGGTGATCTCGATGGAGGAACGCTGGGACAAGGCGCAGGGCGGTGGCACCGACGTGATCCGCCCGCTCGACCCGCGGCGCAACTTCAACTGGCTCAACGACAAGCTCGAATTCGACGAGATCGAAGTGCTCGACACGGTCGAGTTCGAGCCGAACCAGGTGGTGGTCTTCACCAAGACCTTCAACTCCTGGCACTGCGTGCGCCCGATGTGCGGAACGGATCCGTCGCAGATGCGACGGACGCTCACGATCAACATCGAGGAGGACGACTGAAGCGCGCGGCGCGAGCGGCGATCAGGCCGGCAGCGGCGGCGTGCGGTCGAGCACCTCGAAGGCATCGTGGCGGACGTGGTTCCGCTGCATCTCCTCGCGCAGCAGCGCCTCGCTGACGACGCCCCGATCCAGGCACTCGCGCAGCAGCCCGAAGAAGAAGCGCTCCTGGTTGCGGTCCGGATGGCGGACGTAGCGGCCGAGCAGCGCGTAGTCGCCGAAGCGCTCCCGGCGCCAGCGCATCAGCCGATCGACGACGGGCAGGCCGAGCACCCGATCGCCGGGGACGAAATCGACCGGCAGACCCGTCTTCCAGGGCTGCGTCCAGCGGCGCGTGTTGTGGAGCAGCTGCGTGCGCGGCGAGAGTCGGTCGAAGTCGTTCCACTCGTCCTCGAGCAGCCCGATGCTCTCCTGCGGCTCGAGGCGCAGCCCGATCCAGTCCGCGTAGTCGCGCTGGCCCTGGAACAGCGCGTCGAAGTCCCGTTCGCAGTGCCAGTGCGCGAGCTTCGCGCAATCGAGCAGCATCACGCTGGAGGCCCAGGAGGTCTTCTTCTTCCATCCCGAGCGCCGACGGCACAGGATCGCCTTGCCCTGCATGTCGCGGGTGAGCAGCTGCGTCACGTCGCCCTGGGCAAAGATGTCCGGGTCGATGACGAGCGCGCGGCCCTGGTACTGCATCAGCTCGGGGGGCATGAAGCGCAGCGGCGTGAAGGACTGCAGGTCGTCGTTCTTCCAGACGCGCCACGCGCCGTCGCGCAGATAGCGCCGCCCCTCGTAGGCCTGGAAGAAGTGCTGCTGCTCCTGCTCCAGGATCCGCACGTCGAAGCGATCCGCATGCGGCGAGTTGCGGCGCAGCGAGTACTGCGCGACGAGCGCGCCGACGAGCTGCTTCTGGTTCGTGTGGATGAATACGCAGGGCTTCACGACCCACCTCCCCCGGCGCCCTCGTCCGAGGCGCCGCCGTAGCCGTACACCGGCGAGAGTTTGGCGCGCACAGTCGCGTCGATGCGCGCGACCTCTTCGTCGTCGAAGTAGTCGCGGTAGCCACCGACCTTCGCGCGTCGCACCTTGTAGGAATCCGGGTTGTCCTTGTCCCGGGCCGTCATGCGACTGCCGGCCAGCCAGAAGACGCGTTTGGTCTCGAGCTTCCGCATGTTCTCGATGGGCCCAGTGATGCTGCTCAAGGAGTTCTTCATCTCATGCGCGATTCCCGCCAGGAGAATGCCGAGGGCTGCAAGATACTCCTTCTGCGCGGCCCTCCGCTTGAGCTCCTGGCTACGGAGTTGGGAGTCGATCCGCGCGAGGAGCTCTTCCACCGCAAACGGTTTGAAGACGAAATCTACGGCCCCGCGTCTCAGGCCCGACAACCTCTCCTCCG
>Ga0105107_10003860_pt1 | contig 10014 bp, 7 predicted proteins | sample PPLLaktember2015_6_FD_79335 | JGI IMG/M metagenome (GOLD analysis project Ga0105107, IMG submission 79335) | Freshwater sediment microbial communities from Prairie Pothole Lake near Jamestown, North Dakota, USA - PPLs Lake P8 Core (1) Depth... | ecosystem: Environmental > Aquatic > Freshwater >...
CAGGTAATAGCATGCACAGAGAACACCGGAAAAAAACCAGTGCTATGCTTGAGGATCTATGTCTATTTCGACCCGGGTCCTCATCGTCGAAGATCACGCCGACAGCGCGGAGTTCCTGCGCCTGCTGCTCGAGCCGGAAGGCTACGTCGTCAAGACGGCCGGCAACGCACAACAGGCTCGCGCAGAGGTGTCGGCGTCCAGGCCCGAGATCATCCTGATGGATCTCATGCTGCCCGATGTCGAAGGGCTCGACCTGCTCCGCGAGCTCCGCGCGATGAGCCCCGAATCACAAGTCATCGTTGTCAGCGGCCACGGCAGCATCACGGTGGCGGTCGAAGCGATGGAGAACGGCGCGCTCAGCTTCATCGAAAAGCCGCTCAACCCGAGCGTGCTGATGGCGCAACTGCACAAAGCCGCGGAAAAGCTCGCGCTGACGTCGGAAAATCGCCGGCTGCGCGCCGAGCTCGACGAGAGCGCGAGCTACGCCGGCATCATCGGCCGCAGCAAACCGATGCGCCAGCTGTATCAATTGATCAAGTCGGTGGCGCCCACGGACGCGAACGTGCTGATCACCGGCGAGAACGGCAGCGGCAAGGAGATCGTCGCGACCGCGATTCACGAATCGAGCAAACGCGCCAAGGGCCCGTTCATCAAGGTGAATTGCGCGGCCATTCCCACCGAGCTCATCGAGTCGGAGCTGTTCGGCCACAAGCGCGGCGCGTTCACGGGCGCGGTGAACGACAAGCAGGGCTTGATGGAGCTCGCGAACAACGGCACGCTGCTGCTCGATGAAATCGGCGACCTCTCGCCCAACCTGCAGGTGAAGCTGCTGCGCGTGCTGCAGGATCGCGAGTACCGCCCGGTCGGCAGCACGAAAGTGCTGAAGACCAATTTCCGGCTCATCTCGGCCACCAACGTCAACGTCGAACAGGCGCTCAAGGAAGGCCGGCTGCGCGAAGATCTGTATTTCCGCATCAACACGCTCATGCTGCCCGTGCCGGCTCTTCGCGAGCGGCCGACCGACATTCCTCTCATGGCCGAATACTTCCTCAGGAAGTACGCGGCGCAGCACGGCAAGACCATCACGGCGTTCAATCCCGACGCGCTGCGCGCCCTGGTCAGCTTCTCGTGGCCGGGCAACGTGCGCGAGCTGCAGCACGTCATCGAGCGCGCCGTCATCCTCACGCAGGGCGCGATCATCAGCGTGGACGATCTGCCCGACAACGTGACGGCCGCAGCCGCCGTAAAGTCCTGATTCCGGCCCTTCGAGGGCCTACAATGGGATCGTGCCCCTTTCGCTGCGGCATCCCCGTACCCTGAAGGACTATGCCGCCCTCGCGGTCGCCATCGTGGTGAGCGTCGTCGTGCTCATCGCCGCGGGCGTCGTCATTCGCTACGGGTTTGCCGTCAACAAGTTGTCCCGCGGTATCGGCCAGACGATGTTCTACGGGGCCGATGGCGCCGCATGGTTCCCGCTCGAGGAGCATCGGCGCGATGTCCCGCTGAGCCGCATCTCGGCCCATCTGCGCGACGCGGTGGTCGCTGTCGAAGATCATCGATTTCATTCGCACGTCGGCATCGATCCGATCGGCATCGGCCGCGCGGTCTTGCGCGACATCAGGGCAGGCAGCCTCGAAGAGGGCGGCAGCACGCTGACCCAGCAGCTGGCGCGAACGCTCTTTCTCTCGGGATCGCGCGACTTCATGCGCAAGGGCAAGGAAGCGGTCCTCGCGCTGATGATCGAGCAGCGTCTCTCGAAAACGCAGATCCTCGAGCTCTATCTCAACAGGATCTACCTCGGCGGCAACGTGTACGGCGCCGAAGCGATGTCGCAGAACGTGTTCGGCAAGCCGGCCGCCGATCTCACGCTCTCCGAGGCCGCGTTCATCGCCGGCCTCATCCGAATGCCATCGGCATTGTGGCCCTGGTCGCACTACGATCGCGCGCTGCGCCGCAGCCACGTCGTGCTCGCGCGCATGCGCGACGAGCGGCTCATCACGGCGCAGGCCGAGCAGCAGGCGCGCGCCACGCCACCACGCGTGCTTCCCAGCCCGGGGCTGACACGCGGCGCATCGGGCTACGCCCAGGACTATCTGCGCCAGCAGTTCAGGGCGGCATTCGACGACGACAACCCTCCAGACTGGAAGGTTCGCACCACGTTCGTACCGGCGATGCAGAGGGAAGCCGAGCGCGCCGTGTCTCAGGGGCTCGCCAGGTTCCGCCAGGCCGGGCTGCAGGCCGCGCTGGTGGCGATAGACCCGCACACCGGGGACGTGCTCGCCCTTGTCGGCGGCCGCGATTTTCGCCGCACCCCGTTCAACCGCGCGACCAGCGCAAAACGACAGCCCGGCTCGGCATTCAAACCGTTCGTCTACGCCGCCGCGCTCGCGAGCGGCCTGTCGCCCATCTCGCGCATCTCGGGTCTGAACAATCGCGTTCCCGGGTACGACGAATGGGAAGTGAGAAATGCGACCGCCGACACGCGCGACACCTTGACGATGCGCGAGGCGTTGTACGAGTCGAACAACCAGGCGGCCGTGCGGCTCCAGACGCAGATCGGATCGCTGCCCATCCTGACGATGGCCGAAGCAGTCGGGCTCTCCCGGATGCCCGACGTACCGTCGCTGGCCCTTGGCGTCGGCGAGACAACGCCGTTGCTGCTGACGGCGGCCTACTCGGTGTTTCCGAACGGCGGGTTCGGTGTGACGCCGCGGCCGATCGTACAGGTCGTCGACAACGACGGCTACGCCGTGTTCAATCGCGAGGTCGAACGAAAGCTCGTACTCTCGGAAGCGGTCGCATTCCAGATGGTGTCGATGCTGGCCGACGTCGTCGACACGGGCACGGGCGCCGCCGCGCGAACGCTCGGCGTGCGCTTCCCGGTCGCGGGTAAGACGGGCACGACCGACGACTTCAAGGACGCGTGGTTCATCGGGTTCTCCTCGTCGGTTGTCGCCGGCGTCTGGGTGGGATTCGATCGGCCGGCCACGATCGGTCCCGACGGCTACGGCGCCCGGTACGCCCTGCCGATCTGGGCCGCGTTCATGTCGCGAACGGCCCGCCTGCGCAAGCCGGGGGAATTCCGCGTCCCGACCACGGTCGAAGCCGTTCGTCTCTGCCAGGTCAGCCACCTCGCGCCACGCGAATCGTGCCCGACCTACAACGAGTACTTCAAACACGGCGACGAGATTCCGGAGGACCGGTGCGACGTTCACCGGGGCCCAAACGCGGCGGAGGTGATTGGGGGGATCTTCTCGAGGATTGGGAAAGGGATTGGGAAGATCTTCGGGCGATAGTCTCCCGCAGATAGGAACAGGAGATTAGGAGACTGGGAGGGTTCTTTTCGATCTGCTGACCCTTGCGATCGGGCTCAACGCGTCCGCACCTGGACAAAACGCATGCGCTTGCAAAACCTCACAGAAGAACGGAAGAAGGAAGCTGGCGCAAGCCGGGGCGGCGAATTTGAAGGCATTGGCGAATCCAGACAGCCGCATCGACTTCGCACCGGTGGCGCGTTTCGCACCGCGGCCCACGAAGTCGATGCGAACAGAGCAAGCTACCGGCGTTGAAAAAGCGCGTCCTGCCTTCTAGTCTTCCGTTCTTCTGTAATCGTAAATGTCTATGGTTCCGGCTTTGAAACCACTTCTTAGGAGGTCAATGAGTTCAACACTTGATTCGCATGACCGACCCAGAAATCGACCAACTCACGGATCGAATCATCGGCTGCGGCATTGAAGTACACAGGACCCTTGGCGCCGGTCTGCTGGAATCTGTCTACAGAGAATGTATGGCTATCGAGTAATCACGTATCTCAAGCTCGCCGATTGCCCGGCGGGCCTGATCATGAATTTCAACGTGAGCTCTTTGCGGAATGGCTTGAAGCGAGTAGATCATCCGGCGAGATACAAAAGAAAGGATCCCTCCTAGTCTCCTATTCTCAGCCCGATGCGCGCTTCGCGAATGCCCATCGCCACCAGAAGCCCGTTGAGAATGGCCTGCGGGCGCGGTGGACATCCCGGGATGTACACATCGACGGGCACGACACGATCGACACCCCCGACCGCGGCGTAGGTACCCTCGCCGAAGATCCCCCCGCTGCAGCCGCACGCGCCCACCGCCACGACGATTCGCGGCTCCGGCGTCGCCTCGTAGGTGCGGCGCAGCGCGATCTCCATATTGCGAGTCACGGGTCCCGTGACGAGCAGCAGATCGGCATGACGCGGGCTGGCCACGAAATGAATGCCGTATCGCTCCAGATCGTAGAAGGGGTTGGTCGTTGCCGCGATCTCCATCTCGCAGCCGTTGCAGCTTCCCGCGTCGACCTGCCGCACGTGGAGCGACCGGCCGAGGCGGCCCCGAATGCGATCGCGCAGCCGGCCGGCCGATTCGGCGACGGTCGGGCCTGGCTGAGTTTCGACGCGCGCAAAGGTCGCGCGGCCGCTCTCCGGATCGAAGGCGAACGACGCGGTGCGCGCGAGCTGATCGCGGCTGTAGGCCGCCACCTCGACGTCGTGCGATATGCCGATAGCCTGCTCGGTGCACTGCTCGACGCAGGCGCGGCACTGAATGCACGAGGCGTATGAAAGAGACAGTGTCTTCTCCGAACCCGACGCCGCCGCCCGGATGGCGCCCGTCGGGCAGACAGGGGCGCACTCGTCGCACGCAGTGCAGCGGCCGAAATCGATGACGGGAAATCCGAAAGCCGGCTGCGTGCCGAACGGATTCGCCTCGGTGAGCGATCCGGTCTTCAGACTCTTCGTGATGATGCTGAGCATGCGTTCCCTCTCGGCCGCCTATCGATCGTTGCCCGAGTACGACAGGTTGAAGCTCTTGTTGATGACCGGAAAGTCCGGAATGATGTTGCCCGGCACGGCATGAACGAGGGCCGGCCAGTTGAGAAGACTTGGATCGGTCACCTTGACGCGCGCGAGGTTTCCGCGCTCGTCGGTCGCCACCCAGTGCGTGCAGGGCCCTCGCCATGCCTCGGCCCAGCCGAGCGCCGACGACCATGGCGGCAGCTGTTCGGGCAGCGGCACAACCAGAGGAGAGTCGGGCACCGTGTCGAGCACCTGATGCAGTATCACCAGCGACTGCTCGACCTCGCGCGCGCGAACCATCAACCGGGCCCTCACGTCGCCGCCGTCTTCGATCGGGACGTCGAATCGCATCTCGGCGTACGCGTCGTGCGGATGATCGCGGCGGAAGTCGCCATCCACACCCGACGCGCGCGCGGCGATGCCGACGACGCCGAGATCGCGCGCGGCCTGGTGTGTCAGGATGCCCGTCCCATCCACGCGGTCCGTGAACGTGCCCGCGTCGATGAGCAGCTCGATCAGACTGTCGAATTCTTTCTCGAAGACATGCAGATGCCTGCGCAGCATCTCGCGTCCCTCGGACGACAGATCGCGCCTGACGCCTCCCAGCGCCACGGTGCCGCGCAGAAGGCGCGTGCCGAACAACCGGTCCTGCAGCCGGACGAGGCCTTCGCGCAACGCCTGACCGCGGCTCGCCGCGACAACGAACGCCACGTCGGTCGCCAGCGCGCCGATGTCGGCCGTGTGGTTGTAGAGGCGCTCGAGCTCGAGAAGCGCCACGCGCAGGGCGCGGGCACGAGGGGGCGCCTCGACGCCGGCCAGCCGCTCGATCGCGTGTGCGTAGGCCAACGCGTGCCCCACGGTCGTATCACCCGAGATCGACTCGGCGAGAAACAGGCCATGGCCCCATGGGATCCGCTCGAAGCGCTTTTCGATGCCCTTGTGAACGTAGAACAGCCGAAGCTGGAGATACAGCACCGGCTCGCCCGCCACGCCGAATCGAAAATGTCCGGGCTCGATGATGCCCGCGTGCACCGGCCCGACCGGAACCTGAAAGACACCTTCGCCGGTCACAGGACGGAATGGATGGAAGTCGCCCTCGACCCGAGGCACGGCGCCATCCGCCGGGAAGTCCTTGCGGAGCGCCCATGCGCCGTCGGGCCAGTCGTCGTGCAGCGCCACGCGCACGGGATTCGGATGGTCCTCGAGCGCCAGGCCGAACATGTCCATCACCTCGCGCTCGAGCCAGTTCGCCGCAGGATACGTCGCGGCAATCGACGGGAACGAGGGCTGCCCGGCATCCACCGGAGCCGACACGCGGAGAAACGTTCGCACGGCGGGTAACGACCACACGTGATGGACGTGAAACTGTCCCGTCCCCTCGCGATCGTCGGTCGCGAAGAGCGTCGCGAGACGGCCGCCCAGTTCGCTCACCACGCGATCGGCGACCGGCAACAGCTCCGCGAGGCTCGCCTCGACAACCAGCTCGCCGGGATGTAGTTCGCGCACCCGATCCGGCGCCACGCCGAGGGCCGCCGACACCGTGGAGATGACAGTCGTCATGCGCTCCCCCACACAACCTGCGTCGCGGCGCGGATGAGAGCCGTCAGCGGACCGGGCAGGTAGAACGCCGAGACACTCGCGAGAATCGCCGCACCGATGACGACCACCATGCCGAGATCGAACCGTTCCGGCGCCGGACGCCGCCGGTCGGCGGCGTCGCGAGCCGGCCCAAGCACGAGGCGCCCGATCTGATAGCCGAACCCGCAAAACAATACGACGAGCGCCGCCAGAAACACCGCGGTCGCCGTGGTGTGCGTGCTCAGAAAGCCCGCCCTGAGAATCGTCATCTCACTGAAGAACATCCCGAACGGAGGAGAGCCGGTGATGATCACCACCGCCAGCACCAGAAGCCCGCTCGCAATCGGCGCCCGCGTGAACGTTCCCGTCCCGATCCGATCGAAATCGGACGAGCTGTGCAGCTGCGCCAGCGTGCCGGCCGAAAAGAGCGCCACGGGCTTTGCCAGCGAGTGATACGTCATGTGCAGCAGCGCGCCGAACACGCCGGCCTCGACGCCGAGACCGAGGCCGAACACCATGATGCCGACATGTTCGATGCTCGAGTAGGCCAGCAGCCGCTTGAGATTCCACTGAATCAGGATGAACGGCGTCGCAATCAGCACCGACAGGAGTCCGAGCGTCAACAAGAGCTCGCTCGAAAATTCCTGACCGAGCGCGGCCATGGAGATCATGTGGATGCGCAGAATGCAATACAGGGCGCCGTTCAGCATGCCCACGGCCATCAGCGCAACGGCCGGCGACGGAGCCTCGCGGTAGGCGTCGGGCTTCCACGTGTGCATCGGCGCGAGACCCGCCTTCGTGCCGTACCCGATGAGCGCGAAGACCACTCCGAGCCGCACCGTGAACGGATTGAGCGTCGGGGCCACGTCCATGAAGCGCGTCCAGTTGAGCGCCGACATCCCTTCGCCCAGAGACCCTCGGCCCGACGCGAACAGCAGGACGGTGCCGAGCAGCGCGAACCCAAGGCCGAGGCTGCCCAGCATGAGGAACTTCCAGGCGGCCTCGAGCGACGTGTCGCGATCGTGGAACGTGACGAGAAACACCGAGGCGAGGGTCGTCAACTCGACGGCAATCCAGAGAATGCCCAGGTTGTTCGACACCGCGACGAGCAGCATCGCGAACACGTACGCGGGAATCAGACCGTAGAACTCGCGTCGCATGCGCGTGTTGACCAGGCCGCGCGCTTCGTTGCGTCTGAGGTATCCCACCCCGTACGCGCCGGAGACGAGGCCCACGAACCCGCAGAGGACGAGCACCAGCGCCGACAGACCGTCGACCCGCAGTGTGTCGCCGAATGCCATCGGTATCGTCCCGCCGAGAAACTGGCTCGCCGTCGCCAGGCACAGGACAAATGTGAGCGAGAGACCACCGAGCATCGTGGCCTCCATCACTTTTCTCGGACTGCCGACGGCGCCAATCGCGGCCGTCAGCAACGGGACGCCCAACATCCAGACGAGCAGGTTCACATTACCCTTTCAGCTTCGACAGCCGGCTGACGTCCATCGACTCGAACCGACCGACAATGCGCTGGACGAGGATGCCGAGGACGAGCACGGCCAGCATCACGTCGAACGACATCCCGAGCTCGACCACCAACGGCATCCCCGACGTCACACCGACAGCAACGAGAAACACCGCATTCTCGACGGTGAGCAGCGCGAGAATCTGCGTAATCGCCTTCTTGCGCGTCACCATCAGGAACAGACCAATCAGCAACATCGACAGCGCCACGCCGATCAGGTGATGGCTCACGCCGCGCGCGCCGACCGGAAAGCCGCTGCTGACCCGGTAGCCGATGACGGTCAGCGCCAGCGAGACCAGCAGCGATGCCGGAACGTTGAGGAACGGCTCGATCTCGCGGTGGATGCCGATGCGATCGATCATCCTCATGAGAAACCACGGGATGAGAATCGCTTTGAGGCCGATGGTCAGGGCCGCCGTCACGAAGAGATCGTGCCGGTGCTCGGACACTGCGATGGTGACGGCGACCACGCCGAGCAGGAGCGACTGCGCGCCGTACAGGCGAATCGTGGTGAACAGCGCCTTCTGCCCGACCATCAGAAACACGCTGACCAGCATGCCGGCGGCCGAAAGGATCACGATGTCAGCAGTCATAGGAATCGAATGGCCAAAGCCAGAAATGCGAGCCCGAGCGAAATGGACACGAGCTCGGGCACACGGAACAGGCGGAGCTTGGCGTTGGTGCTCTCGACCAGCGTGACCGCCGCCGCCAGAAGGACCACCTTGCCTGCCCACGCGACGAGCGCCACCGCCAGAGCGACGGGCGCCACGCCGAGCGCGATGCCGGCAGGTATGAAGAGGTCGATGAGCAGGGTCAGGTAGAGCAACTCCTTGACCGCCGACGCCCATTCGACGAGCGCGAGATCGGGTCCGGCGTACTCCAGCACCATCGCCTCATGGATCATCGTCAGCTCGAGATGCGTCGCCGGGTTGTCGACCGGAATGCGGCCCGTCTCGGCGATGACGATGACGAAAAGGCCGGCGAACGCGAGCAGATCGCTCGGTTGAAACGACAGGCCCTGCTGCAGCAGGTTTCTGACGAGCACGCCAAGATTCAGCGAGCCCGCCGCGAGAGCCGACGTGAACAACCCCAGCATCAGCGCCGGCTCGGCCAGCGCGGCAATCGTCATGTCACGGCTCGAACCCATGCCGCCAAACGGGCTCCCCGTATCGAGCGCCGCGGTCGCCAATGCGAACCTGCCGAGCGCGAGCACGCCGACGAGCATCAGAATGCCGCCAGCCCTCTCGAGCGGCGCGGCCGCCACGAGCACGGGAACCAGCGTGGTGGCCGTCACTGCCGCCGCGAAATAGACGCGGGGCCCTGCGACAAAGACCCAGGACGCTGTCTCCGATCGGACCGGCTCTTTGCCCAGCAGCTTCGCGAGATCGTAGTAGCCCTGAAGCCATGGGGGACCCTGACGACTTTGCAGCCGCGCCTTCATTTTCTTGATCGCGGTTTTCAGCAAGGGCGCGACCGCCAGCATGCCTGCGGCCTGCAGGAGCGCCCACGCGACGGTGACGAGCGCGTCGATCGCCGGACTCACGGCGTCCCTCCCAGCCAGACGAGCAGCAGCACGCCCAGGATGAGCACGTAGGCGAGGTAGGCGTGAAGGCTGCCGGCCTGCAGCACCTTCATCCCGGTCGCCGTCCTCAGGACGGCGCGCACGACCGGACCGTAGATGTACCGCTCGAAGGTGGGCTCGATTTCCGCGCGGTACCGTACCTCTTGCGGGAAGTACGGCGAGATCTCGGCCAGCGTCTCGACCTCTCGCGTCGGGCGGTAGACGGCACGGAACACCATCATCAACGGCTTGGAAAACGCGGTCGCCGTGTATTCGGTCCGCGCCGTGAGCTCTCCACCGCAGCCCCACGTCGGTGCCCGTCGCACGGCAAGCCCGGCTCGCGCGACGAGCGCAGAGGCCAGTGCGAGCGCGCTCACCATGGCGATGCCGACTCCGATGGGCGTGACACGATCGAAATGGTCGAACCCGGCAGGTGCGACGAGCCCCGACGCTATCCCTGTCGTGCCGCTCACAAGCGCTTGCCCTGGCACGATGCCTGGCAGGGACACGAGCACGCGCTCGAGCGAGCGGAGGAC
>Ga0105107_10003861_pt1 | contig 10011 bp, 6 predicted proteins | sample PPLLaktember2015_6_FD_79335 | JGI IMG/M metagenome (GOLD analysis project Ga0105107, IMG submission 79335) | Freshwater sediment microbial communities from Prairie Pothole Lake near Jamestown, North Dakota, USA - PPLs Lake P8 Core (1) Depth... | ecosystem: Environmental > Aquatic > Freshwater >...
ATGGAAAGTCATGATTTTTACCGACCAAATTTCCAGAAAGACAGAGAAGATCCATTTGGCAATAAAAAGCTTTTTGAGGAACTCAAAGCTAAAGTCTGATACTTCTCTTTTTCGCCTTTAATCAAATATACTCTACTGTTAATCCCTCATGCGTCAATGTAAGTGATTCAATAACAACATCGCTTGAATGTGCATTCAGTGTTGAGTACTCGAGCTTTGATGGAAAAGCATTTCTCACTTTCCAAACAACAATGGGTTCGTGGCTTTCATTTAAGAGAGAGATAACAACATCACGTCTTTCAACCTGGTTAAAAGTCGCCGTGCTTATCCACCTGTAAAAATCATCATCATTCTTAACGATCCCACGTTTTAATACTACATCTGAAAACTTTTTCAGTCCGGGCATTTTTTTAACTGAATTCTCGGGTGATGAGCCCTCACGATAGTCAACTACATCAAGCTCCATTGCTAATCCGCTAACTTCCATAAATCCTATGTTAGCACCACCCCATTCAACTTTAAAATGGTTTTTTGTGTGTGGATATTTCATAAATAACCTCCATAAAAATTTAAATGGTGAACAACCTTTTTTAGAAGCACTCATACTATAAATCAGTATTTCTTCGGTGCAAGAAATTTGTTATATAATATTAATCCGATAATTGTAACCACGCCAATCATCGAAAAAATAATCCATAGGGTGCTTGGCTGATTCAGTTTATCAACAAAGTGAACATAAAGATTTGCACCGAGAATACCACCGATAAGACTTCCAAGTACGCCATAGAGAAAAGCATAACCAAGGTAAAGCGCTTTTTTATCTTCTGGTGCAATCAACCCAACATAGCTAATAAATTTCGGATGTGCCGTCATCTCACCAATTGAGAATATCACTATGCCAAGTATAAAAACCCAGATGTTTGTATTTATAGCAAGTATTCCCATTCCGATTGTTCCCATTGCAATTCCCGCTATCATCGTGGGAAGCGCTTTGGTGTGTTTAACAATGTTTGAAACAACTATCTGCAGCAAAATAATCGTTCCAGCATTAATTACGGTTACGTGTTCGATATCAAACTTCCAATTAAGTTCAATTCCAACGCCGCTGAAGACACCATTAACAAAATTGTTAACAGATGTTGCGTCTACATATGCCTGCACATACCAGAGCACAGAATCAAACATCTGAAAATAAAGTATCCAGAATCCGGAATAGATTACAATCAATCCGATGAAGCGAACATCGGTTAAAACCATCACTGCGCCTTTAAGAACTTCATATATGGTTTTTGTGTTTTCGGGTTTCTTGGGTTCTTTATAAACTAATAGTGTCGGAATTAACATTGATGCTGTTCCTATCGCGGAAGCGAGCATTACATACTGCCAGCCGAATGTGCTTTTAATATAGGGAACAAGTATCAGCGGGAATAAAAAAGCGCCGAGATTTATTGACCAATAAAAAATTCCGAAGCCAAGCGTACTGTTGCTTTCATTTGTTTCTCTTGCAATCGTTCCTGATATCATCGGTTTGAATGCGCCGGCACCAACAGCCATAATTATTAAGCTTGCAAACACCATTGCATATTCTGTTGTCTGACTTGTTAGAAAATAACCTATTCCCAAAAAGATGAATGCGAAGATTAATGTTTTTCTGTAGCCAAATCTTTCTCCAATTGCACCTGACAAAATTGGAAGTATATAAAGCAGCGGCTGAATTGTGCTTTTAATAACTCCAACGCTTTCTTTTGTAAAGCTGAGCTGGTCGGTCATATAAACGGAGAGTATGCTCATCATTCCATAGTAGGAACCGCGCTCAAAAAACTCCATCAGGATAACTATCCAATAATTTTTTGAGAAGGAAGATATTCCTGGTTTTTTATCGGGAGTGTTTTCTGACATAAAGATGTTCCCTGCTTTAATTGGAAGAATTTTTAAGGGCAAAGTTAGATGAGGAAGGTGATTTTGCCAAAAAGAATCTGCATTTCTGGTTCAATGAGTTTAAAAATTAATTAAGCCCCTCCCTTTGGGAGGGGTTTGGGGTGGGCTAATAATTCAATATCGGACTCAGCCATCTCTCAATTTCTTCAACGCTCATTCCCTTCCGGCGGTGGTAATCAAGCACCTGGTCTTTACTGATTTTACCAACGGTAAAATATTTTGCTTCGGGGTGAGAGAAATACAACCCGCTGACACTTGCTGCGGGATACATTGCCATACTTTCAGTTAGTTTTATTCCGGTGTTATTTTCTGCATCAAGTAAGGAAAATATTATTGGCTTCTCTGTGTGGTCCGGCTGAGCGGGGTAACCTGGTGCAGGACGAATTCCAACATACTTTTCTTTTACTAATTCTTCGTTGGAAAGTTTTTCATCTGAAGCATATCCCCAATATTGTTTTCTAACAAGTTCGTGGAGATGTTCTGCAAATGCTTCGGCAAGTCTATCGGCAATTGCTTTAATCATTATGCTATTATAATCATCGTGATCTTTTTCAAACTTCTCAACTAATTTTTCTATTCCGATACCGGCAGTAACAGCAAACATTCCGATATAATCTTCAATTCCCGAATCTTTCGGTGCAATGAAATCAGCAAGAGCAATGTTTGGTTCATCTTTGGATTTCTGCATTTGCTGTCTTATTGTGTGAAGCACTCTTCTAACACCGCCTCTTGATTCGTCAGAGTAAACTTCAATATCGTCGACACCAACAGAGTTTGCCGGGAACAATCCTACAACTCCATTTGCAGTGAGTTGCTTTTCTTTAATTATTTTATCTAAAAGTTTGTTTGCATCATCAAAAAGTTTTTTTGCTTCGGTTCCGACATTTTTATCATCGAAGATTGTGGGATATTTTCCTTTCAACTCCCATGTCATAAAGAAAGGTGTCCAATCGATGTAGTTTTTCAATGTTGAAAGAGGATAATCTTTCAAAGCAGTTATTCCGATAGCGTTTGGTCTTTTAATATTCGTTTTGCTCCAATCAATTTTTAATCGATTGCGTCTTGCATCTTCGAGTGAAATAAAATTCTTTTCCGATTTCTTCTTTTCATAATCTTCTTTTAACTGCGAGTATTCATTTTTGAATGATTGAATAAATTTCTTTCTTTCATCATCATTTTCGCTAAGCAGATTTGAGACAACAGGAACACTGCGTGATGCATCCAGCACGTGAATCACAGCTCCACTGTAATTTGGAGAAATCTTTACTGCTGTGTGAACACGTGAAGTTGTGGCTCCGCCAATAAGTAATGGAAGATTCATTCCTCTTCTTTCCATTTCTTTTGCAACATGAACCATCTCATCAAGCGAGGGAGTGATGAGTCCACTAAGGCCAATTACATTTACCTTTTCATCAATTGCTGTCTGCAGAATTTTTTCTGTGTGAACCATAACACCAAGGTCTAGCACATTATAATTATTACATCCCAATACAACGCCCACAATGTTTTTACCAATGTCGTGAACGTCGCCTTTAACGGTCGCTAATAAAATCTTACCGGCCTCTCCCCGTCCCTCTCCGAAGGAGAGGGTGGTACCCTTTTGTAATTCTAAATCGTTTTCATTAAGAGCTTTCTGAATTAATTCTAATACGTTATCAATTTCATTTATTACTTCTTCATTTTTAAACCTAATTACTTTAAATCCTTGACCACTTAGCCTATTAGTTCTTATCTCATCTGATTCCTGATTTTCAGGCAATTGATGTATTAATCCATCTAATTCTATTACAAGCTTTTTCGAAAGACAAACAAAATCTGCTATGTATTGTCCAATAATATGCTGTCTTCTGAATTTATAATTGTATAAAGGTTTTGATTTGAGTTGTTCCCAAAGTATTAGTTCCGCTGTAGTCGGATGATCGCGGTACGCATCAGCATACTCTTTCAACTTCGAATATAAAATCGGATCAGCCGTTTGATATCCGTATACATTATACGTCGCAGCTTTCTTTGTTTCTGCCCCTTCCCTTCGGGAAGGGGACGGGGGATGGGCCAAGTAGGGCTCCAGTATAGCTACTGCCCTCTTCATCACTCTTGCACTTTTAACGACCTGCGGCAGAAACATTTTCCCGGCACCAAACAAATCTCCAACCACATTCATCCCTGCCATAAGCGGACCCTCGATTACTTCAAGTGGCTGCGAAAATTTTAATCTTGCCTCTTCAACATCGACGTCAATGTAATCAACTATGCCTTTGATAAGCGCATACTTTAATCTTTCTGCAACGGGAAGATTGCGCCACTCGTCTTTCTTTTCTTCTACTTTGTCTTTTTTCTTAATCGTCTCGGCGAATTCAATTAGTCTTTCGGTTGCATCGGGTCTTCTATTGAGAATAACGTCTTCAACTTTTTCCAGAAGATCTTTGGGAATTTCTTCATAAACATCAAGCTGACCAGCGTTAACAATTCCCATATCCATCCCGGCTTTGATTGCATGGAACAGGAATGCGGAATGCATTGCTTCACGTACAGCATCGTTGCCACGGAAAGAAAAAGAAAGATTGCTAACGCCTCCGCTTACCTTTACCAGCGGAAGATTTTGTTTTATCCATCTTGTCGCTTCTATATAGTCAACAGCATAATTATTATGCTCTTCGATTCCTGTTGCTATCGCAAGAATGTTTGGATCAAAGATTATATCTTGGGGCGCGAATCCAACCTCGTTAGTCAAAATCTTATAAGCACGTTTGCAAATTTCTGTTCTTCTTTGAAATGTATCTGCCTGACCTTTTTCATCGAAAGCCATGACAATAACAGCAGCTCCATAGCTTAATACTTTTCTTGCGTGTTCTTTAAAAACATCCTCGCCTTCTTTCATTGAAATAGAGTTTACTATTCCTTTGCCTTGTAAACATTTCAATCCTGCTTCAATTACTGTCCACTTTGATGAATCTATCATAATAGGAAGTTTTGCAATATCTGGTTCTGCCTCAAGAAGATTAAGGAATTTCGTCATCGCTGCTTCTGAATCGAGCATGCCTTCGTCCATATTAATATCAAGAACCTGTGCGCCGCCTTCAACCTGATCGCGAGCAACAGATAGTGCCTCATCATAATTATTATCTTTGATCAGGCGGGCAAACTTTTTTGAACCGGTTACATTTGTTCTCTCACCAATGTTCATAAAATTAGAATCTGGACGAAGAACAACCGGTTCAAGTCCGCTTAATCTTAAATATGGTTCCTGCTTTTTTGGAACACGCGGTTTGTGATGTTTTACGAGTTCAGCAATAGCTTTAATATGGTCAGGAGTTGTTCCGCAGCATCCGCCGACGATGTTTACAAAACCACTTTTTAAAAAGTCATCGAGCACACTTGCCATGGTTTGTGGCGTTTCATCATAGCCACCCATTTCATTTGGTAATCCGGCATTGGGATAAACTGATAAAAATTTATCTGAAGCATTCGATAAATCTTCAACAAATGGCCTCATCTGTTTGGCCCCAAGTGCACAGTTTAATCCAACACTAACAAGATTTTTTGTGTGAGAAACAGAAAGGTAGAAGGCTTCGACTGTTTGTCCCGATAATGTTCTCCCGCTTTGGTCAACGATTGTCCCCGAGATCATAACGGGAAGTCGAATCCCTTTTTCATCAAGATATTTTTGAACCGCAATTATTGCAGCCTTCGAATTCAGCGTATCGAAAATCGTTTCAATCAGAATTATATCTGCGCCACCATCAACAAGTCCTCGTGCCTGATCATAATATGCATTAACTGTTTCATCGAAAGTTACTGCTCTGTAACCGGGATCGTTTACATTTGGAGAAAGCGAGAGGGATTTGTTCGTCGGTCCTAATGCCCCGGCAACAAACCGTTGTTTACTTGGAAGTTTTTTATTGAATTCGTCTGCAACCTCGTTTGCAATTTTTGCTGCCTCAAAATTAATTTCATAAACCAGTCCCTCGGTATGATAATCAGCTTGAGAAAATCCGTTTGCATTAAAAGTATTAGTTTCAATGATGTCGGCACCAACTTCAAAATAAGCACGATGAATTCCTTTAATAATTTCAGGTTGTGTGATAGAAAGAAGATCATTGTTTCCTTTAAGATCATGCGGATGATCTTTGAATCGTTCTCCGCGAAAGTCTTCTTCTGTTAAATTGTGGTGCTGTATCATTGTACCCATCGCACCATCAATAACAAGAATTTTTTCTTCTAATAATTTTTTAAACGTTTCAACTGTTAGTTTCATTTATCAATATGCCGAACTCGTTTCGGCATCTCCTTTCTACTTTAAGATTCTAACCAAAGATATTTAAAATTTCTTTGTTAAATTGATTCAACACGGGGAATAAGATAATAAGGTCGGGTTATTAGAAGTTAGTTTTGTTACTAAGGTTAGAAAAAAGATAAGGTTTTGGCTCACCTTAGCGGGGATAACCTTATTAAGCAAATTAACCTTAGTAACATACAATAACCAGAGATACCTTAACCTTATTACCTTATCATTATGTAAAACAAATAATTCAGAACATTCCCAGATAACTTATGTTTAGATTCTAACAAAGTCCTTAGACGGATTCCGAAACAAGTTCGGAATGACAAACATTTAAAATGAAAAAACCTCTTCAGATGATATGAAGAGGCGTAAAACTAATCTTCATCTCATCTTCCCCCGGTAAAAACCGAGGCAGGATTTAGCACCCGACATCCGGCAATTGCCGGACCGGCTGCTACGGCATCAACGGGCCTGTTCCCTACGCCGTTCTTGATAAGAATTACTCTTTATAAAGAACTAATAAAATCCGATTCAAATATATAAATTATAGTTTCTTTGTCAATAAGATAAATGTTTCAGAATGTCTGTGTTTTATGTTCAGTATCTTTAAAACAGGTTCAAATATGGCTAAATTGCCCCAGTTAAAAACAAAGGACTTTAAATATGATCGTAGTAACGGGCGGAGCCGGATTTATCGGAAGCGCTATTGTGTGGCGGCTGAACCAATTGGGAAGATCAAAAATAGTTGTTGTTGATGAGCTTGGAAAAGATGATAAGTGGAAGAATCTCGTCCCGCTGAAATTTGAAGACTTTATCCACAAAGATGATTTCGTGTCAATGATAGTTGATCGGGATATTCCATTCGAAATCGAAGCTATAATTCACATGGGTGCGAACTCCTCAACAACAGAAAAAGATGCAGATCATCTTTTCTCAAACAATTATCTGTACACGAAAGAACTGGCAAAGTTTTGCCTTGAGAAAAATACTCGCTTCATTTATGCTTCCTCTGCAGCAACATATGGCGACGGATCATTAGGATTTGACGACGACGAGAATAAATTGGAAATCCTGCGACCATTAAATATGTACGGCTACTCAAAACAATTATTTGACCTCTGGGCAAAACGTAATAAAGCATTTGATGAAATAGTCGGACTAAAATATTTCAATGTTTACGGTCCGAATGAATATCACAAAGGAGATATGCGATCAGTTGTTCACAAAGCGTTCGAACAAATCCGGGATACCGGGAAAGTTAAGTTGTTCAAATCACTGAATCCAAAATATAAAGATGGCGAACAGCTCCGCGATTTTATTTATATCAAAGATGCGGTTAATCTGACTTTGTTCTTCCTCGACAAACCGAATGTAAACGGCCTGTTCAATCTTGGTACTGGAAAATCAAGAACATGGAATGATCTGGTAACTTCTATTTTCAAATCACTCAACAAACCAGCGAATATCGAATACATTGACTTGCCTGAACACCTGCGTGAGAAGTACCAGTATTTTACTGAAGCAAATATGGATAAAATAAAAAAAGCCGGTTTCGCTTCTCCGATTACAAGACTAGAAGATGGCGTTGCCGACTATGTTAAAAATTATTTGTTGGGTAAACAATATTTGGGTGCTTAGATATTAGCGGTACGAATCCTCATCATCTTCCTCAAACAAGTCGTCTTCGTCGTCCGGAAATTCGTCTTCAATTATATCTTCCTTTGTGGGCTCAATATCAAATGGATTTTCATCTTCCTCTTCTTCCTCAAAAAGGTCGTCTTCGTCTTTAATATCATCATCGTCTTCATCTTTTTTCTTTCGCTTTGCTGCGCTTATAGAATACGGATCGTCATCGTGTTTTATTAACTGAACACATTGCTCCTCTCCGAAGATTATCTCTAATTCTTCTTTTTCATTTAACTCCATTGAGCTTTTCTCCCTCATTTAAGTTTAGTTCTTTAAGTTGATTTCAAAAATACGATTTAATATTTGTAATAATTTTCTTATACACAAATGAATTTTTCATTACGTATTAAAATAAAATTTCCATTTTAATATGCAAAGACCTATTTCCATCAAAGCATTATTTTGGGACAGTCAAATAATTATTTTAAGGTCAATAATGAAGCTTGCAACCCTCTGTTATGTAATAGATAAAAAGAACAATTCCACTCTGATGATTTATAGAAATAAAAAACAAAATGATTATCACGAGGGAAAATGGAATGGCCTCGGTGGAAAATTCGAGCCGGGCGAATCTCCCGAAGAATGTGCAATAAGAGAAATTGAAGAAGAAAGCGGATTGAAAGTTAAGTCTGTAAAGATGAAGGGATTTATAACCTTTCCTTTGTTTGATGGAAAAGACGACTGGTATGTTTTTCTTTTTACAGCAGATGAATTTGAAGGTGAGCTTATTGATTCTCCCGAAGGAAGGCTTGAATGGATCCCAAACGAAAAGCTAACTGAAATCGGCTTGTGGGACGGCGATAAAATTTTTATTCCTTGGTTATTTGAAGATAAATTTTTTAGTGCGAAGTTTAATTATAAGGATGGAATATTCATTAATTATATTGTTATATTTTATTAAAATTATTGTTTTTAATAAAATTATATGCAATATTGCACAAAGTAATGGTCTTCAGTTGTTCAATGGCAAATAAAAAGAAAAATGTGAATTAACAACTTCTGATCAACAATATGAAATTATAAACAGCGGAAACCCCAGACGAAGAAATTAAACAGAAAATAATTGAAGGGATACAAAGCAATGAAAAATTTTTTCATTTTTTCCGTTTTAGCCGGTTGTTTAGTGACAGTATTAACCGGATGCGAACCTCAGCAAAAAATTTTCACTGTTACCGATAAAAAAGGCACCACAGATAAAATAGGACCCGAGGTTATAAAATCTGTAAATATCGAAGTGAACATACCAGAGCTTAAAAATGAGAAAAACGTCGTGATTGAACTTCCGGTTCCTGATAATAAAAGCATTAGGTTGGTGAGGAAACGTCTGGATAAATTTGAAAATGAACGTTATGCCTGGTATGGGGAGATTGAAAAAGATATGGGTAGTTTTGCTTTGATTTCAATTACACAAAAAGCAATTTCCGGAAGGATAAATACCTCTAAAGGTGATCTTTACATGATTAATTATATCGGTAACGATATTCACCGTGTAGATCAAATAGACGAAAGTGCACTGCCTGAAAGAAATGATGACGACATCGAAGTGCCGCCATCAAAAATAGAAAAAGAACGTGATTGTCCCGATCCTGCCACACATGTAGATATATTGGTTCTGTACACCGCCGATGCTGAAACCGGAGCTGGCGGTGCTGAGGGTATGGAAGCTTTCATTTACCAATGTATTTACTTCACAAACCTTTCTTACCAAAACAGCAATGTGAACCTTACTATGAACCTGGTACATTTTGAAAGGGTAACCTATACAGAAACCGGTGATGAAGACATCGATCTGGACAGATTAAGTGCTACGGCAGACGGATTTATGGATAACGCGCATACTTTGCGAGACACCTATGGAGCTGATTTAGTATCTCTCATTACTGAAACCATGGGTGGGTGTGGTCTTGCTTACAGACAGTACCCCGTAACTGCAGGTTTTGCTTCCAGTGCATTTTCAGTTGTGAAGCGTACCTGTGCAGCAACAGGGCTCAGCTTTGCACATGAAACTGCACATAATATGGGAGCCCGTCATGATTGTGCTAATGCGAGCAATTCAGCTGGTCCAAATCATGGGCACTTAGTATCTGTACCTGCTGATGGAAGCG
>Ga0105107_10003862_pt1 | contig 10011 bp, 6 predicted proteins | sample PPLLaktember2015_6_FD_79335 | JGI IMG/M metagenome (GOLD analysis project Ga0105107, IMG submission 79335) | Freshwater sediment microbial communities from Prairie Pothole Lake near Jamestown, North Dakota, USA - PPLs Lake P8 Core (1) Depth... | ecosystem: Environmental > Aquatic > Freshwater >...
AAACAGGGATCACCGGCTTCCAATGCATTATTCCTGGCTTCAGGGATGGCCAAGAGCTATATTGAGGGTCTCAGGGGGAGGAACTTTATTATGAGCGTATTGCAGCCCGGCCGCCTTATTATAGGACCAGGAGCGTACGTAACTTCAAGGCACACCTATTCTGTTTCTGCGATTACGATAGTTCAGGCTTGTTTTATTAATTTTGACATTTTCAAACAACTTGTAAAGCTGAATGGTGATTTTGCAGAAAGCCTTCTGGAAGATATAAGTGCAAAAGCCCTGAGATCGCATATCAAAATGGTCAATCTTGCCCAGAAGAAAATGCACGGAAGACTGGCCGAGGTGTTACTCTATTTTTCTGATGAAGTATTCAGGTCCGATGAATATGAAATGATACTTTCGCGGCAGGAACTTGGCGAAATGACCAACATGGCAAAAGAAAGTGTTGTCAGGATACTTAAGGAAATGGAAGATTCGGGAATAATTGTTTCAACATCGTCGCACCTCAAAATACTGGACAGGGAAAAGCTGCTGCAGATCTCGGAAAAAGGTTAAAAGATAAGATTATGAAAGTGATAAAATTCCTTATTTCACCTCTCTTCATGGGAGTTCTCTTCGTTGTATTTGCAGCTTCGATGGCGGCGGCCACATTTATCGAAAACGACTACGGCTCGGCTGCAGCCTACAATTATGTGTATGATACAAGGTGGTTTGAACTCATCCTGTTGCTCCTGACAATCAATCTGATCGGACAGATTATTGAATTTAAACTTTACAGGCGGGCAAAAATTACCGTTATGCTCTTTCACCTCGCATTTGTTGTTATTATTGCCGGAGCTGCAATTACAAGGTACACGGGCTGGGAGGGTGTGATTCACATCAGGGAAGGAGAGGAGCAGAATGCCTGTTTTTCGGATACGAGATACCTGGGTTATACCCTGAAGGATGGGGCGGGTAAACTGTTAGATCACGACCTGGAGGAATATTATATGTCGTCGGGATCGGCTGAGAACTTTAAGAAGAAGATAAAAGCAGGCGGCCGGGAGTATGAGCTTGTCCTAAGCAGAATAATGCCAAATGCATCGGAAGCTGTTGCCGACTCTCCCACTGGCGGACCGGTGATCAGCCTGCTTGCCGCCGATAGCACAGGACGCAGAACACTGAATCTGAGGCAGGGCGAATCAGTCTTTTTCGGGGGTATTTCAATCGGACTTGATGCATCGGCTGAAACTGATATTTCAATAATCACCGATCCGGCATCATTTTACCTGAAATCAAAACTGCCGTTTGAACAGATGAGCATGATGACCCAGGAAACGGTGAAATTCGAGCCGGGTGAAACTGTTGAATTAAAGCCCATGCAGATCTTCACAATCGGCGGATTACGCCTGGTACCCCAGGAGATGTCGGTAAAAGGTGCCTTTCAGACGGTTTCAGTTGACAGGAGCATGCAGGAGACGGGCAGGAATCTGTTTATTTTTAATCTGTACAGCGGGAGCAAAAGCATAGCAACGGTTAATTTATGGGATGACCAGTCGGGCAACATCGCATCCGCTTCAGCCGATGCTGACGGAAACATGCTTGAAATTACTTATGGCCCCAGGGAAACGACGCTTCCGTTCAGCATTAAACTGAATGACTTTGTGCTCGAGCGTTACCCGGGCAGCAACAGTCCGTCAGGCTATAAAAGCGATGTAATTCTCATCGACAGGGATGAAAATGTTGAAAGACCATTCACGGTTTTCATGAACAATATTCTTAAATACAGGGGTTACCGTTTTTATCAGTCATCGTACGACCAGGATGAAAAGGGAACCATACTATCGGTAAATCATGATCTTGCCGGAATACTTGTGACCTACACGGGATACGGTTTGCTTTTCCTGTTCATAATTCTTTCACTGCTCAGCAGAAGATCGGTCTTTAATAATGTCAATGCCGGATTCTGGAATTCCGCCCTTAGAAAAACACTACCGCTGATTTTGATAATCTTCCTTTTATCAGGACTGGGGAATGCCGGTGCTCAGAAGCTTGTTCCCGGTAAGGAGGCAGCGGAAGAATTCGGGAAAGTGCTTGTACAGGATCAGAAGGGAAGAACAAAACCACTGTTCACCCTCAGCAATGATATTCTCCGGAAGGTCACAAGGGAAAACAAGTTTGAGGGGCTCACCTCAATGCAGGTTTTCCTTGGGATCTACTTCGATTTTGACAACTGGAAGGATGTACCTCTTATTAAAGTTTCAAACAAGGAATTACAGCAAACCCTGGGCATAAGGGGAAATCTGGCTTCATTTTCGGACCTTGTTGATATGAGTGGCGGCGGGACATATAAACTATCAAATGATGTTAACACGGCCTACTCAAAGGCTCCGGGGCAGAGAAGCAAAGCCGACAAGGAGATAATGAAGGTTGATGAAAGGGTCAACATCGTTTACATGATCTACACGGGCGGATTCCTCAGGCTGTTTCCGCTCAGGGATGGAAGTCACAACTGGGCTTCTCCGCAGGAAGCTCTGAAAACAGCTGTCACTCAGGAAGATTCTCTATACCTGCAAAATATAATACCAATGTTTGCAGAGGCTTTGCAAACAAACAACAATGCAACGGCAAAACAGTTATCGGAATCTGTTTCGGGCTACCAGGAACGGTTTGCTCAGTATGACCTGCCTGCAGAATCCAAAACAAAGGCCGAACTGCTTTACTATAAGCTTATGATATTTGAACGCCTTTTTCCTTTTTATGCAACCACGGCACTTATTATGCTTGTAGGGCTGATAGTTATGGTAATCAGGGGTGGAAAGAAGACCTACCTGCTTGTAAGGATACTGGGCTGGATCCTGTTTGCGGGATTCCTGCTCCATACCTTCGGATTGGGGCTCAGGTGGTATATTTCGGGTCATTCGCCAATGAGCAACGGATATGAGTCGATGATATTCATATCGTGGGTTACACTTCTGGCGGGCTTTATTTTCAGCCGGAAATCTCCCTTTGCACTGGCGGCTACAGGCATCCTTGCCTCAATGACCCTGATGGTCGCCCATCTTAGTTTTATGGATCCTGAGATTACCAACCTGGTACCGGTCCTTAAATCGTACTGGCTGACCCTTCATGTATCAATTATCACGGGCAGTTACGGTTTCCTCGGCCTTGGTGCTATCCTTGGCATTATAACAATGATCCTGATCTCATTATCGAACGGGAAGAACAGGGAAAGGATCTCAGGCACCATTGATGAACTGACAGTAATTAATATGAAAACCCTTATACTCGGACTCTATTTTCTTACCATCGGAACCTTCCTGGGAGCGGTATGGGCGAATGAATCGTGGGGCAGGTACTGGGGATGGGATCCCAAGGAGACCTGGTCGCTCATCACGATAATAATCTACAGCATAGTGACGCATTCACGCCTGATCCCCGGCATGAAGGATATCTACACATTTAACCTTCTGTCGCTTTTTGCATTCTCATCGGTGCTTATGACCTACTTCGGAGTCAACTACTACCTGTCAGGTCTCCATTCGTATGCTGCAGGCGATCCTGTCCCTGTGCCGGCATTTGTTTATATCACGGTTATCGTACTTGCCGGACTTTCGGTGATGGCTTATGTGAAGTACAGGGGATGGGAGAAGGTGGGTTGATTGCCATTCTCACTTCATTCGAATGGCGATCCCGGGGGGAGGTCTCCAAAACAAAAAAGGCTGTATCCCGGCTTGCCGGGATTTCAGCTTTATTTTTTTAACCTGCTTCGAAAAGCAAGCTTTTCCCGCATCTTAAAAAAATTAAGCTGCCGCTTCGCGACAGCCTTTTTTGTTTTGGGTGGAAGATGGGATTCGAACCCACGACCTTCGGAACCACAATCCGACGTTCTAACCAACTGAACTACATCCACCGTTTCGGGGTGCAAAATAAAGCCAAAATTTCAATTCCGCAAAATTTTATTTTAATTTCTGCTGCTCCTCCGGTTTTAAGCCTGTCGGTTGATAAATAATTACCGGGCCTAACAATTTTTGCCGGAGGTGCCATGTTATCAGGAAGAAATTTGAATAATTTTATCCTGTTTTGAGAAAAATAAAGTTAATAGACAATATCTCGGGATTGCAGCTGTTTCAGCTGCTGAAGTTTACTGTCTTCCTGATTGTCAGCATTGTTTTTACAAAAAGCCATCTTACCAGGGCTGAGATCGGTGCCTGGGAAATGTTCCTGTTCATTTCCGGTCTGATAAGTTTCTTCTGGGTAACGGGAATTATCCAGTCTCTTCTGCCCCTCTATCACCGGAACCGGACATACAGGAAAATGGGAGATAACGGAACGGGCAAATCGCCGGAGATCTTTAACGCTTTCCTGCTGTTGTGCATGTTCAGCCTGCTTTTCTTCGTGATGGGACATGGGATAAAATACAACTTTTCTGTTTTCAACTTTTCAGGCGATGTTCCCTATATCAACCTGCTTCTTCTTTATATGCTGCTCAGCAACCCGGTTTGCCTTATTGAGTACATCTACCTTCTCAACAACCGCTCATACCGTATATTTCAGTACAGCCTGTACACATTTACACTCCAGCTTATTCTTGTAATTTTGCCGGTCATTTCAGGGAAAGGCATTATCTGGTCAATTTACGGATTGCTGGCCGTCACTGCAATCAGATGGGTATGGCTTATAATACTTCTCAGGCGCTACACCGAGATGAAGATATCTCTCAAATTCATGAAAGAGCATCTTTACCTTGGGTTGCCGCTGATACTGACCTCGCTGATAAGCGGGTCAGCCCAGTATACGGATGGTGTAATTGTCTCGGCAGTGTACCGCGATCCCGGGATGTTCGCCTGGTTCCGTTATGGAGCAAAGGAGTTTCCCCTGGTGCTTCTGCTTGCAAACGGGCTGAGCAATGCCATGCTGCCGGAATTCTCAACCAGGACCAGGATGAAAGAATCGCTTGCCAAAATAAAGGCAAAATCGAAAAAGCTGATGCACCTGTGTTTCCCGGCAACAATGGTCATAATGCTTTTTGCCAGGTGGATCTACCCCAGGATATTCACACCTGAATTCCAGAAGAGCGCCGACGTGTTTCTTATTTATTCCCTCCTTGTTATTCCACGCCTGGTTTTCCCGCAGACAATTATTGTCGGAAGGAAAAAGACCCGGATCACGCTTTTAGCTGCAGTCATCGAACTCGGACTGAACATACCCCTGAGCCTTCTTATGATAAAATGGGGCTACAATATTGTTGGTGTGGCGCTGGCTACTTTCCTGGTTTATACAATCTCCAAAGTGTACCTTACCGGTTACCTCTGGGTCAAAATGAAAATAAAACCGACGGAATACATCCCGGTCAGAGTGTTTGCGATATATTCGGTACTCCTTGTATTGCTGTTTATTCTGATTGACCACAGGATAATTGATATTCAATGATAAGGAATTTCGGATTGCTGATTTGATATTGCGCCTGCCTTCCGGCAGACAGGGACTGTTAAATCCGAACCGGGCCGAAGGCGAGTTCGGCAAAGCCAAATCGGCTATCAGTAATCCCAAATCAATTTTCTCTCTATATTTGCCGGAAGTATAATTTTGTAAAGGTTTTATGCAAAAAATCAGCAGGAGAGGAAAAATAAACTATTGTTGTTATGCAGATAAGTGAGGTTAAATCTCCGCAGGACGAAAAGGAATTCATTGATTTTCCCAAGAGATTATATAAAAACGATCCTTACTGGGTGTGTCAGCTTGATTCTGAACTAAGGGCAATTTTTGACCCGGATCGAAATTATTTATTCAGACGGGGTGATGCAGCCCGTTGGATCCTCAAGGGACCCGACGGAAAGACAACAGGACGAATAGCTGCATTTCTGGACAGGCAGAAATCGTCCGCTGGCCGCCATCTGACCGGAGGTATAGGTTTTTTTGAGGTGATCGAAGACAGGGATGCTGCTTTTATGCTTTTCGACACAGGCAAAAAATGGCTCACCTCGCACGGCATGGAAGCTATGGACGGACCTGTCAATTTCGGGGAGAATGACAATAACTGGGGACTTCTGGTCGAGGGATTCATGCAGCAGGGTTTCGGGATGCCTTATCATAAGAAATATTACAGGAAATTTTTTGAGGATTATGGTTTCAGGAATTATTATGAGCAATACTCATATCACAGGGAGGTCCGCAATCAGAAAAACGAAATAGTGGAGTTTCCCCCGAGGATAATGAAAATTGCCGAATGGCTGTCGAAACGACCCGGCTACTCATTTCATCATTTCGAATTCAGGAAGAAAGACAAATTCATAAGCGATCTTACGGATATTTATAATTCCGCATGGTCGGTCTTTAAGGAGGATTTTACGCCCCTTGATCCGGTAATGCTCGAGAACAGCCTGAAGAAAGCAAAGCCGATTTTAGATGAGGAACTTATCTGGTTTGCTTACTTTAATGAAAAACCGATTGCCTTTTTCATCCTTTTACCCGACCTTAACCAGATTATAAAGCCTTTCACAGGAAAGCTTCATTTATGGAATATAATCAGATTTGTATATTTCAGGGCTATACACCGTATGACAAGAACAAGAGCCATTGTAGGAGGTGTTATTCCTTCGCACCAGAACAGCGGTGTCGAATCTGCAATATTCTATCATATATACCAGGTTTTCAAACGCAAGCCATGGTATACCGAGCTTGAACTTTCATGGGTTGGTGATTATAATCCCAGGATGATAGCAATTTATGAAGCCCTTGGAGCAAAAAGGGCAAAAATGCACATAACCTACAGGTACCTGATAAATGAAAAGCTGCCATTTGCCCGATATATCGATGAAATGACCCAGGGCAGGCCGGGGGACAAGGCTGATGTAAAATCTTAAAAATAATTTTGAACCTGTTTGTTTATTATAATATTGTGATTAATTTTGCAAACCCGTATTAAGGGGTATTTATTTGTACTAAAAGTTTAAAAACAGAATGAGATGAAAGAGGGTATACATCCGAATAATTACAGGCTCGTGGTATTTCAGGATATGTCGAATGGTAATGCTTTCATGACCAGGTCGACTGCCCCCTCGAGGGAGAATATCAAATGGGAGGATGGCAAGGAATATCCGTTGATCAAGATTGAGATTTCAAATACATCACACCCCTTTTATACGGGTAAAATGAAGCTTGTCGACACTGCAGGAAGGGTTGATAAATTCATGAACCGTTACAAGGATCACGTTGGTAAGAAGAAATAAGAATAACTGAAAGTTAATTCGAAGGGCTTGTACAAAGCCCTTTTTTTGTCCCCGGACCACCTGACAGGGACGAAACCGGAAAGATCCCTTTTCAAGTCTGGCATAATGATTGTACTGTTGCCTTTCTGGTTTTTTGTGTAAAATTTATATGTAAATTTGCATATTTATTTAGTATGGAAATAAAATTCAGAAGGAATATAAAGGGGTTGATGCTCTCAGACCTTTCAGACGGGGAAGGGGAAGTTGTCCCAATCATATCGGACGGTGAGGATGGAGATCTGGAGGATGTTGATGTACCTGACTCAATTCCAATACTCTCTCTGAGGAACACCGTACTTTTCCCGGGGGTGGTACTTCCCATCTCAATTGGAAGGCCCAGGTCGATACAACTTATTAAGGATGCCTACAGGACTGACAAAATTGTCGGTACAGTAGCCCAGAAAGATCCGGATATTGAAAATCCGGTCTATGACGATCTTCACAGTATCGGTACAATCGGACAGATAGTTAAGCTTCTCGAAATGCCCGATGGCTCTACCACGGCAATAATACAGGGCCGCAAACGAATGGTGCTTAACGAGCTAATCTCAAGCGATCCTTATTTTATTGCCAGGGTAAGGACTATTCCTGAGGTTAAACCCGATTTAAAAAGCAAGGATTTTAATGCAATAATCGGATCTCTTAAAGATCTGTCGCTCAAAATTATAAAGATCAATCCCAATATAAGTCCCGAAGCCTCCTTCGCTATCAAGAATATTGAGAACAACACTTACCTTATCAATTTCATATGTTCGAACACCGACATTAAGGTGCAGGACAAGCAGAAGCTTCTTGAGATCAACAGTCTGCGCGACAGGGGATTCCAGCTTCTTGAATTCCTTGTCCAGGAGATACAGGTGCTCGAGCTGAAGAATGAGCTTCAATCGAAGGTTAAGATCGATCTTGACCAGCAGCAGCGGGAGTTTCTTCTTCATCAGCAGATGAAAACCATTCAGAATGAGCTGGGCGGCAATCCTGCTGAAAAGGAAATAGAAGAATACAGGAAAAAGGCTGATGGAAAGAAATGGACTGCAGAAGTAAAGAAGACATTCGAAAAGGAACTCGACAAGCTTCACAGGCTGAATCCGGCTGCAGCCGAGTATTCGGTTCAGGTCAATTACATTCAGACACTGCTTGACCTTCCCTGGGGTTATTATACTGACGACAATCTTGATCTCAACAATGCCCGCAGGGTGCTTGATGCCGATCATTTCGGCCTCGAGGAGGTTAAGGAGAGGATTCTTGAACACCTTGCCGTGCTTAAGCTGAAAGGCGACCTTAAGTCTCCAATTCTTTGCCTTTACGGACCCCCGGGAGTCGGAAAGACATCACTTGGGAAGTCGGTTGCCAAAGCTCTTGACAGAAAGTATGTCAGAATGTCACTCGGAGGACTGCACGATGAAGCTGAGATCAGGGGACACCGAAAAACGTATATCGGCGCGATGCCCGGCAGGATAATTCAAAACCTGAAGAGGGCCGGATCATCCAACCCTGTTTTCATACTTGATGAGATCGACAAAGTTGGCCAGGACTTCAGGGGCGATCCATCATCAGCCCTGCTTGAGGTCCTTGATCCTGAGCAGAACAGTACATTTTTTGACAACTTCCTTGAAATGGAATATGACCTTTCAAAAGTTCTGTTCATCGCCACTGCCAATACCCTTTCAACAATAAGCGCCGCCCTCCGCGACAGGATGGAGTTGATTGAAATAACAGGCTACCTTGTTGAGGAAAAACTGGAGATCGCAAAGCAACACCTGCTTCCAAAGCAACTTGATAACCATGGCGTTAAATCCGACCAGCTTTCGATTGACAATGACGTGATGGAGGTTCTTATCGATAAGTTTACACGGGAATCGGGGGTCAGGGAACTTGATAAGAAACTTGCAAAAGTTGTGAGGGTGACCGCCAAGAATATTGCATCGGAAACCAAATACAACACAGTTCTTTCGGAGAAAAAGCTCTTCGAAATACTTGGTCCCCCAAAATACGTGCGCGACATTTACGCCGGGAATGATCAGGCGGGCGTGGTAACCGGACTGGCCTGGACTGCAGCGGGAGGGGAGATACTTTTTGTGGAGACCAGCCTTAGCAGGGGCAATGGCAAGCTCACCCTTACGGGAAACCTGGGGGAGGTAATGAAGGAATCAGCAGTGATCGCCCTTGAATATCTTAAGTCGAACGCTGAATTGCTCGACCTGCCTGATAATTTCGCCGAAAAGTGGAACATACATATACATGTTCCTGAGGGGGCAATCCCCAAGGATGGTCCATCGGCCGGAGTTACAATGGCTGCGTCGATTGCATCCGCCTTCACCCAGAGGAAGGTTAAGAAATACCTTGCAATGACGGGGGAAATAACACTCAGAGGAAAGATTCTTCCGGTGGGAGGGATCAAGGAAAAGATTCTTGCGGCCAAACGGGCAAAGATAAAGGAGATAATAGTCTCGGAAGAGAACAGGAAAGACGTTGAGGATATAAATGAGATCTACATACGCGGATTAAAGTTCCATTATGTCGATTCGATAATGGAGGTCCTGGAACAAACCCTTCTGAAACAGAAAGTGAAGAATCCGAAAAAAATAACGTTTGAATAAAGAAATACTCTTACCGGGCGGTAAATAATGCAGCAGAGCTGAGCAGAAGCATATCAATGATAAGCCCGTCGATACGGGCTTTAGTTTTTTGCATGGTTTATCAGACAAGGATTTTTGTATAACTTTCGGATTAATTGTGGCAGGAGTACTTAATTCTGCACATC
>Ga0105107_10003863_pt1 | contig 10008 bp, 3 predicted proteins | sample PPLLaktember2015_6_FD_79335 | JGI IMG/M metagenome (GOLD analysis project Ga0105107, IMG submission 79335) | Freshwater sediment microbial communities from Prairie Pothole Lake near Jamestown, North Dakota, USA - PPLs Lake P8 Core (1) Depth... | ecosystem: Environmental > Aquatic > Freshwater >...
CTCACAACCGGAACCACAACCATCACAGCAACTTCTGGGTCGGTGAGCGGAACTGCAGCGGTCACGGTGCCAGCAGCAGCTCCAGTAGTAGATACGCTCTTTGACGGGACGGTAACGCTGACTCCCGGTGAAACGTTCACAAAACAGGCGTATAACAACGCGACAGGGATCTATACAATCAACCGGACAACCCCTCTCGGGGCTCTTGATACAGTTGCAACCTTACAGGGATTTACGTACAACGTAACCGACAAGCGCTGGCAGTATGACCAGGCCCTGATGCTTGATGACGTCAGTCACTATCTCCGGAAGTCTCCCGGCAACTGGTATGCCTATGTCAATGGAGTCTACAAGGACAGCTACGGTAACCATGCAAATGGCCTGAATGTAATCGAGCTTGTAAACAACGATCAGGTGAATTTCTACTATTCAACCGGAAATAATCTTACTGCACCAACTGATGCACTTGCCGCGGTCAAAATCAAGGTGAACGTTGGCGGTCAGCCTTCGGTTTCCGACTGGACACTTTCTTTGCAGGGCGCAAGAACCACGAGTGTCACAAAAACATTCTTCGAACAGGGACTTGCCTGCCCAGGCTCAGGGCATCAGGAATTCTGGACTGATGCTGATGAAAATATCTGGGGCGGAGTACCGCTCTGGGTCCTTGTTGCAATGATTGATGACAATCCGGATGTCGGACCCGATCACTTCAATTTCAATGACAGCATCGCAGCACAGGGTTACTCTGTCAAGGTAATCAGCGGTGATGGCTGGGATACAACACTGGCAAGCGCAGATATTGCCCGCAACAGCGGATACATTGTGGCAAACACACTCAACGGCCTGCCTCTTCCGGTAAATACCACCGGTGGTAAACTTAGCTGGCCGCTCCATCTCAAGGGATCAGCCGTCTTCGGGGGTCAGCAGGTAGGCAATATCACAAGCATAGAACTTACCGGGTTGCCTCAGCCTCCAGCAGAATGGACCCTCACGCTCGAAGGAGATGTCACTGACACAATAACACAAAGCTACTTTGAAGATGCGATCGCTTGCCACCATAATGTGACCTGGACAGACAGCAGTAATAATGTCTGGCAGGGAGTTCCTCTTTGGGATCTGGCAGGTGCGGTTGATGATATCGAATCATCAAGTCATTTTACCTACAATGATACCCGTGCAGCAATGGGTTACACCATCAGGGTGTTTGCAGCCGACGGATTTAATGCAACATTTGCTAGTGCGGATACCGCTCATAATGACGGGTACATTGTAGCATACAAGATGAATGGTGCTGCGCTTGCAGGTTCAGATGCGCCTCTTAAATTAGTGGGACCTGCAACCACAAGCGGGAAGCAGCGGGTTGGCGGAATTGCGACGATAAGCCTTGAAGGATTACCTGATCAGTACTCGTCAGGCAACTGGCAGCTGACTCTGAATGGCAAGATCAGTGATGTTATCCCGCAAGGTGAATTTGAGTACTGGGCATTGCATCACCCCGCCACGTACACAGACATAAATGGGAATGTCTATACTGGTATTCCTCTTTGGAGACTTCTGGGATGGGTAGATGACCGGATACCGCATGGCTCCAATGGGTTTGACGATGCGGCTGCAATTGCTGGCTATAAAGTTATTGTAAAAGCAGGCGACGGATATGCCAAAGAATTCACAAGCCAGCAGATTGGTAAGAATGACAACTTCATTGTTGCAAACACCCTGAATGGTACCTCTCTCCCGACCGATGGGAGCCATCCTCCTTATCCACTCAGGCTCGTAGGCAGCGGTGCAACCGGTGGAAATAGTGTTGGGAACATTGTTGAGATCCAGCTCACCGATTTCCAGACACCTACCGAAGCTCCAAAACTCCATATCATCAAGTATGGAAGCGATGGTTCGACTGTTGTCAATGATACGTATGTCGATTACACCTACATGGAGACCAATCTGCCTGTTATAGGGGACGGGACAACCGCTTACAAGTTCGAAGGACTCACCATGGATCCAGAGAATCTGTGGGACCCTGAGGAAACGTATCCGGGGGGATTCAAGGTATCGAATGTAGTGAAGGGAACACCCGTTCGCGATCTTGCTGAACTTGTCGGTGGAATGGGTTCCGGAACAACGATTACGTTTGTTGCGAGCGACGGCTTTGAAACAACCCTCCCCTACTCATCAGTTTATACAAATCCGGCGGTTCAGGAACGTCAGGGAGATGCTTTCATTGCGTGGTGGGGAGACGGGCAGTATGTACCACACTATGCAGATGGGATGCGTCTCTTCTTCACATCCGGTGCGGATCATGTTTACAGCCACTGGGATATGCACGAAACCTTACCCTCCGATTACTGGCGGTATAATTTCCAGAATGGTATACAGTACCCCTCGGCTGCAGGACTTTCAGCAAAATACATTTCCACTATCAAGGTTTATTCTACTCCGGAATCAGACTGGCTTCTTGAATTAGATGGACGGGCCATCGGTGGAATCAATTATACCGTCAGCAAGCCATTCTTTGAAGAGGCAATTGCCTGTCAGTTCGGAGCTGACCATAAAGCAACATATACCGATAGTAAAGGCAGGGTCTGGGAAGGAATGCCGTTATGGTTCTTTGTCGGGTTTGTCGATGATGCCGATCAGCACTCTGTCAATGCGTATAACGAGACAAGGGCACGTGCTGGTTACAATATCGTGATAACAGGAACTGACAATTATTCTACTACTATTTCCAGCAAAGACATAATCCGCAGCAGCAACTACCTGGTTGCTAACTCGCTGAACGGTATACACATTGCTGATAGTGATGAGAACTGGCCGCTCAGGTTGACCGGAACTAACGTTACCGGGAGCATGACGGTTAAAGGTGTCAGGTCGATTCAATTGGTTCCGGCCGTTGATGACACAGACAGCGACAGCATTCCTGATGAAGAGGAACAAGGTCCTGGAGGAACAGATCCGGATTATGACGGGAATGGTGATGGCATACCTGATTGCCAACAGGGCGACGTCGCTTCGTTCCACACAACGACTGACGACTATGTTACCCTTGTTAGTCTCGGAGGAATGGAGCTCGCCGATGTTCAGGCAGTTGACAATCCCTCACCGGCCGATATCCCCGGGTATCTCGAAATGCCGTTTGGATTTATTAACTTCTCAGTCACCGGTATTACACCAGGAGGAGCCGCTACGGTACAGCTCTTCCTTCCAACAGGAACGACACTTAATACATTCTATAAATATGGAATGACGCCAGACAATGCTATTCCTCACTGGTACGAGTTCCTCTTCGATGGAACAACGGGTGCAGAAATTAATGAGAATATCATCACCCTGCACTTCGTTGATGGAAACAGGGGTGATAACGACGTTATCGCAAACGGCGTTATCATTGACCCGAGTGGTCCCGGCATCGATATCAGAGTACCACCAGTTGCCAACGCAGGTGCGGACCAGATAGTTATCGTAAACGAGCTTGTCACGTTCGATGGGAGTGGTTCTTTGGATCCTGATGGAACGATTTCAAGATATGCGTGGAATTTCGGTGATGGCACAACCGGAATAGGTATAGTATCAAGCCACAGATTCGTGACGCCAGGAATATTTACTGTAACTCTAACGATAACCGATAACGATGGAATGTCGGCAAGTGATTCTGCTCAGGTTACTGTAAAATCCTTGGGAGAAGGGATTCAGGACATCATTGAACAGATAAAGAGCCTTCATCTTAAGGAGGGTGTTGAGAACAGCCTGATCGCAAAATTAGATGCAGCAAAAAAATCATTGGAGAGAGGAAACACCAAACCGGCAAAGAATCAGTTGAACGCATGCATAAATGAGATCGTTGCCATGAAGGGAAAAGCAGTTACGGATGAGCAGAAGGCAATCCTGACGGAAAAGATTCAAAAAATTATTCAATCTCTCTAATTTTTTCATGACTTGCCCTCAAAACGGCTGTGTCTTGGATCGGTTGTCAGATGTACCGAATGAAGCGAGTATAAACACCGGCAATACGGTGTCCCGAATTCCGGTGATGAAATGTCGAGAATAAGGCAGATAATTTTACTCCTTACCGTGCTTCTACTCTATACACTTTTAACCGTTCCTGTACTTGCGACGACAACAGAAGTTCACCTTGTGAAGTATGCAAATGACGGCACAACAATCCTTGCGGAAAAAACTCTGACCTACCAGGAGATGGAATCCACACTGCCAATCCAGGGAGATGGAGCTACCCATTACTATCTCCAGGGTCCGGTTTTTGTTGATGATCATAATGAGGCAACTGAAGAGAAGCTCCGCTGGAACCCTGATGAGGATACCAATGTTCAGGAAAAAGATGCAGGCGCAGTCAAGGGTACAGATGTAAGGGACCTCTGTAATCTGGTCGGAGGAATGAAATCCGGTGAGACCCTGAAAATCAAGGCATCAGACGGGATGATAAAGGAATTTGCATATAAGAATGTCTATAATCCGCCTGCAAGGCAGGGACCCATGGTAATAACGTGGTATAAAGATGGACAATATCCGGATTCTGGATATGATGAGGGGATGAGGCTCCTGTTTTTTGCCGACACCTCCATCAATCCGTGGGGAGAACACGTATTCGGGAATTTCGACTGGCACGAGTCGGCTGACCAGCAATACTGGTACTATTACCAGCAGGGAGAAGAGAAATACCCGACCACGACCGGGCTTTCCATCAAGTACGTTTCGGATATCCTGATCTACAGTTCCGAGCCGGCAAAACCCGGAACTTCCGGGGGAGGGGGTGGTCCGGGGATACGTATGCCTGCGGGAGCAGCTCCTGCTGATGATGCGTCACTGTATGGCTATAAGGGCTCAAAACTTACGACCTATGCCACCGGGACCCTGAATGGGACAATTCGTCTGATGTTCGATCCCAACAGCACACCCGGCATGGTGAACAACCGGCCAAGGGAATATGCCATTCCACTCACCCTGCCATCCGGGACAAACCTGACCATGGCAAGGCTGTATGTATACCTGTCGAAAAGTTATGGCATTCAGACAAACCGGGGTGTCATCCCCTCCCTGCAGACCCGGTTCAATGAAATGGAGCTCGATGGACCCACGGTGTATATTGATACGGATGGAGACGGGCGCAGGAACGTTTCCGCGACATATGCGTATAATGTTCTTCCTTTCCTCAAGGGGAATGGTACCCCCACGGTCTCTCTCCGCAACCTGGATTCCAGTCAGGCTGTTTTCTCCGTTGATGACGTGATGCTCCTGGTCGGGGAGGAGGATGAAGCAGGCCCGTCAATCCAGTACTGGATTGGCGAAGGATGTGATGTAATCCTCAGTGATCCGAGGAAAGGGATTCTGCCAGAAGACGCAACCACATCCCTGGCATTTGGTGGGACCGCTAATATTTCCGGGGCCAGCAACGCCTCCCTCATCCTGATCTCCACGGGAATCGATTCGCAGAACACGACCGAACACAGGGTAAAATTCAATAACGGGACCTGGTACAATGCATTTGACACCCTGTCAGCGGCGGGCAACCTCCGGATTCCGGTGAAGCAATACCTGAACGGGTCGGGAAATTCGGTCTCGATTGAGAGCACCATCAGGAAGATGGATGCTGATTACCTCGTGAACCGAAATGCGATACTGGTCATTGAGCAGAACAGGAGTGCTGCTGTGATAAACGAATCAGTCCCGGGTAACGGAACTCATGTTCAACCTGTTTTTCCGGCTCCTCTCTCCACGCTCATCAGTGCTCTGGCACCGAACAGTTCATCGACCTGCAGGCTCACCCTTCATTCAAACCCTGAGGGGGCACTGATCTTTGTTGATGGATCCTATCTTGGAAAAACAACACCTTACGTGCTTGAAGAAATTCCCGGGGAACAGCATACCATCAGGTTTGAGCTTGAGGGATTTGTCTCCGTTGAACGGAACCTGACGGTCCATAATGACACCCTCCTCTGTGAAAACATGTACTCTGAGGTCCATTCGACAAAAGGGCGGTCTGATGAGCTGGTACAGGAACGGGACCTGACCCACCACGGCAGTTTATACGTTAATTCCCGCCCCAGCGGAGCGATTGTATCAGTTGACGGGGTCCGGATGTCAAGGAAGACACCCGCTATCATTTACGGGCTGAAAGAAGGTCCATATACCGTGCAACTGTCACTTGATCCTGACCCCTCTTCGAAAGGAGGATCGGATATCACATTTGAAGACCAGGAGGTTTATGTGTATCCGTACGGGATCGTACTGGTTGATATCGCTGCCAATACTTCACGATCAGAAGAGATAATTGTGGACTCCCGGAGTATGAGAGGGGAGCCGGTTACCGTTAATGGCCAGGGAAACCCAAAGACTATCCCCTGCAGAATAACCGCACCACGCTTTAGTTCATTTATTACGGTTTATCAGAACCAGTCCTATGTTTCGTACCCGGTTCCTTCGACACTGAACGAAGACCACTATCTCGTCATTGAACCACGGCGGCACTTCAATCTGAGTATATTCGTTGATTCCAGGCCGGAAGGAGCTGAAGTATTTATCGACGGGTTCAGGACCGGTTTTTCAACCCCGTATACGTTTATGAACCTATCCGATGGCGCTCACCGTATTACGGTTTCAAAACCCGGCTATGTCCCGGAGGAAAGCGTTATCACTCTGGCGCAAACGACGGTTCCGATATCAATGACCGACCTCTACTTTATCCTTGAAGAATACCCGAGCGGATTTTTACGGGTTGTCAGCGATACACCTGGTTCGACTATTACCATTAATGGCAAAGATACCGGCGAGGTGACACCCTTCCTGTTCCCGTGGGTTCCGACGGGATCGCATTCAGTCATTGTTACTAACAATAATATGACCCGAAAATATCCCGATGTTGTAGTGAATTCACTGGTATCTGCAAATATCAGCGCAGTTTTTCATGAAATCCAGGACTGATCATCCGGTCATCGGATAATCAATCCGGTTACTCGTTAAGCCGGAATGGCCCTGTTACACCGTTTTCAAATCCACATGAATGTCGAGGGTGCCTCTCGGAGTTGCCACGGTGCTGTTTTTGACCAGCGTGCCGTTTTTATATATGTCAACCGCGAGAACATTTCTTGATCCGTCCAGTTTCTCGACGGTAACATCAATCACCCCGTTAATTGTGGGAATCTGGTAAAACTGATCTCCTGTACCGCTTACCTGCCGCAAACCTCCGGAAAGACCCACCTGTCCCGCAAAATTTCCTTCATACCGGATCCTCACCCAGACACCGGTATCGGGAACCGGAATCATCGGCCGGGTTGAAGATAGCGGAGTGATGAATGGCGTGGGCGTTTGTTCAGGAATACCTGTTGTCTGGACCGGGGTTACCAGGGTTGTTGCAGGGAGTGTTACCGGTAGTGTTGTAACCGTTCCCGGAGAGTCCTGAATTGTTCCCTGCAGGCTGTTTGAATAGATAAGTACTCCTCCGGCAACTGCGAGGATAACGATCGCGATCGCTGCAATGGTGCTAAAATTCGGTTTACCCGGTGGAGCGTCGGCTGGATGGAAACGGGAGGATAACGTAGTTTTTGAGGGTTCTTTTGCAGATTCCGGAACGGGTCCACCGGGTAACGGTTCTTCCGGAATGGCGTCGCCCGGAGGTGCCTCACCGGGTCTGGTATTTTCTGCCGGGGGAATCACTACGGGTTCCTGCAGTTCAGGATTCACCGGGAGCGGTACATTCCCCGGGACATCTTCGGCCGGGGTGGCAATTGTGTCATCAAAGATGATATCTGTATCCTCGACAACGGGAGGATTTGCAGCAAGAGAGATCTCTTGCCGGATCGACAGGACCTGTTCCTTGAGTTGTCTGGCCCAGTCACTGCATTCCTGCTTCCGCTCGCCGTTGGTCTGCTGGGAAAAGACGAGTTCCTTTGTCTGCGTTGCACCCCCGGGACTTGTCGCTGCCAGGGCAAGGGTGATAATCGGGTTACCGTAAGCGTCCTCGCCGGGAATTACCGTCTCGATGGTCGTTAGGGGAATGGTTTGTGGCTTGAACTGGGCAAAGCCTGCATCGATGAGGATAAGGCGCTGGTTGGTGAGCATGACATCTGAAAGGGCAGAGTCGAATTTTATCTTGTGCGCTGTCAGAATAATAGATTCATCGCGGTTAAAGTACGGGGTGCCCATGATACCACTGCCTCTGCATTATTTGTCGTTCTCTTATGCAATATTCTTTCGTTGTACTCCGGGTGTTGTTTGAGCAGTGCAACCCGGAATTTCCTCTGAAACCGGTACCCGGGAAAGGTCACTGGTGATCCGCCAGAAAGAACTGAAGATGACCCTCCCGGCAGGTATCACCCTTTCTGGAAGTGCACACCATTTCCTCTCCGGTAATATGTGTCACTCTCACCCTGACACTGTAAAGACAGTGACTGAATTCCCTGGCCAAATAAAGTGTTTTTGCCAGCGGAAAGCAGGGTTGCCAATAGTATGGAGGATATCTCAGCGATTGGATATGGTGTTTAAAAAAGAGTGTAAGCATACAAAGATAACCGGATTCAGAAATACAATGCCTGCCCACCGGATACAGTCTGGTTACCTGTACCGGAGATTGGCCGATTGATTACCTGACGTGTCCCGCGGTGTTCGGGTCAGGGACTGTCGGGTTATCTGCAGCACTTGTCTGGTTACTTCCGGGAGGGGCCATTGTAATTGCTGTATGAGTGATCCCCGGAGTAATGATGCCGGGGGGATTTCCCGTCTCTGCATCTATCAGCAGTTCAATACCACCCATCGGGCTTGTGGTAGAACGACGGTGAATAATTTCGCCGTTCCTGAACAGTTCAACCATCAGCATATTTCCTGTATTATCTGTTTTATAAATCTGAACCTGTACCAGGCGATTCTTTTCATCCACCGGGTAGAACCGGTCACCAGAACCTGTAACCTCCCGCAAGGATCCCGGATTACCCAGTCGTCCACGATAATTCTGGGAATAATTTACCCGTACCCAGACACCCGTCTGAGGGATCACAATCTGGGTTGGTGCAGGCGTCAGCTGGGATGAGGGGGCAGGAAATGTCGTCTCTGCAATTGCCGGGTTCTGGACAGGGAAAATCCCCTTATCAGGTGAAGCAAGATAGTCCGGATATAAAACCATGGCACCCGCAATGCCGAGGATCAGGATAACTATCGCTATGAAAATGGCTTTGTGAAGGTGACGGAAAACCCCAGGTGAGGGAGGTGATCCGGGAGTATCAGGAGGAATATCTGCGGGCGGTTGTGTTCCCGGTTCCCCAGGTTCACTCTGCTCACCAGGAATCGTTTCTGATGCTTCGGCTTCTTCTCTTTCAGGGGGTACCTCAACAATTGCCCGTTCTTGGGGAGCTGATAGGTATGGTGATGATGTTTTTTCCGGCTCATCCTCAGGGGGTGTCATATCAGGATGTGTGGCCTGGAGGATTCTGACGAGTTCAGCAGGTTCTTCCGGAGAAGTCGGGGACTCACTGCTTTCCGATAAACCGGAAGATAACGTATCTGGAATTGTTGTATCCTGCTCTTCCTCTAGTACGACATCAGGAGGTGTGATATTCTCGTCACCGATCGGTTCAACCGGTACTTCCAGCGAGGCTGAGGACTCACTATATTCATGGAGAGTCTGAGGTTCAGAGTCAATGATTATATCCTGTTCTTCCTCAGGTGGTATGGCATCAGGCTGCGTGACATCTTCGCTACTGATCGGTTCAACCGGTTCATCCGGAGAGGCTGACTCACTGCTTTCTTGGAGAGTCTGAGGTTCAGAGCCAGTGATTATATCCTGCTCTTCCTCAGGTGGCATGACACCGGGATGCGTGACATCTTCGTCACCGATCGGTTCAACCGATTCATCCGGAGAGGCTGACTCACTGCTTTCTTGGAGAGTCTGAGGTTCAGAGCCAGTGATTATATCCTGCTCTTCCTCAGGTGGTATGGCATCAGGCTGCGTGACATCTTCGCTACTGATCGGTTCAACCGGTTCATCCGGAGAGGCTGACTCACTGC
>Ga0105107_10003864_pt1 | contig 10008 bp, 8 predicted proteins | sample PPLLaktember2015_6_FD_79335 | JGI IMG/M metagenome (GOLD analysis project Ga0105107, IMG submission 79335) | Freshwater sediment microbial communities from Prairie Pothole Lake near Jamestown, North Dakota, USA - PPLs Lake P8 Core (1) Depth... | ecosystem: Environmental > Aquatic > Freshwater >...
CGCCGGTGGACGCGGTCGTCGTCGCCACGCCCAACTACACCCACTACGAGGTGCTGCGCGCCGTCTTCGCCACCCGCAAGCACGTGCTGGTGGAGAAGCCGCTGTGCACCGACGTCGCGGACTGCAAGCGCGTGGTGGAGGCGGCGGCTCGCCACCCCGGGATCGTGTGGGTGGGCATGGAGTACCGCTACATGCGACCCGTGGCGCGGCTCGCCGAGGAGGTGCACGGCGGCGCGATCGGGCGCCTGCGCATGCTCGCGATCCGCGAGCACCGCTTCCCGTTCCTGCCCAAGGTCGGGGACTGGAACCGCTTCGACCGCTACACCGGCGGCACGCTGGTGGAGAAGTGCTGCCACTTCTTCGACCTGATGAACCTGATCACGCGCCAGCGACCGCTGCGCGTGTACGCCTCCGGCGGCGCCGACGTGAACCACCGCCACGAACGCTACGACGGCGCGACCCCGGACATCCTCGACAACGCCTACGCGATCGTGGACTTCGACGGCGGCGCCCGCGCCCTGCTCGACCTGTGCATGTTCGCGGAGCACTCGACGAACGAGATGGAGATCGCCGCGACCGGGGACGCCGGCAAGGCGGAGGCCTTCGTGCCCGCACAGCGGCTCGTGCTGACCCGACGCGACCGCAACGAGCCCACCACGATCGCGTTCCCGCTCGACGCCGGCATCGCCCACGCCGGCGCGCACCACGGCTCCACCTTCTTCGAGCACCTCGCCTTCCGCGATGCGATCCGCAGCGGCGCGCAGCCGGTCGTGTCGGTCGAGGACGGCGCGCTCGCCGTCGCGATGGGCGTCGCGGGCGAGCGCTCGGTGCGCGAGCGCCGTCCGGTGGAGCTGCGCGAGCTGGGGTTCTGAGCCCCCGCTGCGCGCGCCGTCTTCACGAACGGGGGCGTTTCCGGCACACGATTCACGCAAACGTCACCGAGCCGACCACCGGAAACGCGTGATCTCGTTCCGCGTCACGCGCAGCTCCGATAGACTCCGCGCGCTCGATGACCCTCCAGGCTCCCTTCACGCGAACGACGTCCGATCGCAGCTCCGCTCGCCGCGACGAGCGCGGCGACGAGCTCGTCGCTCCGCTCGAAGCGCTGCTCGCAGCGGCGCGCGACGCGCGCGCGCCGCTGCTGCGCCGGCTGCGCCTGATCGGCGCCGTCGGCCGGCGCGTGGACGCGATGTTCCAGCTGCGCGCCGCCGAGCTGCGCGCGCGCGAGTCGGGCGCGCGCGGCGCCGCAGCGCGTGCGCGCGTGCGCGCGCTGCTCGCCGAGGCCCACGCGCTGTTCGCCGGCCAGCTGCTGCCGGCGCTGCGCCCGCGCGGCATCGCGCTGCGCGCCTGGGCCGAGCTTTCGGACGGCGAGCGGCGCGCGCTCGCGCGCGTCTTCGTCGACGAGATCTCGCCGCTGCTCACTCCGCTCACCGCGGACGCCGCCCATCCGTTCCCGTGCGTCGCCAGCCTGGCGCCGAGCGTCGCGGTCCTGGTGCGGGCTCCGGGCGGCGCCGGCCCGCGCTACGTCGGCATCGAGGCGCCGCCCGCGGCGCCGCGCTTCGTCGCCGCGGCGCCGGGCGGCGCGCTGGTGGCGATCGAGGAGGTGATCGCGGGCAATCTCGCGAGCCTGCTGCCGGGCCTCGACGTGGTGTGCCGACACTCTTTCCGGGTCACCCGCGACGGGCGCCCGCTGCGCTCGCGCGCGCTCGGCGCCGGGGGCGGGCAGCGAACGCGCGCGGCCGTGCGCCTGGAGCTCGCGGCCGCGACGCCGCGCGAGCTGCGGCTGCTGCTCGCCCGGGGCCTGGGCCTCGATTCCGAGAGCGACGTGGACGAATGCCCCGGCCCGCTCGACCTGGCCGCCGCGGCCGCCCTGCCCCTCTCGCCCGAGAGCGGCACGCGAGAGACCCCCTGAGCGCCCGGCCGCGCCGCCGACCGACCGCGGCGCGCCGGCGCCTCTGGCTGTTGCGCCACGCGAAGTCGAGCTGGTCGGATCTGGAGCTCGCCGACTTCGAGCGCCCGCTGGCGCCGCGCGGAAGCCGGGCCGCGAAGGCGATGGCGCGCCACGCGGCGAAGCAGCCGGGCGGGCCGCCCACGCTCGTCCTGTGCTCGCCCGCGCGCCGCGCGCTCGACACCCTCGAGCCGTGGCGCGAACGGCTGCCGGAGGGCGCTCGCGTGCGCGTCGAGCGGCCGCTCTACCTCGCCAGCGCCGCGCGCTTGTTGGCGCGCCTGCGCCGCCTCCCCGACGCGCAACGCGACGTGCTGCTGATCGGCCACGACCCGGGGCTGCACCAGCTCGCGGTGGCGCTCGCGCGCCCGAGCCGCTCGCCCGCCGACGCCCGCCTGCGCGAGAAGCTGCCGACCGGGGCGCTGGTCGAGCTCGAGCTCGAGTTGCCCCACTGGCGCGCGCTCGCGCCCGGCACGGCGCGGCTGGCGGCGTTCGTCCGGCCGCGCGACCTCGAGTAACCGGGGGCTCCCCGCGCGCGCCGATCCCGGCTCGGGTAACGTCGGGCGGTTTTCAACCCGGCCCGGCCGTTCCGGCCGCTTCTCGGAGCCCTCCCGATGCGCCCTCGCCTGCTCCTCGCTGCCCCGCTGCTCATGCTGCTGTTCGCCCTCGGGTGCCGCCCCGGGGTGCCCTTTCCCGTCCTGGGATTCGGCCTCGCCGCGCCCGCTCCGGGTCTCCTCTCCCTGGCCGGGGACCAGCCACTCCCGGTCCGGATCGTCCTGCCGCGGCTCGGCCGGGTCGAGTCGCTCGAGCTGCTCGTCGACGGCGTTCCGGCCCTCGACCTCGCCGGCGGCGGCCTCTCGCTCCAGGGCCGCACGGCGGTCGGCAGCCTCGCCGGCCTTCCGGAGGGCAGCTACCAGCTCGAGGCGCGCGCCGTCGTGCGCTTCCTGTTCCGCTGGAGCTTCTCGATCGCCGCGCGCTCGTCGCTGGAGCGCGTGGCCCTCGACCGCCCCGACCAGTGCGAGTTGCTGAACGACGTCGAGTGCCTGCTCCCCTTCCCGTCCTCGCGCTTCCTGGTGCCCGCCGACACCCGCACGGGCCTGCGCGTCGAGTACCCGCAAGGGACGCTGCCGAGTCTTCCGCAGCCGCTCGACGCGGCGGCCTTCGGCGGCCAGGACGGCTTCAGCCCCGGCGTGCAGGTGCTGATGCACTTCCCGGGCGGGGTCGATCCGGCGCTGTCCGGCGCCTCGCGCCTGCTCTCGGACACGCGCACGCTCGACGACACCTCGCTCGGCCGGCGCAGCCCCACCCTGCTGCTCGACGCGACTGCAGGCATGAAGCCCGTCCGGCACTGGATCGAGCGCGACGTGCGCGCCGCCAGCGGCCCTTCGCCCGAGCGCGAGGTGCTGTTCCTGCGCCCCGCCGAGACCCTGAAGGGGGGACACCGTTACGTGGTGGCGATGCGCAACCTCGTGCATCCCGACGGCACCCCCGTCGAGGCCGAGCCGGTCTTCGCCGCGCTGCGCGACGGGCGGCCCAGCGACATCCCCGCCGTCGAGGCGCGGCGCGCCGCCAGCGAGGAGCTGTTCGGGAAGCTGTGGCGCGCCGGCGTGCGGCGCTCGGAGCTCGTGCTCGCCTTCGACTTCGTCGTGCAGAGCGACGAGGAGCTGACCGGCGCCATGCTCGCCATGCGCGACCAGGCCTTCGACTGGCTCGCCGCGCAGGGCGGCCCGACCTTCACGGTGTTCCCGTTGGTGGCGCCGGGCGGGGGCGGCGAAGTCTCGATCGAGCACGATTGCTCGGTCCCCGGCGAGCGCACCTGGCGCCAGCTGCGCGGGCGCTTCCAGGTCCCGCTCTTCCTGTCGTCGGACCCGCTGCTGCAGGCGAACGTCGGCGGTCGCCTCGTGGACGCGGACGGCGACGGGCGGCCGGAGCCGCAGGGCCTGATGGAGGCGCCCTTCTCGATCACGATCCCGTGCGCCGCGCTCGATCCGGCGGCGCCGCCGCTGCGGCCGATCCTCACCGGCCACGGCCTGTTCGGCGACGGCCTCTCGGTGGTGGACGTGGCGCAGCGCTTCGGCGCCGTCGAGCTCGCCAACGGCGGCCCGGACTTCCTGCGCATCGCCGGCGCCACCGACTGGCTCGGGCTGTCGAGCAACGACTTCTCGACCGCCAACCTCCTCGACAGCTTCATCGCGCAGGCCGTGCTGTTCGACCTCGACAACTTCGGGACGCTGCCCGACCGGCTGCGGCAGGGCATGACCAACGCGCTGGTGCTGGCGCGCATGATGCGCGAGGGACGCTTCAACGCGGACCCGGCCTTCCGCACGCCCGACGGCCGCGGCGTCTTCGCCGAGCCCGACGACACGCTCGACTACTTCGGGATCAGCCTGGGCGGGATCATGGGCACGTTCTTCGCGGCCACCTCGCCCGACGTCGGGAACGTCGCGCTCGACGTGCCGGCGGCGAACTTCTCGATCCTGCTGCAGCGCTCCACCGCGATCGCCTTGATCGACTTCGCGCTGGGCTTCCTGAACCCCGACCCGATGGCGCAGGTGCTGTTCTTCGGCCTCGCCGAGGAGCTGTGGGACTCGGCCGAGCCCTCGGGCTACCTGCATCACGTGACGCGCAACCCGCTGCCCGGCAGCGGCGCGCCCAAGGACCTGCTCTACACGGTCGCCGAGTTCGATGGCGTCGTCTCGAACGAGGCCAGCGAGATCGCGATCCGCACGCTCGGCCTCCCGAACCTGCTCGACACCCGCAGCGACGAGGGCTCGTCGATCGGCGACCGGCCCGGCATCCCGGACGTCGCGCCCCCGCTCGGCCCCGGCGATCCGCACTTCGTCGGCGCCTCGATCTGGTACGACGCCGGCATGTACGGCGACCTCAGCGACCCCGCCGTGGCGGCCTTCGCGCCGCCGCTCGCCAACAAGAGCGTGTCCTCGAGCTGCGACCCGCACGGCCGCACGCTCCAGATCCCGGCCGAGGTGCGCCAGATCACGACCTTCCTCGACGACGGCGGGATCGAGAGCTTCTGCGACGGCCTGTGCGACGCGCGCGCCAGCGGCGGGGGCTACGCGCCGTTCGAGATCCCGGAAGGCGCCGCCCAGCCCTGTAGTCCGCTGTAGGACGTTCGCTCCCGGGTTCATCCCCTCGTCAGGGGCCGCGCGAATCTCGCTGCGCGCCGTGCGTCTCCCGGACGCGCGCGTGGAGGATTTCCTGCATGAAGGCCTGGGCCGTGATCGGAGCCCTGATGTCCCTGCTGGCCAGCGCTCCGTCCGAGGCGGACGCCGAGCGCGAGATGCGCGAGGACGGCGAGAGGCGCAGGGAGCCCGCCGGGTACTCGATCGAGGGAGCTTCCTTCTACGTCTGGGACGAAGACCGCCGCGAGGCCGAGGCCTGGGCCCTGGAGCTGGCCGAGTCCTGGGCCCGGGCCATCGTCGCCCGGCAGCCTGTCCAGCGCGACGAGTAGAGCGGCCTCGCGCTGCGCCCCGCTCAGCGCGGGAACGTCTGCGACGCCATCACGTCGGCGACCTCGCGAAGCCGCTGGAGCTCCTCGGCGATGAGGCTGATGCCGAGGATCGTCCGCGGCCGCGGCCCCATCCTGCGCAGCTCCTCGAGGACCGCGTCGATCCGGGCGCGGAGCAGCGCGGCGGCGGCGACGATCTCGGCCGGACTGGGGGGAACCATCTGCCCTCCTGGATGCGGGAGGCGTCCCTATCCCGGCTTGGGGCGCCCCGGTGCGGCGAGCTGCGATGCCGTGCAGGGAAGGGGAGGATCGCAGCTTCGCGGGACCGCGTTCTCTTCGAGCAAACCCCGCCGAGATGGAGGACCGGTGACGGCTGCCCGAACTCCCGTTCGTCCGCTGGCCGGGCGCGGCCCCTGCGCCAGCGGCGCGACGTTCGGCGGGATCGCCATCGGCACGCGGCGCGCCGCGGCGTCGATCTTCGCGAGCGCGCTCGCGAGCGCGAGCGGGCGACCGCTGATCGCGGCGCCGGTGGCGTCGGCCTTGAACTCGCGGGTGCGGCTGATCGCGAGCTGCAGCGCCATCGCGGCGAGCGGCGCGAGGATCAGCGCCAGCGGGTTCGCGCGCCGCCGCCCGCCGGAGGACGGCGCGAAGAGCCCGAAGCGCGAGATCATGCCGATCGCGCCCGACAGGGTCGCCGCGATCGTCTGGAGCAGCATGTCGCCGTTCTTCACGTGGCCCAGCTCGTGGGCGAGCACGCCCTCCAGCTCCTCGGGCTCGAGCGCCTTCAGGATCCCCTCGGTCACGCACACCACGGCGTTCTGCGGGTTGCGGCCGGTCGCGAACGCGTTCGGCTGCGCGTGCGGCGCGACCGCGAGCGTCGGCATCGGCAGGCCGGCTCGCTGGCGCAGCCGATCCACCATCGCGTAGAGCTCGGGCGCCTGCCGGGCCGTCACGACCTGCGCGCGGTAGGCGCGCAGCGCGGTGCGCGCGGAGTTGAAGTAGGCGAACAGGTTCATCGCCGCCGCGATCGCGAAGGCGATCCACATCCCGCTCTGCCCTCCGAGCGCGCCGCCGATCGCGACGAACAGCGCCGTCAGGCCCGCCATCAGCACGAAGACCTTGAACGTGCCCCGGATGGCTCGCGTCTCCCGGCCCCCCGGCGCCAGCCTAGCCAGGCTTCGTCCGCGCGCTCGCCGTGCCGGGGTAGAGAAACGGTACGCCGCCGGTAAAGGCTCGCGGCGCCCCGGCGCGTAGCCTCGCTCCCACTTCGAACGGTTCCGAGCGCGGCCAAGGCGTCCGACGCTCCCCCGTTCCTCGAGCGAGAGAGAACGAGAATGCGCAAGCGCCTCTTCGGGCCCGTCCTCCTGGGCGTCGCCCTGGGCCTCGTCCTGGTCCGCCCTCCGGCGGCCCACGCGAGGACCTTCAACGTTCCCTGCGAAAACCTGACGCTTCTCAGCGTGATCGGCACGGTGGAGACCAATGGCGAGGAGGACGTCGTCTGGCTGGCGGAGTCCTGCGAGTACACGCTCGGCGCCGCCTGGATCGTCGACCACGACGGAGGCTCCCCCGAAGGCTTCCCGGTCACGGTCCACGGCCGCGGCGCGACGATCAGCGGGGGCGATCAGCATCCGGTGTTCGTCGTGAACCCCACCGCCGTCGTGTCCATGGACGGCGTCACGCTGACGGGCGGCTTCAGCGCCGGCGAGGGCGGCGCCGTCCAGAACCTCGGCTCGCTCACGCTGACCGACAGTGCCGTCTCCGACAGCCAGGCCCGCTCGGGGGGCGGGATCGTCAACTACGAGAACGGCCGACTGGCGCTGATCCGAAGCACCGTTTCCGGCAATCGCGCCGAGGACCTGGGCGCCGGCATCCGCAACCAGGGGGGGCGCGTGACGCTGATCGCCAGCACCGTCTCCGGCAACACGGCCACGCGCTACGGCAGCAACGGCGGCGGCCTCTACAGCGCCGGCGCCGGAGCCCGGGTGACGCTCGCCAACAGCACCCTCTACGGCAACTCCAGTCGCTTCGGCGCCGGCGTCTTCAGCGACGGCGGCGCAATGGCGATCCACAACTGCACCCTCGCCGGCAACCAGATCCGCGACGGCGGCAACGGCGGCGGCATCTACGTCCGTGCCAGCTCGGTGAAGCTCGCCTACAGCATCGTCGCCGACAGCGTCTTCGAACAGGACAACGGCTACGAGTGCCTGCTCGACCTGGGGGGCACGATCCTTCCGTCCGGCACCAACCTGATCGAGGACGGCTCGTGCGCGCTCGCCGACGCGCTGTCCGGCGATCCCCTGCTCGGTCCCGCGACCGGAGCCCCCGCCTACTACCCGCTGCTGCCTGGAAGCCCGGCGATCGACGCCGGGGGCAACCAGTACTGCACCGGCCGCGACCAGCGCGGGGAACCGCACCGGGACGGCGACCGCAACGGCCTGGTCGCCTGCGACCTGGGGTCCTACGAGGCCCCCTGACCGCTCGCGTCCACCCACCCATTCGCACTACGCGAAGAGGAGAATCGACATGCGCGCTTCGCGCGATGCGCTTCCGAGCTTCCGATCCCGTCTCTCCGCGACCCTCCTGTTCCTCGCGGCCCTCGTAGCCGACCTCGGCCAGGCCCCGCGGGCAGCCGCGGAGACCATCGACGTCGGCTGCGACAAGTACACGTTGGCGGGCGCGATCAACCTCGCCAACCGCAACGGCGAGGAGGACCTGATCTGGCTCAGCCCTCCCTGCCTCTATCAGCTCCAGGCGCCCCTGGTCATCGAGGCCGACGGCGGCAACCCGGTCCGGATCTACGGCCAGGGCGCGACGATCAGCGGCGAGGTGGCGAACGTCCCGCTCATCGTGAACGCCGGCGCCGTTGTCGATCTGCACGACGTCACGGTGACGAAGGGAACGACCACGGGCAGCGGCGGCGCGATCCGCAACCTGGGGACGCTGACCCTGACCGACAGCACCGTCTCCGACAGCGTGGCGGCCAACACCGGCGGCGGGGTCCACAACTCGGGCACGCTGAGGCTGATCGGCAGCACCGTGTCCGGCAACGCCTCCACCGTCAGCGGGGGCGGCATCGACAACGCCGCGCAGGCTCGCTTGACGCTGATCGACAGCACCGTCACCGGCAACACGTCGACGTACGGCGCTGGGATCCGCAACCGCCACCGTGCGTTCCTCTTCAACAGCAGCCTCTCCCGCAACACCGGCTTCGTGGGCGGCGGCCTCCTCAACGAGCCCCTGGCCACGGCGATCCTGGGCAACGTCACGATCTCGGACAACGAGATCAGCGGCAGCGACGGCGGCGGCGGCATCCGCAACGAAGGCGCGCTCGCGCTCGACAACAGCATCCTCGCCAACACCGGCCTCGGCGGCCGCGACTGCTTCAACAGCGGCACGATCACGCCCTCCGGCGGCAACCTGGTCGAGGACGGCTCGTGCGCGCTGGCCGGAGCGCTCTCCGGAGATCCCATGCTCCTCGACGAGTCCGTGCGCAGCGCGCTGACCGGCGGCAAGCCGAGCTTCATCCCGCTGCTGCCGGGCAGCCCGGCGATCGACGCCGGCAGCAACTCCAGCTGCCCGGGCGCCGACCAGGGCGGCTACGCGCGTCCCCGGGACGGCGACCGCAACGGCACGAACGTCTGCGACCTGGGGGCCTACGAGTCCGCCTGCGGACTCCTCGGCATCGAGCTGTTCTTCGTGCTGCCGCTCGCCCGAGGGCTCGCGCGGCTTCGGAGACGGCTCGGCTAGGCGTGCGCGGTCGCGCGCTCAGGGCTCGAGGCGGCCACCCTGGAGCAGCCAGCGCTTCAGGCGGGCGATGCCCTGCTCGCCGCCAGCGGCCGCGTCGGTGCTGGCTACCGGAACGACATCGGGTGCTGCCGCCGCGGCGGGGTCGCCCTTGCGCAGCTTCTCGAGGGCGCTCCGGACCTCTTGGGCAAGTCGGTGCATCTGCGCGTGCACGGGAGTCCCCGGGGCCCCGTGCAGGATCGAGAGCGCGTGGCCTTCCGGGTTGGTGTAGAGCGACTCGACCTTCGGGCTGCGCGAGAGGAAGGTCTCGAAGAGCGGGAGGCCGCGCCGCCGGACATCCTTGACCAGCAGGCCCAGGACGTCGCGGGTGTCGCCCTCGCGGTAGCGGATGCGCAGGTCCACCAGCGAGAGCACGATGCGCGCGCGCTCGCGCGGGCGGCCCCAGCCTTCGAGCAGGGCGAAGACACGCTCGGCCTCGGTCACCGAGATCTGGTCCTTCACCACGACGAGCGAGAGGTCGGCCGCCGCGATCGCGTTGCGCGTCAGCCCCTCGAGATCGCTCTTGGTGTCGATGATGACGAGGCCGCGCCAGCCCGTACGCAGGAGCACCGTGCGCAGCACGTCGTCGCTGCGCAGCGTGCGCTTGATCTCGGCCACGTCGCGGGACGACGGGACGTAGTGCACGCCGTACTGGCCGAAGCGGATCGCCGGCGCGAGGGTGCCCTGGCGCAGGGCGTCGACGATGTCCGGCCTCGCCGTGCGAGCATCGAGGGCGAACATGCGGTCGATCGCGGGCTGGTCGTCGAGGCTGAGGACGAGGATCGGGAGGTCCTCGTCGAGAGCGCGCAGGTAG
>Ga0105107_10003865_pt1 | contig 10008 bp, 7 predicted proteins | sample PPLLaktember2015_6_FD_79335 | JGI IMG/M metagenome (GOLD analysis project Ga0105107, IMG submission 79335) | Freshwater sediment microbial communities from Prairie Pothole Lake near Jamestown, North Dakota, USA - PPLs Lake P8 Core (1) Depth... | ecosystem: Environmental > Aquatic > Freshwater >...
GAGCACGGGCGAGGCCATGGCACGCATGACGCGCGGCGACATGACCGACGGGCCGGGGCCGAGCAGGATGCGGTCGGTGGACGGTAGCGTCATCGTCGGGAATCGGGAGTCGGGAGTCGGGAGTCGGGAGTCGGGAGTCGGAAAACAGACACCGGATCAGAGCGGTGCGGGTTCCTCCGCGAGCAGGCCCAGGGCGGTGAGCTGGGCGTGCAGACCCGTCACCACGGCCGGGGGCGCGGGCCTGAGGGGCGGACGCGGATCGCCCGTTTCGTAGCCGAGCAGCGCGAGCGCGGCCTTCAGCGCCGGCACGCCGTGCTGAACGCCGATAGCGCGCGCCAGGGGCAGCAGCGAGGTCTGCAGGGCGCGGGCCTCGGGATAGCGGCCCTCGGCGACCATCCGCCTGAGCTCGACGCATCGATCCGGCACGATGCCCGAGAGCGCCAGCACCGCACCGTGCACGCCCAGTGCCAGTGCGGAGAAGAACGACGTGGCCGAGCCGCACAGCACGACGAAGTCCTCCCCTGCCGACGCCGAGAGGTAATCGGCGAGCAGCTGCATGTCGTTGCCGCTCTCCTTGACCCCGGCGATGTTCGGGTGGCGGCTGAGCAGGCCCACCGCGTCGGCCTGCAGCGTGACGCCGGTGTACACGGTGACGTTGTAGAGCAGCACGGGTACGGGCGATGCGTCCGCCACCTCGGTGTAGTGCCGCACGAAGGCGTCGCTCGTCATCATGTTCTTGTAGAACGACGGCGTGCGGACCATGACGGCGCTGACGCCCAGGGCTGCGGCCCGCTTGCAGGCGGCAATGGTGGCACGCGTGGACTCGCGTGCCGCGCCGGCCAGCAGCGGCCGTTCTGCCGGCAATACGTCGCGGACGGCGGCGATGACGCGGTCCGACTCGTCTTCGTCCAGTTGCGGCGATTCGCCGTTCGAGCCAAGGACCACAAGGCCCGTGAGCGGGGTCGACAGGTATCGCCTGGCATTGCGGGCGATGGCGCCGGCATCCACGTCGCCGGACGAGGTGAAGGGTGTGACGAGGGGGTGGAAGACTCCCGAGAACCTCATGATGTGGTGACCTCTCGCAGTGGTGATCTTATCTGGTGAGGTGGTGATCTGGCGATGGATCTGCCGACCTGGCGAGCTGCGGACTGGGTGCCCGGGACTGGAGGGCGAGGTTGGTGGCGAAGGTGACGGCGAAAATCGCGGCGGCGGGGGCCAGGGTCCAGGGAAAGCGCACGAGGTTGTTGACGTTGCCGGCATCGGCCAGCATCCGGCCCCAACTCGGCAGCGGGTCGGGAAACCCCAGGCCGACGTACGACAGCGTGGCCTCGGCGAGGATGAACGCCGGCAGCAGCAGGCTGGCCTGCACGGCAATCTGCCCGGCGCACGCGGGCAGGAGGTGGCGCCACAGGACGCGCCAGGGGCCGGCGCCAAGCGAGCGCGCCGCGAGCACGTACTCGCGGTTCCGCTCCTGAGCCACCAGCGCGCGCACGCCGCGCGCCACGAATGGCCATCCCACGACGGAGAAGATCACGGCCATGAGCGCGAATACCACCCCCGCCGGCAGCACCAGCGGCAGCACGGCCCGCAGCACCAGCACGACGTAGACGACGGGCAGCACCAGGATGAAGTCGGCCGTGCGCATCACGGCCTCGTCCATCCATCCTCCGAGTGACGCGGCCAGGGCACCGAGCACGGCACCGAGCAGGGTCGCGCCCAGCACCGAAACCAGCCCGAGGCCAATCGACAGGCGCGTGCCGGCGAGCAGGCGCGAGAGCACGTCACGGCCGTCGCGATCGGCCCCCAGCAGGAACACCGGCTCGGCGCTGCCGCGCCAGGGCCATCCGAGGGTCCGGCTCCGGTCCTCCGCGAATCGCTGCTCGATGCGGTCTTCGAGCACGAGCGGGTACACGCCCAGCCCCTCAGACACGCGCGGAGGCATCGGCGGCGCGTGGACGAAGCCGCGGAACGATCGGCCCGCATCGTAGGGCGCGAGCCACGGGCCCGCCAGGGCGACCGCGGCGAGCGCGATGAGCAGGGCGGCGGCGCGGCGCGTCACGACCGGTGCCGCTCCCGTACGCGAGGATCCAGCATCGCGTGCACGACGTCGACCGCGAGCGTGCCCGCGGCCAGGCACGTCGCACCGGCTGCAGCGGTGCCGGCGACGAGGTACAGGTCGCGGGCGCGGAGCGCATCGAACATCAGCCGGCCCAGGCCCGGCCAGGCCGTCACTACTTCCACCACGAACGATCCGCTGAACAGCGACCCGATCATCAGGCCGTAGAGGGCCAGCACCGGCCCGAGCGATGCCGGCCACGCGTGGCGTGCCACGACGTCACGCGCCGACACGCCCCGGGCGCGGGTGGCGCCGATGAAGGGCTCACGCACGGCTTCGCCCAGGGCTTGCGACTGGATCCGCTCGAGCGTGGCCGCGAGCGGCAGCGCCAGGGCGAGGGCGGGAACCGGCAGGTGCGCCAGCACGTCGGCCAGCCAGCCGGACCACGAGACCGATCCGCCCACCGAGGTCATGCCCCCGGCAGGAAACCAGCCGGTGCGCGCCGCAACCAGCACCAGTAGCAGCGATCCGATCAGGGGTGGCGTCGAGACCATCAGCGTCGATGCGGCCCGCGCCAGCGCAGGGCCGGCCCCTGAGGCGTGCGTGCCGGTGTAGATGCCGAGCGGCAGGCCAATGAGTGTGGCCAGGACCAGGGCGGCCGAGGCGAGGATGGCAGTGTTTGCCGCGCGCTCGCCGAGCATGTCGGCGACGGGCCGCGAGTAGAGGACCGAGTCGCCGAAGTCCAGCCTGAACACCCCGGCCAGCCACGACGCATACTGCGCCGGCAGCGGGCGATCGAGGCCCAGTCGCGCCCGCTCGGCTGCGCGCGCCGGCGGATCGATGAAGGGGTCGGCGGCGATGCCGTCTCCGGGCGCCAGCCGGGTGAGCACGAACGCGGCGGAGGCCACGGCCAGGACGAGCAACGTGGCGAGCAGCGCCCGGCGAACGCAGAAGGTCAGCACCTCGCCCGCATTCTACGGCGTCACGGCAATGGTGTCGGCCGCCCAGAGCAACTGCGGCCGCAGGAGGGCGGGCGTGAGGTTCACGACGCGTGTCGCTGCGGCCGCGTAGAGGCGTGGCGCGACGAAATAGAGGGCCGGCACGTGCTCGCCGAAGACGCGCTGCACGTCCGCGAACAGCCGACGGCGCTCCGCGGGATCCGTGGTGGCGGCCTGCTTCGCCATGAGGTCGTCGATCGCCGCCTCCCACTCAGTGGCAGGCTTGGCCTGCTCCCTGTTCCAGATGTGCGCAGGACCCGAGCTGAGCCAGAAGTCCTTCGACAGCGCCGGGTCGAGATCGGACGCCAGATACTGGAAGAAGATCGACTCGAAGTCGCCCTTCAACATCCGGTCCACGAGCGTGTTCTGCTCGAGGGCCACGACGTCGACGGCCACCCCCACTTTCTTGAGCTCGTCCCGCACGAACGCGGCCTCGCGCTCCAGCACGAGGTTGCCGCGGAAGGTGAGCACCGTGAAGCGGGCCTCCGTGCCCTTCGGGTCCTCCAGCCACTCGTCCGCATCCCGGTTCTCGAGGCCCAGGCCGGCCAGCAGCGTCCGCGCCGTTTCCAGCGAGTGCGGATACCGCGGCACGTTAGGCGAGAACCACTCGCGGTTCCCCGGTGTCACCGGTCCCCAGACGGGAACGGCGGCGCCCAGGAAGACGGTCTCGGCCAGGGCCTCGCGGTTCACGGCATGTGAGATGGCCTGGCGCCACTCGCGGGTGGTGATCCAGCTCCTCCGCGGATCCTTCGACCAGTAGGGGTCGCGGAGGTTGAAGAAGAAGACGTCGGGATCGGTGGAGACGCCAAGGTCCAGCAGCTGCAATTTGCCGTCGCTGACCAGCGGGCGAATGGTGGCGATGTCCTCGGCCCTCACCTGCTGCAACAGGTCCATTTCACCGGACTGGAGGCGCACGAACTCGGCGTTCTGATCCGGCACGATCTCGAGCACGATCTCGTCCAGATACGGGAGCCGGGCGCCATCCGGCGCCGTGCGCCAGTAGTGCGGGTTGCGCGCCAGCACCAGCCGCTGCCCCGGCTCGTAGCGGGCCAGCTGGAACGGCCCCATGCCCACGAGGTCGGTCGCCGGCGTCGCCGCATTCCACGCGTCCTTGAACGTGCCGGCGGCCAGCGCGGCCTCGAGCTTGTGCCGCGGCAGGATAGGCAGGTTGTCGAGCAACCGCACGCCGGGACCAAAGGGCGCGGCGTACTCGACGCGTACCGTGCGGGCGTCGAGCACCGTCGCGGCGACGGGCCTCCCGCCCACCTGGAGCGTCGGGCCGAGGACACTGCCGGCCCTGGCGTCGTAGAGCGCCCGGAACGTGAACGCCACATCGCCGGCGGTGAACGGCGTGCCGTCGGACCACTGCAGACCTTCGCGCAGGGTGAGGGTGAAGGCCCGGCCGTCGGCGGAGGCCTCCCACTTCTCGGCGAGCCAGGGCTCCAGTTCCTGGGTCGCCCGATTGATGCGCACCAGCTTGCCCTGGGCGAGCAGCGAATAGAGCTCGGTGACGGTGCCGGCGGATACCAGCCGGTTGAACGAGCGTGGGTCGCTGCGGAGCGTCGCCGTGAGGCGGCCGCCGCGGGTTGGGGGGGCGATGGGCCTGTCCGTGACGCGCGATTCGCCTGGCGGCGGCGCCTGGAGGTCGCGCCAGAGGAGGTAGGCCGTACCGGCGATGGCCCCGACGAGGAGCAGCGTCAGCAGTGTGCGCGGGTGTCGGTTCACTTTTTAACCGGGTGGCCAATTTCTTGGCCAGCTGTGAAATTGCACACGTTCGTCAATTCCTTCGAAATGCGTGCAGATTCTGCGAGGTGTGGTGCGGCTGACACATCTGGGGCAACTTGCTGGCCGAAGTCTTGCCCGATTGCCCCGTTTGGAACTTCCGGCATCGTAAACCACGAAATCCCATCCGTGCAATGAGTTAGCGCCCGTCCACGGGGCCGCACGCGCGACTGGCACCGCCTTCGCCACTGTATCGGGCGGAGGTTTGAGGTTCATGCAGATGGTGCCTTTCGCAACGAGCTACATACCGACGCCGGTGTTTCAGCCGCAGCTGGGACGCAGCGTCACCATCGACCACGCTGCCAGTCTTCTCGGCGTCTCGCGCCGGACCATTTACTACCGGATTCGCGAGGGCCGGTTGCTGACCGTGCGGACCATCGGCGGTTCGCAGCGGGTGCTGATGTCGTCGCTCGACGCGGCTCGTGCGTGATCCGATGCCTCTTTCCCGTTCGTTTCAGCCACCGTTCGTTTCGCCCGAGGACACAACCATGACTCTGCAGCCGACTGACGCGAGGCACACCGCCCCCCCGGGCGTGTTTCGGTCGACATCGCAGTGCTTCACCACGTTCCTGCTCGCCCTCGCCCTGGTCGCGGTGGCCACATCGGCCGATGCCCAGCGTCGCGCGCGCCTGTCTTCCGACCTGCGGTCGCACCTCGATTCGGGCGCGACCGCGGCGAAGGACGTCATCGTCAGCGGCACCCCCGAGCGCATCTCGCGGCTGGCCGCCCGGCATGGCCTCACGGTGAAGAAGTCGCTTCGTTCGGGCGCGGTGCTGACGGCCACGCCGTCGGCGCTCGAGTCGCTTGCGGCCGACGCCGAGGTGGACGCGGTTTCGGCGGACGCGCTGGTGCGATCACAGATGGCGGTGACGACCGCGACCACCGGCGCCGACGCCGCGTGGTCGGGTCTGATCAACGAGCTGGGCGCCACGAGCGGCCGGGGCGTGGGCGTGGCCATCATCGACTCGGGCATCGCGGCGCATCCGGCGCTGGCGGGCCGGGTGGTGGCGAACGTGGATTTCACCAGCGAGCGGGGCCGGGGCGTGGATCGATACGGCCATGGCACGCACATCGCCGGCATCGTCGCGGGGCGGGCCTTCCGCCGGGGCGTGGAGGGCTCGGAGAGCGGCATGGCGCCGGGCGCGCACCTGCTGAACCTGAAAGTGCTGGGCGCGGACGGTTCGGGCAGCGCGAGCGACGTGATCGAGGCCATCGACTGGGCCATCGAGAACCGCCAGCGGTATGCGATTCGCGTGCTGAACCTGTCACTGGGCGCGGCACCGACGCAGAGCTACCGTGACGATCCGCTGTGCCAGGCGGTGGAGCGCGCGGCGCGCGCGGGCCTGGTGGTGGTGGCATCGGCGGGCAATTTCGGGCAGACCACGGACGGCCGGACCGTGCTCGGCAGTGTGACCTCCCCCGGCATTTCTCCCTTCGCCATCACGGTCGGCGCGCTGCGCACGCAGGGCACGGCCGATCCGAGCGACGACGTGGTGGCGCCGTGGAGCTCGCGCGGACCGACGATGGTGGACCACATCGTGAAGCCGGACCTGGTGGCGCCGGGCAGCGCGATTGTATCGACGGCGGCGGCGGGCGGGGCGCTGATGGCGCAGTATCCGGACCGCCTGGTCGACGGCCCGGGGCGGCTGGACTACTTCCGGATGAGCGGGACGAGCATGTCGGCGGCGGTGGTGAGCGGGGCGGTGGCGCTGCTGCTGGAGGCGAAGCCGACGCTGAACCCGCTGCTGGTGAAGCTCGCCCTGCAGGGAAGCGCGGAGTTCCTGCCGAATGACGGGCTGGTCGCGGGAGGAGCGGGGCGGCTGCGGCTGGAGGGGATCTTGACCGGCCAGGTTGCCCCGAGAAGCTACACGCACGCGGAGTTCTGGGGTGAAACGTTTGCGGCCGTGGCGCCGCAGACCATCATCTGGGCCGAAGGAAGGGCCCTCCCAAGCACGATCATCTGGGCCGACACCATCATCTGGGCCGACACGATCATCTGGGCTGACACGATCATCTGGGCGGACACGATCATCTGGGCCGACACGATCATCTGGGCCGACACGATCATCTGGGCGGACACCATCATCTGGGCCGACACGATCATCTGGGCGGACACCATTATTTGGGCAGACACCATTATTTGGGCCGATTAGGCCTATCCAACTGGGGCTAAAGGAGTTACGATCATGAACCGACTCATTATCTGGGGCGAGTAGCCTCAAACCGTTGGCAGCGAGGGGACGCCCTTGGAAAATTGGTTCCAAGGGCCCTCGAAGTCTCTTCAATGAACCTACCGGTTCGCGGTCAGATTTACGTCGTCGGCGTAGCCGCTCTCGGGCTGATTGCAATCGGGATCTGCATCAGCACGCTGTACGCGAACCCCGTAAGTACCGAGTGGGTATTTCTCGCGCTACTGACCCTTCTTAGCGGTTCCTTCACCGTTAAGGTGCCCGGTCTCCAGGCTCGGATCTCAGTATCCGAGACCTTCGTGTTCACATCCGTCCTACTGTTCGGAACCTCCGCTGGCACTCTCACCGTTGCGCTTGACACCTTAGTTGCCACACTCGCAGCTAGGCGAAAGGCCCCTCAGGCTCCCCTGCGGATCCTGTTCAATTTAGCTTCCGCTGCGCTGTCAATTTGGATCGCAGGAGGGCTGTTCTACACGATCTCCGGGCTTCAGCCACTGTCCATCGAATCAGCGCCACTCCCGCGGATTCTCGGCCCGCTAGTGGCAATGACAGCCGCCTACTTCATCCTGAACAGTGCGTTGGTTGCGGTCGCGCTTTCGTTCGAGAAGGGGCAGCCTGCATTTCTTATTTGGCGGCGTAACTTCTTATGGCTATCGGTCAACTATTTCGGCGGAGCCTCGGTTGCCGCGCTGCTCGTCTCCTACACGAAGACTGTAGACGTCACGGCGTTCAGCATCATCGTTCCGCTGGTGGTGATCTCGTACCTCACCTACAAGACATCACTGGGCCGAGTGGAGGATGCGAACAAGCACGTCGATGAAATGAAGCGCCTGCACCTTTCGACGATCGAAACGCTAGCGACAGCGATTGACGCTAAGGATCAGGTCACCCACGGTCACATCCGGAGGGTCCAACAGCACACTTTGGGGCTTGCCAGGGCAATTGGCGTGACAGATGCAAACCAACTGAGCGCAATTGAGGCGGCGGCCCTCCTCCACGACTTAGGAAAGCTCGTGGTGCCAGAGCACATTCTCAACAAGCCAGGGAAGCTCACAGTGGGCGAGTTTGAACGGATGAAACTCCACGCTGGGGTTGGAGCAGACATCCTGTCGTCCATTCGCTTCCCTTATCCAGTTGTCCCGATCGTTCGGCACCACCACGAGAATTGGGATGGAACTGGATATCCTGACGGCCTACGTGGAACGCAAATTCCTTTGGGCGCCAGGATCCTGTCTGTGGTGGACTGCTTCGACGCACTCACTTCGGACCGCCCCTATCGGGCGCGCCTGTCGGACGAAGATGCAGTCGGAATCTTGATGGCGCGTCGCGGAGTGATGTACGACCCCCTTGTCGTTGACACCTTCATTGAGGTGAAGGATCAGTTAGCCGACTCCTACATGCGAAGTGTGGCGCTGGAAAGCGAGCAGGTGGTACACACTCAGGACCGAAGCATCGAGTCCAACGAAGCCATCGTTGCTCTCAATCCAGACCTAGGCAGCGCGCTGCGGACGATCTTGGGATCCATTCAAGAGGAGCTGGATAGCACGTTGGTGATCGCGTTCCTTAAGGACCCTACGAGAGACGATATTTTCGTAGCCGACTTCCTCGGTCCAGACGCGGCTCGTATCCGTCCGTTCCGCCTCGCGATCGGAGCGCGCGTCACCGGGTGGGTGGTGGCCAATGCCAGACGTATTTCCAACGCCGACAGTCAACTGGAGTTGGAAAACGTGTTCAGGGATTCCCGTGTGTGCCTCTCAGTACCGGTGCAGGCACATGGAAACGTGGTCGGAGCGATCACGCTGTTCTCTAGACCTGGCCAGACCTTCGACGAGACTGCTGTGCTGTTCGTCGAGCGAGTGGCGAAGAGCTTCGACGAGCATCCCCTCCAGGGCCTGATAACTCGACAGCAGTCGGGTCGCCCGCATTCAAGCGTCACCCAACATTCGACGGTCCACTGAGATGCCGGACGCTTGGGTGGCCTTGATTGATTCGGGGAAGATCGGAGGGGCGCTCGAGGACTTGGCACGATTGAGGAAGGCCAGGGGCCTACTGCCGGAGGAGGCAGTCGCAGAATGCGAACTCCTCGACATCGCTTCATCAAGCGACCACAGTCTCGACAAGGCTGAGGCACTACTGCGAAAGCCTGACCTTCGAAAAGACCTAGCTGCGCGTTGCCTCGCAGTTATCGGCTCGCAACATCTCCGGATGTCGCGTACCGAGCCCGGGCGGATCGCCTTTGAGCGCGCAAAGAAGCTCACGAGAGAGGTCGGTAGTAAGGACCTCGCGGCTAAAGTCTACGTCGCCTGCCTGGGCTCCATCGCTACTTGGATTGGTCCAGACGCCGCAGCGCCGGAGGTCATCCCAACTAAAGGTCTCGTTGTGGCCGCCGGGCACTCGGAGCTCTCGATACGATATCGCCTCATCTTGGCCGAGCTGGAGGTCAAGCGCGGGGCGCTGCGGCGAGCCCAGGGCCATCTGGACGTTGCTGGGGGCTTGCTCTCCCGTTTTGACAACGCCGCCCTACGTGCAGACCATCGAATTCGGGGAGCCGCCGCTGCCATGCTCTCCTCTGACCTCACCTCAGCCCTTGCGCTCTCGAGGGAAGCCGTCAGACTAAGCCGGGAGTGCGGGTCGGTCTCCCTTGAAGTCGTCGCACGGACAAATCTCGCTCACATATTCTTGAGTGTCGGGGACAGGCGCGACTCTAAAGTAGAGTTCGATGCTGCTTCTCGCTTGTGCCGAAGTGGCGGTGGCGCCGAACTTGGTATTCGAGATGGCATCGCCCTCCACAGTCTAGGGTTCGATTCCGCGACTCTAGCGGAGGCCTCCATGCAGGAGGCCTTGGAGCTGTCGGCTCAGCTCGAGGGCGGATACTCCTACTACGGCCTCTGGCACCTTCACACTCGCGCCCGCTGGCTCCTCCGCACCAACCGCGCCCACGACGCCGTCACCCTCGCTCTCGACGCCATCCCCCGCATCGAGC
>Ga0105107_10003866_pt1 | contig 10008 bp, 5 predicted proteins | sample PPLLaktember2015_6_FD_79335 | JGI IMG/M metagenome (GOLD analysis project Ga0105107, IMG submission 79335) | Freshwater sediment microbial communities from Prairie Pothole Lake near Jamestown, North Dakota, USA - PPLs Lake P8 Core (1) Depth... | ecosystem: Environmental > Aquatic > Freshwater >...
CGTGACGGTGTCCTGTGCGGAGGGCGAAGAAGGATTCGTCTATCGCGGCCGCCTGCCCGTGCGCGTCGAGCGGACGAATCTCGCGGACCTGCCGAGCCCGCGCACGCAAATCATGATGAACGTGGCGAACCCGGCCGAAGCGTTCTCACTGTCGTTCCTGCCCAATGACGGCGTGGGCCTGGCCCGCCTCGAGTTCATCATCACGAACCACGTGCGGACGCACCCGATGGCGCTGCTGCGGCCCGAACAGGTGACCGATGTCAAAGAGCGGCGCGAGATCGAGCGTCTCACACGCGGGTATGCGGACAAGGGGCAGTATTTCGTCGACCGGCTGGCCGAAGGCGTCGCCATGATTGCAGCCGCGTTCTGGCCGAAGGACGTCATCGTGCGACTCTCCGACTTCAAGACGAACGAGTACGCGGGCCTCGTCGGCGGCGCTGCCTTCGAACCGAAGGAAGAGAACCCGATGCTCGGATTTCGCGGAGCCTCACGCTACTACGACGAGCGCTATCGCGAAGGGTTCGCGCTCGAGTGCCGCGCAATGAGAAAGGTGCGCGACGAGATGGGGCTCCAGAACGTGAAGCTGATGGTGCCCTTCTGCCGGACCGTCGAGGAAGGCCGGCGCGTCATCGCCGAGATGGCGGTCAACGGGCTGGTGCAGGGCGAGCGGGGGCTCGAGGTCTACGTGATGTGCGAGATTCCAAGCAACGTCACGCTCGCGAAGGAGTTCGCCGAGGTCTTCGATGGCTTCTCGATCGGCAGCAACGATCTCACGCAGCTCGTGCTTGGCGTGGACCGGGACTCAGAGCTCGTCGCGCACCTCTTCGACGAGCGCAACGAGGCGGTGAAGCGGACAGTGGCGCAGGTGATTGCCGCCGCGCACGCGGCCGGGCGGAAGATCGGCATCTGCGGTCAGGCGCCGAGCGACTACCCCGACTTCGCGCAATTCCTCGTCGGCGAGGGCATCGACAGCATCTCGCTCAATCCCGATTCCGTGCTCAAGACGATGCTGGCCATCGCCAGTCTGGAGGAGGCGGCTTCGCTTCGCGGATGAATGCGAGACTCGCCGGCTGATGAGCGCACCAAGCGAGATCCCCACTGGCCTCGCAGGCCTGTCCTCAATCGAAGCGCGCCGCCGGCTGGCACAGATCGGACCGAACCGATGGGTCAAACGCGACCGCCTGGCGCGGTTTCGAGAGGTCATCGGTCTGCTCCTCGATCCGATGGCCGTCATGCTGGCGGTCGCTGCCGGTGTGTACTTCCTGCTGGGCGAAACGCGGGATGCCGTCGTCCTCGCGATCGCTTTGATCCCGGTCCTGGGCGTGGACGTTCTGCTCGAAGCGCGTTCCCGGACAGCCCTGGAGAGGCTCGCCCGCGTGGCCGCGCCCTTCGCCGATGTCGTGCGCGAGCAGCATGTGGTGTCGGTGCCCATCGAAGAGGTCGTTCCAGACGACGTGTTGGCGCTGCGCGAAGGGCACGTGATTGCCGCGGACGGCGTGGTCCGTTGGGCTGCGAACCTCGCGATTGACGAATCCTCCCTGACGGGCGAATCCGAACCGCAATCCAAGCGCGAGTGGCCATCCGATTCTTCCCAGGCACCGCCCGACGCACGATTCTTCGCCGGCTCGCAGGTCGTCGCCGGCCATGGGTTCGGACTCGTCATCACGACGGGAACGGCAACGCAGTATGGCGGCATCGCGGCTCTCGTCGGGCAGACGGCGTCCTCGGCCAGTCCGCTGCAGCAACAAGCCGCCGCGCTCGTCCGCCGGCTCGGGATCGTCGCGATCATCATGGCCGTCGCGCTCTTCGCGCTGAGCCTCGCGCGCGGTGAGCCGTGGACGCGGGCATTGCTCGGTGCGGTCAGCCTGGCGATGGCTGCGATTCCGGAAGAGTTCCCGATCGTGCTCACCCTGTTTCTGTCGGTGGGCGCCTGGCGGCTGGCGTCGCGCGGCATGCTCGTTCGCCACCTCGCCAGCGTGGAGACGCTCGGGGCCACGACGGTAATCTGTACCGATAAGACCGGGACGCTGACGCGTGGCGAGTTCCAGATGACGCAGCATCTGGTATTGGAGCCGGGTGTGTCAGAGCGCGATTTCCTGGAGGCCGCCGTACTCGCGTGCGAACGTCATCCGACCGACGCGATGGAATCGGCCATCGGCGCGTACGCCAGGGCCCGCGGCGTGGCACCGTCCGATCTCGAGACTCGCTGGACGCTCGTTCGCGACTACGACTTCGATCCGATCGGCAAGCACATGTCGCACGTGTGGCACGCCCTGGATATCGGCGATACCTACGTGATTGCGGCGAAAGGGGCGGTCGAAGGCATCCTCGCGCACAGTGAGCCCGACGAGGGCAGCAGGCGCCGGGTAATCGACGCGAACGACGAGCTCGCCCGGCACGGGCAGCGTGTGCTGGCGCTTGCGGCCCGGCGTACGAGCAGCCTGGGCGCGAGTCGGGAGGAGGACGAGCGCGATCTCACGGTCTACGGGCTGCTGGGGTTTCAGGACCCGCTTCGTCCAGAGGTGCCCCGCGCGGTCGCAGAGTGCCAGGACGCCGGCATTCGCATCACGATGATTACCGGCGACCACGCCCTGACGGCGCATGCGGTCGCCGAAGCCGCCGGCATCCTGCACGATGACGACTTGATCGTCACGGGAGACGAGCTGGCAGCGCTCAGCGAACGCGAGCGCACAGAGCGGATCCGGCGCGCTGCCATCTTTGCGCGGATCAGTCCTGAACAGAAGTTTCTCATCGTGGACGGGATGAAGCGCGCCGGCGCCATCGTCGCGATGACCGGCGACGGCGTGAACGACGCGCCTGCCTTGCATCGTGCCGACATCGGCATCGCCATGGGCCAGCGCGGCACCGACGTGGCCCGCGCGACGGCGGATCTCGTGCTGCTCGACGACAACTTCGCGTCGATTGTGGACACGATTCGCCAGGGCCGCCACATCTTTCAGAACATCCAGCGCGCATTCCTCTATCTGATTGCGTTCCACATTCCCATCATCGCGCTCGCGATCTGGGCACCGTTGATCGGCGTGCCGCTCGTGCTCCTGCCGATCCATCTGGTGTGGCTGGAGCTGATCGTCCACCCGGTGTCGGCTGTCGTGTTTCAGGCCGAGCCGGCCGCGGCCGACATCATGACCCGCCCGCCCCGAGATCCCGCTGCCTCGCTGCTGCCCCGTGCTGCCGTGATGCGCTCTGCGGTCTCCGGCGGCGTCCTGGCCGTGGCGAGCTTCGCGATGTACTGGTGGCAGTGGCCATCGCTGGGCGAGGCTCAGGCTCGCGCCCTGGCGCTCGTCGTGCTGCTTGCGGGATACCAGATTCTCGTTTTCGCAGAGCGACTGGCGCTGCCGGCGCTCGCGGTCGAGGCGATTCCGCGGACGTTTGTGTTCTGGGCGGTCTGGTGCGCCAGCGCACTCAGTCTGATCGTCATCCTGTACATCCCGGCGGCGGCGCAGATGTTCAGAGTGGTGCCGCCAAAGGGATCGCAGATCGCCGCCGCCATCGTGGTGGGAATGGCGGCAGTAGGCTGGCGTCTGATTTTGCGCAGGCCCCAGTCACGCTTACCTGCTGCTCATGCGCCGCTCAGCGATCGCGCGGCGTCGGCTCGGTCTGCAAATCGCTCCGCAGTCGAATAAGCCGCCGGCGATATCCCTCGGCGTCGCCATAGTCCACAAACTGCCGGTAGTGGGTGTGCGGTGCGCGAACGCGCTTCGCGTGCCGAATCGGGCACCAGTACTGTTCGGTTCGCCCCGCGATCTCGCGCACGTACGCGAACACGCCGTTTGCGTAGCCGCAATAGACACAATTCAGCTTCTCGATCGCATTGAGGTACGCAAGATGCTGGCGGTCGATGACGATGTAGGCCGAGCGTTTCACACGGGCAATACCGTACGCGCGGAAGCAGATGGCCTGGAACATCGTCATCGAGAGATCGAGCAGCGCGATCGGCAGGATCATGGCGTAAATAATCGGCGCGGTCGCCACATTGAGGAGGCTGCTCTCGCGGAGAAAGCGCGGAATGCCCTGCCTGAGCCGCCGGTGCATCTCTCGCACTTCGCGCTCGAAGCGGACCCGGCCTGCTTCAACGCGATACCGCCACCCGGCGCGGCTCCGGTTCAGCTCCGATTCGAACTCCCCTTCCAAGGCGGCAATGTGCTCGAGCAGGTCATCGATGCGCGAAGGCATGGAAACTCCGTATGGGCAGCAAGTGATGGCGAATGAAGCGCCATCAGTATGTCCGATGTGGTTCGCATGTGAAACTTTCAGCAGCGCCATGGAAAAGTTCGCGACACGCGTCACAGGGTTGCGCCTCGTCCGCCTCGGATCTGCTGCGATTAGTGGAATCGTTATTGCGTGTGTCGCTGTCGATGAACCTTCGCCGCATGTGCGTCCTTCTGGCAATCGGCATCTTCGGACACGCCGTTGACGCCCTGCCACAGACGACGACCGGTCGCGAGGTCTATGAACGGGCGTGCGCGGCGTGCCATGGCAGTGACGGCCATGGGACGCCCGCCGCCGAGTCCGACTATCCGCTGGTGCCGCCCGACTTCGCCGACTGCAACTTCTCCACAAGGGAACCGGCTACCGACTGGGTTGGCGTGAGCCACTTCGGAGGTCCGGCGCGCGCGTTCAGCCCATTGATGCCCGCGTTTGGCGACGCGCTCTCGCGGACGGAAGTGGAGCTTGCCGTCGCACACGCCCGGAGCTTCTGCACGGACAAGGCGTGGCCGCGAGGCGAGCTCAACCTGCCGCGCGCACTCGTCACGACGAAGGCGTTCCCGGAAGATGAGGCGGTGCTTACTGTGATCGCCGGCGGCGGCGCCATTACGAACAAGTTCGTGTACGAGCGGCGTATCGGCGCGCGCGACATGTTCGAAGTGATCGCGCCGCTGGAGTTCTCGGAGCGTACGCCAGGTGACTGGACCGGAGGCGTGGGGGATCTCGCCTTTGCGTTCAAGCGCGTGCTCGCCCACAGCGTGAGACGCGGCAGCATCTTCAGCGCCGCGGCCGAGCTTGTGGTCCCGACCGGCAGCACCGAGCGGGGAATCGGTGGTGGGACAACGGTACTGGAGCCATTCGTTGCATTCGGCCAGCGTCTCCCCGCCCGCACGTTCTTCCAGGCGCAGGTGGGTGGAGGAATTCCCTTCGACCGCGATCACGCGGACGAGGCGTTCTGGCGCATGGTCGTCGGCCAGCAGTTCAGGCAAGGCGAGTTCGGGCGCCTGTGGGCGCCGATGGTGGAAGTCCTCGGTTCGCGCGAACTGAGTTCGGACGCCGCAACGCACTGGGACGTGCTGCCGCAAGTGCACGTGACGCTGAGCACGCGCCAGCACATCAGGGCCAACGCAGGCGTCAGGATACCGGTCAACGACCGCGCCGGACGCTCGACGCAGTTCCTCACGTACTTCTTGTGGGAGTGGTTTAACGGCGGGCTACTGACCGGCTGGTGAGGCAGGCAAAAGAGGTTGCTGATGCCAAGGGTGCTCGCTTCTCTGTTCCTGGCGGCTTCGACGGCTCTGACCGTGGCGTTCATGGCGCCGGTCAGCAGGGCGCAGACACCGGGCGCGCCTTCCCCGACCCAAGCCGGCACGCTGTTCCAGTCCTCGAGCGTCTGCATGACGTGTCACAACGGTTTGACAACTCCGAGCGGAGAGGACGTGTCGTTCGGTACGTCGTGGCGCGCGTCGATGATGGCGCACTCGGCGCGCGATCCCTACTGGCAGGCAGGCGTTCGCCGCGAGGTCACGGACCACCCGCGCGCCCAGGCCGCGATCGAGAACGAATGTTCCCGCTGCCACATGCCGATGGCGCACGTGCAAACACAGGCGCTCGGGCGGCTGCAGTCGGTCTTCCCCAACATTCCCGCGGGCGACGGCGGCACCGCCCCTGATCCACTCGCGGTCGACGGCGTCTCGTGCGCACTGTGCCACCAGATCACGAGCGACGCGCTCGGCACGAGGTCCAGCTTCACGGGCGGCTTCGTCGTCGAAACGACCACGCCGCCTGATGGACGCCGGATATTCGGGCCATACGAAGTGGAGCGCGGGCCGTCTTCCATCATGCGGTCGGCAACCGGCCTGCAGCCGACCGTGGCGACGCACATTCAGCAGTCGGAAGTCTGCGCCACCTGCCACACGCTTTACACGCACGCGCTGAACGCGGCTGGAGAGCCGATCGGCGAGTTCCCGGAGCAGATGCCCTACCAGGAATGGCTTCACAGCGAGTTCAGAAACACTCAGAGCTGCCAGGCGTGTCACATGCCCGTCATCACGCAGCCGACGCCCATCACCTCAGTGCTCGGCCAGCCAAGGGAGCAGGTGTCGCGCCACGATTTTCGCGGCGCCAACTTCCTGATGCTTGGTGTACTGAACAGGTTCCGGTCGGAACTGGGCGTCGTCGCCCGGCCCGCGGAGATGGATGCGGCCATCATGCGGACGAAGGCCTTCCTGCAGTCGAGTACCGCTGAGGTCGCTGTCGAGCGTGTGCAATTCGTGCAGGACCGGCTCGAGGCGGACATCCTTGTGCGCAACCTCGCCGGGCACAAGCTGCCGACGGCCTATCCATCGCGCCGCGCCTGGCTGCGCGTGACCCTGCGCGACGCGCAGGATCGACTCGTGTTCTCGTCAGGAGAGCTGCAGCCGACCGGTGCCATTGCCGGCAACGACAACGACGAGGATGCGGCCAGGTTCGAGCCGCACTACCGCGAGATACGATCGGGCGATCAGGTGCAGATATACGAAGCCATCATGGGCACCGAGGCGGGCCGGGTGACGACAGGCCTGCTCTCTGCGGTGTCGTATCTCAAAGACAACCGGATACTGCCGCGAGGGTTCGACAAGCGCACCGCGCCCGGCGATGTCGCTGTGCACGGAGATGCGCTCGCCGACCAGGACTTTGGCGCCGGCGAGGATCGGCTGCGGTATTCGATCGACACCGCGGGCGCGTCTGGCCCGTTCACGATCGAGGTTCAGCTCTGGTATCAGTCGATCGCATATCGGTGGGCTGAGAACCTGCGGGCCTATGGCGCGGCGGAAACCAAACGCTTCGTTTCCTACTACGACAAATCGGCATCGGCATCTGCTCTGACGCTGACCCGGGTGGTACGCACGGCTGCGCGATAGGGTGCGCAACCTTTCGCTCGATTCTGCGTAGTAGCTTTGCATGGGCCTCTGGCAGGATTTTCAGTTCGCGATCCGTCTCCTCGTCAAGGACAAGTGGTTTACGCTCGTCGCAACCGTCGCGCTGGCGCTCGGCATCGGCGTCAACGCGACGGTCTTCACCTTCGTCAACGCCGTCCTGATTCGCGGGCTGCCGTTCGACGACCCGGATCGGATTCTGGCGATCAACTCCCACGACCCGGTGCGCGGCCGCAATATGGGCGTCTCGTACCTCGACTTCAAGGACTGGAGCGCAGCGACCAGGACCTTTACGTCGCTCGCGGCCTACACCGGCGCGACGATGAACATCGCCGACGAAGGGCGTGCGCCCGAACGGTTCAACGGGTCGTTCGTCTCGGCGAACGCGTTCAAGGTGATCGGCCAGGCACCCGCGATCGGCCGCGATTTCGTGCCGGAGGACGATCGCCCGGGCGCTGTGGCCGTCGTGCTGCTCGGAAGTGGCATCTGGAAGAGTCGATACGGGGGCGACCCGGCGATCCTGGGACGACCCATTCGGGTGAACGACGTGCCGTCGGTCGTCATCGGTGTCATGCCCGAGGGTTTCAAGTTTCCTCAGAACGCGGATTTGTGGCAGCCCCTCGCGCTCATTCCCGCGCTCGAGACGCAGAAGCGAAACGCGCGTGGGTTCGAGGTGTATGGACGCCTCGCCCCGGGGGTACGGCTCGAGCAGGCCAGGGGCGAGCTCCTCGCCGTCGGTCAACGCCTGACGACAGCCTTTCCGGACACGAACAAACACGTTCAGCCGCAGGTGCAGACGTTCAACCAGCGCGTCAACGGCGGTCCCATCCGGGCGGTGTTTTTGTCGCTGATGGGCGCGGTGGCGTTCGTGCTGTTGATTGCCTGCGCGAATGTCGCGAATCTGCTTCTGGCGCGATCGGCGCATCGCTCGCGCGAAATCGCCGTCCGTGTCTCTGTTGGTGCGACCCGCTGGCGCATCGTCCGGCAGCTGCTGATGGAAAGCGTCACGCTGGCCTTCATCAGCGGTGTTCTCGGCCTCGCCTTCTCGGTCGTCGGCATCCGCTTGTTCGACGCGGCGACCCAGGATGTCGGGAAGCCTTACTGGATTCAATTCACGATGGACGGGAGGGTCTTCGCGTTCCTCTTCGGCGTGTGCCTCGCCACGGGCGTGGTCTTCGGGCTCGCGCCCGCGTTGCACGTCGCGAGAACCGATGTGAATGGAGTCTTGAACGAGGGAGGGCGCTCGGGAGCGGCCGGCCGTCTCGTCCGCCGGTGGACCGGCGCGCTCATTGTCGCCGAGCTAGCGCTCACGCTCGTACTGCTGGCGGGCGCCGGCTTCATGATGCGCAACTTCCTGACGCTGTATCGCATGGACCTCGGTATCGATACGTCGAAACTCCTGACCATGTCGTTGGCGTTGCCCGAGCGCAAGTATCCAAGCCTTGAACAACGCCTGGCGTTCTACCAGCGACTGCAGGACAGGTTGCACGCAAACGGTCGGATCGGGTCGGTTGCGGTCGCCAGCAACGCGCCCCTGCAAGGCGGTTTTCCCCGGCGTCTCGCCGTAGACGGGCGTCCACTCGCCGATGGCGAGCAGCCGCCGGTGGTAACGATGGTGACGGCGGATCCACGCTACTTTGATACGATCGGCCTGCGGCTGGTTCGCGGGCGCGGGTTCACCGTCGCCGACGGGGCACCGGGTCAGGAGAGCGCCATCATCAACATCCGATTCGCACAGATGCATTTTCCTGGCGAGGATCCAATCGGACGCCGCATGGTGCTGACCCTCGATCCGGCTTTCGGCCCTCCGTCTTCAGAGGACATTCCCCTGTCGTTGGCGGCCACCATCGTGGGCATTGCACCCAACGTGCGACAGCGGAATATGGAAGAGACCGAAACCGATCCGGTTGCATACCTGCCTTACCGGACTGATCCGCGTGGGTTCATGACGCTGCTGGCACGCAGCGAGGGCGACCCGAGTACCGTGACATCCGTCTTGCGCGAGGAGCTCCGAGCGATCGATCCCGACTTGCCGCTGTTCAACATCCGCACGATGGATGAGAATCTGGCGCGCCAGCGGTGGCCATTCCGCGTCTTCGGCACCATGTTCGCGATCTTTGCCTTCATCGCGCTCACGCTGTCGGCCGTCGGCCTCTATGCCGTGACGGCGTACTCGGTGACGCAACGGACCCGCGAAATCGGCGTCCGCACCGCCCTCGGGGCGGAGTCGAGCCAGGTGATGTGGCTGTTCGTACGACGGGCGTTCTTCCACCTGGCGGTCGGATTGATCCTTGGAATGGCCGGCGCGCTTGGCGTCGGACGGATCTTCGAGAGCACCCAGCTGCTCGTTCAGACAACCGGACGCGATCCGATCATCATCGCGTCGATCGCCGCGATTCTCTCGGTCGTGGCGCTTGCCGCCTGCGTCTGGCCGGCCCGCGCCGCGACCCGGATCGATCCGTTGGTGGCGCTGCGGCGCGACTGATAGAACGAATTTCACCACAGAGAACACAGAGGGCGCCTGGTAGGGTCGTTGAGGATTACATCAACAGAAGAACGGAAGATCGGAAGAAAGAAGCCGTTTCACAACCGGGCGTCGAGTTCGATTGCGTCTCGTCCTGCCTTCTATGCTTCCGTTCTTCTGTAGAAAATCGCGTCCGATCGCTCCTGTTGACAGCGTTCCGCTGCGACTCGCGGCTCTATGCAGAGAATTAGTCTTCTGTAGAGGTCGTTGAGGATTACATCAACGGAAGATCGGAAGAAAGAAGCCGTTTCACAACCGGGCGTCGAGTTCGATGGCGTCCGGCGGAATCCTGACAGCAGCATCGACTTCGCGCAAATGGCGCGCACCGCGGCCCACGAA
>Ga0105107_10003867_pt1 | contig 10006 bp, 8 predicted proteins | sample PPLLaktember2015_6_FD_79335 | JGI IMG/M metagenome (GOLD analysis project Ga0105107, IMG submission 79335) | Freshwater sediment microbial communities from Prairie Pothole Lake near Jamestown, North Dakota, USA - PPLs Lake P8 Core (1) Depth... | ecosystem: Environmental > Aquatic > Freshwater >...
GGACGGCTGGAAATTCCACTTTGTCTTCGGACGCGGCTTCTGATGTCCCGCTCAATTCACCACATCATATCAAAGAACGAGGTAGACGTGAAGAAATACGTTTTTGCCCTTCTCGCAATCGCGATGTGCATTACCGGCGCACGTGCGCAATCCCAGAAAATCGGGTATGTCAATTCCGCCAAGATATTCCAAGAGCTCCCGGCGGCCCAGGAAGCACAGCGCAAGATCGACGCACTCGGCAAGCCGATTCAGGACTCCCTTGAGGCCATGCAGAGGGAACTCCAGACACGCTACGATGAATATCAGAAGAAGGAAGCGTTGATGACCGAGACCGCAAAGAAGGCTGAGCAGCAGAAACTGGTCGAGTTCCAGCGCAAGGCGGAAGAATACCGCGTGGCCAAACTCGGCAACGAGGGCGAACTTGCCCGCGAAACGGAAAAGCTGCTCACCCCGTTGCGCGACCGGATCAAAAACGCCATCGCCGCAGTCGCGAAAGAAGAGAAGTACGGCTTCGTCTTCGACAAGACCGAGACCATCCAGATTCTCCTCTACGGCGACCCTGCACATGACGTGACGTTTAAGGTCATCGACCGCCTGAAGCGCGGAAGGTAATCCCGCTCACCGGCGCAACCTATGGGAGAATTCGTATGAAATTGACGGTCGTTATCGTACTGCTCGCGTGCCTCACGGCGTTCGGGGTCGGACAGACCAAGATCGCTCATATCAACTCCGAATCCATTATGCAAACTCTGCCGGAGGCCATCGACGCACAGAAATCCCTCGACGCCCTCGTGGCTCAATGGGAAACGGAAATGCAGAAGATGCAGGCGGAGTGGAAAAAGAAGTTCGACGATTACGACAAGAAGAAACTGATCCTGACCGAGCAGGTGCGCGGCGATCAGGAGAAGGAACTCCGCGATCTGGATGCGGCCGTTTCGGATTTCCGGAACAAGAAGTTCGGCCCGAACGGTGAGCTGTTCCAGAAACAAAACGAAGTGATGAAACCGATCCAGAACAAGATCTTCAAGGTTCTGGACGAGATCGCCAAGGAAGATGGCTATGACTACATCTTCGACAAGAGCGGGGAGATCCTCCTGCTGTATTCGAGCGATAAGCTGGATCTGACCTCGCAGGTGATCTCGCGCATGCAATCGTTCGGCAAGTAGGCGGACACCGGGCATGACACTCCGGGATATCGCCCGATTCCTCGATGCGACGCTCGAGGGAAACCCCGACCAGGAGATCCTCCGTGTGGCGAAAATCGAGGAGGCGGGAGCCGGTGCGATCACCTTCCTTGCCAACCCGAAGTATTCCCGCCACCTCGCCACAACGCATGCGTCAGCGGTGATCGTCGGTACCTCCGTCGTGGCGGAAGGAAGGTCTCCCGATCTTCCGCAGCTGACGCTCGTACGGGTAGCCGATCCCTATGTCGGTTTCGTGCGGATCCTTGCAAAGCTCCATCCGCCGGCTCCTCCGCTGCCTCCCGGCATTCATTCGACGGCGGTCGTGGATCCCAGCGCCGTGCTTGGTGCCGATGTCCGCATCGGGGCGAATGCGGTGATCGGGGCCCGGTGTCAGCTCGGCGCGCGTACGATGATCGGCCCCTGTGCTGTCATGGGCGATGATGTGCGCATCGGGGATGACTCCGTCCTGTACGCCAACGTTTGCGTCCGCGAAGGGTGCCGCATCGGCGCACGATGCATTCTCCAGCCCGGCGCGGTCATCGGCAGCGACGGCTTCGGCTTTGCGCCGAAGCCGGATGGTTCGTATGAGAAGATACCACAGATGGGCATCGTCGTGATCGAAGACGATGTCGAGATCGGCGCCAATACCACGGTGGATCGAGCAACGTTGGGTGAGACCCGCATCAAAAAAGGCGCAAAACTGGACAATCTGATCCAGGTCGCGCACAACGTGGTGATTGGCGAGAATACCGTGATGGCTGCACAGAGCGGCATATCCGGCAGCACGCGGATCGGAAAAAATGTCATGGTTGCCGGGCAGGTGGGTTTTACCGGTCACATCGAGGTTGCCGACGGCGTCAAGGTCGGGGCGCAATCCGGCGTTCACCGCTCGCTCACAACGGCCAACGCGACCTATTTCGGGACCCCGGCGTACCCCCATCGTGAAGCTATGCGCATTTACGGGTCCTTTCCCCAGCTGCCGGAACTTCTCGCGACGGTGCGCGACCTCGTGAAACGTTTGAGCTCTCAGACCCCTCCGGCGGGAGAGAGCCAGTCCAAGCCTACATTGTAAGCTGAATCGCAGTCGTGATTGAAGGCTGAATCGCAATCTCCTGAAGAGTGCAACCTCAACCCTAACCCTAACCCTATACTCGCCCCATGCTCGTCCAACAACGCACCCTCAAACAGCCGGGCTCCATCAGCGGCGTCGGCTTGCACACCGGAAGTCTGACCACGATGACCTTCCGGCCCGCCCCCGAAGACACGGGCATCCGGTTCCGCCGCATTGATATGGGCGGCGCACCCGAGATACCGGCAGACGTCGACCATGTGGTGGATATTTCGCGCGGCACAACCATCGGCATCGGCGACGCCCGCGTGCACACCATCGAACACGTGATGGCCGCACTCGTGGGGCTCGAGGTGGACAACTGCATCATCGATCTGGACGCCAATGAACCACCCATCGGGGATGGGAGCGCCAAGCCGTATGTCGATGTGCTGCTTCACTCCGGCTTCGAAAAGCAGAATGCGCCCAAGGACTACTTGATCATTGACCAGACCGTTACCTATCACAACGAAGCGAAAGGCGTCGACATTGTCGCGTTGCCCCTCGACGACTATCGAATCACCGTGATGGTGGACTATAATAACCCCGCGCTCGGGAGTCAGCACACCGGGTTATTCAACCTGGAAAAGGAATTCGTGACCGAGTTCGCTCCCACCAGGACTTTCTGTTTCCTCCACGAAGTGGAAGAACTCCATAGCGCAGGACTGATCAAAGGTGGAAACCTCGACAACGCCATCGTCATTGTCGACCGTGAATTGGACGATGACGAGATCCGTCGCATGAGCAGCAAGCTCGGCATCACGCATGCCGTAATCCTCGGAACCAAAGGAACTCTCGACGATCGCCCGCTCCGGTTCAAGAACGAGCCTGCACGTCACAAACTGCTCGACCTGATGGGTGACCTCGCGCTGATCGGCGTCCCGTTGAAAGCACAGATTCTGGCCGCGCGCCCCGGGCACGCGAGCAATATTGAATTCGCGCGGCTCATCCGTAAACTCTACCAGCAAAAGAAGCTCATCCGCAAATATCAGCATGAACGCAAAGAAGGCGTGGTCTTCGATATCAACGCGATCCAGAAGATCCTTCCCCATCGCTACCCCTTCCTGCTGATCGACAAGATCATCGATTTCAAGATCGACGAAAGCGTCGTCGGGGTGAAGAACGTCACCAGCAACGAGCCGTTCTTCCAGGGACATTTCCCGGGGCACCCCGTCATGCCCGGCGTCCTGATCATCGAAGGCATGGCCCAGACGGGAGGGGTCCTCCTTCTCAACGGCGTGGAAAACCCCGGTGACAAACTGGTGTTTTTCATGTCCATCAACAACGCGAAATTCCGCCGCCCGGTCGTGCCCGGTGACCAGCTGGTATTTGAATTGAAGATGACGACACGCAAGAGCCGGATATGCACGATGAGCGGGAAGGCGTATGTCGACGGAAGCTTGGTTGCGGAAGCAGAGCTGATGGCGTCGATTATTGATCGGAACGACTCGAAGAAACCCACATCCTGAAACCGGAATGCTATGACGGCGCAGATAGATCCACGGGCCGCGGTCAGTCCCAAGGCAAAACTGGGCAACAACGTTACGATCGGTCCGTTCACTGTCGTTGAAGATGGGGCGGAGATCGGCGACGGCACCAGCGTCGGCGCGACTGCGTTAATCGCCACCGGGGCCCGGATCGGCAAAGAGTGCAAAATTCACCACGGGGCCGTCATCGGCCATGCCCCCCAGGACCTGAAGTACGCCAACGAGCCGTCCGTGTGCGAAATCGGCGACCGGACGGTAGTGCGCGAGTTCGCGGCGCTTCACCGCGGGACGGGAGAGGGGGGGCGTACAGTGATCGGCACAGATTGTTTCCTGATGGGCTATGTGCATATCGCACACGACTGCATTGTGGGCAATCAGGTCATTATGGCCAACGCCGCAATGATCGCAGGCCACTCGGTCGTGGAAGACTGGGTGATCATTGGCGGGATCACACCGGTCCACCAGTTTACGCACATCGGATGCCATGCCATGATTGGCGGAGGCGTGCGGGTTCCCAAGGATGTCCCGCCGTACTGCCTTGCCAGCAATCACCCGCTCGTCTTTGAAGGACTCAACTCCATCGGCCTGCGCCGCAGGGGCTTCAGCAGAGAAACGATTGATGCGCTTGACCGGACATACCATCTGATTTACCGTTCCGGCAAAAATGTCACGCAGGCGCTCGAGTATATTGCGGGGGAGCCTGCCCTCATGGCATTTCCCGAGGTCGCACACGTAGTGGAGTTCATCCGTGCCAGTAAAAGGGGTATCATCGGGGCTCCGCATCTCCGTGCCTGATTGGCCACCCTCCCCCGGTAGCTGGAGATTCGAAGAATCCGGCGCATGCCGGGGTGCGGAAAACATGCGCGCCGATGAGCGGAAGGCCCTTGCGCTCCAGGAATCTTCCGGGGACAGGGCCAACCCGTCGCTTCGCCTGTACCGCTGGCAGCCCTGGGCAATCTCGCTCGGACATCACCAGTCTCCTGACGATCTTGACCTTGCCCGGTGTGCCGCAGAAGGTATCGATGTAGTCCGGCGGCCGACCGGCGGGCGCGCGATTCTTCATGCCGAGGAGCTCACCTATTGCGTGGTGATGTACACCGGTCGCCGCGCCGTTCTCACGGTGTATAATGATATCAGTCGCGCACTCGTGCGCGGCCTGAAACTGTTCGGAGTCGAAGTCACTCTCCAGAAATCACAACCCAACTTCCCGGAAGCGTACCGTCATGCGTCGGCCATTCCCTGCTTCACAAGTTCCGCCCGATACGAAATCGAATGGCGGGGCCGGAAGCTGGTGGGAAGCGCGCAGCGGCGATACGGCGACGGCGAGCGTGACGTCGTCCTCCAACACGGATCCATCCTCTGCGGCCCCGCGCACAAGAGGCTGACGGATTTTCTCCGTGTTCCCGACCATGCCGTGATTGACCGGGTGCGCCGGGAGATGGAGGAGAAGACCGTCGATCTCCGGGAGATCACCGGCAGCGGTGTTGCACTCGACCGCCTCGCCGGCTGTATCAAGCGCGGTTTTGAGGAAGAATGGGGTATACAGTTCAACGGTGATATGTGAATCCACTATCCACGGTTGCGAATCACGCTCCACGATCTGCAACCGGCAGGAGACACGCCATGAGCGCAGCCCAGACTGAGCAGAGGCCCCGAGTTGTCACCACCCGCTCGATCACAAAGATGAAAAGTGCAGGCGAGAAAATCTGCGCGTTGACCGCGTATGATTTTCTTGTCGCACGTTTTCTCGACGAAGTCGGCATCGACATTATTCTCGTCGGAGACTCCCTGGGGAATGTCGTCCAGGGGCACGAAACCACCCTTCCGGTTACCGTGGACGACATGATCTACCATGCCAAAGCCGTGAAACGGGCGGTGAAGAATGCGTTGATCGTAGTGGACATGCCCTTCATGTCGTACCAGAACAGCCTCGAAGAGGCCGTCCGCAATTGCGGACGTGTGATGAAAGAGGTGGGCGTCGGTGCGGTGAAGCTCGAAGGCGGCGCATTCATTGCGGAGAAGGTCAGGCACCTTGTGGAAATCGGCATTCCGGTTATGGGGCACCTGGGATTGACACCGCAGGCGATCAACAAATTCGGCACCTATGAAGTGCGCGCCACGGGAAAACGGGAAGCGGACCAGCTGTTGCGGGATGCGAGAATTCTCGAGGGAGCGGGCGTGTTTGCGATCGTCCTCGAAAAGATACCATCGAAACTCGCGAAGAAAGTGACCGACGCGCTCACAATCCCCACCGTCGGCATCGGCGCAGGGCCGCACTGCAACGGGCAGGTGCTTGTGGTCTACGATATGCTCGGTCTGACCGAGGAATTCAAACCGCGCTTTGTGAGACGGTACGGGGAACTCGCCAGCGATGTCCGCAACTCGTTCAGACGATATATCCAGGACGTCAGAAGCGGGGATTTCCCGACGGAAAAAGAGAGCTATTAGGTATATACTCCATGCTCCACATACTCATTTGCAACGACGACGGCATTGATGCACCCGGGATTTTTGCGCTGGTGCAGGAGATCAAAAAGATCGCGCGCGTGACAGTGGTCGCACCCGACCGTCAGCAGAGCGCCGTGGGACATGCGATCACGATGCAGTACCCTCTGCGGTCGTTTCCATTCCAGAAGAACGGTGAGTTCTTCGGGTACGCGGTCAAAGGCACGCCGGCCGATGCGGTGAAACTCGCGGTCAAGCAGCTCTTGAAGGAACCGGTGGACATGGTTCTCTCGGGGATCAACCACGGTTCCAATACCGCTATCAACATCATGTACTCCGGAACGGTGTCAGCAGCCACCGAAGGGACGATACTCGGGATTCCCTCGATGGCCGTCTCACTCACTACTTACGGTGAAGCTGATTTCAGCCTGGCGGCGCAATTTGCGGCACGGCTCGTGCTACTGGTGGCCGACAAAGGACTGCCCGCGGGGACACTGTTGAACGTAAACGTTCCGCATCTTCCTGCAGAGAAGATCCGCGGAGTGAAGATTACTGCGCAAGGGAAATCCTCCTGGGAAGACACGTTCGATGTGCGCTGCGATCCCGCCGGCCGTGAGTATTTCTGGCTGACCGGCCACATGAATGTCACGGACACCGATTCCGACACAGACCAGATGGCCATCGGCGACGGGTACATCTCCGTGACGCCGATTCATTACGATCTGACCGACAGGGAGTACTTGAGCGTGATGAAGGGATGGGATGTTGCCTCGTTGCTTCACCGCTCCATTTGACGCTTCCTGCACATTTTGGGGAGTGGACGTTGACTTTGAGGGGGGAAAAGCTTACCATACTAACCCTTCACGGGCACCGCCAGTCAGGCCTCTTGCGTTGTTGAGTAGCCCATTCGGGCAGGGAATTTCACGGAATAATTCGTGAAAGTCCAAGACCGATGCTTGACATAGCGAAAAAAAGGTTGTATATTAAAAGCCCGCCACGATTGCGGTCTTCAGGCAGTACGAAGAAAGTTCTTTGAAAAACAGTGTGCATAGCCAAAGTCAATGACTCCGAGCACTCAATCTTGGCGATCCTTTCTACTGAAAGGTAGGGAGTGAGCGCTGAGTATCAGACTCAACGGTGTAATAAACCACAACGGAGAGTTTGATCCTGGCTCAGGACGAACGCTGGCGGCGTGCCTAACACATGCAAGTCAAGGAGAAACGGGTAGCAATATCCGGAGTAAACTGGCGCACGGGTGAGTAACGCGTAGGCAACCTGCCTTCAGGACGGGGATAACTCAGCGAAAGTTGGACTAATACCCGATGATATTCCGGCACAGCATTGTGCCGGGATCAAAGCCCGCAAGGGTGCCTGTAGATGGGCCTGCGTCCCATTAGGTAGTTGGTGAGGTAACGGCTCACCAAGCCCACGATGGGTAGCTGGTCTGAGAGGATGATCAGCCACACTGGAACTGAGACACGGTCCAGACTCCTACGGGAGGCAGCAGTGAGGAATATTGCGCAATGGCCGAAAGGCTGACGCAGCGACGCCGCGTGAGGGATGAAGTCCGTTAGGATGTAAACCTCTTTTGCAGGGGATGAATGTCCCGATCTGTCGGGATTGACAGTACTCTGCGAATAAGGATCGGCTAACTACGTGCCAGCAGCCGCGGTAATACGTAGGATCCGAGCGTTGTCCGGATTTACTGGGTGTAAAGGGCGTGTAGGTGGACCTTTAAGTCGATGGTGAAATCCTGCGGCTCAACCGCAGAATTGCTTTCGAAACTGGAGGTCTTGAGTGCGGCAGAGGGAGATGGAATTCATGGTGTAGCGGTGAAATGTGTAGATATCATGAAGAACACCGGTAGCGAAGGCGGTCTCCTGGTCCGCAACTGACACTGAGGCGCGAAAGCGTGGGGAGCGAACAGGATTAGATACCCTGGTAGTCCACGCCTTAAACGATGGGTACTCGGTGCTGGGCCGCGAGGTTCAGTGCCTAAGTTAACGCATTAAGTACCCCACCTGGGGAGTACGATCGCAAGGTTGAAACTCAAAGGAATTGACGGGGGCCCGCACAAGCAGTGGAGCATGTGGTTCAATTCGATGCAACGCGAAGAACCTTACCTGGGTTTGAAAGGCCAGCGACAACCGGTGAAAGCCGGTCTTGTAGCAATACACGCTGGTACAGGTGCTGCATGGCTGTCGTCAGCTCGTGCCGTGAGGTGTTGGGTTAAGTCCCGCAACGAGCGCAACCCCTGCACTTAGTTGCCATCAGGTCAAGCTGGGCACTCTAGGTGGACTGCCTACGCAAGTAGTGAGGAAGGCGGGGATGACGTCAAGTCCTCATGGCCCTTACACCCAGGGCCACACACGTGCTACAATGGGCGCTACAAAGGGTTGCCAAGCCGCAAGGCGGAGCCAATCCCAAAAAAGCGTCCTCAGTTCGGATTGGAGTCTGCAACTCGACTCCATGAAGCCGGAATTGCTAGTAATCGCGTATCAGCACGACGCGGTGAATACGTTCCCGGGCCTTGTACACACCGCCCGTCAAGCCATGGAAGCTGGGGGTACCCGAAACCGGTGCGCCAACCCGCAAGGGAGGTAGCCGACTAAGGTAAAACCAGTGACTGGGGCTAAGTCGTAACAAGGTAGCCGTATCGGAAGGTGCGGCTGGATCACCTCCTTTCTAAGGAGTCTTATGGTGCCATCGACCCTTCACGGGGGTCGCAACGGTACCGTGAGCAGAGTCTCGAAGTCATTACACTGCGGCTATGCACACTTATTATTGTCCACATTGACAATTGTCAATTGTCCGTTGACAATTGTCAGTTGTAATGGGCCTGTAGCTCAGGTGGTTAGAGCGCACGCCTGATAAGCGTGAGGTCACTAGTTCAACTCTAGTCAGGCCCACAAACGGTCAGGGTAGGGTGCGCGTCTCAGGTCGTTACATCACCGGAGTCTACGGGGCTATAGCTCAATTGGGAGAGCGCCTGGTTTGCAACCAGGAGGTTACCGGTTCGATCCCGGTTAGCTCCACAACCAATGGACGATAGTCTATAGTCGATTGACTATGGTCAATTGGTTGTTCTTTGACAAACAGGAAGAGCTGGTTCGGTGGCAACGTCGGTAGTTGTTCCGCAGTATGCGGAACGAACAAAGGCGCTGCGGCCGGCCGCTGAAAGTAAACTGATCAAGAATTCTGTCAAGTTGTATTCTTATTGGAGCACCTGATGTTTCTGTATCGGGATCAATAAGGATTTTTGGTGAAGTTAATAAGAGCACACGACGGATGCCTTGGCACTGGAAGGCGATGAAGGACGTGGTTACCTGCGATAAGCGTCGGATAGGTGGAAACAACCTTTGACCCGGCGACCTCCGAATGGGGAAACCCTCCACCAGTCATGTGGTGGAACTGTACGCTGAATCCATAGGCGTACCAGAGCCAACAGGGGGAATTGAAATATCTCAGTACCCCTAGGAAGAAAAAGTAATAACGATTCCCTGAGTAGTGACGAGCGAAAGGGGAAGAGCCTAAACCAACCCGCACAGTAAAGGACACGACCGTTGTGCGGGTGGTGTTGTGGGGCGCTCTCAGACCAAGTCGTGAGGAGGTCGGAGAGTAAGAAACCGGATGGCTAGTCGAATCTTCTGGAAAGTGGAACCATAGAAGGTGAAAGTCCTGTAGACGAAAGCTGCCCGGCTCTCTGGTGAGCGTTCCCAAGTACCACGGAATAAGTGGAAGTCTGTGGGAATCAGCGAGAACCATCTCGCAAGGCTAAATAC
>Ga0105107_10003868_pt1 | contig 10006 bp, 8 predicted proteins | sample PPLLaktember2015_6_FD_79335 | JGI IMG/M metagenome (GOLD analysis project Ga0105107, IMG submission 79335) | Freshwater sediment microbial communities from Prairie Pothole Lake near Jamestown, North Dakota, USA - PPLs Lake P8 Core (1) Depth... | ecosystem: Environmental > Aquatic > Freshwater >...
CACCTCAGGCAGGTAAATCTCTAATTTTTCAAAACGTCTTCCAACTTCTTTCATCCCTTCAGCGAAACCCTTTTCAATGGCCTCTGTCGGGTCCACCCCTTTCGTCAACGCCTCTTTTGCCAAAGAGACCGTTTGTTTTTCATCTCCCTCGATCACTGCCTTAGCCATTTCGCTAAAAAGTTGCATTGAATCTTCCTTCCTCTAATGCTGACTATGGTGTTTTTCTTGACAATCTAAACGGAATTTGGAAAAATTTCAAGGCATTTCAAAATTCCTTCTCCAGAATTTAAAAAAGATCCCTTAAAAAAATTTGACAAAATGGAAGGAAAATAATAAATGATATTGGAATCTTCTCATGATGGGAGCGATGATAGTGTTATCCTTCTATAGGGAAGAGAGGTAGATTAAAAATCACTTATGAAAAGGAGGAGGTAAAATGTCAAAGAGAAAGTGGATGAGAGAGATCGGTTTTATTCCAATCGTTGTTTTCACATTCATCGTATTCGTTGCCGCTCAATTGTGGGCCGCTCCGATTACAATTAAGTTCGCTACGGGCATGCCTCCGGACGAGGAAGAGGCGCTTCATCGGGGGGCAGTCGTTTTTAAAAAGTTCGTTGAACAGAAGGCTCCAGGAAGATTGAAAGTGGATATCTACCCTTCCAATCAACTGGGAAAGGAGAGAGAACAATTTGAGGGGACGAAGTTAGGAACCATCGAGATGTGCTGGATTGCAGAAGGTCCGATGGCCGGATTTTTCACCGAGATTATGGTTCTGGGAATCCCCTACTTATACACCAATGAGGCCGTCGCCTTTCGATCACTCGATGGCCCCTTTGGGAGAGCACTCATGGAGGAAATGAGAAAAAAGACAGGGGTCCGATCTCTCGGCCTTGGAGAAAATGGGTTCAGACACTTTTCAACCCGTAACAAGCCGATTAAAAGTGTTGATGATATGAAAGGGTTAAAAATCAGGGTCATGGAACATCCAGGCTACATGGCCTTGGTGAAGGCATTGGGAGCCAGTCCAACGCCTATTGCCTGGGGAGAAGTCTACATGGCTCTTCAGCAGGGAGTGGTGGACGGCTGGGAGGCCCCTATCTCACTCATCGAGTCCATGAAATTCAATGAGATCACGAAGCACATCATTCTCGATGGCCATATTTATAGTTTCCTTCCACTTCTTATCAATGATAAATTCTTCCTCTCGCTGCCCGCGGACCTTCAGAAGCTTCTTGTGGATGCCACAAAGGTCACCCTGGCTGTCCAGAGGGGACAAAATGTGCGCAATGTCTACAATGGTGTGAAGAGCCTGCAGGACAAGGGAATGGAAATCTATACCCCGACAGATAAAGAACTCGAAGTATTTAGACAAAAATCTCAAAAGCCGGTGATCGAATTCGTGGAAAAGACGTTTGCTGAAAAGAAGATTGATAAGAAATGGATCAACATGGCCATCAAATCTGGAAAAGATTCGGAAAAGGAATAAACATTATATAATCATCCCCCCTTACCCCCCCTTTATAAAAGCCTGCCTGAGTTAGGAAGGGGAGGATGGGGGGATTTTTTTAAAGAGATCATCAAGTGAAATCAATTGAACAGATATCTGCAAAAGTGAGCCGAATTTCTGAGAAGGTCGTTCAAGTTACTCTCGTTGGGATGGTGGCTATTATGACGGTCATCATCATCATTCAGGTTTTCATGCGATACCTATTTCTCTTCTCCCTATCCTGGTCTGAAGAGGTTGCCAGATATTTGATGATTTGGGTCTCCTTCCTTGGGGCAAGCCTTGCTTTAAAGTATGGCTTTCATATCGGTGTTGAATTTATTACTAATAGAATTCCTGAAAAAATCAGGGGGTGGGTTCATCTGGTTGCCAAGATTGGAATTCTCATCTTCTTAATCTATTTCACCATCGGTGGTTTTCGTATATCCTGGGCCGTCCGAGACCAAGATTCACCCGCTTTGCTTTTCTCAATGGCTTATGCATATTTAGCAGCCCCTGTGGGTGGGCTCTTCATGATCATCCAATTATTAAACTTGCTGGTTGAAGACTGGGGAAAAGTAAGGAAGAAACAATGGTCCTTCTCCTCTTAGGGTCCGTTTTTGTAATCAGTTTGGTCATTGGAATTCCGATCGCTTTCTGCCTCGGTTTGTGCTCTCTTGCCGTGGTTCTCATCAAAGGGGAATACTCCATCGTTCTCGTCGCACAAAAGATATTCAATGGAATGGATATGTTTTCTCTCATGGCCATCCCTTTGTTTATCTTATCCGGTGATTTGATGAATTTGGGGGGGGTGACAGACCGGCTCATTAAATTTTCCAATATCCTGGTCGGACATATCCGGGGAGGTCTTGGCCACACACTTGTCGTAGCAGAGATGTTCTTATCCGGCATTACCGGGTCAGCTGTCGCAGATGCCTCCGCTTTGGGTACCGTTTTGATCCCCTCTATGACCAAAGAGGGCTATGATCTTGATTTTTCGACAGCCGTTGTTGCCTCGGCCGCCACCTTAGGACCGATCATACCGCCCAGCATTACCATGGTTGTCTATGGGGTCACAATGAATGTCTCCATTGGAGGGCTCTTTCTTGCCGGACTCATACCAGGCGTCATCATGGGATTGGCCATGATGGCTCTCATCTATTATAATGCCCGGAAGAAAAACTACCCGAAAAATGAACGGAGACCAACTTTTCGCCAGATTGTCAAGGGCAGCCGGGATGCATTGGCCGCCCTTGTCCTCCCTGTCATCATTCTCGGGGGGATCATGTCCGGTATTTTTACGGCTACCGAAGCAGCCGCCATTGCCGTTTTTTTCGCCTTCATTTTTGGTTTCTTTGCTTTCAAAACACTGAAGGTAAAAGACATCCCAAGAATCCTGATCAATTGCGCTATTACCAGCTCCGTCATCATGTTTATCATCGGAACGGCCAATATTACCCTCTGGTTCTTAGCCACACAACAGGTCCCGGAAAAGGTGGCGTCTTTTTTCCTCTCCATTACACACAACCCTTATCTCTTGATGCTGATTATGAATATCCTCCTCCTTATTACCGGATGTTTTATGGAGACAGGAGCCGCGATCATCCTCTTTGCTCCGATTCTGGCTCCCATCCTGATCAACGCTGGGTTTCACCCTCTGCACGTAGGGTTTATCTTCGTTTTCAATCTGGTTGTTGGAATGATCACTCCTCCCGTCGGCATCTGTCTTTTTGTTGGCTGCTCCATCGCTAAAATTTCTATAGAACGCCTGTCAAGGGCGATTTGGCCATTCGTCATACTCCTGATCACCGTACTCCTTATCTTTACTTACGTCCCAAGCATCTCGATGATCGTCCCCAAGATATTCAAGATTGGCGTCTAAGAATTTAAAAGGTGGAATAAGAAAATGATAGGGAAAGAAATCTCTATTCCAACTTCCCCACTACTTTTTCTACGCGATGGAGTAGCACTCCGGATTCGATCAGGAGGTGAATTTTTTTGATATCCTCACTGAACCTTCGATCGCCTTTAATAGGAGGCACACTTTCTCTCACCACTCGGTAAGCCTCTTTAATTCCAATTCCTGGTTGAAGAGGGAGTAAGAATTCTAAACCCTGTGTGGCACAGAGCAACTCCATGGCCAAAATATGCTCAACATTTCTTACAATGTCTCTTCCTTTTCTGGCAGCGATCGTCCCCATCGAAACATGGTCCTCCTTATCCGCTGAGGTTGGGATGGAATCCACACTCGCAGGATGAGCAAGTATCTTATTTTCAGAGGCCAGGGCTGCAGCGCTCACCTGAACCATCATCAGTCCGGAATGAAGTCCCCCCTCTAGGGTGAGAAAAGCGGGGAGTCCTGATAAGGCGGGATTGATCAGCTTTTCGATCCTTCTCTCCGATATTCCTCCTAATTCCGAAACCACGATACTCAAGAGGTCGAGGGCAAAGGCAACAGGTTCTCCGTGAAAATTTCCGCAATTGAGGATTTTTCTCTGCCCGGCAAAGATAAGTGGGTTGTCTGTGGCAGAGTTCACCTCAATCTCAAGAATCTTGCGAACATAGGCAAGGGCATCCCTCACTGCGCCGTGAACCTGAGGAATACAACGGAGGGAGTATGCATCCTGAATCTTAGAACAGAATTGATGAGATTTAGCAATTTCACTGCGTCGTCCCAATTTCTTAAAGTTTTTTGAAACGGCGAATGAGCCTGGAAAAGGACGCACTCTCTGAATATCTGGATCGAAAGCGCTCAGGCTTCCTTTCAGGGCGTCTAAAGTGCAAGCGCCAACAATGTCTGCTATTTTGCAAAGTCGCTCTGCTCTGAGGAGGGCGATTAGACCAACGGCAGTCATCACCTGGGTGCCATTCACCATGGCAAGGCCTTCTTTTGCCTTGAGAGTGAGAATGGGAATACCGGCTGATTCCATTGCCTTCTTCCCCGGCATGATCTTCCCCTTGAATATTGCCTCTCCCTCCCCTATTAACACGGAAGTGAGATGGGCTAAGGGTGCGAGGTCTCCACTTGCACCTACTGACCCCTGCTCTGGAACAAGAGGGTGAATGCCTTTGTTGATCATGTCAACAAGTCGCCTCAATACCTCCATCCGAACTCCTGAATATCCCATAGCAATAACATTTGCTCTTAACAGCATGATGGCACGGGTGGTCGCCTCATCGAAGGATGGCCCCACTCCTACTGAATGGCTCCGGATGAGATTTCTCTGAAGGTCCTCGATCTGGGAATGATCAATGATCTGATCTGAAAGCAAGCCAAACCCTGTTGTCACTCCGTAAATCTTTTCGCCCTGATCAAGCGCCCTCTCAATAAAATCTCTCGACCGTTTCACCTTCTTCTCAACCGAAGGAGAAATCTTCACTTGGGCCTTTCCTTCCGCCACCTCCAATGCATCTTCTAAGGTGAGACGCTCACCATCAATGGAAACAGTTTTCATAGTATTCCTCGAAAAATTTGAAATCCGAATACCGAAATCCGAAACAAATCCAAAATTCAAATATCAAAATTCAAAACTTTATGTTTGTCTGGTTCATTTGTATTTGGAAAATTCGTGCTTGTTTCGAATTTCGGATTTCGTGCTTCGAATTTATAAATTATTTCTGGTAGATCGTCACTCCCGGAATTTTAATGCCTTTCTCCTTGGCTGCCTCAATGGCCTCTTCATAACCTGCATCCGCATGGCGCATGACACCGGTCCCTGGGTCGGTGGTCAATACTCTCAGGAGTCTCCTCTCCGCTTCCTTTGTCCCATCTGCCACGACCACCATTCCAGCATGGATGGAATAACCAATCCCTACCCCTCCACCATGATGCACCGAAATCCAGGTGGCTCCTGCGGCCACATTAAGAAGGGCATTTAAAATAGGCCAGTCAGCAATCGCATCGCTCCCGTCCCTCATCCCCTCTGTCTCACGATAGGGTGAAGCGACCGAACCGCTATCTAAGTGATCTCTCCCTATCACAATAGGAGCCTTCAATTTCTTTTTAGCGACCATGTCATTAAACACTTTTCCAATTCGTGCCCGTTGCCCATAGCCCAACCAACAGATCCTGGCCGGAAGCCCCTGAAATTTTACCTTCTCCCTTGCCAGCTGGATCCATCGGGCCAGAGAGAGATCATCAGGAAACTCTTTCAGAATCGCATCATCGGTCCGATAGATATCCTCAGGATCTCCTGATAGAGCCGCCCAGCGGAAAGGCCCCTTTCCCTGACAAAAAAGAGGCCGGATGAAGGCAGGAACGAATCCAGGATAATTGAACGCCTCTTTGACGCCAGCTTGGAAAGCCTGCGCTCGAATATTATTCCCGTAGTCGAAGACGATCGATCCTTTCTTTTGAAATTCCAGCATCGCCCGGACATGAACACCCATCGATTCCATAGCTCGACGAATATAGGTTTGTGAATCTTTTCTGCGGAACTCAATCGCTTCCTCAAGGCTGAGCCCTGCAGGAATATATCCATTTAATGAATCATGGGCTGAGGTTTGGTCGGTCACTAAATCTGGGACAATCCCTCTCTTCACGATCTCTGGATGAATTTCCGCTGCATTCCCAACCAAACCAATCGATTTTGGAATTCCTTTCTCTTTAGCACCCAGGGCCAATATGAGGGCATCTTCCAAACGATCGGCCATCACATCCAAGTATCCTGTTTCAAGACGACGTTTAATCCTTGCCGGATCAACCTCCACACCTAAAAAGACTCCTTCATTCATGGTGGTTGCCAAGGGTTGAGCTCCTCCCATTCCTCCCAGACCTGCCGAGAGAATGAGTCTCCCCTTCAATGTCCCCCCAAAATGCTTCTTCCCCGCAGAAGCAAATGTTTCATAAGTCCCCTGAAGAATTCCCTGGGTTCCAATATAAATCCAGCTTCCTGCCGTCATCTGACCGTACATCGTGAGTCCCAGTTCTTCCAATTCCCTGAACTTCTCCCAGTTAGCCCAATTGGGAACCAGCATTGAATTGGAAATTAAAACCCGAGGCGCATCTTCGTGAGTCTTAAAGATTCCAACAGGTTTTCCCGACTGAACGAGAAGGGTTTCATCGTTTTCCAAATTTCTCAGGCACTTCACCAGCATATGATAGGCTTGCCAGTTCCGCGCTGCTTTACCAGAACCCCCGTAAACGATGAGTTCAGCCGGTTTCTCAGCCACCTCTGGGTCGAGGTTGTTCATCAACATCCTTAATGCCGCTTCAGTCTGCCAGCTCTTACAGGTAATCTTCGAGCCTCGAGGCGCTTTGACCCCAACTTGAACCCCTGCTAAGGTTTCAACCCTTTCTGTGACTTTAACCTTTACTTTTCTCTTTTCCATTTCTCTTCCCTCAATGATTAACAAACCCCTTTTTACAATAAATTTTTATCTAAATTTTAACTCCTATTATGCACCACCTAAATAGGCGTTTTTCACTCGGGGGTTCAGGGCCAATTTTTCAGCCTCGTCGCTCAGGACAATTTCGCCAGTTTCGAGCACGTAGCCGCGGTCCGCAGCGGAAAGGGCTTTACGGGCATTTTGTTCCACCAACAAAATAGTGACTCCCTGCCGGTGCAAATTTTTGATAACTTTAAAGGTCTCCTCGACATAGATGGGCATTAAACCCAGTGAAACCTCGTCCATCAAAACCACTCGAGGCCGGGACATCAAAGAACGGGCAATCGCCAGCATCTGTTGCTCTCCCCCACTCAGAGTTTTCCCTACCTGATTCTGTCTTTCTTTCAGCACTGGAAAAAGGCTGAAAGCTTCTTCCATGGAAGATTGAACTGTCTTTCGTTCTCTTTGGATGTAGGCTCCCATGAGTAAATTTTCAGCTACGGTGAGGTCTGGAAATATTTTTCTTCCTTCAGGAACAAGGCTGATCCCCAGACAGGCACGTTGGTGAGAAGGACTCTTAGTCATATCTACTCCATGAAAAAATATTTCTCCTTTTCGGCATTTCACCAAACCCATGACAGCACGAAGAATCGTACTCTTACCTGCTCCATTCGCTCCGATGATCGTAACTAATTCTCCCTCGTTCACCGTGAAACTAATTCCCCTGAGAGCCAGAAATTCGCCATAAGAAACCTCGATCCCTCGAACCTCCAGCATTTATGTCTCCTTCCCCAGGTAAGCCTGGATGACCAGGGAGTTTGAACGAATCCCCTCAGGAGAACCTTCTGCAATCTTTGAGCCGTGATCCAGAACTACGATTCGCTGACAGAGGTCCATGACCACATGCATGTTGTGCTCGATGAGGAGAACGCCAATGCCCTGATCGCGTACCTGACGAATAAGGTCCATGAGCTGGGCCGATTCTTCAAACCGCAAACCGGCGGAAGGTTCATCGAGAAGGAGAAGACGGGGTCTGAGAGCAAGCGCACGGGCGATTTCTAAACGCTTTTTAAACCCAAGGGGAAGATTTTTGGCTACTTGTTTAGTATAAGGAAGAAGACCGGTCTTCTCAACGAGCGTTTTAACTTCTTTGAGGATTTCTGGTTGGCGAAATGGCTCGATGGACTTCCAGAAAGAAGGATAGAAACGATGTCCAAAGGCTACCAGAACATTGGTCTCAACATCCAAATTCTGGAAGGGACGGACAATTTGAAAAGTCCTGCCGATACCCAAACGACTGATCTGGTGTGGCTTCAAATTAAGAATGGACTTTCCCCGGAAACTGATCTCTCCGCCTGAAGAAGGGTAAATCCCTGAGATAAGATTAAATAGGGTTGTCTTGCCTGCTCCATTGGGACCAATGATTCCCAGGATCTCCCCTTCCTCAGAGGTTAAACTCACCTCATCCAGGGCATGCAGGCCGTCGAACTCTTTACTTAAGGCGGTCACTTCCAAAAGGGCCATTGGCTTACTCCGAACTCGACAGGCGATAAACATACCGCCGGAAAGTTTTAGGAAGAATCGATTCGGGACCCAACAGGCCACCCGGTTGAAAACGCATCATCGCTAAAAGAAGGACTCCATAGATTAAAATGCGATACTCCATGATGGGTCTGGAGATTTCCGGCAGAATTCCCAGGATGACAGCCCCAACGATCGGCCCCCAGCGAGTTCCAATTCCACCGAAGACAACCATACAAAGGACGACGATGGATTGGCCAAACCCAAAATTCTGGGGCATGATGAAGGTTAGAAAGTGAGCGTAAAATCCCCCAGCGAGTCCTGCGATCGCACTGCCCAGAATAAAAGCCAAGACCTTAAAGCGGATAACATCCACCCCCATAGCTTCCGAGGCCTGATCATCTTCTCGGATTGAAGCCCAAGCCAAGCCGATCCATGAACGACCCATCTGACGATCGAGGAGGAGTAAAAGGAAGAAGACGATGAGAATGAGAATAAAATACTCGGGTTTGGTCATTTCGCGCCCGAACCATTTTGGAAGGTTGATTCCTCCAATGCCCATCGCTCCCCCAAAAAAAGGGATATAAAGGAAAATGGCTTCCACAACAAAATTAATACCCATTGTCGTGATGGCCAGAAAGTCATCTCGGACGCGCAAACAAGGGATGGCCAGTAAAGCTCCAACCATCCCCGCAACCACGGCAGCCAGAGGGACGGAGATCCAGAATGGAAACCCAGCCTCAGTGTAAAGCATGGCTGAAGTATAGGCCCCAATCCCAAAGAAGGCTGCATGACCGAGGGAAATCTGTCCGGCATGGCCGGTGATAATATTCAGGCTGTGCGCCAGCATAGCGTAAATAATGACGGTAATGAGAATGGTGATGAGATATCCGCTAATCATAATAAAAACCAACAAACGTAAAGGGTAAGGGGGAAGGCGTCAAACTCCCCACGACTCACACCTCACGACTTGCGAACTTGTCAGGCCTTTCCTAACAACCCGTAGGGTTTAAACATTAAAACTAAAATCATGGCCACAAACGCCACGGCATCCCTTGGGAAAGGAAAGGCGAGAAAGCCGATGAAGAAGGTTTCAGCCAATCCGACAATGAGAGAGGCAAGAACAGTCCCTGGAATATTTCCCAACCCTCCAAGTACGACAATGGCCAGAGCCTTATAGGCTGGGATACTCCCCATGGTTGGCCAAACCTGGTTATCATAGACCCCTATCAGAACCCCTGCTGCGCCAGCCATCGCCGAACCTATTAAAAAATTAACAGCGATGATCGCATTGACATTCACCCCAAACGATGAGGTCGTTTCAGGATCCTGCGCACAGGCCCGCATTGCCAACCCAGTTCTAGTTTTTGTAAGGAAAGCCCAAAGAAAAATTAAGATGGCCATTGTAACGAGGAGGATCAGAATTTGCGTTTCTGTGAGATGAAAACCACCGATGGAAAGGTCACCCAACCCAACCCGAGCATTATATGCCAGCGTATGAGGTCCGGCAACGATGCGAAAGGCTTCTTCCATCGCTGTGAAAAGACCGATGGAAACAATGAGTGGAGCAATCCTTGGCAAATGAAGAAGAGGCGTATACAAAAAACGTTCTACAAAATATCCGGCGACAGATGCTCCAGCCATCCCAACAATTAAAGAAAGCCAGAAATTTCC
>Ga0105107_10003869_pt1 | contig 10002 bp, 8 predicted proteins | sample PPLLaktember2015_6_FD_79335 | JGI IMG/M metagenome (GOLD analysis project Ga0105107, IMG submission 79335) | Freshwater sediment microbial communities from Prairie Pothole Lake near Jamestown, North Dakota, USA - PPLs Lake P8 Core (1) Depth... | ecosystem: Environmental > Aquatic > Freshwater >...
ATCTCTACCATCGGTCCTGCTGACCGGACATCCTGACGCCTTAAAAGCGACGCCGATAGATTCCCTGGATATTATCGCTGCGCCCGGATATATACGCGACAGTTATATGACCCGTATGTCGTCGTGGGTTCGTTATTTTATTTATGTGTTGTTCCGATGCTGGTCTTTGCCGAATGATGCGCTTATGTTTTTGGTATCAAATCCGCCCTTTTTGGGGCTGGTTGGTTATCTGTTCAAACGCCTTCGCCGACAACGATATATTGTTTTAGTTTATGATCTTTTTCCTGACGCACTGATTCAGTTTGGGTTGCTGAAGAATTCGGGATTGATAGCACGGCTTTGGCGGGGCATGAATCGTTTGGTTCTGGAGAATGCCGAGATCGTATTTACCATAAGTGATGGCATGGCCGAGATTCTGGAGAAAAACTTTAATCCCCGCAAAACACGTCCCGGCAAAGTACTTGCCATACCCAACTGGGCTGATACCGACTGGATTCAACCGATTGCCAAAGAAACCAATGCGTTTGCATGCAAATACGGTCAGGTGGACAAGCTGACGGTGATGTATTCCGGCAACATCGGCCAGACGCACGATATCGAGACTATTCTAATGGCGGTTGCTCAACTTAAAGGACAGAATGCTGTTCATTTTATGATAATAGGCCAGGGAGTGAGAAAGAAATTGGTGGAGCAAGCCAAAAAGCAAGACGGACTCGATAATCTGACAATTCTTCCCTTTCAACCTGAGCCGGTATTGCCCAACTCATTACCCACTGCCGATATCGCTATTGTAACCCTCGAAAAAGGTCAGGAAAACCTGATGGTCCCCAGCAAAACATATTATGCCATGGCGGCCGGCTCTGCCTTGATCGGCTTGTGCAATCCTAACTGTGACGTGGCCCGCATAATTAACCAACATCATTGTGGAATAGTGGTATCTCCCGGAGATGCCGATACCCTGGTCAGCGAAATATTGGATTTGCAGGCCGATCCGGCCAAACTTGACCAGTACCGGACCAACAGCCGCAGGGCTGCGGAAAAATTCTATTCCCGTAAGAACACCGCTCTCTATATGAAGGCTTTGGTGGCCGCTGGCTGTTTACCACCGCAGGGCCGGCCCGCACAAAAACAGAAAAAGAGCTTTTGCAAACGTATTTTTGATATTTGCATTTCGCTGCCGGCTATGGTTGTGCTTTCGCCGGGGCTGATTTTTCTCAGCCTAGCCATAAAGTTGTCCGATAAAGGTCCGGTTATATTCAAGCAGGAGCGGGCTGGGAAAAACGGCGTACCTTTCATGCTCTACAAATTTCGTACCATGAAACTCGATGTTGATCCCTTCGGAACCAGTCCCAAATCAGGTGACGATCCACGCCTGATTAAGATAGGCAGGTTTATGCGTGAATTCTCGCTTGACGAGTTGCCTCAGTTATTTAATATTCTTAAAGGCGATATGTCTGTAGTTGGACCGCGGCCTTTGTATGTTTCGCAGATCGCCGAATGGAGCGACTATCACAAGATGCGGTTGCAAACCAAACCAGGCCTAACAGGTCTTTCCCAGGTTTGTGGTCGGGCCTCACTCACCCAAGAGACCAAACTGGACCTCGAAGCAGAATATGTCCAAAAACAGAGTTTTTGGCTGGACATCAAAATAATATTCCAGACCTTCGCAGTAGTATTTGGCAAGAAGGGCGTTTACGAAGACCGTTATTCCAAAAAGGAACAAACGCGAGGTGACGAAAGACCGTCATCTGAAACAAACGGAAGATAACGGCCATTAACGACGCTTGTGAAAATCGTTTGTTGCTGTGTGATTCGTAGAGATCGTTATGAAGATATCGCTTATAGGCAGCGTCAGTTCAAGCTGGTACACACTTGAGGCTCTGATTGAGGCGGATGTTGAGGTAGTAGCTGTATTGGGTGTAGATCCGTCACGGGTGGATCGTATTTCAGATTATAGAAATCTACAACCGTTAGCTGCCCAGGCCGGTGTTCCCTATCACCCGTTTGTGAAAATCTCCGAGCCGGCCGTGGAAGAATTTTTACGCAGCCAGACTCCTGACCTCATTATGGTCATAGGACTTTCTCAGTTGGTTCCTGACAAACTGACAAAGATAGCTCCACATGGCGCAGTGGGGTTCCATCCTACCATGCTTCCGGAGGGACGCGGCCGGGCGCCAGTGGCCTGGACAATTCTCAAAGCGGCCCGGGCTGCGGTGAATCTGTTTTTCCTTACCGATGAACCTGATGCCGGTGATATTATTGTCCAGCGAGAAGTACAGGTGTTCCCCGACGACTATTCTGAGGACTTGATTCATCGAACCAACTTGGTTTTGCGGGATGTCGTTTTGGAATTGGCCCCGCTGCTCAAATCCGGCAGTATCCCCCGCACCCCCCAGGACCACAGCAAAGCCACTTACTATCCCAAGCGAACACCTGCTGATGGACTGATCGACTGGTCGGCCTCCACAGAAAAAATTTATCGATTGATTAGGGCTGCGGGTCGGCCCTATCCGGGAGCCTTTACCGGCTATCGGGGCCGCAAATTGACTGTCTGGCGCGGCCGACCGGCCAAACCTGCGGACGTATCAGCGTCGGAGCGGTTCGGATGTGTCTTGTCGGTTGATGAGAACAAGAGCATACTGGTTGCTACCGGCGATGGAGGAATTTGGATGACCCATGTGAAGATCGAAGGTGTTGACCAACCTGACAGATTACTATCGGTTGGAGCGCAGTTGGCTTGGCAAGACCCGGAGAATAAGTAATGAAGGTATTGGTTGTTTCACCGCACCCCGATGACGAAGTGCTCGGCGTGGGAGGTACTATGGCCCGACTGGCCAGCGAAGGTAATGATCTGACAGTCGCGATTGTAACCAAAGGCTGGGAACCCCTTTTCCCCGAATCACAGGTTACCCAGGTTCGCGCCGAGGCCGAGGCCGCTTGCGAGATATTAGGCATTAAGTCTCTGCGATTTATGGATCTGCCTGTCACCAAACTAAATTCGATACCAACCCATCAGTTAAACGCTGAATTCGACCAATTGATAACCGAAGAAGAACCCGAATTGGTTTTCTTGCCTTTCCGCGGCGATCGCCATGAAGATCATCGCCAGATATTCGATGCCTGTATGGTCGCTCTGCGCCCGGTAGAAACCCGCCGATATGTAAAACAAGTACTGTGTTACGAAACAGTCTCAGAAACCCATTGGTCCGCTCCCTACATAGAGGCCTGTTTTCAACCACAATTATGGGTGGACATATCAACATATTTGCCTGCCAAGTTGGAAGCGATGCGCAAGTATCGTTCCCAATTACGCCCGGTCCCCGATGCCCGCTCGCTTGAAGCTATCTCTTCCTTGGCCAAATGGCGAGGAAGCATTGTGGGCATGCATGCGGCTGAATGCTTCATGACAATCCGCGAATGCTGGCTCGCTTCTAACAATTATCTTTCTTTAAAATGGAAGGGATAAGAGGAGCGATCAGACAAAGCGAAAATCTGTTGACAAAAAATAAAATTCAGGAAGATGAGATATGTCAGGAACTACCTTGGACTAGTTTGTTGGCATGCTTTTTTAATATGTTCTTGTTTTAATACCGCACTTACATTTGCAATAAAGCCGCTCTCTGTTTTTTCTGATAATTTCGCAAAGGCATTTCTGAAAGGATATGCAATTTTAACAACAGTTCCAAACAAATTTGAATAACTGACATTTAAATCTGCATATTCTTTTGTAAATCCAAAAACTTTTATTAAATGCTCTTGAAATTGAGTTTTGTGATGTATACTTCGGCTTCCATCTAATACATAATCAAAATTTTTCTCGTTTAGGTAATACTCAAGAATTCCATTCATCAAACCATAGCTTGAATATTTATTTAAGTATTCCGGATGATGACGAATAACCGATGGCCAGACAGCGTTATTCTGAATGTAGTTCTCTGAATAACTGACCAGTTTGTCACCATAAAAACACCCAACAAATTCAAGAACACCCGGAACCTGTTTACCGGCATCTACACGGGTCTTGAGGATGTTCCTATCTTCAACATTCGTAGCGCCCTTATATCTTGCCGCAGAAGCCAAAGCCACCTCAGGACAAAATTCAATTACCTCATCGTAACTTAATAGTCGAATCTCAAAGTTCTTTTTTCCTTGTCTAATCATCCATCTTTTCTTTTTATTTTCGATGTCGTCAATATTCCAATGACCTCTCTTCAAAATATACCACCACTCTGATTTTTCTAACCGACTAAAATTCGAATCCCATCTGACAAAAGGCCGGCCCGAGGCGCTCAATGCTTTTTTTGCATTATTTTTGGAAATTTTAGGTGTGCAATGCGGGAAATAAGCAGGAAGCATAAAGCCCTGATAACCATACCAGTCAATGCTATCGATCTCAATTACATACTCGCCTTGAGCCTTTAGTAATTGTGCATATTTATTTTTTTCCAACATAAACAAACCTTATGTTTACTGACAAGTTTCAGATATTAGTTGCACGATAAGACGTATTTTCTTCGATGTCATTCTCCTGCCGGTCGGCATGTGGACTATTTGTTCTATGCTTTTTTCTGCCTCACCGGCCATTCCTGCAAAATATCCAACCTTATTCAAGTCTTTACCGTTAAGTGGATGTACCGGGGAGAAATACCAACCCGCAAGATCAAGTGACAATTTTGATGCCCTGCTCAATAATTCAGACTTTGCCGACACCCTGACGGGATACCTGAGATATGTTACATCAGCATGGCTTTGTTTGGGCCAGAGTTGGATGCCATTTTTTCGGAGTTGCTGTTCAATTACTTTGGCATTCTGCCTGCGATTTTTCATGCTATTTGGCCATTGTCTTATTTGACGCATACCTGCTTTAACTGTAAGGTTGTCTGGACGTTGAATATAGCCTTGTTTCAACTCCCAATCATCTCCAACGTCAACTGTTGGCCTAGTCAGATATTTATCTCGTAACAGTCTATACGCTCGACGCAATCTCATCTCCACTCCGGTTCCATTCAGGATATTAAACAACCCTCTCTGTATCTCAAGCAAGATGGATTCCAAGAAAGATGTATTTACGGCCAGATCGCCAATAAGAACATCAATCCTTTCTAGCAGCTCCACTGAATTTGTAGTTAGCATACCACCTGCACCCGTAGTATAAGGCTTACCCCACTCAAAACTATATATCGCACCGACGCCGAACTGACCTAATGGTTTTCCATCCCAGTGACAGCCTAGCGTATGAGCGCAATCCTCAATAACTTTCACTTCAATTTTCTTGCATGCATCAAGTAGTTGGTCAAGCTTGCCTGGATTGCCGAAAGTGTGTTGCAGTATAATCACCTTTAGGGAACCAGGCTTCTGTCTATGTATGCTCTCTGGAGCAATACAAAGGCTATCGTCAACATCAAGATATACGGGGATAGCCCCTGTAACTTTCACTGCTTCGACAACACTGAGGCAGGTATATGCGCATAGTCCAACCTTGTCGCCCTGCCTAACGCCCGTAGCCTTGAGGAGTAATGCTAACGCCTGCCGACCTAACGCGGTTGCTCTTGCCGCCTTAGCGCCAACTAAATCAGCAAACTTTTTTTCGTATTCAGCTAGATGATTTGTGGTCATAGTTTACCTCAAAGTCTTGTGCCAACGATTAATATTTCTGGCCCCGCCGGCGCAAGTAGTGACAAGCTCAGCCCCGATTTTTCTATAGAACTTATTAGCTCTTTCATTGCTTTTCTCCGTCAGAATAAAATAAATATCACCCTCATCCTGAGTACCGAGAAAGCTCTCCATTTTCTGAATAAGTTTGGTAGCAAAACCCTTCCCTCTCATATCTTCCGAAACGGCAACCACAATCAATTCTGCCTTTACGTAGAAGTCGCATTTAGCTTTTTGACTCGATATCTTTGTGAATACTTTACGAGCAATCCATTTCAGGACAACCCACTTAAATAATCGAAAGTTCATAGCCAGCAGTAATTTAAATCTATTTTTCCTGATGCCGGAATAGCTGGCGGAATGATCAGTTGTGCCGATAATTACACCTTTAAGATCGTCTTGAAAATCCTTGCAAACATAAACACAAGAACACCTATGCTCTGAGAGGATTTTATAAAAATTCTTTCCAAATCTATTTCCCAAATGCGATACAATTGCATTGGGGATCGATTTGGCAATTAGATCGGATATATCACCCCAATCGTCAGCATCAGGTAATACAATTTTCATATTCTTCTTTCCCACTAGCCACACTTGCAATCTAATTATTTCTCGAGCAAATTTATTCTATGCTCAAGAACAGCTTTGATCATATCTTTTCTACCGAACAATTGCTTTACTCGTTCTATTCCAAGCTTTCCCATCTTGCTTCTCAGCTCAGGATTATATACCAGCTTTCTTAATGGTTCGACCAAAGCCTCTGTATTTCTTGATTCTACTAGGAAACCTGTCACTCCGTCTTCAATTGATTCGGAGGGCCCAATAACATTTGTTGATACAACGGGCAAACCCATTGCCTGAGCTTCTAAATTAACCTCGCCAAAACCTTCACGATACGTTGGAAGACAAAAAATATCCATGGCGCTATAATAGGGCAATGGATTATCTTTCCATCCAACATATCTGATATTGGGGTTATTAGAAATAATATTTTCTGTCGTGGTGGACAACCTGTCCGTTTCTTCCCGGTAACCGACCAATAGTAAATATATTTGGCTGTCGTCATCAGCGAGTTTACCGAACGCCTGCACTAATTCATTTATGCCTTTATCCCCGGTGAGTCTGGCAACTGTACCAATCACCACGCCAGTATCTGGGATATTGAGTTCATTTCGTATTTCACCTCGATAATTAATCCATTTTTCAGGTTGAAATAAAACTAAATCAACGCCGCATGCGCTGCCAGTAAGCATCACTTCGTATTTGTTACGACAACCCAAACCTTCTAAAAGTGCAAAGTCAACCATTTGATGAGCAATTGGAATTATATTGGTACTGAGAGCACAAATAAGTTTCTCAAACGATTTGAAGATTTTTCTCTTCAAACCGCTCTGCCCCATGTAGTAAAGTCCCCACAGAATATATATTCTAATTTTAACGCAAGCCAGAAATGACGCAATTGAACCTAATAGCGAAGCCTTTGGGGTACTGTATTGAACAATATCAAAATGTTTCTTTCTAAAGAGTCTCCATAAAGAAAATAAGACTTTCAAATCACGAAAAGGGCTGACCGAACGTGAAAATGGCATTGGCATGAACGTTACTGCCTCAGGGAGTTCGCCTTTGATTTTGCTATCATCCGAAGATACAACAGTTACATTAAAACCAGCATTGATAAATGCTTCAATTTGACCTTTGTAGAATGCCCTGATCGACCCAGGAATTGTTGTCAATATGCATATTCTGGCCTTTTCAGACATTTTCTCTACCAATAGCTTTCTTATCAAATCTGGAATAAATATCAGGAATTTCATCATTCCTTGGTCCAATTACTTTGGCAGGAACGCCGCCAGCGAATATGTTTTGTGGAATGGAACCGGAGACTACCGAGTTCGCACCAATAATTGTCCCAGAGCCAACTATTGCTCCAGCGGCAATAACGGCATGAGAAGCAATCCAGCATCCTTTGCCAATTGTTATACTACCTACTTTAGAACCTCCAAACCTTACGGAGTTGTTTTTAAAACAATGAGAACTTGTTGCCATAACCACATAAGGACTCAACTCAACCTCATCTTCAATGATTAATCCACCTATGCCGTCAACCCAGCAACCGGTGGCGATATATACGTTGTCGCCAATTTCTATTCCACTGGAATTGAGAAAGGTAACCCCTCTTGCCAATTGAAACTTTTTTCCACATTTCCCTAAAAATGGTTTTACTAAGACGCCTCTTAATCTGATAGTGATACGGTTTTCCGGCAACCAATTGGTAAGCATCTGTACAAACCATAATGGTATTGCATGACGAAGTTGATAGTATATCTGTTTTAATGCTTGAGTAAACATATCAAAGCCTTTTATTGCTTGCTTGGCAAAATCCTCTTATCTGTATAGTTAACTTTCGCACTTTTAATTGCCCTAATTCATTAGACAGCAGGGCCTTAGCTTACATAATGAATAATATCCACTTTCGGATATCACCTCGAAAGTCAATAAAAAAATAAAAAAACATAAACGCATTCTAAAAGCCTTGCGGCCATAACTCGTTGAATCTGACACAAATAAAAAGTACGAAAGTACTCTGTATACGAAAATACAACTGCAATATTTTTCCGTTTTCACCACAGTAACATTCATATTTTTACCGGTAAATTCGAACTTTTCAAGCAATTCCAAAATTCCCTTTTTTGTATTCTCATTCTTTCTGGCGAATATCTCAGAGCGATTTCAAAATTGTTCCTTGAAATTTTTTCTAACAATTCAGGTCTGGCTAAAGCCTCAATCTTATCCGACAACGACGCAGGGTCGCCTGGCGCCACCAAATAATCCTTATTTATCAATTCCGGAATTCCTCCGGTATTTGTCCCAATCGCAGGCAAACCTCTTGCCATAGCTTCAATTAAAGCTCTTGGCATACCTTCCGTCAAGGAAGGTATTACAAAAAGATCGGCCCAATCCAACTCTTTAAAGAGTTCCGTCCCCCACGGTATCTTCCCAATAATCTTAACATTATTTTGCAAGTTTAATTCTCTTACTGTAGATGCCAGTCTATCGTATTCCTTACCAGGGCCAATGATTTTTGCCTGAAAAACAAAACCTCGCTCGGCAAGCGTCTTTAGCGACTCAATGAGTATTGAGTGGCCTTTTTCAGGTTCTAGTCTGCCGACAGATACAATATTCAACGCATCTTTGTTAAAACTGTTTGAATTCCTATGTCCTGTTACAACTTCGTCGCTAAGCTTAACTCCACTGAATATCCAAGACCTATGCATTGCCTTTGGAGGATACAATTTTCTGACATATTCGCTTACATAACTTACACAGCAGGCTTTTTTTACCTGTTGCTTTACAATCGCATGATTTACCTTTGCGATAAGCTTTGCTAATCCAAAATATTGTACATTTTTAACCTGTAGGACAGATTCACCTGCATGACCAACAACTTCAAATGCATATGGAGTGCTATTTACCAAAAGACGCAACCAGCAAAACGTTGATATATTCCCCAGCCGCAGTAGGTAACATCCATCACGTCCTGCCGCACTAAAACAATCTCTGAAAACTCTAAGGCTCTTTTTCAGAAAGTCCCAGAAACCAAGATAGTCCTGGATTTTCACAAAAGCTACTCCCTCGCCATCTGCTCTGATCCAACCCTCTGGCAATTTTTCCACTCTGCTTACGCGAGCAATAGGACACACCTCGTCAAAAACCTCAAGATATTCCTTCCAGTACAAATACGAAAAAGCAATATCCGTATAGATGCTACCGTTGTGCTCGACGAAGTGTTGTTCAATTACTACCATTACACGCATCTAATACTCCACGACTTTTCAAAGATCCTGTACATAGACTGCTTGTCCACAGACAACGTCCTATTTGAGCCAATACTGCGAAATCATAAATGTCAACCCTATTGTTACCAGTCAAGTCAACTCCTGTTCGGGTAGTATTGGCCTGCCCCCCTTTTATGTACCATTTGTTATGAGAGTATTTACGTTTTGATACGTGTGTCCCCAGAAGGCGAGGCGAAGCCGAGCCGGGAGGGATACACGCTGCCGCAAACGCTGCCGGGGTCATGTAGCCCAGGATGCTATGCGGCCGATAGTGATTGTAATCTATCCGCCAGCAATCCGCAACATATTTTAATTGTTAACTTTCGCTCCCATGCACCTTTATGATTACACCGACGGTATGTGCCCCGTTGCCGAAAGGGCCTCCCGCCAGGTAGTCAATCTACCCCTGCATCCCCGCGCCGACGAAAAAACCGCCAGAAAAACCGTCGCCTTCCTAACCGAATTCAATCAGGCTCAAGCATAATATGTTAATTAGCGACAATAGGAATTCCGA